>AZIH01010878.1_pt1 | contig 25815 bp, 25 predicted proteins | sample 359041 | NCBI WGS metagenome assembly AZIH01 (sample SAMN02429716, study PRJNA222664) | marine sediment metagenome | biome: Sediment sample; isolation source: enrichment culture of sample MGS-ANC(UA) from oil contaminated site at the... | place: Italy: Ancona | collected 2012-02-14 | depth 6 m m
CCCAGCGGGTTCAGCTGCGCCTGCTCCAGTGCTGCCGCAAACAGCAAGGTAGTATCCAGGCAGGTAGCCACCTTGGCGCTTTCAACCTGGTTGGGCAGGCGGATTTTCTGGCCATTACTCTCGAAACTGGCTGGCGGCAGCGCATAGCCGATCTGCATTTTCACAATGGCGGAATAAATGGCCTGCGCCATCAGCCACACCTGCTCACGGCTGCCGGAATCGTAGCCGTTGATGTTGCCCGACTTACCCGCCTTGCGAAGAATCTGGCTGGCCTGGCCCAACAACCGATCCACTGCCGGGTCGTTCGGGGTGCAGAACGCTGCCAACAATTCAGGGATGTAGGTCGCCCCACCCCACTCATTACACGCCAGCAACTCCACCGAAATCATCGTCTCGGCAAGGCACTGCTCAGCCTGAGTGACACGAACTGTCACCCTGCCGCGCATGGATTCCGTCAGCCCCAGCAGAAAACCGCCATCCAACTCAAGGTCACGATCCTTCATAGCCAGCAGACCACCCGCCGCCAACCGATCCACCGTCCAGGTCTTCGACTTCACAAACGCCGGTGAGGCTTCTAATGTCACCGCCAGGTCTGACAGATCCTGCTCTTCATCCAGATTCTCGATCTGCAATTCACGCAGCACTGCGAAGGCGCTCTGGTGGCAGGCGAAGTTGATCTTTTCCACCAGGGTTGTGTGGATTTTTACTACCGAAACGTCCTGCTCAGACATGGCGCAGCCCTTCACCGATTTTGAATATCCCGAGTTGTACTACCACTACTCCTTCCCTAACTTTGATTTCGCCGCTTGAATTACATCTTCCTCAAACAAAGACGACCATCGATCTTCAAGCACCACCGCCTCAACACTAAGATCAAGGCGCCCCTCCAAAGCCAATTTCGTAAAACCCTCTGACACCTTCGAGTCAAGAACCAATTTCGAAACCGCTTTAATTGCACCTAATTCTTCAATCATTCTGATGAAATACACCGGGGTATAGTCAATTTCTTCTTTACAACGAGCAATCAACTCTTGAAGGTGCGCATAAAAAACAGACTCAGTTGTTTCGGAATCCTCGTACCAGCTTTTCGGAATTAGAGCATAATCCCCTCTCCATTTTTTATCCCTAATGGAGTCCTGATACCAAGGCTCATCGATATCTGCGTGGTCGGTTATAATAACCTGGAGGTCTGGAAATAATTCGCTAACGATTTTAAAAATCCATTCGAATAGCTTTTTAACAGCTATTCTATCTTCATCCTTCTCAATCTCTGAAAGGTCACCAGAATCGGATTTATCAGCCGGAAAGTACACCTGGGAGGGCTGATCAAAAAAAATAAATCGGCCAACCGGACGCGACCTTTCTATAAACCATTTTGCCAGAGCAAGGTAGGTGACGACATGGTATCCCATCCAATTTTCACCACTCCCCATTTTATCAAGTGTCACGGGACCATCAGGCGTATCGGCAACGACTGTTAATTTAGATGCATCTAACCGAATTCTGTGATTACTGTACCCAAGGCCAAGTTCCTGCGCCCAAACAGTCATATCCTCGGATATACAGTTAAGTTGCGCATCCAGCCTCTCTTTTAACGCAACAGGATCGAGTTTCTCAGATAGCATTGATATGCTTTCCTCCAACAATGCCAACTGAGCTTCCAAATTCCCGCTATCATCAGACCAATCTACGCTTTCCAAGTACAGGCTACATTTTCCTGCCAACTTGGATCTCAGCGTATTTAAATCATCACGCAATTCATCTTCGCCATCTTGCGATCTAATCTTTCCAATGGACTGCTTGACGCGCCTGATGTTGTTATTTACCTCGCTCTGCTCCTCCAACAGCTGATTTACATATCCACTAATACGAGGCTTTGTTCTTCCAACCCCCTGCAACTTTTCAGAAAGCTCTTCCAAAGAGGATTTTATGATGCTCTGAAATTTTGAGCCCCCTTTATGCGGCCCGTCACATACCGGACAAACTTCTGGAACTGCATCAAACTTCTCAAACAACCCAACTGACTGGAGCCGCAACATTTGGTCGTTCACAGCTCTCTCAAAGCCTGACTCTGACGAGCTGTATTCTTGCGCCTCCCTCAGCCTTATTTTTAGTGACCTTCTTTGATTCTGAAGCCGTCTATTCTCTGCCTCCAAGGCCACTAAGGCGTCCGGAGATTCATCCATTTCGGCATCTAGTGATGGGGACCAATTTGATATAGCCTTGAGATGCTCCAGCAGCACCTCATCCTTTGGAATTAAGTCACTCGAATTGTATAACCCCAACTCGGCAGCTTCTGATAATAGTGCGTACCCTTTTTGAAGGCCGTCGCCCTTTAGATAGTCTATTTCTTTTATCTGCTTTACCAGCCTCATTCGGTCTTGCTTTAAAGACCTCAGTTTTTGCATATCGGAAAGTCTGTCATCTTCAGCTGCACCGATAAAATAGGGCAAAGTATCTTTTATATTTTGCGGAATTCTGTCTCTTGCTTGTTGGTGAAACAGGATTTCATTGTTCGCAATCTCGGTTTGGCTTTGAAATAAATAGTATCTGGAATGCCGAAACCCAATAGTTACAGGATGCCTTGTTTGCCCCTCAGGAACTTCTGTAACATGTTCCGGCACACCAATCTTCCGAGTCAGAAATGACACTACACTATCAACATTAGTAGAGCCTCTTAAATCTGACTTGTTCGGCAACGAAACCGCTTTCTCAACAAGTAAACAGCATGCTGATGCAGCCTTGTGACCAGGCATCGGGGCAGCACGTGCAATAAATACTTGGCAATCGGGGAACTGCAATAGCACTGCGTACCAGTCAACATTATCGCGAATGTGACCCGCCGCGACCATGCACTCGCTCGCCCCTAAACAATACTCCACTATGTGGATGAGCGAGGTTTTCCCACGTTGAGAAGCTCCCGTAATTATATTTACAGACCCAGGCTTGAACGTAACATCTCGCCGCTGACCATTTTTCCCGTATAACGAAACCGTTAATATTTGCATGGTCATGGCATTACTCCAAGATGCGCATAAACCCCTTCAATAGATGATGACAATCCAAACCATCTACCCAGAAACCCAGCACTTAAATAATTATTTTTAAATTTTTCATTCTTATTAACTATCGCAGGCATTTGGGGCATTGCCTCATCATCTATAATAAAAAAACCATCTTCCGATAAAGAAATAGCTTCATGCTCTAGGAGAAACACGATTGCAAGGTTAACCACATCTATGTATGCGTTCACTGAACTTGCAAACCCGGCCAAATACCCCTCATGGTCAGAAACCCACCCAGCCAAAGGGGTTGAAGTTGAATTCGGCAATATTGATGAGTAACGACCGGACAGGGCTAGAGGCGCAATCAAATACACAAGCGAACAATGCAACCCTTGTAGATTTTTTTTCGAACACTCCCTAACCGCTTGATACAAGACAACCCCAACATAGGCCGGGTTATAGAGATTGGCTTCCTCTTTTGACAATTCAGCATCAATAATCATTTAGGCGACATCCTCGTTGCTGGCATCTCCTAACTCTCCATAATCAGGATGCCATCCTATTTTCAGCGCATCTGACAACAAATGGTAAGAACCTTTGGATAAATAATCCCCCATAAAGTCCGAGCGGATAGGAACAACCCCCCTCTGCTGGCAGTACTGATAAAGCCTGGCTGCAAACTTTCTCTTGGCATCCGCTGTATCAAATTCTTCCTGCATTTCCAAAAATGCCTGCTCTTCCTCCCACTTTTCAACTAGCCTTCTATCAAATCCATTGAGCTCGCCAGGATTCAGCAACCCATCTCCAGCCCATTTGTTTCTCTGCTCAAATGCCCGATAGTAGTTTACTATCGCAATCTCGATTAGTTTTTTTGGGGCATTGAATAAGCGCATCTGCTTAATAAAAACTCGCATATCCCCCTCGACATCTATCGCGTCAGGCAATGCTTCAGCATATTCATCAGGAAGATTAGCATGAGAATATTCAGGCCTTATTTTCTCAACAAAATCTTGAAGAAAACCCAAATTAATAGCGCCAGATGGTGACTGACTCAAAGCCTCTACAATCCACTTAAACCAAACCCCTTCAAGCCGATTAATGAACGCATCAACCGCTTGCACCGGCACATACTGCCTGGCAATTGGTTTTAATCTTTCTCTAACTCTCAAAAGGTCATCTGATTTTCCTACGATGTAAACCGACTCCAAAAAACTACGTTTTTCAGCATCACTAAGCCCCTTGAATGCCTTATATCCCATGCTATTTGTCTGGTTTGACTCCTCGCAAATATTAGACATTATTAGAAGGGCTTTATCTATATCTCTTTCCTGACCCACCCCTAACAAACTTGCCAACGAACCATCCACAACCGCCTGGGTTGTCACCAAAGATAAAACCATGTCGCCGAGCGAAATATCACCAGACTGAATTGACTCTACCCATACTCTTACCGTTTTCCATATATCAGAGCTTCTATCCGTAATATTCCCCTGACTACCATGAAACTTTGTCTGTAATAATTCTTCTGGCGAACCATCGTCATCAAATGCGATGTCATCTAATTTCTCGATAGATACATTGAAACGCTCAGGATCAGCTATTTCGGGTAGTTTTCTTAACGACAAATACAGCGCATACCTGATCTGATAAATGTAACCTAGCATTGAAGCTGATGCGTCAAACTGTGAGGTATTACTCATTATTACACCCCTTTCACAATCAAAGGCTTCCAGAAAAAGCTTTTTGACTAGAAGACAGAAACAGGAGTTCGTTATCCGAAATAAATACGGTACTTTTTTCTAATAGCCGAATAGTTCTCTCAACTAATTCAGAGAACGCCCTCTGTTTTTCAATTTCCGGCAATGGGATATCAAGATTACGCAAAATAGCCAAATTAATGTTTTTCTGTGCCGACTCCGGGGCGCTTGCCTCCAGGGTCTTTTGCAGGAAACCTAGCCAGTGCTGAACATACTCAACTGTCGTCTTATGATTAGGCATAAAGCCAACCACGCTATCAGGAAAGCAAGCATCGAAAGTTAAAACCCCGGTTTTGGCTATATTTGCAGCAATAGTGATACATAGAGTCCCTGCTGGCCACAGACGACTTTGCTCCAGACCCAGCTCAGAATAGGTAGACTTGTATTTCTTGATATAGCCCTTGGAGTTGGCAACATCACCAGTTTGAATTAAAGGGTAATCACCACCAAGCAATGCAGGATCATTTCTTGGTCGGTGTTTTGACTTGCCTCTATCTAAAGTACCAACATCAGATAATTTAGCGATTTCCCACCCCTTCGGGTTATTCACCGGATCACCAAACATATCCAGAAATACAGCGCGGAGGAATTCGTCGGCGAGTTGGATGGCTTGCTGGCGTTTGCGGCGGATGGCGTCGGCTTTGTCGAGAATGGTGGCGATGCGTTTTTGTTCGCGGATGGGAGGAACAGGTACTTCCAATTTCCTTAATACATCAAGGGTAATGCCTTTTACTGTCGCCCCCTTCCCGTGCCCTTCAATAAAATCTGCTTTTGCTTCTAAAAATCTTTTCAGATAATTCTTATCTAGAACCTTCTCATTCCTCACAATCAAGGCCTTTAGGTCCTGATTTATGGCCATATCCACAGTGTTAATGGCCACTTTCCCAAGAGCCATACGTGTCGGGACAATAATATTCCCAGCCGGAATGATATTCGTAGCCGACTTCTCTACACCAAGCGTAGTAATATAATCCGTAGTTTCATTTAGCTCAGCCCCTCTAAAATCTTTAACCGATGCCCAAGGTACCGCGCCACCCCAATACTCAGGTTTCTGCTTGCTTGGTGTTCCGCCGCCACGAATATCCACGAGATCACCCAGCGCAACCACAGGCCAACTCACAGCATCCCCTCCAGATCCTTCAAATCCCCCATAATTTCCTCCTCAAGCGCCATTAGCCGCTTGAGGATCACTTTCGGGGCTTCGTATTCTTCCTCTTCGTACACCACTTCCTTGTAGCGGTTGATGGAGAGGTCATACTTGTTGCTGGCGATGTCGGCGGCGTTGACGATGAAAGCTTTCCGGGTCTTGCCACCAAAGGTTTTTACTATTTTCCTGTCGCTGGCGTTGGCTTCCACCAATTCCCTGTACTGCTTCCATTTGGCAATGGCATCTGGCAGGTCATCGCCGCCTTCGCCTTTCAGTGGGGTGCGCTTGTCGTCCAGGCTGTAGCCGTCGGCTTGCAGGTCGTAGAACCAGACACGCTCGGTGGAACCACCTTTGGTGAAGAGCAGGATGGCGGTGCTGACACCGGCGTAGGGCTTGAACACGCCACTGGGGAGGCTGACGATGCCTTCCAGTTGGTTGTTTTCGATCAGCTCCTTGCGCAGTTGCTGGTGGGCCTTGGAGGAGCCGAACAGCACGCCATCGGGCACAATGACGGCAGCGCGGCCACCGAGTTTGAGGGCGCGGAGGATGTGGGCGACAAACAGCAGCTCGGTCTTTTTGGTTTTGACCAGGCCGAGCACATCAGGATTGGTGTTAGTTTCATCCAGGCTGCCCTTGAACGGCGGGTTGGCGAGGATGATGTCGAAGAAGTCTTCTTCCTGTTCCGGGTAGTTTTCCTTTACGGACTTGTTGAGGCTGTCCTGATACAGAATATTGGCGCCGTTTACGCCGTGGAGCATCATATTCATGCTGGAGACGCGCAGCATGGTGGTGTCGAAGTCGAAGCCCCAGAACATCTGTTTGTTAATGTGCTCCCGGTAGGGTTCCAGCAGGTCGCCGGTGTAGTGTTTGTTGCCGTCTTCGTCTTCGAAGGTGCCGGCATCGCTGGAATGCACCCGGTTGAGGTATTCCATGGCGCGGGCCAGGAAACCGGCGGTGCCGCAAGCCGGGTCGCAGATCACATCGGTGGGTTGCGGGTCGATCAGTTCTACCATGGCATCGATGATGTGGCGCGGGGTGCGGAACTGGCCGTTGATGCCGGCGGTGGTGAGCTTGCTGAGCAGGTATTCGTAGATGTCGCCTTTCACGTCGCTCTGGGTGAGCGGCAGGTTATCGACCATTTCCATGGCGGAGACCAGTACGGATTCGTTCTTGATCTCCAGATCCGCATCTTGCATGTATTCGCCGATGTGGCCCAGCGCCTGGGTGGCGCTGCCTTCGCTGCCCAGGCCCTCTTCTTCTGCATGTTGCCCGAGGCTGGCGAAATAGGGGTAGACCGCATTTTTGAGGTGCTTGTGCAGCTCCTTGCCGCTGAGGTTCTTGAAGTTCTTCCAGCGCAGTAGCTGACCTTCCGGGGTGTTCGGGAACAGGCGGTCGAACTCCTTCTTGCTGCGGGCGGCCTTACGCTCTGCCACTTCTTCCTGCATGTCGAGCATGCGGGCGAACATGAGGTAGCTGATCTGTTCGATGACCGTGAGGGGGTTGGTGATACCCCCGGTCCAGAACTTTTCCCATAGTTTGTCGATGTCGTTTTTTAGCTGGCCTGTGAGCATTTAGTTGATCTCTTGATTCGGTGTTTCATCTGCTGATTCGTCAGCACCTGAGAGTGATTGGTCACTAATCTGGCCTAATGCTTCGCCCTGTTCTGGTCTTTCTTCATCCCTCTCGTCTGGTTCTTCCAGTGGCTCGACGATCAAGGCGAGGCGCTCGGATTCAAAATCGGTATGAGAGGGCTCCAGACTGGGCAATGACTTGCTGACCTTGGTGGAAAGCTGGCCGAAACGCTCCACTTTCCCATACAGGCCTTGCTGCCCCGCCAGCGCGGTTACCGTGCTGTTGTAGTGGCTGCTAACGGTTTTCAGGGTGCCGCCCAGCTTGTTGAGCCGCTCTGCCACGGTGCAAACCTGATTGAAGATCTCACCTGCCTTTTCGGAGATTTCGCGGGCTTCGGCATTACTACGCTCGATCATCCACAGATTGGACACGGTGCGCAGGATCGGGATTAGCGTGGTATGTGAAACCAGAACGATGTTCTTTTTGTAGCCGTATTCGAACAGCCCTTTATCGTATTTCATCGCTTCGATATAGGCTGGCTCGATGGGCATAAACATAAGAACGAAACTGGGGCTGCGCATGCCGATAAGGTTGGTGTAGTCCTTTCCATCCAAGTCATCAATATGGCGCTTAACGGCCTTAACGTGTTCGTCCATGGCCAAGTGGTGCTCTTCTTGTGTTTCCGCACCCACCGCCTTGTCGTAGGCCACTAAAGAGACCTTGCTGTCGATAATAATGTGTTTGTTGTCAGGCAGCTTGATCAGGTAGTCCGGGCGCTTGCGTTTCCCCTCAGCGTCTTTGAATTCGCTTTGGGCGTCGTAGTGATCACCTTCAATGAGGCCACTCATTTCCAGAGTTCGCTGTAACTGCACTTCACCCCACGCCCCCCGCTGCTGGGAGTCACCCTTCAGCGCCGAGGTGAGGTTATTGGCTTCGGCGCTCATCTTCAGCCCGATATCCAGCACCTCTCGGATCTTGCTGTGCATTTCGGTCTGACCTCGCACGGAGGATTCATGCACTTCGTTGACGCGCTTCTGAAAGCCTTCGACCTGTTCACGAAAAGGCTTGAGCATAACGTCGATGCTGGCCTTGCTGGTATCGGTGAAGGTCTTCCCCTTTTCCTCGAAGATCTTGTGGGCAAGGTTCTCGAATTCCTTGGTGAGGGACTGCCGGGCCTCGCCAAGTTGCTCTAACTGCTCCTTGTAGTGCTCTTCCTTCCGCTCCAGGTTGGTCTTCAGTTGGGTGTGTTCGGTATTCAGGCTGAGATAGCGTTCATTCAAGGCCTTATGGGCCTGTGTATTTTCAGCGGCCAGGTCTTTCAGTTCCTGAATGCGCGCACTGGCGTCCTCCAGGCGTTTCTCGCTGGCACGGATATCGGACTGGGCCGCTTCCAGGCTTTTCTCTGCATGGTGTTTTTCATCACGAATGGTTCGCAATTCGTCCCGCGCCTGCTGAAGCTCTGATGTTGACTGAGCCTGAAGCTCTTCAAGGCGTGTTTGGCGTTCCTTAACACGGCTCTGCTCTGTGGCAAGCTCGGAAGTCAGCTTGCTCATTTCCAGTTCTTGCTGGTGAGTAGTTACTTTTAGCGTTGCGGCTTCTTGTTGGGCCTGTGTCAGCTGCCTCCGGGTTTCTTGCAGGTCGGCTTTAGCCTGATCAAGCTGGCCTTCCAGCCCGGCAACCCGTTTTGCTGCTTTCAGCGCGGCCAACAAATAGCCCATGCCGATAAAGACCACGGCTGCAACAACCATTACCACACTATGTTCAGTGTTCCAGAGCATCCTTCTTCCTTATTTCCAATCAATCAATCAATCAATGTGCGTCATCCTGACGCAAAAAGGGTTTCAGCACGGCAATCAGGTCATCCACGTCTTGTGGGCTGAATACACCATCAATCCCCTCGTGGGAGATGCTGTCGAACGGTGCCTCGTAGAGCTTGTCCACGACGATGGAGCCATGCTGGGCAATGTGGTTCTTGAGCAGGTTCATGAACCTCACCTGCTGGGCAGTGAGGCTGGGGTGCTGGTGGAGAAACTGTTTAAAGTGGTTTTCCACTGCCTGCGGGTCTAACCCGATGATTTCCCGGACGGTGACAGCCAGTTGGTCCGCGGTACGGCCATAGAAGTCGTTAAGGACTTCGAGGCTGACGCCGGGGTGGCTGGTGAGGATGGTGGAGGTGAGCGTTTCCAGTTCCGCCACAGCAATGGGCTCGCCCTGACGGATTTTCTGCAATACCGGGTTGGCGGCCAGCATGTCATCGAGAATGCCTTTCAGGCGGCGACGATAGATCATGGCTTCGTTGGCACCGGCGATGGTGACTTTCCGCTCCCCTTCTTCTACGCCGCCATCAGACGTACCGGTAGAAGGCGTGGCGTAGCCGCCTGTTCCACCCGATTGCTTGTATTTCATGATGCCGCGCAGCCCGCTACGGGCATTTTCCAGCTTTTCGATGCTGGGCTGCTGCCAGAAGTCTGCACTGCGTACATCGGCGATCAGGGCATCTTTTTGCCGGACGGCCTGGATATTCACCGCCAGCTTGTCCAGTTCGGCCAGGAATTCATCCCGGCCATCTTCAAAACAACTAGCCTGCTCCACCAGGCAGCGCTGGATGCTGGCGATCAGCTTATCGAGCGCGGTGGCGTGCTTGTCTCGCAGCACTCTGGCTGACATTAGGGGCGCTAGCGTTTCGGCAAGCTTATGCCGGGTAGTGGCCTCGAATTTCTTCAGGCCATCGGTTTGCTGAAGCTGGTGCACCAGGCGCAGCTCACGTTTTACGGCAACGCTGGTTTCCGGCAGGTCGTTAATGTCGGCCTGAAGCAGTGCGATGGCGGCATCGAAGGCTGGAGCGTTGCTGTTCTTGAGTGCGCTTTCGGCCAGCTCCAGACGGGCCTCGAAGGTAGTTTGTAGCAGGGATTTTCCGCCGGTGTCTTCCGGCTCTTTATATTCCTGCTCGAAGAAATCGAAGTTGCTGTAATGATCGAAGATAAGAAATTCGGTTTTATCCTTGCCGGGGCCAAACAGGTTCGGGCAAAGACGGGTACCTCGACCGATCATCTGCCAGAACTTGACCCAAGACTTAACCGGCTTGGCGAAAACCAGGTTGACCACTTCGGGCACATCAATGCCGGTGTCGAGCATGTCGACGGAAATGGCGATGCGGAAGTCGTTATCGGCTTTCTTGAATTCCTTGATCAGGCTATCCACATGGGGAACCTTGTTGTGGATGACCTTGCATACCTTGGTGCCATATTGCGGGTAGAGCTTGCAGAACAGCGCCTCCAGGTGCTCCGCGTGGTCCTGGCGTTGGGCAAAAATGATGGTCTTGCCTACGAGTGAGCCGGTTTCGTCCTGGATTCCGTTATTGATCAGGTTTTCCAGGATGATGCGATCGGTATCTTCGCTGAAGATCTTACGGCCAATGTCCTTGCCAGCGATGGTGGTGGTGCGAGCTTCCTCCTCGCCAAGGTCTTCTTCCAGGCGCTGCTTTTGCTTATCGCTCAGGTCATTGTAGTGGATGCCATCACGCAGGAAGTCGGTGGTGAGATCCTTGACGCGGAACGGCGCCAAATATGGTGGTTCGTTGTTGATCGCCGCATCCAGACCAAATTCGAAGGTGGGGTCGGTAGTTTCACAACCGAACATGTCGAAGGTGTTACGGCTGATAAATTTCACCGGGGTGGCGGTAAGACCCACTTCCAGGGCGTCGAAGTAATCAAATAGATCACGGTATTTATTGTAGATACTGCGGTGGGATTCATCGGCGATGATCAGGTCGAAAAAGCCCACGTCCAGCTGCGCAAAGCGGTTCATCATGCCGGGATAGGTGGCAATGTAGATGCGCGCATTCTGGTCGATCTGGTTGGTTTCACCGATGACACAGCGCGGTTCGCTGGGCAGATTCTGCTTGAAGGCTTCGTCCGCCTGAATACGCAGCTCCTTGCGATCACAAAGGAATAACACGCGCTTGGCCCAACCGGTGCGTAACAATAGCTCGCCCAGAGCAATGGCCACTCGGGTTTTCCCGGTGCCCGTGGCCTGAATGATCAAAGCCTTGCGGCGCTGGCCTTGAAAGTGAGCGGCAACCGTCTTGATGGCTTCTATCTGGTAAGGGCGGTCCGCAATGCGCAGTTCCGGGTTGAACTTCTCCAGTTCGGCGGCGCGGTAGTGACGCTGGTAAATCAGGTAATTGAGGCTGTCTTTGCTATAGAAACCGTAGACTTGGCGATACGAATTGTACTGGTGATCATCCCAGATGAAGGTTTCGTAGCCATTGCTGTAGAAGATGACCGGGCGCTGATAGCCCATGCGTTCGAAGGCATCGGCATACAGGCGGGCCTGCTCGCGACCCGCCTGCAAGCTGACATTGCCGGATTTCTTGGCTTCCACGACGGCCAGGGGCTGGCCGTTATCACCCCACAGCACGTAGTCGGCATAGCCCTTGCCTGAGGGATTATTAGGGAAGTCCACTTCGACTTCCTGGCCTACCTGCTCCGAGTCACCCACATCCCAACCTGCCTTGGTGAGCATGACATCAATGAGCTGCTTGCGGGTTTTGGCCTCGTTCCACTGCAAGCTATCGGCAACGGCCTGGCTTTTCTGGTGTTTCTCTTGCAGCTCTACAGGCTGGGGCGGATCGATATGCTGAACATTTTTTGTCCGCTCCCTGTCCAGCTCCTCCAGAAGTGCCTTTACCTCTTCCTGCCGGGCTTCCAGCTCTTCTTTGTAAGCACCAACCGATTGCTTTAGCTCGCCAAGCGCCGCGGATTGATCCGGGATTTCCTGGAAGTCGGGAATATCTGCCTTCTTCTTCCCGTAATACTTGATTGCCATGTACATGGCGAGCTGGTGCGCTGTACCCAGCGCCACCTTGGCATCCCTCACCGAGCCCTTGGCGCCATGAGCGGTCTCATTGCCCTGAATACGCAAAGCATTGATCTGGTAGACCAGCGGCTTGCTGGTGCAAGCTGTGAACACCGGATCTTTGAGCAACTCGTAGAAGGTCGCCTGGGGCAGGCGCGGCAGCAGCTCTTCTTTGTAGATGGCCTTGGTGACTTCTTCAGCAAAGCCTCTGAGCCGGGTCAGGGCACTGCCGGGATCAATATGCAGGACCGCCTCGGCCAAACCCGCCACTTCGGTCAAGGCTTCATTAGCCGGGCGTAGAAACTCGAAATTGACAGACTTCATAAATCCCTTTCCCCCTGCCTGCCCCGGCACGACACCCCTATACACCGGGAGGCGAGGCTCCATAATGCTTGGCGATTCTTACTCATTGTCAGAATCCCAATGCTCTTGGCTCTCCGCCCTGATATCACCTTGATGTCAAAGCAGCTTCTCAAGACGCGTGAAGTATATTCACTTTTTTGAGAAGGCTATCACAAAGAGCTATGACTGCCTCCCCCTCTACATTTTACCCATCACTATTTCTCTGCAATTTGGATGATGGTCTGTTTAATCAACGTCATATTGCTTTTTCAGCTCCGTCAGCCGGTTACGATCTCGCTCGCTGAAATCTCTCGTGGAGTACAGAACCTCCCCATCAGGCCCATCCAGCTTTTCCACCATCACGGTGAACACAGCATCTGCAGGGGCATCCACCTTACCCCAACCAGAATAACTGTTCGGAGCCAGCGTCCAGGAGGCTTCCTCACCCGGCTCCAGACCACCGGGAATGCTGTAATTGAATTGGTCTTTATGCCAGGGCACGCTCCGGTCAGGACTGGCAATGGTGCCTGAAAAATAAGCACGGGAGATGGCCCGATCCGTACCGTTCTTCACCGTTAGCTCAATAATCGGCTGCTCGCCAAGGTATTGCCTTTCTCGCATAGTGAAGCGGGAGCGTACCACCTGGAACTTATCCAGCTGCTGTTTGGCCTGCTCAGCCTTTTCCCGCTTGGCAACAAGTTCGCGAATCTCGGCCAGTGCTTGCTCTTTCTCCCGGGCTTTGCGCTCGGCCTGAATTTGCTCTGCCTGAGCCAGCACCTGCTCCGCCGTCTTGCCGTTCAGGGCATCCCGCATTTTGCCTTCCATATCTCCCGCATCAGCACCGCCATTGGCAAACAGGCTTTTCATATCGACCTGGCTAAAGGCAATCAACTGAACCGCCTGGTCAAAGTCTGACCGTTTCGCCTCTGGCAATGACTCCCGGACCTTGGCAACTGACTCCTTCATCTTGGCCTCACTGGAGGCATCGATGGTGGGATCGGAACAGCCGGTAATGGCCATGGCCGCCAGGACCAGCATCAGTAGTGCATAGACTTTCATTGTTTTCTCCTTTGCCACTTTTCCCTAAGTCAGATGCGGCATCCTGCCGCTTTTGTCTCGTCCATGATGACACCCAAAGGATATTTACTTATTATTGTCATGTCGATACTGGCTACATTAACACGTCACTTTTTGGCACATATCGCTTTTTGGAGCATATCCATGGCACGGACTGCAGGTAAAAACGCAGCAGACTGGCCGCTGCGCTGGGATCTGTTATTGCGCTACAGACTGATCGAGGTCATCGCGCTCTGGGAGGGAAGACTGACGACGAACCACTTGCAGCGAGCTTTTGGCATCGGCCGGCAGCAGGCCAGCAAGGATATTAACCACTATCTTGCTGAATATGCGCCTGGCAACCTGGATTACGACCGCTCCCTGAAGGGCTACAAGCCCGCCAGCACCTTCAAGCCGGTATTCACTCGGGGCGTGGCCGACGAATACCTGCAGATGATGCATGCCAGGGAGGATCTGAGCTGTGCTTTTGAAACTCTGGATGTACGCGAACTCAATACCGAAGTGCTGCTTCCTCCTTCCCGTGACCTACGCCCTAGTGTGCTGCGCCCGATTCTTCAAGCTTGCCGAGACAATCTACGTGTGGAAATCCAGTACGCCTCCCTGAGTAATCCGGAACCGGAATATCGAGTCATCCAGCCCCACACCGTGGTGCACAGTGGTATGCGCTGGCATGTTCGTGCCTGGTGCGAGAAAAATAGTGACTATCGGGATTTCGTATTAAGCCGGATTCAAGATGAACCCGAGCTGACGCTTCCAGGCGAGCACCACGCTGAACAGGATGATGCCTGGCAAGAGCGGCTCACTATGCAGATCACCCCGGACCATCGCCTCTCTGCGGCTCAGCAGGCGGTGATTGCGCTCGATTACGGCATGACCGATGGGGCGCTGACGATTAAGTGCCGGGCTGCTATGGCCAATTACATTGTGCAGCTACTGAGACTGGATGGGCCACAACACCGAGACCCCGAGGCCCAGCAGGTGGTGCTGGCCAACAGGGATGAGGTCAAAGGGTGGCTTTGGGGAACGAATTAACTCTCGTACACTTCAATCTTTTCTCTTAAACGGGAAGATTTCATCAAAGAAAGAAAAAGCGGCAACAAACAAAAGATGACATAGCTGAAGGTTTGATTCTGTCACACTTAGATAAAGGCACGTTCGGCGCGGACACCCAGCCATTGAGAAACAACATGCCATTGCCGGATATGTTAGCGAAACCATGAAGAGGACCGCGGTGATCTGTCGTGGAGTAAGACGATTCCTGACTTACATATTTCCAAAATCACGAGATTAATCTTGTAGGGGGTTTTGGTTTTCTACATTCGGCCCGGGCACAAAAAAGCCCGACTGTTTCCAGTCAGGCTTTTTTGTATCTCGATTGGTCGGACGGGAGGACTCACATAACCAATATAACCAGTTGATTTTTTTAAATTAAATCAAACCAAACTATTTAATATACCCCCACTTATACCCCCAGACTTGGCCGACTGGACCATTCATCGGGTCATTTTAGGGGCCCGCTGCAGAAGGGTCATCTCGCTTTTGTCTTGTTCGCTCATCCCAGCCTCCATGGTCACATCACCCGATACTAACCCCAGATCCCCAATTTCAGGGAATCCCTCACGCGTAGGGGGTGCGTACATCAGTGCGTAAAAGTTCGATCCCGGCAGGGCGGCATTTCAGCATTTATCAGCAAGGCGCCCTCAAACCTTAGTGTTCGTTAGCCCCGCCCACATGGATTTCATGGTTCAACATTCTTCAACATGTTCTACGCGCGTAGTGACCAGGAAAAAACCTTCCGGCGATGTCATGTTTTGACATGTAGCCGGGGCGTATACACCCACCAAACCACGAATCATGGTTTCAAGTTTTTTCAAGTTCTGGCGCTCCCGATGTCAACTTTTGTCAACATGCAGCCCCCTTCCATGCCTTACTGCAACCTTACGGTACCCCAGCCAATACAACCCCAGCATTCACGCGCGTAAGGGGTGCGAACCTAGGTGCGAAGTGCGCAGTTGAGTGCGCACCTTCTACGCGCGTAGTGACTGTCAGAAAATCTTCCCGGAAGAGGGCCTCGCGCGCGTATACCTGCGCGTAGTGGTCTCGAAACCCTCCAGTGGCAGGCTGCAGCCTGTTAAGAATTGTTAAGATTGGAATCGGGTGATTCAGGAAATACCCACCGCATGGTCGCTGACTATCAGTCGCTGGCCGGCAATGATTAGAGCAAACTTGGCCGGCGACGGGTAAAGCCATGGTCTCAGGGCTCCAGCCCCCGGTCTGTAAGCCCTCGCCTATCCCTGTGTAGAATACCCACCAAAATAATCGTACGAATCAAGGAAGAGAGGGGTTCATGGGCAAGGGGATTCTTTGGGCTGTTGGCATAGCAGCGATAGTGATACTCGCCGGGGTGTTGGGGGCATACGCCAACCAATTTAGTGAGCACGCTATAGGCGGCCCAGCTGAATGGGGCATGTTCGGGGACTTCGTTGGTGGGCTGGCTAACCCGCTACTGGGCTTTCTGACCATTTTCCTGCTGATAGTCTCGCTGTACTACCAAACTCAAGAACTCGCAGCCACTCGACAAGAGCTAGCTCAATCTAAAGAAGCGATGCAGCAAGCCAACGAACTGCACGACAACAGCCTTTTGATCCAATCCAGGAATAACCTCAGACTCCAGCTAGAACCAGCTTTCGAAAAATGCATTTCAAACTTTCATAATGGTCTAGAGAAAAAAGCTTATGTGAGGATTGATGGCCTGCACACCCAGATCAATTACAAGAAGGTTTTAAACATCATCTCTGGCCATTCAGAATCCATTCAAAAAGACATAAACGATTATGTACGGTCATCACAGATAAACTGGGATGACACCGGGTGGTCAACCATCGCGAATGAGATGAGGGGGTTATATCTGGAAGCTGCCGAAGCTCTAGTTGCCCTTATTGAGTGCTCAGACAGTGAATTGGTACTCAGCCCTTCAATAAAGCAGTTCAAGGAAGCCAGAATAGCCATGAAAGTTGGAAAGATTTATGACGAGCAAGCCCTGCTGGCAATCGACAAGAGCCTCGAAGAAGCAGTAGAGAGGCGCGAAAATATGCCGTTCCCTCCATACCACAAGAAAACCAAAGTCTACTAGCGAAGATCAATTCCGACATATCCGTCAACCAACGGCGCCATCAACTGCAGTGCCTCCTCCACAGATCCAGATAGCCACTGGACCAGATGCTCCGGCGCCACGAACTGCGGCATGCGGTTGTGGTACTTGGCGCATTGCACATTGGATGGATGGTCAGGGTAACCAGCTTGGCGCCCACCTCCCCCGGAAACAGAATTCCCCCCATCAAGAGCGGGTTACCGTCAGCGGCCCTCAGCAAAGGCCTGCTTGAAGGTCTTCTTCTCGGCTACGGTTTCGCCCTTGGCATTGATGAGAAGTTTCTTGGCCCAGGCGGGCTGAATGCCCCATCTGGTATTTATCTGGTGGCGGTCACCGCAGATGACGGCAACGGTCTGGGTAGGCCGCAGGTCGTGGTTGGTGTGCAGATCGAGCTCAATGTTCAGTGTGCCCTCACCCATTCTCGAACAGGGACTTCATCGATGTCCATTCGGCCGCACATAGCACCACCTCGCTAATAGGAACACGGCGGGGGAAACGCCTCACGGACTGAGACTGAAATACTGTAATCAGGATAATCGTGCCACTGCTCAGGGTTATCTTTCACCCACTCAACAAAAACTGCTGCCAACTGCTCAAAGCTCTTATCAGCTGAACAACCGTAAAGGGCTTTTCCCATGTCGGCTGTAATTCGGTCAAACTGCCCCTCTGGCAGTTGTTCGAACTCCTCATCCGACAGATGAGACAAGGTTGAACGGGCAGCTAAGTATGCGGCTGGATCCGCCTGGCTTATTGCCCCGGCAACATAGCCCACGCAAAAAGACTTCTTCCAATTGCTATCTGATTCGCATTGATCCATCAGCTCCTTGTTTGTTAGCGCCTCTGCATTAACAGACATTGCCGCGCCCAACAGTACAGCCATTGATTTTATGGATTTCCTCACCTTTCCCCCTGCGTTCGCACGCCATCCTAGGATTGATATAGACTTTCAGCTTCACAAAAGACGCAGCCAAGGGCAACTGCTAGCCACGGATTGGCTATTCAGAGGAGAGAAAAGAAATGGATTCCAAAAACTTGAGCAAACTAGCAATCGCTCTCAGCTCTATCGCCTTACTACTGATTTTCTACCTCCTGAGCAATGCGCCTCAGGAGCAAACTGATTTGAGCAACAGGCTGGAAAGAATGAATCTTGAGCTTCACAAAATTCAACGAGCATATGAGCATCTAGCTCAAGAGTTGGATGAGCTTGAAAGTAGCACCAGAGATGTCCGCTTCAATCACATCTTTAATGAATATGAAGAGATGACTGATTTCACAACCCCCAACGTTCAAGACATTGGAGATGGGTTTATGATTGTTCAGGCATCACAGGAAGAACATCTTGATGGAATCAAATTTCAAGGCAGAATTATCAATGCTCAATCGGTAACTCACCAAAGCTTGACCTTTAATCTCACCGTGAGCGACCGCTCAAAAGAATTTAATATAAGCAGGGTGTCACCTGGTAACAGCACATCCTTTTCCGTTTATATCCCTGACATAAAAGCTAAGGATGCGAGGCGCACCAAAGTTGAATATGTAGGCTCCAGTGTTCGATATTCCACCCGCTAAAGGATTATATGGAAATCCCCCCCCTACCTCTGGCTCGCAGGCTTTCTCACCATGCTGATGGTGCTGATTTTCATTGCCTGGATACTGGCCCAGCTCGTCCTGTCGAAGGCCGAGCCGGGCACTGATGAGCACAAGATAGTGAAGTGGTGGGCGGACATGCTGTCCTGGCCAGTGGCCATTGTGGGCTACATCTTCTTGCCGCTGATTGGCGGGACATTCTTTGTCCTGGCTGTCAGCCAGCTTATATGGCTTCCCCTCAATTGGCTGTAGCTCTAGCCCCTGCAGACCCTGCCCCCGCAAGGCCGACACCCACCGTTCACCTCTGGCGTATAACGCAGCACAGGAGCATGAATCGCCTTCTTCCCTTCCTTCACCAGCCTATGGTCAGCCCCCGACTCTCTCAGACCATCCATTACATCAGCAGCAAACCCGCCCATAATTAACATTTTAGCCGTAATTCCCAGTCGGCCCGCCATGTTAGTGATGGTGTCCATCAACTTGTCGATGGCAGGGTCAGAGGAAACATAATCCCTGCTGTCTCGCTGGGCGCGACGAATCATTTTCATCATGTAATCCAGCTGGTTCATGCTGAATGCCCCATTGAGCCATGTGTTCTTCAACGGGTATGGGCAAACCATGACACTAACTAACGATGTGACTATGGGCATGTTGAATATTCAGCGGATAGTGGTCGCTAACGGCAAGCTAGAACTGTATGCACTTTATGCCTCACCAGCTTAAAAAAAGCAGAGGATCGAAGGCGCCTGAGCTGCGTATAGTTGCTCCCCCGGCCTGAGATAATTGCCACACAAAAAAGCCCCGAGTGCGGCAACACCCGGAGCTTCAATCTCAAACCTTGGTACAAGCAAGGAGAGGATTATTGGAACAGCATAGCAAACTTGCGGCGTCACTGGTTGAACTGGCCCGATACAAGTCAACAAGGCTTATGGCATGGGCGCTGATAGTCGCGATAATTATGTTTGCAGGTGCGCGGCTCATTTCGGCTATCGCGCCGGGCGGATTGATTTGAACAGTCACCATGAAGTTGACCTCAGATCCCATCATCCTCGCTCAGGTATTCAATGATTGTATCCAGCCGATACAGCCTCCTGTTGCCTTGCAGTTTCCACGGAATCGGAGACAGGCCATCAGCAGCCTTCTGCCGGAAGTACTCGGGGGTGTAGGAGAGAAGCATTGCGGCAGCTTTCTCGGAAATCAGCCCACCGAGGCGTGGGACTTCGCCCATGTCCGCCAGCAACTGGAGGGCTTCTTCTCGGATCTCATTCATAAGCAATCACGGGCAAAGGCCAAGCTTCACCCGCCTCCTCTCCGGCCCTGACTACATCCACACGTCCCCACCGGGCACAGGCTCGGCCAACTGCATCAGGAAAGGTCATGCCCACCATCCAGCCAACTAGCTGCCCGTGCTCATAAACCCTCCAGATGTCGTATTTCTCCTCCTGAACATCTGCCTGTGCATTTTGACCGGGGACAACCGGGGGCACTGGGGACATACCCGCATTCTCTGGCTTTGAGCCGTCCCCGGCCACCGGGGACGCACCGGGGACAACCGGGGACGCAAACAGCTCGGCAAAGTAATTACTCATCAGCAATACCCTCCCTCACGCAGTAGCAGCGCCCCACTCCACGGGGTTTAATCGTTAGCCGGTCAGGGCTCTCGGTTACCAGCAGCCCTTTGTCCCGGAGCACCGCCAGCACCCTCCGATAATCATGGCCACGGCAAACATCGCGGCGGAATACTTCCGGCAGGAACAGAAACTGGTTTTCACCATCATGGAAGCGGCGGTAACCTGCTCGATTATGAACAGTGCGGTCATCAGTAGGCAGGCTGAATCTGGAATCTCCGTGTTGCTCGATGAAGTGGCGAACCGCGGCCAAGGCTTCCGAAGCCTCCTGACTTCCAGATCCCCCCCGGCGGTCCAGCCATGCCTGATAGCAGGCCCCTGCTGCCTGTATGGCCTCTCCTGCCTCCCAACCGGTAATACCCATCGCAGTGGCCAACTCACCGCCAGCAGCAACCAGTGCAAACCGCCCGGCCACCCTTCGGGGCTGACCATCGGCGTCACCCGGAACATGCTCCACGATGAAGTCATCACGCAACTTACGACACTGAGCCCGCACGTCATCGGATGGCGCCACTGCGAGGCCGCTCAGGAATGACCGGACGGGGCTCCCATAAACCGCGCTGCTGGCTTGGTTCAGGTGGTCTGCGAAAGCGGATCCAGACGGGAAGGAGTGCAGGCTCTCGAACATGCCATGCTCACCGGTATCGGCGGAAATGTCGCACAAGCGCACCTCCTGCCCAGCCTTGGCCTTTTTCCCGGCGTCGGCCATATGGTCAGCCAAACCAATTTCACCGGCACTGAGGAACAGCAGGCGCCACGATGCCGCAGGCTTTGCCAGGCCGTCGCGCTTTGCCCTGTGCTTCCCTGTGCCGTTGGCCAGCATGTAAGCAATACCACCAGCCTCACGAGCTTCCACTTGGGCAAGCTCATCCAGAATCAGCAGGCCATCATTGTGGGCAGCAGCAACTGACTCCAAGCCATTGGCGGTAGCTCTCCAGCGCTTTAGGTATTCCGGCCCACCCCAGACGGAAGCTGCCACCCTGAGCGCCGTTGTTTTGCCGCAGCTAGACGGGCCGACAAAGTGAAGTCCGCCAGACTCTTCCCCGGTCAGATGTACCAGTGGCGCTGCAAAGGCGACAGAGGCCGCCAGCACCAGCCTGGAATTGCCCGAGCAGTACATACCAACCTGCTCACGCCATTCCTCAGGGGTGCCGGCTTGTCGCAGCTTTGGCGGCTCTCCCGGGGTTTGCAGCAGGATGTGCCCGTCATGCTCCCCGATAGTTTCATCAGGCAGCACATACGCCCCACCGAGCCAGCCGCTCTTGTCCACGCAGGTTGCCCGGTCAAAGGTGCGGGCCGTCTGGACGTAGGTCTGTAGGGCTTGCCGTGCCTTGCCGCCCGGGGCGATTTCCAGCCCCATGCTCATCAGGATCCGGCGAAACTCCATGCCATCACCGGCCAGCATTTCCATAGGGCAAGACCAGCGGTGCAGCAGGCCATCTGAGTCTTGCCACTCCAGCAGCCGGCCCCAGGCCTCACTGTCACCGTTGCGGGTTTTGGCAACGACATCCAGGCGGGAGCACACCCACGTGGATTCGCCATCCTCAGGGGTGTGCCAGACGCCCTTCTTGTCGATTCGGAATCCTGTCCCCGGTGTCCCCGGTCCTCGGCTCTCTACTGGGGACGTTTCAGAGCCAATATTCTCAGGGCTGTCCCCGATGTCCCCAGTGTCCCCGGTCACATTTAGGTACTCTGCATCCCCGGTGGGAGCCAGAGCGTTGATTGTGTCCTTCATAGCTTGCCCTCCAACTCCAACAGGTAACGGTCGTTGTAGTCAGTCCCTTTCTCCCCCTCCGGGAAGTCAGGAATCTTCCACTCGCCACCTACTGCCCGGGCTGCATCAATGGCCGCAGCCTTGCCGGGGTTGCCATCGGTGAAGCGGTCGTTGTCGCCGGCAATCACCAGGTACCGGTCTGGGTACCGTTCCCGCATGGCCTTTGCCACATGAGTCAGGTTCCCGGCATTCATCGCACACACCACCAAATGGCCTGTGAGCTTGTTGATGGTCGCCCCGGTGGCCCAGCCCTCGCAGATATAGAGCGGCCCCTTCTCTCCCTCGATAGGGCTCCAGCATCCCGATACCCGACCACCCGGGTAAAAACGCTTGGAGCCATCAGGGAAGATCCGCTGCAGATTCACCATCCGGTGACCATCAGTCAGGGGTACAAGCAGAGCGTCACCATGCTGCCGAAGTTGCATTGGCGGCATCCGCTTTGTCTGGAGATAGGGATGTATGGGATTAACAGGCTTTGCCCATTCCCAGAGCTTGCGGACTTTCTCTGCTGCGTCGCTCTGGGCCTCTTGCCGCCTACGGGTAACTTGGGCACGCTGCTCTCGGATATGCCGTCGGAGCTCGGTCTGCTGGCTGACCGTGAGTCTTCTTTGGTCTACTTTAGACCAGTGCTCATTCAGGCCTGACCTCCAGTCACCGAAAGCACCCGCCGGCACTCGATCCGGATACAGCACGTACCAGCCAGAACGCTCACCACGTTTATCCTGCTCGGTCTTGAACCGGTGAACCTGTCCGTCCGCCTCAATATGGTCAGGAGCGGCACCCACTGCCGCCTCAAGGGCTGCGCGGAAGGCGTGAAGAGTCTCAGTTACTTGGTCGAGAATGCTCAAGCGGCCCCCCTATCCAATAGCTGCAGTGCCAGAGGAATAGATTCTCGCTCAAGGATGTAAGTGCCTGGACGAACGATCTTACCATCCCAATCCACCTTATCCCGCCGCTCACAACGGATCTTAAGGCCTCTCTCTCGAAGAGCACCAACCACTGCCGGCCCATTGGAAGCCTTGGCAATTCTGTCCGCCTGTTCGCGGGTTACCTCCCCTCCTGCTAAAGCAGCAAGCAGTCGCTGCTGCCGTGGGGAAAGTGGTGTGATAGGCTTTTGGGGTGTTTTGGGGATGGGGCCGGTGGGCGCCGGGCTCTTCTCGCTCATGCCGACACCTCCCCGCTTTTCTGAAGAAACTCCCTGATGTCTTCTGCACGCCAGACGGTAATCCCCCCGGAGAGTTTCACTCCTTTCGGGAAGCGTCCTTCTTTGACGCCTCGCCACCAGGTCGTACGGCTAACAGGGATGATTGGGGGAATGCCAGCACGGGGCTGAACAGGCCGTTTGCCAGCTTTTCGATTTTGAGCGGCCCGCTCTTCGGTAACTGGGGACTGCCCTACAATCTGGGGCAGTCTGAGATAGCCAGTTTCGGGTAGGTTGGTGTTCATTGGTAGCGTCTCTTATTAGTTGAAACGCTTACCTATTATTCGCACACTTCATGGGATGTCATTGCAATTGCAAAAACCATTTTCGCAATTGCAAATTAGTCTTTCACTTCAGCTGCTGCTGTTTTTGCGGTTCTGAATAATTTTTCCAAGTTGCTTTTGCTTGTCCCTCTCGCCCCTTTGAATTCATCAAAAATATAGTCTTGGATACTACTCTGAGTATGATTACTTACCTGCTTAATAAGCTGCAACATCCCTGCGATAACCAAATGCGATGAAGCTGACACGCTAATTTCAGTCGGCGTCCCAGGCTGCGCTGCTTCAGTTGAATCAACCCATCCGCTATTGACCATTATCAGTGGCTTATGCTTGGCAGAGCGCATTACTTCCTTGCCATCATGAGAAAGTCTTGCATATGCCTCCCCCTCTGATACGCATCCCTCGCTCTGGTCAGGCCAGATTGATTCGTCATTAATCATCAATGCCAGATTGTAGACGTCCTCGGGACGAACGCTGAATTGCACTTTTTCTCTGTCTGACCAAGAGAAAGATACCAGTTCATCATCTCCCTCAATCCAGACAAACCAATAGACTGGCTCACCAGAGCTATTCTCTGTTAACCCAACCCCAGGGTAAGTCGAATCGAACCCCAAGGGGACCGGTAAACTCATTGACCAATAATCAAAATCAGGGATGCTCCCATCGGATTTTCTGATGCGGACAAACTGTGAGTCATCATAGAGCTCTTCTTTACTCGGCCAAATTTTCTTTAGATTTTCATGCTTAAACCCAATGAAATTTCCATGCAGAAACTCCTCGGCCAACATGATGAACATCGGAATACGAAGCATGGCAATGTGCCCAAAGGTATCAGCACCCACTTCTTCCTCAATAAGCCTAGAAAGAAATTCTGCAGCCTCTTCGAAAGAGATATATTGCTGAAACTTGATTAGCTTGCTATCTGTAATTTTTGCCATAATTTTTTCCCTTACATCTTGAGGGGGGGGGGAGCTCTTTCCCAACGCCTCAAGCCTTCCGGATATTCACAACATTCCCTGCTTCTGCCTGGACCCTGAGCTGGCCCAGATAGTCCGCCCACTGCTGCATCATCTGGGACCGGCCCTCAAGGTGAGCGGTTCGGTTGTAGGCCCGGCCGTTCGCATCCTTGACGGCATGCGCCAACTGATGCTCGATCCAGTCCACCCGGCAGCCCAGCACTTCATCTAGGATGGTTCTGGCCATCGCCCGGAAGCCGTGGGCAGTCATCGTCTCTTTGTCATACCCCATTGTGCGGAGGGCAATGCGTACCGTGTTTTCGGAAATACACCGGCTTGCGCCCCGAGCGCTGGGGAACACATATCGGCTACGGCCAGTGAGCAAGTGAAGCTCTTCCAGCAGCTCCAAAACCTGTCGGCATAACGGGACGACATGAGGAGTCCGCATCTTCATTTTCTCGGCAGGGATCTCCCAGCGGGCCTGCTCCCAATTGATTTCAGCCCACTCCATGGCCCGGATCTCTCCAGGGCGCTGAAACAGCAAGGCCGATAGCTGAAGAGCCGTTTTGACGATAGGCGTGCCGGTGAAGCCATCGATAGCAACCATCAGCCTCCCAACCTCTGCGGGGTCGGTAATCGCTGCATGGTGCTTCTTATTTCGAGGAACCAGAGCGCCCTTCAGGTCTGCACTGGGGTCACGCTCTGCCCTGCCTGTCACAACGGCATAGCGGAAGATCTGGCCGGCGGTTTGTTTGGCACGGTGGGCAATGTCGTTGGCGCCACGAGCCTCGATTCGACGCAGGGCCGCCAGCATCTCAGGTGGTTTTATTGCGCCAACTGGTCTCTGGCCAATCACTGGGAAAAGGTCTTTCTCAAGGATTCGACGAGTTCGGACACGGTAGCTCTCGGACTTGTCAGGCATCACCCTGCCGAACCACTCCAACGCCACACCCTCGAAGCTGTCCGCAGCAGCCAGGTTACGAGTGAGCTTTTCAATCCGGCGCTCTTGGCCAGGATCCAGTCCTTTATCCAACTTGGCCCTCGCTTCTTGATGAGCCACCCTGGCATCCTTCAGCGACACTTCAGGGAACACACCAAGCGCCAGCGTCTTCTCTTTGCCACCGTAGCGATACTTATAGCGCCAGTACTTGGCACCCTTGGGATTCACGAGCAGGAACAAGCCGTGGCTGTCAGACAGCTTGTAGGCTTTAGCCTTGGGTAAGGCTTGGCGGACTGCGGTCGCAGTGAGAGGCATTAGCGCGTCGTCTCCCTGATTGGGGGTATCAATCTGGGGGAGCTAACTTGCACCCCCATAAATACCCCCCGTTTTGGGGGTATGCGGCGGAATGAAATGAAACCGCATGAAACACACTATAACGAAAAAGGCCCTGCAGAACAGGGCCTTTGGGACGGGTTGGGAGCCCGTGGGATTGTAATTTGGTCGGGACGGGAGGATTCGAACCTCCGACCCCTTGCACCC
>AZIH01008174.1_pt1 | contig 24981 bp, 39 predicted proteins | sample 359041 | NCBI WGS metagenome assembly AZIH01 (sample SAMN02429716, study PRJNA222664) | marine sediment metagenome | biome: Sediment sample; isolation source: enrichment culture of sample MGS-ANC(UA) from oil contaminated site at the... | place: Italy: Ancona | collected 2012-02-14 | depth 6 m m
AATAAGGTTTTGTGATCTGTAACTATCTGAAGTTAAAGGCATTATAGCCGATAGAACGCCCGCCTATAGTGCATGTTTTGCACTCTATGTAAATCAACGCATTAGATACTGTATATTGGGAAAAAGATTCGTTGATTGGGGTGTGCGGTGTCAGAGGATAGCAAAAAGCTTATTAGCGAATTGTATGGGCCTGAAAGCGCTCACGCTCTGGGTATTAGTGCTGCGGATTCATATAGAGAACTGGTTGAAAGTCAGGAGCAGTTAGCCACCCATGCGATGGGTTTTGGAGCGACTGACGAGCTCAAGAGAATGATGAGTGAAAGCGAGAGTGCGCTTAGTGAGTTTGGGAAATTCACCGTGTTAAACGAAAGCGCAACAAGAATTGCTGATCAACAGATAAGTACGGTAGAAGAGCTGGCGCGCCAGACAGGTGATGCTAACAGCTTCGCGAAGCATGCTGACGATCTTACGCTCTCTGTTGGTGACTATCATAATCGTATGCTTGGATTTGACAAGCTTTCAGGTCTTAGCCAAGCAGCGGGGGAAGCTCTTGATCGCATATCTCTGGAGTCCGATTTCGCCAAAGATCAGATTCCATCTCAGCACCAGAACATGTTTAGTGCGCCACGTTACTTCCCAGTGGAGAATGCTTATCAAAATGAGGAGAGAGAGCACCGCTCAAAACTAATCAATGCTCTCAAATCCCAAAATAAGCAAACGGCGGCTTTGATTCAGCTTAATGAGGCTGCACAAAGAAGTGCACATAAGGCTTCAAAGTGGTCGATTGGATTGACGGCGGCTTCGTTGGTGCTAACGGTGTTTGTTGTTATTTTCACTGTCTTCGCCTATCTATACCCGCCCCAGCCAGCAGTGATTGACAACGGAGATGAGTCTGCAGTAACGGTTGCAGAGGATTCTCACGAACAAGTTGCTAAAAGCTCTGCTGATGAAAAGGTTACAAGCGACCTGACGGTTTCTGAAGAGATAGCCCCGCCTCAACCATCACCCACCGCTGCTCATGCCCCTGCTGATAGTGCTCCGTCATCTTCTGATCAGAGTGAGCCATGAGCGGCTGTATGTACGTTTCGGTGTCGAATCCCTGCTTTTTATAAAGCCATGAGCCCAGCGCCCGAATCTCGTGAAACGTGGGGCGGTGCTGTCTGGGCATTTGCTGGAAACTTTCGCACTTGTCCCGCACTTTACGGAACTCTGCGGTGAAGGTGTTGGGCGTGAGCTTTGTCCAATGATCGCGGCCTTCGGCGTCCACTTTGCGTATTGGTCTGCGGTGGATGATGTAGGGCGTAACAATTTCAGATTTTCGAGCTCGGGCAATTATGTCTTCCAGCTGGGGGCAGTGGATCATCAGGTGGGAGTGTTCGTGCTTGCTGGATTTCTGGCGAATCACTTTCAGGGTGTTGTCCTGATAGTCCGCGAACTTCATGTTAATCACTTCAGCGCGGCCCTGCAGCGTTAGTAGCGCAGTTTCCATTGCAAGCTGCATCCAAACTGGTGCCAGTGCGTGAATCTCCCAGAACTGGGCAAGCGTTAACCGGCGGCGAGCTTTCTCGTATTCAGATTTGGCGTAGGTAACCTCGGCAGGGTTCCCCATATCGAGCGGGTAGAGGCCCTTGTTGGTCGCAAACCGGAAGAGTTCAACCAGTGTGGCGCGGTGTTTTATGTAGGCGTCGCGTGTGAAGTTGTCATCCAGATATTCGGCAACGGTTTGAACGTCTACCTCTTCGATTAGCTTTGTGCCCAGATCTTTCTGCAGCCGCTTAAGCCGGTACTCCAGTATCTTCGTTGTGCCGGGTGCCAAGCCTTTGGTTGGAAGCTGTTCTTTCCGGTACCGGTCGATCAGGTGGGCCATGTTCTGGTTGGCCGTTCCCATAATCTTTGCAACCAAATCGCGCTCTGGAACAAGAACGCTATTCAGCTGGCGCGCATCTGCGTTGGCCTGCTGTTTGTTAGTGCCCAAACCATGGTACTGGCCGGTAACTGGATGCTTGTACTGGTAGTAGGTCACCCCGTTTTTTGTGGTGCCGTATAGGTTATCAGCCAAGCCTTTGTTTTTTGTGAGCCGCCTTCTGGGTGCCATTAGCCTGCCTGCAGTATTTTATCTACCCGTGGGTTGCCGGTGAGCCGTGTGTGTTTGTCTGGGTCCACCCACCAGAGCCCGCCGATTTTTCGGGCGCCAGCAATGTGGCCTTCGTTGGCCCATTTATACACTACCCGTTTTGATGGGCCTGGCTCCTCAAAGGTTTGCTTTCGCCATTCTTCCAGAGAGATGAGTTTGGCCATAGTGGTTACCTCACTACCTTGACTTGTTTCGTATTCCGCAATGTGCGGTTTTCTTCCTCGAGGGCGCGTATTTCTTCCTGAAGTTCCAACACTGTGCGCCCAAATTTCTCAGCGGCCTTGTGTGCTGCGCGGGCGGCTTGCTCGGAGCATTGGAAGGAGATGCGCCATGATTCGTAGTTCATTTCTGTGCCTCTGGAGCAGCTAAAATCGCACATCGAATGGCCAGATCCATATCGCCAAACGGCATGTGCGCATCTTCGGCGGCATCGATCATTGCTTGTGTCGGTTCATAAGGTACAGGTTTCCAGTGTTCTGGCGCTCCGGTGGTGGTATCCGGGTTGCTCCTGATCTTGGCTGCTTCTGCCAGATCGCACAGGGCGCTAATATCTTTCATCTGCACTGCTGGCCAACCATCGGGTTCGTGGTCCTGCTCAAATAAGCGCATCCGGGAAATTATGTTATCCATTGGCCTGCTCCCGATTTGGTGCCGCCTCTAGCATGGCATGCCATACGGTTGCCGCATCCCGGCACGTAATCAGGCCGGGCACACCGGCTAACCTTCCGGCGTCCAGCATTGCCTCGGAAGCTCTTTCCGGAACTGGCTTCCACCCCTCCGGCGCTGAACCAGACATAGCCAGCAGCTCTTTCAGCTTTTTCAGATCACTCATACAGTCGAGCGTTGCTGTATCTTCCTGATCACCACAGCGTTTACAGGCAACAAACCCGTTTTCGAGCTCTTCAACTATTCGGCCAATTAGGATTTTGGCCTGCAGCGCAGCCCCGGCATGGGCTGGAATCTCACTCCACCAGCACTTATCACAGGCGTGTAAGTGTTTTTTGCCACCCTCGCTGTAGTGCCAAGGCATGTAATCCATAGATGCGCCACAGGTGTCGCAGTTTGGATATTCAGATTCACCTTGTGAGTTGGCCTCCACAAGTTGCCGCGATAGCCACCGAATGCGCTCTTTGGCGGCGGTTAGGTAAGCGATGCTTTCATGGCCTTGGCGGTGGTTGTACAGGAACACTTCGTTTGCCAGTTCGTCGTCTGTTAGGTGGCCCTTCCACAGCTTTGCGCGCTCACAGTTGTAGGTGTTTTCTCCACACGGATCGGCGTTGCCGTTTTCTCTCCAGCGGGCTGCCGGTGTTTCGGTTGGGTGTTCACGCGCGGCCTGCCAGCCAATCCACCTCTGGTTCTGAATATCGGCGTGCTCTGGTGTGTCGCGTTCCAGCAAGGAATTCACGGGTTCGTATCGGCCCGTGCCGCACCAGTCTGGATTCCATTTCAGGTTCTTTGGTACCGGGAATATATCTTCAAACTTTTCGCGCTCCGATCTGCTCATCCTAGTTCTCCCAATTCAAAATCCGGGTGCATGGCGTAGCGGTCCATGGCGACCTCCTTCAGTACACCTTCCCGCTCTAAGCGCTTGCAGCGGGTTGCACTAATCGTGCGGCCGTTTCGAGCATCTTTGTCCGGCAGGCCTTCAACGGCGGCGCGGCGTACTTTGGTGTGCATGCGCAGGTGGGCGCCATCCTGTAGAGCACTGATGACGATTTTCATGGCGTCGTCATCTTGTCGGCGGCTGATGACTTGAGGGCTTTCACCTGCATCGTTCATTGCGGTGGTATGGGCCATGGGGTTCTCCTGATGCGGTCTTTCTCTGTTTCGGTTTTGGGTTAGCAGGTTTCTAACGCGCTCGATCTCTGCCCACACCGCGCGGCGTACTTTGTGGCACATGCGAAAGGCTGGGCCGGGTAGGGCGATGCCTCGGTTTGCGTTACCGATCAGGGCTTTGGTTGTGCGGTAGGCCCGGATTAGTTGGTTGAGGCGGGCTGTGATCATGCAGTGGCCTTCCGCCTCTCATGAAACTCACCCCAAACATCAATCACCCGAACAATTTGATCCTGCGTGAGATAGCGCTCCAGATGGTGGCCGGGGCCTAGTGTTTTAAGCAGGGCTATGGCGGCTTCAGAGTTGGCGATATCTAGGGTGCAAATAACATCGCGCATGTTCACTGCGTAGTTGTCATTCCATAGCGACAGCAACAGGCCGCTGGCTGCGCGGCTTCCGCCGGTGTCGCCTTTGGCAATGTTGTAGAGCTGTTGGGCTGCAGCTTTTGGGTTGGATGCGAAGCGCAAGCAGGCTTGTTCACGCTTCTTTTCAATCCGGGCGAACCATTCTTGCTCTGTGCAGCGCACGGTTACGTTGCCTTCAAACACTGGGTCTTGAATGTATTCCATGGCGGTTCTCCTGCCTTTATGCGGCGTGGGGCCGGTAAGCGGCCATGGCTTTGATGAGTCCGAGGGTGGTTTGGCAATCGGTTAGGGCGCGGTGTGCGTTGCCTTTTACGGTTACACCCATTTGGTCGGCGGCTTTAGCCAGAGATTGCCACTTCCATTGTTCGCGCCTGCTGTCCCATTCACCGTGAAACCGGGCGTAGTTGTTCATGGCACAATGTGGGCTGAAGTTGGGGGCTTCGGTGCGATGATGCGCGGCGCTCTGGTGAATCATGCGGGCATCAAACGAGGCGTTGTACATAACCACCGTGCGGCCACGGCAAATGTTGATCAGGTTTCCCAGCACTTGGTTAAAGCTGGGTGCGCGCTGGGTCTGTTCGTGGCTTATGCCGTGAATGGCCTGTGCTTGGGCGCCAATTTCACCAATAGGGCGTACCAGCGTATCCATCAGTACGTTGCCTTCGCAGTCGATGGCGCTGATTTCCACTATTTCATCGGTGCGATCGAGGCCGGTTGTTTCGGTGTCGATGATGATGGCATTGTCTTTCAGCCAGAATTTGGCCATGTCGGCTGCGAGTTCTTTTTGGTAGCTCATGTGGGTCTCCTTGTTGGCATCTGGCAGGGCTCTCATGGAAAGCCCTCTCAGATGCAGTTGTCCGGAAGTTCCGGACAACTGGTGGTGGGTTAGTTGCCGGGGTTGAAGGTGCCCACGAAGGTGCGAACAGCCGTGTCTTCGAAGCCTTTGCGCAGTAGCTCTTCCAGCTCCTTTGCCATTTCCTCTTCGGCGGTTTCTAGGCGCACGATGCGAGTGCTGATCTGTGGCTTCTCACCGGTGATCAGGCTTAGGCGTAGGGTTAAAGTGCGTTCACCCAAGCCTTGGTATGGCACGCAGGTGAATTTCAGGAAGGCGGGTAGCTGGTCTTTAAACTTGGCTTCTACTTCCGCCATAGCGCTGCGTCGGCTACCAAAGGTTTGTTCTTCGCTGGTCGTTTCAGCATTTGCGCTGATGGTGATTCGGCGGATTGCGGAAACAGCAGTGCCTATGGGCAGGATTGTGCTCTGGTCTTCCGCCAGTGCTTCGATGCGATCGCTCCAGTCTTCCATCCATTCGGCCAACTGGCGCTGTTCGAAGCGCTTGCCGTTAACATTAAGCAGTTCTGTAAAGGCTTCTGTTTTATCGAGAGCCAACGAGGCGGTGTGGTCTCCGTGGCCGGGGTCTTCAATGTCGCCAAGGTTGAAGAATGTTTTGGCTCGCATCGATCCCGGGTCAACAAAGCATGGGAAGTTCTCCATGGTTGCCCCGGCGCCGTAGAGGTCAATTGTGTCCGTAACGTATTCCACAAACTCTTCAATCAAGCTGGTGTCCATGCGTCCACGGAAGCGCCGCCGGTGAGCAAGATACTGTTCCAGATCGGCAACCTTCACGCCTTCGGGTAGGGCAATAACAGACTCTTCGGTTTGCTCTTGAATGAATGCCTGAATCTTGTTGGCCTGAACGATTTTCGTAATCTCTGCCAGCGTGCTGCTTTCTTGGGCTAACTGTTCCATTTATTTCTCCTTGGTTTGGGTTTGGAAGCTGTGCAGCGTTACCGCTTGCCTTCAGATTCCGTTTCTTCGTTGAGCTCGCCGCGGCGGTCAAAGAACTGGTGCTGGTTTTCTGGCATGGATGTAAGGCGGCCGCCGCTATTTACATGCATGTCGCTGTCAGTGGTTTCTTCCTCGGTGATCTTTCCCTTGGAGGTGGGCACGGTGAAAGCCAACTTGTGGTTAACCAGAACTTTCTGGCCGTTGCCCAGCTTCTTTAGGTCAAAGGTCAGCGTGAGTTTGCCTGCTTTGTCGTGGTCGATTACTCCACCGGCAATCTCGGATAGGGCGCGCCCGACTTTCTCGGTGAACACACCTGCATCCAGATCGTTAATGAATTGCGCTGTATCGGTTAAACGGTTGCTCATGGGATTAACTCCGGTTGGTTTTGGATAGCTTTACTGATGCGCTCCACCTCCCGGCCCACCAGTTGTACTAGGCCCCGGCGGGTTGGGTAGTACTGCTGCGCATTCAGCAGTTCGTGGCACAGGTGCAAGCCCTGCAGGGTGTCAGCCGTAGCGGCTGTTTGAATCTCAATTCTCAGTTCCAGATCCGACAGGCGCATAAGCGCTGCCAAGTTGTGTGTTTTGGTGAGGCAGGCGCGGGCCATTAGTGCGGCTCCTTCTCATGTGCGCGGCGGCGCAGATCTTTAATCAGCAGGCACAGCTCTGTATGGCTTATGCCCGGTGCCGTAGCCCCAGCGGCTTTGCGGATATCTTTCAGCCAGCCAATAGCCTCGCCGTGTTGCTGGCCCTGCTTGGCAATCAGCTTGGTGGCGTGTTCCAGCTGAACTACGGTTTTATCGAAGTGCAGCACCAGCTCATCAAAGGCGGTCTCCAGCTCTTCAACGTTCAGGTGTGGCGTGTTGGTTTGGCTCATGGCTGTGCTTCTCCCCAGGCGGCGATAATGGGTTCCATCTCGCTGTGGGTAACGATCTGCCGGAAGTTCACTTGGCAGGCGATGATGAAATTCATCAGGTGCCTGCAAGCAAAATTCAGTTCCTGCTCAAAGAACCCCAGTTCGTTCAGGTCGAGGTGGTACTGGCTCGGGCTCCATAGGCACAACAGCAGGTGCCCGGCGCGTTTTGCGTCGCTGGTTTCCTGCATGGCCTCGGTAAACAGGCTGATGAGTGCGCGGTGTACCAGTGGTGCGCGGGTGTTCAAGTCCAGCCAGTGAAGGCGGCTTTCCGGTGTTGTGCTCTGTGAACACGCGCTCGAAGAGCCGGATTCGGTGCGTTTTGCCTGCAACGGGAATGCAGAGCCAAACGGTTTCGCGTTTGTTGTGTGCTGTGGCATAGGTGATGTCATCGCTGTGAGTCCTTTCAACGGTTGCGTTGGCTATCAACCACACGCAGAGCAGGCTGATTTGCAGCAAGAGTGCGGTTACAAACATTAAAAATATCCTCTGGCTGGCTTTTCTGGCCTTTGCTGGCTTTGCACTGCAGCCGTTTGCCTATGGAGCGGGCGAGCTTGTCCAGCTCTGCCAGTGGGGTTTCATCGGGAATAATCAGCGTGGCCATGGTTGCTCCTTACACTCTGCGCAGGTTGTTTTTGCCGCGCTGGATAAGCGCGCGTATGGCTGCAGGGTCTGCGGTGTAGGCGCGCACCAGCTGCTCAGTGCGGTGCTGCGCTTCTGACCTCCCGCCCTTTGGGAACAGGCTTACATGGCTTGCAATGGCCTCTTTCAGTTCAGCGGGCTTGCCGCTGAGCTTGCGAGTCCAGATCAGTTGCCAGCTCATTAGCAGCTGTTTGGCGGTGGGTTTTTGTTCTGATTGCATTAATTGAGCTCCTGCATGGCGGCGGTGAATGAAATGAAGCGGATGCTGTCGACCCATTCCTCAAAGTCCATTTGAGCCCTGCCATGGGCAATGGCGCTTAATGCTTCGGAAGCGGGAAGGGTTGTTAAAATCAGAGTTCGGCCATTACGCGGTACAGGTCTGTCACTGCTATCGCCATCGATCACATAAGTTGCGTTGAAGTGCTTCGCCAGCTTGTTAGCGTTGGTGGTTTTGCCACAGCCCTCTGGGCCGATCACGACTACAATCTCAGTTGGGGGCGCCGCCGATCCGTAGGCAACGCCTTCGAAATCCTTTTGTATCCGAGAAAAAGAGGTATCGATCCGTGACCCACGCATCTGAGAAAGAAGCATTTCAGCAAGCGCTACTCGAATGTTCCCGTTTGCTGCTCGAAGTGAATCAGATACTGAAAGACGCAAAGTTTCCTCAAGAAGCTCTTGTACTTCGTCGGAAGTACTTGAACCTGATGATTGGAGCCGAAGATGCGGGCCTTCGCGCAAAGACGCTTGAGAAAGAGTTGTCACAGATAAAGTGACCTCAACGTTCTCTGATTCGATGGACATTGAAACCTTCATGCTTCCGTTCCTGTTTTCAGTTGTGAGTTGGCTTGGGTTATTTCCACATCAAACTCCTTAGCCAGCCAACGCATGCCCTTTTCAGTGACGTATGGCGTGGCGTAAAGCTTCTCGCCCAGCGTTGGGTGCTTGTAGGATTTGAGTTGTGTGGTGAACAGGCCTTGGCGAACGTACCGGCGGTAAGGCAGGTTGTTTTTGTCCAGAATTTGGCGCGTTCTCAGTGCGTGGTAGGTCTTTATGGAGCCCATGCCAAGCATGCGTGTGGCTTCGATCAGCGGGATGGTTCTCTGGCTCATATCGCCCCCTGTGCGCACAGCTGGCGGTAGGTTTCGTCGGCTTTCTCGCACAGGTTCAGCACTTCACCTATGGTGAGATCCTGCGCAGACTTGCCGGTGGCCCGAATCAATCTGGCAAGCTCCATTTGGTAGGTGGCGTTGCCGTCTACATCGTTTTCTAGGTCAAAAATAGGTTGAAGAATCAGACAAATGGTTTTGCAATCCATCACGCAACACCTCCGGAGTTGGCAGGCAGTGCCTCTTCCCAGCGCACACGGTTAACACTGTTGCTGCGGCTGCTGGCTGTGCGCATAAGCTGGTCGCCCGCACCGGTACCGGCTGCAATGCCGCTTAACACAATGAGAAAGGCAACAAGGGCGCGTGTAGAGGAGGTTTTGGCTACCAAATACCCTTTTGAAAATGCGCGGGCGATCGCTAGGCAGCGGTTGTTGCACTGCAGCTTTTGCAACACTTGGCTAACAAGCTTTTTTGCGCCCGGTTCGCCGTGGCCACGGAGCATGCCAATTACGGAATTCTCTTTCCCTTCCGCCATCCATGCGAGCGTTTCCAGTTGGCTCTGCGTGAACAGGCCCCCTTTGTTGCAGGCGGTGAATTCTGTTGCGTGGAAGGTTTTCATGCTTGTCTCCGTGGTCAGTCAAAACTGACTACAGAGTAAGTCAATCATTCAGTAAGGTAAAGCTACCTTACTTATAAATATTTTAAAGCTGATTGCCTAAGTGATAGCCTTAGTTAATCACTGGAACGTCAAAGAGGGTGCGGCGTTATGAAGGATCGGGTGCGAGAGGCATTGAAAGCTAGCGGGGTTACTCAGGCGAAAGTTGCCGAGTATTGTGGGATATCAGAACAGGCGGTGGCTAGGTGGAAGGCTACCGGGCAAGTTGCCGCGCACAATCTATTTGCATTAAGTGAGCTAACCGGATTTCGTTATGTGTATTTGAAGGGTGGCACGGGTGATGAGCGGTTTATTGCAGCGCAGGATAATGAGCGAGAATATTTAGATGCGGAAGGGCTTGTTGATGCCAAGAGAGTGCGGGCTGTGAAAAGTGATTGTGGTGAGTTGGAAGCGCTGCTGGATGCCATTAGGCGGGGTTACTTTGGCGGGCGAATCAGTAAGGGCGCGCTGATTGGCCTAAAAGCGTTGGTTGATTCGATGTAGCAACTGAGCTTTTATTCTTCGGCGTTAACGCTTCGCAATTTCTTTGAAAAAAGCGGCAAGGTGCCCTAGTGCTTCGTCGCTGAATTGGTGTGTGGCTGATGCCTGTGCAATAGCTTCAATCAATTCCTGTCCAGCGTCACTGGTGGTTAGGCTGCCTGAGCCAGGCAGGTATGCGCGCTGTTTCTCCGTTTTTAAGAAATCGTTGAGGTTAGCTTCAGGGTCAATGATGCGTTTGGAGCCGGAGCCATCTTTTAGCCACAAATATCGGAAGTTGGTGATCTCGCTGAGCTTGAAAAGATTTTCTTTTGAAATCAGCCCGTTCCGTTTCCAAGCGCCAACAGATTGCTTGGTTACACCGCAGTACTGTGCGATGGCCGTCTGTGTTACCGGCCCTTCTAAAATGCACTCTTCTAGCCGTTGGATAAACGCGTCTGTAGTCATCATAAGAATATATCCGTGAAGCTTCATGTTGCAAAGCAGGCGGACTGACTTTAAAGTAAACGCGAAACTTACTTTAAGGTCAGTTGCCCATGACAGTTGATAAGATTATTCGACGGCTTAAAGCCGAGCCCGAAATCCGTACCAAAACAAAGATTGCTGAAATTTGTGGTGTAACCATTCAGGCCGTGCGCTGTTGGCGCCGAGTTCCTGCTGAATATTGTCGGCGGCTTGAGCACGCAACTGGCGGAAAGGTTACTCGCTACCAAATGCGCCCTGATGTGTTTGGGCATGCACCAAATGATGACTCAGACCTAACTGCTGCATAAGTAACCATGCAGGGACTAACCACTTAGTTACTGGATTGAGGGCTCTTTCCATGTCTACTTTTCTCGTTCACGGGTGCCGCAATGAACATTGATGCGGTGCTCACTCAAATGCGTAATGCCGGGCTGCTGGTTGATTCGATCGATACCTCCGGAAAGATTGTGCGCGTTCCCGTTACCCTTCCTCGCCCAGACAAGGGCAAAGATAAATCCGGTTGGTATGTGGTGCATGAGTTTCGTTTGAGCTCTGGCGCCATTGGCTTGGCTGGCTCCTTTGGCAACTACAAAAACCCGGATGCGGAAAGTTGCAAAATCGGAATGCAGGCGCGTGAGCTTTCGGAGCGCGATAAACGAGAGTATGAGATCCAACGCCGAAGAGCTGCAAAGCAGGTTGCTGAAGAGGCGCGCAAGGCTGCAGAGCAATGCGCAGAGCGGGCCGCAAAGATTTGGGCGGGCTTGCCGGAAGAGGGCGGTAGCAAATACCTAGATAAGAAGGGCGTTCGGGCATACGGGTTGCGGTTTAGCCGTGGCAGCGTGGTTGTGCCGCTGTACCGGTGCCAGCCCTGTAAAGAGGGTGAAGCTTTTGGGGTTGAGCTGGTTGGCCTTCAGTTTATTGATGGTGAGGGCGTAAAGAAGTTTTTAACCGGCACGCCAAAGAAGGGTGCATTCCACTGGCTGGGTAGTGTACCTACGCCGAATGATGCGGCGCATGTGGTGGTTGTGGAAGGCTACGCTACGGGCGCCAGTGTACACATGGCCACCGGCTTGCCAGTGGCTGTAGCCTTCGATGCGGGCAATCTGGCGCCGGTGGCCAAAGCGCTTCGGGCGGTTTTGCCCAATGCGTTGCTGTGCATTGCTGGTGATACAGACCCAGACACAGGCCGGGGCAACACCGGTTTGGTGAAGGCTAAAGCAGCTGCAGAAGCGGTAAATGGGGTGTGGGTTGTTCCGGAATTTGCGGAGGCTGCCCATGGCCCTGAGTGATTTTAACGATCTGCATAAGGCGCATGGGCTGGATGCTGTGCGCACGCAGGTGATGGCAGCGATTGAAACCGGCCCAGCGAATAGCGCCCCACCTATGGAGCAATCTCCCCCGGCCCCCTCAAATACTGGGGGTGTGGGGGATGCTGATCCTGATCCCCTCAAGAAAGCCCTTCAGCGTTATGCGTTAATCCATGGTGAAACCAAGGTTTATGACTCCCAGCTGCAGAAGGTGTTTAAGCAGGCGGGCATGAAGGCAACGCTTGGGAACGACCTATTCAACGCCTGGTTGAAAGATCCTAACCGGCGAGTGGTTACGTGGGTACAAGTGAATGGCGATCAGCAAGCGCAGGCGTCTAACGATCCGTTGCTGAAGATGATCGAGCGCTTTGTGTACATCTACCCCACAAAAAATGCATGGGACAGGCAGCGGCAAGATGTGGTCCCGCTTGAGGCGCTGAAAGCTTACATGCCAAACGACTACTCCCGGTGGATGGAGCACCCGCGGCGGGTGGTGATGGATCAAGACAACATAGTGTTTGACCCTACCCAGCAAGCCGACCCCGAATCCACAATCAATACCTTCACTGGCATACCGCTTGTGCCTGATGATATGGCGAAAGCTGAGCGCTATGCCAAATGCAAAGGCATCTTCGAGCTTCTGTGCCACCTATGTAACGAGAACCAAGAAGCAACGGATTGGGTAATTCGCTGGCTGGCATACCCGCTGCAGAATGTGGGTGCAAAGCTGGATACCGCGCTGCTGTTCCACTCGGATGTTCAGGGCAGTGGTAAGAGTTTGTTCTTTGGCCAGGTGATGACCACTATTTATGGTCGGTACGCCTCTGTGCTTGGCCAGCATCAGTTGGAGTCTCAATACACTGATTGGCGAAGCCGGTTGCTGTATGCGGTATTTGAGGAAGTGCTTTCCCGTACTGAAAAACATAACCAAATGGGCACCATCAAGCACATGATTACCGGTACCACCCAGCGCATTGAGCGTAAATTCGTGAGCGGGTGGGAAGAGGCCAACCACATGAACGCGGTGTTCCTGAGTAATGAGATTCAACCCTTTCCGCTGGAGCCTAGTGATAGGCGTTTTTTGGTGGTGTGGCCTAGAAAAACATTACCTCCGGAGCTGCAGGCTCGGGTTTCTTATGAGTTGGATCATGGCGGCCCTGCCGCTTTCTACCAGATGCTACTGGATTACGATCTGGATGATTTCTCTCAGCACTCCAAGCCGTTGGAAACGAATGCGCGGCAGCGTGTAATTGAATTCAGTCTTCCGGGCTTTGAGGTGTTCTTTCGAGACTGGAAGGCAGGCGATCTGGATGTGCCGTTCAAAAGCTGTACCACGAGGGATGTGTATCTGTATTACAAGCGCTGGTGCTCGGAAACGGGCAACCGCCCATTAACGGAAACCAAGCTGGTTACGATTTTCTCCAGCCGGTTGATTAAAACGAGGGAGCGATACCGATATAGAGGGGTTGAGCACCAATCTATGATGTTCGTGATTGGTGACATGCCAACGGATAAACCAAAGATGAGTTATTTGGGTGAGTGCGTGGCGGAATTCCGTAATAAAGCTGGAAATCTGGAGCCTGAGTAATGGGTATGGGCAGAGTTTGTTCAAAGATGTGCAGGGTATGTGCAGGGTTCAAAACAGACCCTGCACGCTTTCAGGCCATGGGGCAGAAGGGATGTGCAGGGTGTGCAGGGTGTGCAGGGTTCGCCGCGCGCGCGGGCGCGTATTTATGCGGGGGATTTGGGGAGTGAATTACTTACTGATTTTTTTCTCGCGCGTAAGAAAACAACTATGCACACCCTGCACACCCTGCACAAACGTTGTGGCAGTAAGTCTGAAAGCGTGCAGGGTTTAAAAACAACCCTGCACATACCCTGCACAGATAATAAAACCGATAGGGGAGATAGTTATGCTGGAAGAAACAAGGCAACGATTGCAGAGATGGGGAAGCTGGTCGCGCAATAGTGGGCTTAGTATGGGTTATGCGGCTGTTAACCTAACTGGCAGCACTGGTGGCGGGTGCGCTGTGTCGGATGAAGAGGCTAGGGTGATAGAAGATGCTGTAGCCGACCTGAAAGCCCGTGAGCCGCAGCTGGGCAAGGTGGTGCTGGCCTACTATGTGCGACGCTGGGACTACTCCATGATTGGCATTGAAGTGAAGATGAGCCGTGAGAAGGTGCGGGTACTGTTGCGCAGCGCAGAGGCTTGGGTGGATGGTAGACTTCACGGATAAGTTTGAAGTTATAAATAAGTAAGCTTTAGTTGACTTCGTGCATGCACGGATATAGTCTAAATCACGTACGGTCACAGAAGTGTGGCTGAACACCAAAAGAGCCCTGAGAAACCCGGTTAGAGATAGCCGGGTTTTTCTTTTTTGGTTGTGTTGCTTTCCATCGTCTGGCGCTAGTGACGCCTTTTGCCCGAGTTGTGTTGTCTCGGGCTTTTTTGTTTTTGGAGTTCGCCATGCACCTCAGCGAAATGTCGTTCAGGCGTTGTGATGGCCACGGTTGTGGCGGCTTTGGAGACTCTCGCGGCTCCCGCAAGCACAACGGCGTGGATATGGCTTGCCAGCCTGATACTCAGGTCCATAGCCCTGTTTCTGGCACGGTTACCAAGCTGGGTTATCCCTACGGCGATGATTTGAGCTTTCGGTATGTGGAAGTGAGTAATCAGGGATATCGGTTTCGCGTTTTTTACGTGGAGCCGTGCGTTGATGTAGGGCAGGAGGTTACGCGCAACACTGTACTCGGGACATCTCAGAAGCTGGGGCGCCGGTACAGCAAGATTACCGAGCACGTTCATTTCGAGGTGATTGGGCCAAAGGGCGAGTACATCGACCCAACGCCAGTCATTCTCTCCCAGCAGCACTGAGCGCCTACAAATCCACATGATACGAGACGAGCGAATGCTCTGGAATGCACTCAACAACCTAGCGGATGGCAATGGCTTTTGGGCATTCCTGGGCGCCGTATTCACAGCAGCTTGCTTTGCCGCTGTTGGCTTCTGGAAGATTATTTTTCTCCGGGGCGTATCTAGAGACACAAATCTGGCAGCGCGTGAGGGAAAGCTGGTTGACCACCTGTCCGGCGAGATAGAACGCCTAAACTCCCTCGTTCTGCAACTCGACTCGATGATGAAACTGCAAGCCGAAGAGCATAGGCAGGCGCTCATCTCGGAGCGGGAAGAGTGCAACGCCAGAATGGTGGCAATGCAGGCTGAAATTGAGCTACTGAAGCGCCGGATGAGTGAAGAGGAAGCGCGGTAATGCCAGATGATGCTCACCCAGACTTGAACCGCTGGTGGACACACCGGCGCCGAGGGTATTACGCGGGCATGTGGTGGGCTTTTTTGCAAACTCCCATCTGGGCAGCTGTTGAGCTTGCCAAACCTGGTGCGTTGCCCTCTATGAGCGTTGTTATTGGCTGGTCTTACGGCATAAGCGCCACTCTGATTATCAGCTACTTCGGTAACAACATTGCTGAAGCTTGGGCTGGGCGGGTTAAACCATGATTCTGGCTGCTGCGAAGGCAAAGCTTGTGTCTTACCTGGTACCGGTTGCTGTAGCACTTGTTGCCGTGGCTGGGCTGGCTTTCTGGTGGCTGTGGAATGATCGAGATGCACTACTGCAGAAGAGCGCAAAGCAGGCCCAGATCATCAGCAACGCTGCACAGGCTAATCGAGAGAACGTGGCTGCCATCAGGCATCTGGAACAAGACATTGCCTGGCGCGATCAGAAAGCGATCGAGCGCCAGCAGCGGGCACGGTTGCGAGATGAGCAGCTGGCTCAAACCCGATCAGAACTACGGAAGGCGCTAAAAGATGCTCCGGACTGCGTTAACCAGCCTTGGCCTGATGCTGTTTTTAACATCATGCGCCGAAACACAGTACGTGACCCGAACCGAAACAGTACGCCAACGCGTGCCAGCGGAATACCTGCAGCCAACGCCGATACCAGGGCCGGAGGTTAACTTGATCTACTACTGTCCAGACTACGTTGAGGTACTGAAAGATGCAGTTGGCCAATGCAACGATGATAAAGCGGATGCGTTGGAGTGGTCTAAGCGAGGTGGAGAGTAATGCCCGGTATACCAAGGGATATTGATTTTCGGCTGCTTGATCCAAGGATTGTTGAAGGCCGCACCTCGCCGATTATTTCCACGGCTCCGGGTGAGCGGGATGGGACTCGGGCGGGTGATCCGGTTGATCCGCCATATGATCCAGTTGGCGTGATATTCAGCGATAGCTTTGACGATCAGCCTGATTGGACGAGCGCGATGTACAATCCGGCTGGCGATGGCGTGCAACGGGCGAAAGACGGAGACACAATACCACAGGGGTGGTATTCAGCGAGAACTGACCCTAAGTGGTCCCCCTCAAGAGGCTACCCCGGTGGCCATGAATCTATTGAGATAAAGGCGGAAAACTCAGGACGTAATGCGGGTAAAAGTTTTCGCTGCTATCGACATGCAACTACGCCGGGGTGGCAGTTTGAAGGGCAGATACCTGTAACCGCTGGGCAGTATGTGAAAGTGCGCCATAGAGCTTCTGACAGCCCTCTCACAGACACCACTACAACGCTGTTTATAAACGGTACTCCAAAGGAGTTCACGTCAACCACAACTTCGCTCGGCGGGACGCACACAGGGGGCACAGATGCAAACCTGGACACTGAGTTCTCCAGTCGTCCGAATAGAGGCATCGGTAGCATTGTAGAATCCAACCCAATACAGATAGCAGAAAACAGCACCTTAGCCATAACAAATGGCGACCTGATTATCTCTAACAACTTGTCATCTTGGCCCGACTGGAAATACTGGGGGTCCGAATCAATGTTGTTGCAGCACCTACCGCAAGGGCGTGACGAGCTTTATGTTGAGTTTTGGATTCAATTTTCGGAAAACTGGACAAGAACTGCATTGTTCCCCTATCCAACGTCAAAGCTCTTTAGGATTTCAAGCTGGAGCGGTGACGGGTCGGAGTACGGCGCGTTCAGTGACGGTAACATCGGCCCTATCGCTTTGTGGGATCACGAGGTCAGCGGCTACGGAGTGCGAAACAGACTGGCGTTCCGTGGCGGCCCGCATAGTGACAATTATGGCCTTGGAAAAGATGCAGTACCCGATGTAGGCCACCTGTTTGTGCCAGGCAGCGTGGGCGACATGAGCCTAAACTTCACCGGCCACCTAGCAACTATGGGCCCGGGAAATACACAGCCCATAATTGAAGACAGAGTAAACGGAGGTTTTATAACAAAAAACTCCGGGACAGTCTGGCACGATCAGATATTTGGAGCAGGAGAAGCGTGGACTAAGGTAGGAATCTACGTGAAGATGAACTCTGTGGTGAACGCGACGGACGGGATCTTTAGGCAGTGGATGAACGGTCACCGAATTTTTGAGAGCACAACAATACCTTGGATACGCTCGTCTGAAACGCGAGATGAAAACGCAAAGTGGAATTTAATCGCCATAGGCGGGAATGACTACTTCCAATGCTACTGCAATTACGAGATGAGAGAAGAATGGTACGCCATTGACGATCTTGTAATCCGTGACTCAATCCCACAGGAGCTATTGTGATGAGTAAAGAGGCGTGGATAAATTACAACGATGTCGTGGTCACAAGCGCAAACCCCGAGTGGAACGACATTGCTGTTTCAGGAACCCCAGAGCTAAAACTAAAGGATGGAGTAACGCTTTCCGGGTGGCTTGTATCTAGCATATCAAAAGAAAGCGGATCGTATTCAACGATATCGGACCTGTCGGGCGCAGCAGCATGGGCTCCGATACTGACCGACGCACACAGGCGGTCGTGGACAACAACGAAAGACTCCGCAGCTCCAGATATTGATACGTACTCAGGTTTTGATCAGGCAAAAAAATACACCGTTGAGGTTTTTTGCTCGTCGAGAGTTTCGAACACCGTGACGTGGTTGCAAGTAAACACCGAAACGCCGCAGACGAGCGACAATTTTCCGGGTGGCTCTGACAACAACTCAGATACTGTTATTTTTGCTGACGTTGTGCCGGATGCCGGAAAAATTTACGTTAAGCGGGCTAAGGCGTCGGGTGCTGATTACGGCGCTGTAAATGTCATGCGTATTATAGAGCAAGACGCTCCGCCTACCGCCTCCGTCACCATCGACTCAGAAATGACCCCCGGCGGCACCAGCGTCTTAACTTATGACAACTTTGACGCAGCACCGACTGGCACAGTCACGGCCACACCGCTTGACGGCTCAGGTGATCCGGTCTCGGGATTCACCCCACTGACCTACACTGGCACGGTTTCAGACACCGACACCGCAGGCGTTCACAGCGGCACAGTGACGGTTAACTGGCCTGCATTGGCAGATGGTCAGACGACCCTGCCTTTCGGCACTGATAACGTCCGCCTGAGTATTACGTCATGAGTACCGCCTCGGTCGTAACGTCCCATAACCCGGCGGCAGGTCGGCAGTTCGTCGCTCTAACGTCTGGTCCCGGTAACGTATCATTCACGCCTGCGGCAACGTCCGGTGAGCAGTATGAGGGTGCAGCAGGGCTTACGATTGGGGCTGATGCCGTTGTATCGGGCGCTGATGGCACTTATACGATTAACCGTATTCGCGCTAACGGGCTGATTGACGCAGCGAGTTATCAGATTGGTGTGCCACCTCAAGTGGCGACTGTACTGACAAGTCACCTCCCCGCAGCGGGCAGGCAGTTTGTTGATCTAACTTCTGGGCCGGGTAATGTCGAATTTACTCCCGCAGCGGGATCAGGCGATCAATACGAAGGCGATGCTGCCCTAACCATTGGCGTTGATGCGGTTGTCTCGGGCGCTGATGGCGCTTACACAATCAACCGGATTCAGCCAAGTGGTCTAATTGACGCGGTCAGCTATACCATTGGTGAAGTTGCGGTAGTGCCACAAACTGCTTCCGTTGTAACAAGTCATGTGCCACCTAATGGCATGAGTCTGGCAACTCTGGTAGAGCCGATTAACCACTATCTCGACTCTATCCCGGGTGCTGAGTGGGCTTCACCGGCAGAAGCTGGTGAACAGGCTTTGTCATACACGGCAGACGGTGCATTCAATAGCAGCTTTGATTGGAGTGGCGAGACAGAAGGCACCTTCCCTTACTGGTACATCAACAACGCCGGTCAGCTTTTCAAGCGGGATGTGATTGTTGTTGCTGATGCTGCGGTGACTGAGGTTCCTCAAGGAGCTTGGGTTATTGGCGCGATCACCAAGGACCAAACAACCGCAAGCCTTGCGCCGGTATACAGCGGCACAGATGCAGACAGCTACGAATACACGCTGAACGGCTCAGCTTGGTTGGCCTTTACGGGCACCATATCGTTCTCTGACTTGGTTCCTGAAAGCACTTACGGTGGAGCCGTGCGGGCGGTCAACTCGGTTGGTGCGGGAGCTGCAGAGTCGTTCTCATTTGTTACTGATCGGGTGCCGTTGCCGCCAGTGCTGGATGTGCCGTTTCCAGACTTGAATCTTAGTGAGTTGGAAGCTATCCACATCAATCTGGATGATTACTTCTCTCGCGCAGCCTCCTATGTGGTTGCGGGTTTGCCTGAAGGCTCTGGTTTGGCTTTGTCGGGCCGGGCGATCATCGGTACCACGAACACGAACGATACCGGTGCATCCCCGCTCACAATCACTGTTACAGCAAACAACAGTGATGGATCGATACAGGATGCGTTCTCAGTATCTGTAGTAGACGACACGCCACCGGTTCTATCCATCAATTCGCTTACAACGTTGGATACTACCCCCATCGTTTCAGGTAGTTCGGGCGATGCTGTAAGTCTTGTGTTGGTGGTTAACGGCGTTACCTATAACCCAATCCCTTCAAATGGAACGTGGATTCAGCAGCTTAGTGAGTTGCCGTTGAATACTTACGTTATGACCTTGAATGGTCAAGACGCTGCAGGTAATGCCGCAATTGAAAGAAAGGCGCGGCTGAAAGTTGTGAATGAGATTGTGGAGAGTGCGGGCGGGTTGTTCCAGCCTTTGTTCCGGTCGTTATCCAGATCCGTTAATAACCCAATGTTCAGGTGAGTGAGATGGCAAATACCCTTAGCCCGGATCGTGATGATCAGCAGTTCAGCAACAACCGTACCATCCCTCGGCAGCGCTTCCGCCACAGTGCCAGTGTGAACGGCACCGGGGAATGGTTGTTCTTGCCTGCAGGTATTGGTGAACTGTTGGTGAGTGTAGAGCCTGCCTCCGGTACCGCTCGGGTGGAATACACGCAGGATAGCGTTCAGGCAGTTCGAGCAGGTACGGCGCTTGGTAAGGCTTGGGTGGAAGGTGATGTTGGTGCTTACACGGATTCATTAATGGTGAATGCGGTTACCGCGATTCGTTGCGTAAGCACCAATGCTACGGATTTCAAGGTCACGGCCTGAAGGCGCGGGTCCTTCTGGAGATCTAGGCCACTGAGGGGGCGCAGACTCGCGGAATTTTCGCAGACTTGGCGCACCCTTAGCCTTCCTTCCTTGGTTTTAAATCAGAGAGTTAGCAATGGGTAAGCGAGTAAACAAACGAGAGCTCGCTGAAATTTTCGGCATTTCAGAGCGCAGCTTTACCGCTTATCAGAAAGACCTTTCTTTCCCGATTGCGAGAGCAGGTGGGCGAGGACAGGCGAACGAATACGATACCCAAGATGTTCATGAATGGTTGATGGATCGTGCTGTTAATGGCGCGCGCCGTGAGTCTGCCCGTGAGCGTTTGGAGCGTATCAAAGGGGACCGTGAAGAACTGGGACTCGCGAAAGATCTTGAAGAACTGGTGCCAGCGGCACTGGTAGGGGCTCGATTGGAACAGGTGGTGTTGTCGATTCGCACAGGTGTATTGACTGGCAACCCTAAACTCAAGACAGAGATCGATACGTTGTATGACATTGATCTCGATATCGAGCTTCTGAATGAGCATTCTCGATCAATCCTCCGACAGCTGGTTGGCATTGGCAGCCAATCTGGAGACGGTGATAGCCCAAGCTCTGGCGAAGTTCGAGCCGCCGGAGAAAATCAGCTCAACTGATTGGGCGAACAAGCACCGGTATCTGGCGCAAGAGAGTAGCCCTATGCCCGGGAAGTACTCCACGGATATTACACCGTGGGTACCCGGCATGCTGGATGCCCTCGATGACCCGGCCGTGAAAGAGGTCGTGTGCCGGAAAAGTGCTCAGGTGGCGTGGACGGATGGCGTCTGGAACAACTACTTGGCGCGGCGAATCCATAACGACCCTTGCCCGATCGTACTGTTGTTTCCAAAAGACAAGACGATCAGGAAGTATCTGGATCAGAAGTTCGTGCCAATGATTGAGGCTTCGCCGGTGCTTCGGCCTCTTGTCGACGTGTCGACTTCGAGAAGCAGCGGCAACCGCACAGACTTCAAAAAATTCCCGGGTGGCTTTCTCGCGCTGGTGGCATCGAATGCGCCAGACAACGTGAAGTCATTATCAGCCCCAGTGGTCTGTGTCGAAGAGCCAGACGACTGTAATACCAACGTGAAGGGGCAGGGTGACTCGGTGAAGCTCCTCGAGGAGCGAGCGAAAACCTACGAATACCGAAAGGTGATCTTCGGGGGCACGCCCACAGTAAAGGGCTTGTCCCGAGTTGATAAAGCCTACCAAGCCAGCGACCAGCGAATGTTTATGGTGCCTTGCCACGAGTGTGGTGATGAGCATGTGCTCGCGTGGGAAAACATGGTTTGGGATGAAGGCGCGGAAGTGCCGGATGAAACGCTTGGCACGGCGCAGCCACACACCGCCCGTTACGTTTGCCCGCTGTGCGGTGTTCCTTGGCGGGATGTGGATAAGAACCGCAACGTGCGCAAAGGCTACTGGAAGGCCCATAAGCCTTTTCGGGGCGTAGCCGGGTTCTATATAAACGAGATTTACAGCCCGTTCCCCGGCTCAAAGCTGGCACTGCTTGTTGAGAAATACCTCAAGGCCAAGCAGTCGCTGGAGCAGGGCGACGAAAGCGAGATGATCGCTTTTGAAAACAACACGCTGGGCTTGGCCTATGAATATCGGGCCGATGTTCCTGGTGAGGACGTACTGCGAGAAAGGGCATTGGATTATCCGGAGCTCTCGGTACCAGCCGGTGGCTTGGAGCTTACCGTTGGTGTGGATGTTCAGCACGACCGGTTAGCCGTTGTTGTAAGGGCATGGGGCAGAGGTGAGGAAAGCTGGCTGGTGTATTGGGGTGAGCTCGCAGCCGCCAGAACCTGCATCGATCCAAAGGACCCCGTTTGGGATGAGCTGGATCGCTACGTGTTCGACGCCTACCAGCATGATCTTGGATTTCCGGTTCACGTCAGCGCTGCGACGCTCGACTCATCCGATGGCCAGACCAACGATGCGGTGTACAGCTACGTAAGATCTCGGCGGCGCCGTGGCGTGAAAGTTATGGCCGGGAAAGGTGAATCGAACAGCCTCAACAGGGAAATCACCAGCCCGCCGAAGAAAGTGGATCTGAATAATAAAACCACAAAGGCAAGCAAGTACGGCTTGCAGGTGTACATGGTGGGTACCCACAAAGCGAAGGATCTGTTCTTTGGCCGATTGAAGTTGCAAGGCGACGGCCCCGGCAGAATCCACTTTTACGAATCCGTACGTTCAGACTACTTCACACAGATACTTAGTGAGATCAAAGCGCCCTCGCGCAAGCGTGGCGGCGTGAAGGTGTACCAGTGTAAATCTGGCGTGAGAAATGAAGCGTTGGACTGCGAAGTGTACGCACTTCACGCAGCTCGCGTACTTAAACTGCACGTTCGAAAACCCGACCAGTGGGACGCACGAGAGGCCACTCTTAAACAGGGCGATCTGCTGGCGCCGGAAGCGCCTGCGCCGGTTGAGCGGACACGGCCTGCAGCCTCTACTGTCAAAACGACTAAAGCCAGTTCCGAAGGCGGAAGCTTGGCGGACATAGCCCGGAGAATGCGATGAGTCTTGAAACCCAGCTTATAGAAGCCCGGGATGCATATCACAAACTGCTAACCGGGCAAGCCGTTGTACGCATACAGCGTGAAGGAAAGAGCGTGGAGTTCTCCCAGGCTAGCAAGAAAGACCTGGCTGCATACATTGCCAGCCTTGAAAGCCAGCTTGGTGGTGCTGCCCGCCGTCGTGGGCCAGCGAGGTTCATTCTGTGAAAGCGCCCGAAGTTACCTTTGTTGATGCCTACGGTCAGCCGCTAAGAAGCGCTGAAAGCTATACCGGTACCGGCGCCGGGTTTGGTGGCCAGATGCAGCGCTGGAACCCTCGCGCCAAAACGGCAGATGCGGCATTGCTGCCGGATCTAAAAAAAGGCAATGCCCGAGCTGAAGACCTGGTGCGCAACCATGCACTGGCCAAAAACGGCGTGCAGCTGCACGTTGATAACATAGTTGGCCACATGTTCCGGCTCAGCTATAAGCCGCGCTGGCGTGCCCTGGGTATGACTGAAGAAGATGCCCGCGCTTTTGCCAGAGAAGTTGAAGATGCTTTCACGGAGTATGCAGAAGACCCGATCAACTGCTACGTGGATGCAGAGCGAAAGCGCACGTTGACGATGATGTGCCGTGAAGTGGTCGCAACGCACACCAGCGCCGGTGAAGGCATGGCCTCTGCTGAGTGGATTGAAGGCCGCCCGGGAGCCCTCTTTAGCACGGCCATCAAACTGGTAAATCATCACCGTGTTTGCAACCCGAACAACATGCCAGACACCAACGGCCGCCGCGCCGGTGTGCAGGTAGATAATTTTGGTGCGGCCACTGGCTACTGGGTGAGGAACCACGAAACCAGCGGCTACGGTTACACCGATGGCATGGGCAACAACTGGACCTACGTGCCACGGGAAACAAGCTGGGGCCGCCAACAATTTCTGCACGTATTCGAGCCCCGTGGAGACGGCCAAACCCGTGGCGAAAACCAGTTTTTGAGCGTGATGGAACAGTTGCCCCAGCTCAGCAAGTTGCAGCAAACCAAGCTGCAGAACGCAATTGTGAACGCCATGTACGCGGCGGTAATCGAAAGCGAGCTGGGCAGCGAAGCGGCCATGCAAATCATCGGCGGCGAGATCAGCGATAAGGATCTTGGCAAGTACATGAGCACCATCGCCGACTATCACGATGGCGCGGATATCCGCCTGAACGGCGTGAAGATCCCGCACCTGATGCCCGGCGAAAACCTGAACCTGCTCACCAGCGGCAATGCGGACAACGGCTTCAGTGAATTGGAATCCTCAATCACCCGCTGGATTGCCGCCGGTACCAACACATCAAGCGAATCGCTAACCAAGGATTACCGGCAGTTGAGCTACAGCACTGCCCGGGCCAGCATGATGGAAAGCTGGCGCTACTTTATGGGCCGCCGAAAGATCATCCCGAGCCGCTTCGCCTCTATGGTGTTCGCGCTCTGGCTGGAAGAGGCCATCGATCGTGGCCGCATCCGCTTGCCCCGTTCAGCGAAGCGCGGTTTTTACGAAGCCAAAGCAGCTTGGTGCAACGCTGAATGGATTGGCTCAGGCCGCATTGCAATTGACGGCTTGAAGGAAGTGAAGGAATCCATCCTGCTTATCGAATCTGGCCTCTCTACTTACGAGAGAGAGCTGGCCAAGATGGGTGAGGATTACCAGGAAGTATTTAGCCAGCAAGTTCGTGAGATGCGAGAGCGCAAAGAAGCTGGCCTGCCACCACCCAGCTGGGTGAAGGCACTGGCGCTGGCGCCGGATCAGGAAGAGCCAGAGCCAATGCCCGCAACCTGATTTGTGCTTGGAGATTACGACGTGAGGCCTCCCGCACAAACATTACATAGGCTTCTTTCGGTGAGGTTGGCGCCCTCTTTATAACTCAGTAGCCAAAACAATAGTTTCAACGCCCGCTACTGCGGGTTTTTTATTATCTGAAAAAGGTGATCGTGATGATGGGAAATATCATGAAGGTCATAGCAGAAGCTATGTCGACAAGATCAGCGCCCGAAACGTTGGAGCTCGGAAGGCGGCGAATTGGCCGGAGTCGTTCAGCAAGCCATACCAAGAAAGGACCCGGTCGTCGACATATTCAAGGTCGCAATGCAAAGCCTTCGCATGGGCCAAACCGCCTGTGCACGGTATGGAATCCTGACGGTCGACATCTCACAGTTCGGCGGGTAAACCTCCGAGAATTTCAAGTCTATTAAACCTCGCCACGGCGGGGTTTTTTAATGCCCGGAGAAATCTATGCGAAACCAGAACATTGCAGCACGAGTGCTGAATCAGCCGCTGTTGCTGGAGCCTGGCTATGCCCGGG
>AZIH01003996.1_pt1 | contig 24676 bp, 28 predicted proteins | sample 359041 | NCBI WGS metagenome assembly AZIH01 (sample SAMN02429716, study PRJNA222664) | marine sediment metagenome | biome: Sediment sample; isolation source: enrichment culture of sample MGS-ANC(UA) from oil contaminated site at the... | place: Italy: Ancona | collected 2012-02-14 | depth 6 m m
CCTAAGGGGCAGGTTGCAGGTTCGAATCCTGCCGGGGTCGCCACTTTTCTACGATCATTGATTTTTATCCTTTTTATTCAGTCGGTTGAGAACTTGTGTCCCATTGGATGGGTTCGTGTGTCCCAGATTACGCACCCTGCATGATGAGTCTGACAATCTGCTCTCGGTCGGCAGCGCGAGTATAGCGCTCTACCTCAGTCAATGTCACATGACCCGCCATAGCTGCGATCTGGTGCACAGTCTTACCTTGCTCGGCCCAGTAGACACAGAACGCTTTGCGCAATCCATGCAGTCTCGCCGTCATGCCTGCTTCTATTGCAGCTTCACGAAACATGTTTCCGATACTTTCCACAGTATAAGGCTTGCCACGTTTGCTCAGGATAAAAGTTGGGGAGATGTCGGGCGTGCGAGCGATAGCAGCACGCAATTCATGTGTCAGCGGCACATAGCTGGTGACGCCTGTTTTCTGTCGATCAAATTTCAGCATACCGTTCTTGATGTTGTGCCGTCCGATATGTGCCAAATCTACTCGGGCCGCGCCGGTGTATAGAGCAAGATCGAAAATCAGTCGCTGAACTGTGCCGATTTCCCAGTGCTCGATGAATGCTGAGATGTCGTCTGCATCAGCCGTTGGAAGTTCTTTGGGGGTTGGCTTATCTATTTCGATGTTCGCCATCGGATTCTGTTTGATGTAGCCGAGCCGCTTGGCGTGTTCAAAAACAGGCTTCAATGCTTTGTATTCATTAACTGCGCCATGACCGCCCTTCGCATAGAGCGCCATCTCAATGGCTTGCGGCGAAATCTGTGTTAGCAACCGCTTGCCTTGATGCTCTTTGTAGCGCTTAAAAATCGCTCGGCGCGACTTCTTCGTACTCTCTTTATACTCGTTGAGCCATTTCCAATTTCCAGTCTGGTACGCTGCAAGGCCCCAAGCAAACGTGCCTTTCGCAGGCGTAACCGTGTCAGGTGGGCTATCCTCCCACTTTGAATGCTCAATCCAGTATGCGGCCTTCACCCTTGGATCGGAGGGTTCGAGTCCGTGGACTCCCAGGGAAATCTCTTTTTCGAACCGTCGATATGTGTGGAACCAACGCCCCCTCCGCTTCCTGGAACGCAAGTATTTTTCAGACATTTTTCACCTCCGCAGAAAATGGTTCGTCAGCCCATGACTGGAAGGAAAGCTGACCATCATAGATGAACGTAACCCCATCTGGACCAATTCTGTGAATTTTCGCATCGGGGTTCAGCTTGGACATCAGCTCGCTCAAATCGCGAATCTGTTTTTCTGTTGGCATGGACGGGGCGGCGGGGCGGCTCATTCAGTAGTCCTTTCGTAAAAGGCAGTCAGATGCAGCTTTGACATGCAGAACTACTTTGGTTCGATCATGTTGCATTCGACATATTCGCTAAGAGCTGATGCCGGGAGGTAGTAGTTACGCCCGATTTGTACGAAACGAACTTTTCGATCACGAATGAGCCGCCGAATTCTTCCGATAGGCCAACCGGACAGTTGGGACAATTTCTGAGGCGTTACGAAGTCTTGTGACATATGGTCTGTTTGTGGCATGATTGATCCCGACAGAGAATTTGCATCAAGGAATGAGCGATTGCACTACGTTATGCATGAATACAATACAAATGTATTGCGAGTCAACGTCAGATGCCGCTGATCGACAACACCGCTATCGGCACACGTCTAAGTATGCTTCGCCAAAGAGAGGGTCTCTCACAGGGTGAAATGGCCGCTGCGCTTGGTGTCTCTGTCGCGGCATACCGGAACTACGAATGGGGCAACCGCGAGGCTCCAGTTTCTGTTCTAGCCAAGGCGGCCGAGATGGCGGGAACCACGATTGATAGCTTGGTCCTAGGCGAAGTCGGGTTGTCCAGCGAAGCCATAGCGACGCAACTCGCCCGTATCTTCCCTCACCTCGGCTCCGCAGAACTTCAAGCTCACGTTGGCGCTATCGCGTTTTTGCTCAAGCAGACGCTTTCCAAGCCCGAGTTCAGTGATCGCGATATCGCTGAATACATGGAATCCCGAAAAGGTCAGAACTGATGGATCACCAGAATTTTCTCAAACAATACAACAACAACCTGCTCAACGGTCTGGGAGCGCGATTGGTTTCTGCTGGCTTCGTTTTCTGGGTGCTGATGACCCTATTCATTCCGGCCAGATTCGTGCCTGAACAGTATTCTTCTGTGGGGTTAGCCTTCCTGGTCCTGAGCTTTGTCGGCGCAATTGGTGTCATCCTGGTCGCTCTGGCTGTTCGCGAGATTGAAAAACGGCGGGTGCGCGAATGCTGAACGGCCAAATTCGCTCTCAAGTCGACCAGATATGGAATGCCTTCTGGTCGGGCGGCGTTTCCAACCCGCTCTCAGTGATCGAACAAATCACCTACCTGCTCTTTATCAAGCGTCTCGACGAAATCCATACGCGGGAAGAGGCCAAGGCCAACATGCTGGGCTCAGAGATGGAGCGGCGCATCTTCCCCGAGGGCACCTTCACCTACAAGGTCAGTGACGATCCGAAAGATGACGAAACCATCGAACGTCCTTACGACGATCTGCGTTGGCAACGGCTGATCAACTTTGAAAACCGCGAGAAGATGAAACTGATGGATCAGCACGTCTTCCCCTTCATGCGGACGATGGCGGAGGAAGGAACAGCTTTCGCCACCCATATGAAAGACGCGCGTCTGGGTTTTTCCAGCCCGGCTCTCCTCGACAAAGTCATGCGGTTGCTCGACGGCATCCAGATGGATGACCGGGACACCAAGGGCGATGTCTACGAATACATGCTCGGCAAGATCGCCAGCGCCGGGCAAAACGGCCAGTTCCGCACGCCGCGCCACATCATCGAGCTGATGGTGCGCCTGATGGCTCCTTCGCCCAAGGACACGATCTGTGATCCAGCGGCGGGCACCTGCGGTTTCCTTGTCACGGCGGGGGAGTATCTGCGCGAAACCCACCCGGAAATGCTGCGCAACCCCGAACAGCGCCAGCACTTTCATAACAGCATGTTCCACGGGTTCGATTTTGACCCGACCATGCTGCGGATCGGGTCGATGAACATGGTCCTGCACGGGGTTGAGAATGCAGATGTCGCTTACCGTGACAGCCTGGCCGAAGAGCATGGGGCCGACACGGGCACTTACTCCCTGATCCTAGCCAACCCGCCCTTTGCCGGGTCGCTCGACTACGATGCGACGGCCAAGGACCTCCAGAAGGTCGTTAAGACCAAGAAGACCGAACTCCTGTTCCTCGCTCTGTTCCTGCGCCTCATGCGCACAGGTGGGCGCGCGGCGGTGGTTGTGCCGGACGGGGTGCTGTTTGGCTCTTCCAAGGCGCACAAGGACATCCGCCGGATCATCGTCGAAGAGCAAAAGCTCGACGCGATCATCAAGCTGCCCTCGGGCGTGTTCCGCCCTTATGCCGGGGTGTCCACCGCCATCATGATCTTCACCAAGACCGAAAGCGGCGGCACGGATAACGTCTGGTTCTATGACATGGAGGCGGACGGGCTGAGCTTGGATGACAAACGCACCGAGCTGTTGCCGTCTGAGAAGCTGGGGCCAGTGCCCGCCGAGGCGCTAACCGAGGACGAGCACGCCAAGAACAACCTGCCGGACATCCTCGCCCGTTGGGGCAAATTGGAGGCTGAGGCCGAGCGCCCCCGCACCGCGCAAAGCTTCATGGTGCCGCTGGCGGATATTCAGGCCACGGGCACATGGGACTTGTCGCTCAACCGCTACAAGGAAGTGGCGCATGAGGAGGTGGAGCATCAGCCCCCGAAAGAGATCATCGCCGAACTACGCGCGATAGAGGCCGAGATCGCCGAAGGGCTGGATCGGTTGGAGAGGATGCTGGGATGAGTTGGCCCGCAGTTGAAGTAACCGAAGTTGCAAGAGTAGTCGGCGGTGCGACACCCAAGAGCGCTATCGAAGAGTTTTGGGATGGCGACGTCAATTGGGTCACCCCAAAGGACCTCAGCAACCTCGACGGCAAGTACATTGCGGAAACGCCAAGGAAGATCACCGCCCAAGGATTGCGGAGTTGTGCGGCTGAACTCTTGCCTGCCAACTCCGTTCTGTTTTCTTCCCGAGCACCGATAGGCCATGTGGCGATAAATGCTGAGCCAATGGCAACAAACCAAGGCTTTAAGAGCTTCGTTCCTGGCCCTGATCTCGATGCGAGTTTTCTGTATTGGTGGCTGGATGCCAATAGGAGCTATCTTCAGTCTCTTGGGACTGGCGCAACATTCAAGGAAGTCTCTAAGGTCGTCGTCCAGCGCATCAAAATCCCCCTCCCTCCGTTGGAGGAGCAGAGGCGGATTGCGGGAATACTGGATCAGGCAGACGCGCTCCGCCGCCTCCGCACCCGCGCCTTGGACAAACTGAACACCCTCGGCCAGGCGATCTTTCATGAGATGTTTGGGGACCATACTGAAAGCAACTCCAAAGTCGCATTAGGTGACGTGTGTGATGTGCGGGATGGAACTCACGATTCGCCAAAGTATGTGGAAGACGGCTTCCCTCTGCTTACTTCAAAGAATTTTTCATCAGGCAAATTGTCTATGGTGGGTGCAAAGAAAATTTCCGAAGACGACTACGTCAAAATTAACAAACGTTCTAAAGTCGATATTGGCGACATAGTTATGCCAATGATCGGGACTATCGGCTCTCCTGTAATAATTGAAGAACCTCCGAGTTTTGCGATCAAAAATGTCGCACTAATCAAATTTCAAGAGACGTCACCGAAGGCGTCTTTTGTACACGCTCTTTTGTCGAGCGACTATCTGGATAGGATTGTAAAAAAACAAGGCCGTGGCGGAACCCAAAAGTTTGTCTCATTGGGTGACTTGCGAAAGCTTGAGTTCCAACTGCCAAGTGCCGCGAAGCAGTCAGAGTTTGAACTCCGAGCCAACAGAATTTCGGCTCAGTGCTATGCACACGAAACAGCGCTTGCAGCTACTGAAGCCCTTTTTGCATCCGTACAACATCGTGCCTTCCGAGGGGAACTCTGAAATGCGGGGTGAGATTATAGGTGTCTGGTCCGAGATGTGGCGGCAGGTCTGGCGCAAGCTGGCCGATCACCGCGATGCGCCGGAAGACCTGTTTTGCGAGCTTTACCGCGAACTCAACAAGTCTTTCGTCGTGAAGCTGGACCCGGCCACATCCCTTGCCGCGATTGTGGATGACAAGGACGAAGCCCGCATCGCCTTCCGCGACACCAAAGTAACAGCGTTGACCGGAGAGCTATCCGCCGTCGAATTTCTCGAACGCGCCCACACAGTCATCGAAGACTTCGGCAGCGAGGCCCTGACCAACAGATATTTCCTGCTGGTCCGTGAGTTCCTAGACAAATACAGCCTCCGCTACGACCTCCGTCGCCCCTTTAGCCTGCACCCAACCCTCCCCGGAGTGTTCGCTCGCCTGATGCGCGACTTACGGCATGTCACTTCTCAGGACGCAGCTCTTGCGGCGCTCATGCATGATTTCGAGGAATGCGTTCGTGATCTGAAAGGTGATCAGTCTCCGAGAAAGGTAAAACAGTGCATCTCCGCGCAGTTTAATCTTCTCGAGGCGCTGCTCAAACAACACCCTGATGTGGTTGCCTTCAACGCTACGGCTCGCCGCGAAGCGAATACCTTCGGAGCGATGTGTGATCGAACATCCGTTTGGCCGCACGAGCAGATCAAGGAATCTGCAAAAGGCATCTATCGCTTTGCCAATGACTATCCCGGCATCCGTCACGCAGGCACAGCCGCCAGCCAGCTGCGCGAGATTGAAATGCGCGATTTAGTCTCTGTGACCATCATGCTTGCCGGTTTTACACCCTATTTCACCAATGCTCTGGACGCCGGGCACGCCTATTCAGATTAATTCCAATACCGAGTTCGTTACCATGAAAGCCACCGATGCCAACCTCCTGAACTTCATCAACAGCGCGCCGCAGTTCGTCATTCCGATCTATCAGCGGACCTATTCCTGGACTGAACGGGAATGTCGGCAGTTGTGGGAGGACATCCGGCGAGCGGGGCGCAGCGGTCATATCCCCGTGCACTTCCTTGGCTCGGTCGTTTACATCGAAGAAAGCCTGTCCAACACGTCCAGCCGCGCGCCGCTGCTTGTCATCGACGGCCAGCAGCGCCTGACCTCGGTTACGCTGCTCCTTTCTGCTCTGTCGCGCAAGGTAGGCGACGATGAGCCGGTCGATGGCTTTTCGTTCAAGAAAATCCGCAACCGATACCTGATGGACCCGGACGAAAGCGGCGAACGTGCTTTCAAGCTGTTGTTGTCCAAGACCGACCGCACGACACTGATCGCGATGGTGTCGGGCGATGACTTGCCCGAGCCGTATTCGGTGCGTGTCGCCGAGAACTTCAAGATGTTCTCACGTTGGCTCGACCAGGACGACGCGGCTGTGTCGGAGGTTTGTTCTGGCCTTGCCAAGCTGATGATTGTGGACGTGGCGCTCAGCCGGGAACATGACAATCCTCAGCTCATTTTCGAAAGCATGAACTCGACGGGCAAGGAGCTGTCGCAGGCCGATCTGATCCGCAATTTCGTCTTGATGGGGTTGGAGCCGAAACTGCAAACCCGGCTCTATGAGCAATACTGGCGGCGCATGGAAGAAGGTTTTGGTCAGGCAGCCTATGCCTCGCACTTTGACGGTTTCATGCGGAATTATCTGACAGTCGTAACCGGGTCGATCCCCAGACTTGATGATGTCTATGATGCGTACAAGGCGTATTCCCAGGAACAAATTGGCGGTGGCCGTGAGGTGGAAGACCTCGTGCGGGAGGTCTGGGAATTCTCGCAGTACTACGGGGCGCTCGTATTGGGGCAAGAGAAAGATAAGGCTTTGGCGCTCGGCTTCAGGGATCTGCGAGAGCTGAAAGTTGATGTCGCCTACCCATTCCTTCTGGAGGTCTACAAAGACTATAAGACGGGCGCATTGAGCGCTGACGATTTTCTTGAAGTGGTCCGCTTGGTCGAGGCCTATGTCTTCCGTCGCGCGATCTGTTCCGTACCCACGAACTCCCTGAACAAGACATTTGCAACATTTGGCCGAGAGCTGAAAAAAGACCGCTACCTGGAAAGCGTCAAAGCACACCTGCTCAACATGAAGTCATATCGCCGGTTTCCGCGTGACGAAGAGTTCATCGCGCGCATTCAAGATCGCGACCTCTACAACTTCCGTAGCCGCACTTACTGGCTTCGGAAATTTGAGAACTTCGGAAGAAAAGAGCGCGTCGAGGTCGACGATTACACGATTGAGCACATCCTGCCGCAGAACGAGAACCTATCAACAGAATGGCAAGCCGCCCTTGGGGCTGACTGGGCTGCCGCGCAGGAGAAATGGCTTCACACGTTGGGGAACCTGACGCTTACCGGGTATAATTCCGAATACAGTGACAAGAGTTTCGCTGAGAAGCGCGACATGGCCGGCGGTTTCAAAGAAAGCCCGTTGCGGGTCAATAAAGGGTTGGGTGTGTTGGATACATGGAACGAAGCTGCGATCGAGTCGCGAGCCCAACAGCTTGCGCAGCAGGCTGCTGAAGTCTGGGCCGCACCTTCTCTGAGCGCCGAAATCCTGGCGACCTATCGCACCCCGACTGAAGAGGCCAACGGTTATACCATCGAAGATCATCCCCATCTAACATCAGGCAAGATGAGAGACCTCTTCGAGCAGTTTCGTCGCGAAGTGATGGCGCTGGACCCGAGTGTAAGCGAACAGTTCCTCAAGCTTTACGTGGCTTACAAGGCCGAAACAAATTTCGCGGATGTCGTGCCACAGGCCAAGGCGCTCAGGATTTCTATCAACATTGAACCTTATGAACTCAACGATCCGCGCGGGATGGCGGTCGATGTCACAGATGTAGGTCGATGGGGCAATGGAAATACCGAGGTCAAGCTAACGGACCACGAGGACCTACCATATGTTTTGGGGTTGGTGCGGCAAGCACTGGACCGTCAACTCGGAGCGGATGAGCCAGCATGACCCAATTCGTTTTCTTGACTGCCGATTTCCCCGACCTTCTAGCCCATGCGAAAAAGGCTGAGAGTGCGGCACTATCCGACCCACGAGGCGCATGCTTCTGGGCGCGGTTGACCTTGGAAACAGCGATAAAATGGATTTATCGCAACGACCCGTCGATGCGCTCGCCCTACCAGGACACTCTAGCGGCGTTGATTGCTGAGCCGTCGCTCGGCCAACTCACTGGCCCGGCTATCGTCACCAAAGCGCGATTTATCAAAGATCATGGCAACCGGGCGGCGCATGACAGCGGTAAGCCGATCAAGCCTCAGGACGCCGCCGCTGTTGTACGTGAGCTGTTCCATGTCTGCTATTGGATGGCGCGGACCTATGCAAAGGATGCGAAGCCAGACTCTTCGTTGCAGTTCGATGCCTCAAAGTTGGAAAAAACCCTGACGATTAGTGCCAGCACAGTTGCACAAATCCAGGCATTGAAAGAGAAGCACGACGCCCATGCCAAAGCGCTAAAGGACGCTGAAGCCGCCGCGTTCGCATCTGAGGAAGGTCGAAAGAGGCTCGAGGCTGAACTCGCGCAAGTGCGGGCTGAAATCAAAGAAATTCGCCAGGCCAACACTGCGGTACAAGATGACCACGACTACAATGAGGCCGCGACGCGCGATGCTTTCATTGATCTGCTGCTGAACGAGGCTGGGTGGCCGCTCGACCAGGACCGCGACCGGGAATTTCCGGTATCAGGCATGCCTAATGACAAAGGCGAAGGCCTTGTCGACTATGTGCTTTGGGGAAACGATGCCAAGCCACTCGCCTTGGTCGAAGCAAAACGAACCAAGAAGGACAGCCGGATAGGGCAGCAGCAAGCCAAGCTTTACGCCGATTGCCTTGAAGCGATGTATGGGCGCCGTCCGGTAATTTTCACGACGAACGGCTATGAACATTGGCTCTGGGACGACCAGATGTATCCTCCGCGTCGTGTATCGGGCTTCCTGAAGAGGGATGAACTCGTCCTGCTCCACCAACGTAGAGGCACCAGAAAATCGTTAGATGGGGTGTCCGTAGACCAGGGTATTGCTGGGCGCTTTTACCAGCAGCGAGCCATTCGCCGGGTAGGAGAGGCTTTTGAACGAGACCGGCAGCGGAAGGCCCTGCTTGTAATGGCGACTGGCAGCGGCAAGACGCGAACTGTCATTGCGCTGATCGACCAGCTCATGCGAGCGAATTGGGTGCGGCGTGTTCTCTTCCTCGCGGATCGCGTGGCCCTGGTGAAACAGGCGCATAATGCCTTCAAGACACACTTGCCGACGGCGGCAAGTGCAAACCTGCTGAAGAAGCATGACCCGGCCAGGAACGATCATTCTGGTGCTCGTATTTTTCTATCGACCTATCCCACGATGATGGGGCTGATCGACGACGTCAAAGGCGGTGAAAAGCAGTTTGGCCCCGGCCACTTTGACTTGATCGTGATCGACGAAGCACACCGCTCTGTCTATCGGAAGTACCGTGCCATCTTCGACTATTTTGATGGACTCTTGGTCGGCCTCACGGCGACGCCGCGCGAAGAGATTGACCGTGACACATACTCACTCTTTGAGCTGGAACGCGGAATACCAACGGACAGTTATGACTTAGAGGATGCGGTTGCGGATGAATATCTCGTGCCGCCTAGGTCGATCTCGGTCCCTTTGAAGTTTCAACGCGACGGTATCGACTACGACAGCCTTTCTGACGAAGAAAAAGCCGAGTGGGACGCGATCGAGTGGGATGATGATGGCACGGTTCCAGATCGGGTGGAGTCGGCTGACTTGAACCGCTGGCTGTTCAACAAGGATACAGTGGACAAAGTCCTTGAGCATTTAATGACCAACGGCATTAAAGTCGCCGGAGGCGACAGACTTGGGAAGACCATCATTTTCGCTAAGAACAGCGATCATGCGAAGTTCATTGTCGAGCGCTTCGATGCCAACTACCCAAATTACATGGGTCAGTTTGCACGTCTCATCGACTATAGTGTCACCTATGCCCAATCGTTGATCGACGATTTCTCAGAAGCGGAGAAAGCCCCCCATATCGCGGTCTCCGTCGATATGTTGGACACAGGCATTGATGTGCCGGAGGTCGTGAATCTTGTCTTTTTCAAGATTGTTCGTTCTAAAACGAAGTTCTGGCAAATGGTTGGTAGAGGCACCCGAACTTGCGAGGATCTGTTCGGGCCAGGGCAAGACAAAGAAGAGTTCATCATCTTTGACTTCTGCCAAAACTTAGAGTTTTTCAATGAGAACCCCCAAATCACGGATGGCCCCGCAGCGCGACCAATCGGTGAACGCCTTTTTGTCTCGCGTGTCGACTTGGTAAACACCTTGGTCGAAAGCGGAAACGAGAGTTCATTGGCTGGCGATATCAAGGACCGTCTGCACCAAGAAGTTCTCGGGATGAACCTTGAGAACTTCATTGTGCGTCGAGTGCGCCGATCCGTCGAACGCTTTCAAAGGGCTGACGCATGGGACGTGCTTGACCTCGATGCACGTCTTGCCCTGACTGAGGAGGTTGCAGGGCTTCCCACAGCCTTCGAAGATGGCGGTCTGGCAGCAAAGCAGTTTGATCTTCTAGTGCTCAATGCTCAGTTGCTTCTGCTTCACGGCGACGCCGTCTTTGCCAACCTTCAGCGGCGGATTGTGTCATTTGCCTTCGCTTTGGAGGGCCTTTCCAACGTTCCGGCGGTCGCACAGGAGCTTGAGCTTGTGTTGGCAATCCAAACGGACGAGTTTTGGCAGGACATCACGCCTGAAATCCTCGAAGACATCCGTCGGCGTCTGCGAAACCTTGCTGAACTGATCCAGCCTAAAGAACGAAAGAATGTTATAACGGATTTCGAGGACAGTATTGGTGAAGCGACGACCATCGACATGCCCGAAGTTGGGAGTGGTGTGGATAAGGTACGGTTCAAGGCGAAAACGCGGAAGTTCATAGAGGCCCACTTAGACCACATAGCGATCCAGAAAATCAGGCGCGGTGAACAACTGACGCCTGCTGATCTTGAAGAACTAGAACGGATGCTGATTTCTGAAGGTGTTGCCGATCAGGAAATACTAGACGGGCTTCAGAACGAAGGCGGTCTGGGGGTATTCCTGCGCTCTCTGACTGGTCTAAGCCGATCTGCCGCAAAAGACGTATTCAGCAATTTCGCGGCAACCAACCAGCTTTCGGCAAATCAAACCGAGTTTATCGAGCTAATCATCAACAGTCTCTGTGAAAACGGTGTGGTCGATCCCAAAAGCTTCTATGAGAGCCCATATACTGATCTAGACGACATGGGCATTAATGGACTTTTTGATCCGACACAAACAGCTCAAATCGTCTCATTAGTTCGGAGCATCAATGAAACAGCTGCTGCTTGACCAGCTTCATAAAAGCATTCGCAGTGGTAGTATTTAAGGTTTGAAATGATGACTAAAATTGTTGTGCAACCGCCAAGTGGCAGGAGCATCCCAACATCGACAAAGCACACCTCTTCAGGCCAACGAGAAACGCTTGAGTCGATTCTGGCCAACTTGGGCGCTGCCTTGGGTATAGCTGAGATCGAAAAGGCGACCAGTGCGCGAGGCTCAGATTTCTATCGGCCCATGGGCACGACAACCTTTCAAAGCGCAACAAACACTATTCTGGAACTGTCCGAGAAGTTAGCCAACCGTAGCGGGTAGCTGCTTTTTACCGTGGTCTGAAATCCCAAAACAGTGCGTCTATTGATCGGTGTTTTCTGGCTTTACCAACTCGACATGGCTGACATCAAGCGCCTGAGCAAGTTCGTAGAGCGTGATCACGGTAGGGTTGCGCTTTCCTCGTTCCAGACCGCTCAGATACTGCTGGCTAAGGCCTGAACGCTCCTCAATCTGCTCCTGTGTCAGGCCTTTTTCCCGACGCAGGCGTGCAAAATTTCGACCGACCAGTTTGCGCATATCCATGCGCGCCAAGGTCGCGGTTTACATACTTTAATGTTATCAACTATAATATGTAATTGATTGATTTTCTCGTTTATAGAAAGGCCGCCACATGATCCTCAAACATCTACCCGTGAGCCTAATTGCTGCTCTAGTCACCTTACCAGCCCACGCAGAGGACTCACTGGCGGTCATGCCAGCGCCTGCCGAACGCCCGTATCCATACGAAATCCTCGGCCTGCAACCGGGCGATCCTCTGGACGATGTTCTGGCCGTTTACGCAGAACGCAGCGACGCTGCCCCAACAAGCGAGAGCGAAGTTCTGCGGGTGCAATCTCCGGATGGCTCTGTGTTCGAGTTTACCTATCAGCTTTTCACACGTATTGGGGATGTCGGCATCAATGGGCGGCTCGCCAAGGTCGCACAGGATCAGGTGACTGCCACGCTGTCGTCGGATGTCATGGAGCAACGCCCGATGGCGATCCATCGCAGCATTCGCCAGCCAAGCGAAGAGTTGCCGGAGCCGCTGGCGCTCAAGGCACAGATCGAAGAGACTTATGGTCCGCCTTCGCGCGTCGAGATCAATGGGCGCGAAATGGTTCTCTCTTACGCTTGGAGCACAGAGGGCTTTATCGCTGATCTTGATGCACTTGGTTCGATCACCCACGAGGAAACAACGTCCTCGGGTGGCAAGAGCATCACGGAATACGAGCTTTGCGGCTCGGCCCGACACTACCTCAACAACGTCGAATATCGCTTTGAGTATCCGCGCGACAAGCTCATCAAACCGGGTTGCCTCGCCACATTCACCGTCAGCTATCGCGGCGATCCCGGCATGACCTCTATCGGATTTTCACTGGTGGATTACGAACTTGGTCGTCAACACATGGCAGAACTGGATCGTCAGATCGTCGAAGCCCTGACCGGCAAAACGGTCGAAGCCTCGGACATGGACCTGTAGTCGTGGATGGCCAAATCTCTCCATCTGCGCTATGAAGCCCACATGATCACAGTACGCGCACATATCACCCTGATTTAGCGCCCGCAAAATGGCGGGCGGCTTCGAGCCGTTCGCCGAAAGATGATCATCCATCACCGCAACGCCTCTGACGCCGCCGCCATCGGGTATGACGGAGGCAAGGACATGACCAACTGGTACACGGCAGACACCCATTTCGGGCATGAAAAGGTCATCTCGCTTTGCGGGAGACCTTTTCGTAATGCTGGTCACATGGACACGGTGCTGATTGAAAACCTTTGGTCCAAGGTCCGCCCAGAGGATGACCTCTGGATCATTGGTGACTTTGCTTTTGGCCCCAAAGCCAAAGAGACCAGCTATCTCGAAGCCATCTTCGGGCAGCTTCCGGGCGGGCGTAAGCACTTGGTGATCGGTAATCACGATCTGGAACCGACTTTGGCTTTGCCATGGGATAGCATTTCGCACCTGGCCGAGGTCAAGGATGGCCCTGACAACCAGGCGCATACCTTGTGCCACTACCCCATGATCACTTGGAACCGCGCCCGGCGTGGTGCTCTTCAGATCTTCGGGCACGTCCACAACAATTGGAAAGGGTCGCGCAACAGCGTCAACGTGGGCGTCGATGTCTGGGATTTCATGCCCGTTCGCTTCGAGGATATCGCCCGACGCGCCAAAACTCTGCCCGTGAACAAGCATTGGGCGGACGTCGAGCACAAGGCGAAGGAATTCTGAGATGTCCCGGTCCTATCGGAAAACCCCGATCTGTGGGATGACCACAGCGGCCAGTGACAAGGTCTTCAAGAAGACTGAACACAAGCGCGCCCGGCGCGCCGTGAACGCGCGTGACTTGACGCTGGATGATGATGCCCCGGTGAGCAAAGAGTTTGGCAACCCATGGGGCGCGCCCAAAGACGGGAAGCAATGGATCGATGCCAGGCGCTTCCCCGAGATCATGAGAAAGTAAGAGCTATGGCGAGGTTTCTGGTCTGGAGCGACCTGCACGACGAATTCTGGAAAGGCTTCGATTTGCCCGACCTGTCCGCGCCAGTGGACGGCGTGCTGATTGCGGGCGACACCCATACGATGGGCCGCCATCTGGAAATCCCTGCAAGGGCGGCGCGCAAATACGGCTGCCCGGTCGTGCTGATCTGGGGCAACCACGAACCCTACGGCTCGATTTGGTCGGAGCTTTTGGCCGACGAAGAGCGCCAGCTTGCTGACCTGCGCGCCGATGGTCTCGATATTCGCGTGCTGCATGGTGCGGCGACAGAAATTGCAGGCGTTCGCATCATAGGTGCGACGCTCTGGACAGACCTGAACCTCTACCCCGAACTGAAAGAACTGGCATGTCAGGTCGTGACGCAGGGCCTCAATGACTTCCGCAAAATCAGCATAGCGCCGGGCAAGCTGATGACCGGAGAGGATATGCTAGCTTTGCACAGACGGGACAAGGAGGCGGTCTTCGATGCTCTGCGCCGCCCGTTCGACGGCACGACATTGGTCATGACACACCATCTGCCAATTCGTGATATGATCCATCCGGGCAGGACCATTGGACGCGCCGACAAGCGCGCCATGAACGCAGGATTTGCCAGCGATCTCTGGGATCAAATCAAGCAGTTCGACATACATACCTGGATTTGCGGGCACAGCCATGACAACCGGAACTGTGTCGGCGACGGCGACCACGGTCCTGTGCATTTCGTGATGAATGCGCGCGGCTACCCCAATGAGGGCGCGGAATTCGATCCAGCCTATGTGCTATCGACCGAGCAGGACGGTCCCGGCCTTCCCAAGCCGTTGCATCAGGCGCAGCCGGTTCAGCCCGCACCTGGCGAGACCTACTTCGGGCTTAGAATCGTCAATGAAAGATGCGTCCGAGAGGCAGATATTGCCGAGCTCCCGTTCTATGATTTCTGGCGCAAAAGCGCTGCGGGATCGGGCTGTCCGTTGCACTGTGAAACGGGAGAGCCTCTGGTTTGGCTGCACGATTGGGAGGCATTTTGCCGGATGTTCATCGGAACCGGTCGGCACCGATGGATGAGTGAAGAAAAAACACGATAGGTCTACGGTGCTACACAGGCCCGCCGGAAACCCCACAATCGCTCGATTCTTGACGTCTCGCTCATGTGGGTTTTCCGGCTCGGGTTATCCCCAGCCTGCGGCTGAATTTAAGCATTGCCGCAATCATACCTCAAATTTAGGGGCCAAGCGTCTAGGAAACTAGGGGCGCTCAGCGTTCATGCTCATACTGAACACTGCGACTTGGCCGTTCTGCAAGAGGGGTAGCGAGCATGCGTTCGCAGTATTGGCTGTGAGTGGCTGCAAGGCCGACAAGTGCACGAAAAACTCCCTTTGCAGACCTCAACCGGCTGTTTCATTCTGTTAGGCGCCGAAGCCGCTTGTCGATCTCGCCCACAGGCAGGAATACCGCATCATCCGCCCGCCAGACTTGCAGGGCGGAGATGAGAAGCTCGACCTCGCAGACTTCGGCAGCGTACAGCTCGTCAATGATCCAGAGAACGCCATGAACACGCACGGCTTGCGCGGTGGCGGCTTTGCGAAGTAAATTATCGCCCGTCAGCAGGATGCCGTTCTCCTGGCAGGTCGTAGTGACCAGGGCGAAGCAATCATTGGCCGACAGGCGGCTGTGTTCGCGCTTCAGCGCGAAGACCCGCTCGACCTCTTCGCCCGGCAAATCGTAGGTGGCGAGGCCACCATCTTCAAGCATCCGCCATTCCTGCGCCGTAAAGTCGAGGAGCTCCTCCTCGCGGATCGGCAAGGGCACAATGAACCGATAGGGCAGTCGCAGCAGGACATGCAGCAACTCCCCCTTTCGCAAGTCGATCAGACAGGACGCATCATTGACGACAACACAGGTCACTGGTCACGCGGCCCCCTGATGTCGCGCTCGACAACGCTCAAAGGGAGGCCGAGCATCTGTGCGGCCCGCACAGGCGAAATCATCTCTTCGCCCAGGGCGCGCCAAACGAGGCGCTCGAAGCGCTGCGGCTTCTCGAAAGCCGCGAACCCCTCGCCGGGACCGATAGGCTGCGGCTCCTCGCGCCGCCAGCCGCGCGCATAGGTTTTGAACGCATATTCCACGGCGCTTTTCGACAGGATGCCCACCTGGCCGAGGCGAACGAGCATCGCGGCGGCGGAGACGCCATAGGTGCGCTTGAGCCGCATGATCTCGATCCAGGTCATGCCGTGGCGGTTCTTGCCCGCTTCCTCTTCAAGGTGTTCGCGCGGAATCAGGAACGCCCCCGCAAAGCGGTGCATGGAGGGTTCCTTCTTCAGCGGGGCATTGCCGATTTCGATGATTATGCGGTGCGCGAGCTCATGAGCGAGGTTGAAGCGCTTGCGCTCGACATTGGTGTGCCGCGAGACGACGATCACTTCAGTCGGCGCGCCTTCTGCTCGTTCGACATGACAGGCCAGCCCGTTGATCCGTTCGGGAAGGTCGGCCTCGATGACCTTGAGCCCCTTGTCTTCGAGCAGAGCGGTCATACTCGGGATCGGGTCGATCCCAAGCTTCCACTCCCGCCGCACTTCCCGCGCCTTGGCGTCGATGGCCTCCTCATCGGCGACTTGATCCACGCGCAGCGCGGCAAAGGGGTCTTCGGCGGCGTGCAGATCGAGGATGTCCTCGATGGCGAGATAATCTTCGAGTTTCTCGATCACGATGGCTTCGGCCATCGCCCGATCCTGCGCCGAGGCGGTCGAGTTCTTCCGCCACTCGACGCTTTCCAGGGCCTCGACCTGTCCGCCGAGCAGGAAGTCGAGCGACACGCCGAGCGCTTTGCCGAGGCCGACCAGTACCGATGAGGACGGCATCATCTTGTCCGCCTCGTATTTACTGATGGCCTGCGCTGACACGCTGGGGGTTACACGCTCCGCGAGCGCTTGCATGGATAGACCCGCCCGCTTGCGGGCAAGTCGCAGTCTTTGTCCGAACATGGTCCTCTCCCGGCGTTATTGTTTTGGTTGATAAACGCCATATCTTACTATATTTTTAAACACAAGGTTGCCGAATCGTCAACCGAAATCGACATATGAGGTTTAAAATGTCTAAGAAAAATCAACATGTTGTGCCGCATGAGAACGGTTGGGCAGTGAAAGGGGCGGGCAATGAGCGCGCGTCTTCCGTCCATGGCACACAGCGCGAGGCCATCGCGGCCGCGCGGGAATCCGCTATTCGCCAGGGCAGCGAGATGCTGATCCACGGCGAGAACGGTCGCATCCGCGAGCGTAACACCTACGGCAACGATCCCTTTCCTCCGAAGGGCTGACACGAAAGGAAAAGCCAATGGCTGGCATCGAAATGCGGTTCAATGGCCGCAAGATCACGTCCGCATCACAGCTTCAGCGAGAGCTGACGCGCAGCATGGAGAAGCAGCTCGAAGACAACCTGAAAAAGGCTACCGGTCCCGGCGTGCGGATGAAGAAGACCCGCGACGGATACACCTTCGAGGGCACGCTCGAACAGATAGAGCGCATGAAGAAGCGGCTGCGCTGACGTGGCCGCTGAAGCCGCACATTGCGTCTTCGCCTCCCCAACTGGATCGTCCCTCAGAGTGGCGATCATCAGCTCCGGTCGCTGAACCGCCGCTCGTAGCGGGAGGCAGGAGTTCTTTTCAGACATCGACTTATTAACAACACTTTGAATTCGCAGCCTCAGGGGTATCGCTTAAGCCACCTCCGAACACGCAGGGACATCATATCGACCGGATTGCATTGATGACCACACGCAAAGTGCGGCGCTGATTCCGGAAATCCACTGATTTCTGTCTACAGGACTGCGTCGGGTCAGTCGTGATCACCGCGCCTGCGTTGAGCCCGTGACTTTTCAAAGCCGTTTCCTGGCCAGGTTGCCGAGTGGCGCATCAACGGGGAACTACAATTTCGATTCCGTGAGCGCGAAAGGCAGAGCCATCATGAAAGACAGATGCCATCCAGCTCCTGATGGACATCCCGGCCCCGCCTGACATCGCCCCTCACATGGCAGGGGAAGGTGGTGCCGGTAGCGATCTATGACCGAAAGACCGCCTCACGACTTGTCGCGCTGGCGGTCCGTATCCTGCGGCGCCTCCGTTTCTTGTCCCTGCGGCGTTTCCGCCTTCTCTGGCGCTTTGGCAAGCTCATCCAGAAATCCAGAGTCTTCCATGTCTCGCACGGTGTCCTGGATTTGCGCCACGATCTGATCGATGAAGCTCTTTTCGGTGCTCATGGTCATGTCCTTTCGTTTGCTTAGAATTTCGGATCATAAGAGAAGGGCGCGGATGTCGTGCCTCTCGGCTTAGGTTTGCTCTGCTTAACTTCGTTCCGCTGCGCAGATCGCCGGATCAGCCAGCCTCCAACAGCCGCCGCAATTCCGCCTGCTGCCGCTCCAAGGCGGTCAAGCGTTTCTCCAATTCGGTCGCGAAGCGATTGAATGCGCGATGCAAAGTCTCGAACTCGCTCGGTGAAGCGCTGGCGCTCCTCAAACCAGCCTCGAATGTCGTGTTCAATTCTTCGACAGCGCACAGCAATGCGGTCTCGAAGGGCGTCAATTGCGGGTGTGCCATGGTTTACCTCGTGGTTGCGGTCTCGACGCAGACCTCGCCGCCGTTCAAGTTGGGAATTGGACAATCGGCCAATGTGACACCGCGCGGCAGGCTCAGCACCTGACCAAGGCCGCCAGGGCCACGGCTCACCCTTGCCCCTTCGAGGCCGAACATCGCCAGTCCCGGCTCGGGCGTCGTGTTCTGCGGCTCGGGAAAGGTCAGTTGCACCGCCATCAATAGCACCCAAGAGGTCAGCAAGACCCCGACCAGATAGCTCGGCAGCATGGTCTTCCATGTCACCGTGCGCCATTCCTTCCGGCTGGCTTCCAGCTCCGCTGTCGTCTGCCGTATCTTGCGGGCTTGTTCCTCGACCTGGGTGGCTGTCCGGTCGTGGATCATCTCGCTCAGCTTTTCGAGGTCGCGCATATCGCGCATGATTTTTTGCTGCGCGGCGCTCAACGCTTGCGACAAATGCTGCCCGAAATCGTTCAACATCTCCTGGGTCTGGGCTTCGGTCGCGTTGGTTTGGGTCTCGACCTTCGCTTGCAGGCTTTGCAGCAACGTATTCATCTGCGGTCCAGTCTTCATGGAATATCCTGTCTTCAAGGCGGAATGTGTGCTGGCTGTCCGAGGTGCCTGCGACGCGCATGGTGATGCGGGTATCGCGCTTGCGGGGCTTGCCGCCTCGGGCCTCTTCGGCATCGGCCTTGCGGCGTTTCTCAAGCTGCTTGTCAGTCAGCGGTTTGAATTCCAGGCCATCCAGTTCAACCAAAGCGGCGCGGACATCAGCATGGTTGCGAATATCGCCAGTTTCGATCCGCTGGATGATCAACGTCTGGATCGTTTCTTTGATGCTCTTCCGGTCGCCGAAATCGAACACCGGCTTGATCATGCGCTTTCGGGCAGGCTCCTCCGGGCTGACCCAGCCCGCCCGCGCGTTCCAATAGTCTCGAAAGGCATTGAAATAGGCCTCCGACCCCGGTGGCGCGGGGTTGAACGAGCGGTTGCCGTAGAGTTCAACGCGCGGAATCAGGAAATGCAGTTCCACGTTTCCCATGTGTCGATGGCGCACCCAGAGAATATTCGCCTGATCCCTCTCCAATCCTGCGAAGGCGGCTTTCTCGAAATCGGCCATCACAGCCGCCTGATCCGCTTCGGAGGGATCATCCTCCGCATGAAAGGCGACCACACCGCTGGTGTAGCGCCACTTCCGGGTGTTGCTGTCGATCAGGGCGCGGGTCAGGTAGGGATCGCCGAACAAAACCTCAGGCAACACATCTCGGCGAACGGTTTGGCCCGCGATGCGCTTGCGGTCCTCGCAATAGGCTGCGACCTCCTCGGCGAGCAGATATTCCACCGCCGCGCGCCCCGAGCCATCGCCATGCGTGAAAAAGCGCACCATCATCTTGAGTGCTCCGCGACGATCTCGGCCAGTTGGCGATCCAATGTCATCAAGAGCGTGCGCGCCGCGATTAGGTCGATAGCGCGGCCCGCCTTGCGGTCAGTGTTCATGGCGCGGGCGATCTGGTTCAAGTTGTTGCCCGCGCGCGCAACCGCCGCCAGCAACATGGGATCGACAACTGGGGGGTGTGCCCGCCGCTGGAGCGGCTCAGCGGACAGAACATGGCGGGCATACTCGGACAAGGATCGCTCTTGGGCGCGGGCTTTGCTGAGCCACGCCGCCCGCTCGTCCGCAGTACAGCGCACCCGCAAGACCAGTTCCCGCACCACACGCGGCTTCGGCTCTCGCTTATTCATGCCAGCCACCTGACGCGCTGCGCGCGCCGGGCTTGGGGTCGAGGGGAAAGGGCGGCAGCCCATTCCCTCGCAAGGTGCATGTGGACACATGCGTAACCTTGCTCTCTTTCTCTGAAGGCCGACGAGGGTCGTTCATAGGTTGCCTCCCGACCGGAGCAACGCATGTGTCAGCTCCCCGACCAAGCCGTCGAGAACGGCAATCTGTCTGGCCTCTTTTCGGGCCATCCCTGCAAAGGAAGCGGCTGCGTTCTTTCTGCCAAAGGGGCCATCCCTCTGTGAATTTCGATCCGCCACGATCAGACAAAGCGCAGTCCTTGCCTCGCCAATCTGCGTGCATCTCTCTCGCCACAAACGGCGGGAGACGCCCAGTTCGTATGCCCGATCATGCGCCGCTCGCGTAACAGCCTGCCAATCTGGCGGAGCACCACAGGCATACAGATCAATGTATTCTCCCAGCTGTGCACCGGCCAAAAGCCGGGCATGGGCCGGGCTCGTGTTCAACCGCCCCTCCTCCCTCGGCTTCTCGACGATACGAGTTTTGATTTTCTTTTCTTCATTTGTACTGAGTCGGACATTTTCGTCTGACTCGACGGTCAACTCTGGCTGACCGCCAACTGCCGAAAAATCTGCAAGCACGGCTTCCAGTGCCTCGGCGACTCCCTGCATTTTCTTGATGTCGCTCAGCTCGGTTGGGCGACGACGCGGCAGAATGCAGGTCGCCGCCTCATCCGCATCAGCGTTTTCCAGATCCCGTATTTGTCGGAAGAGGCCCTGAATATGCTCGCGCAGCCGCTTGTGCTCTTCAGCGGCCCGCATCTGGCGGCGGACCAGGGCGCGGATGTACTCTGCCTGCTCGATGAGTGGGGCCAGGTTGATGCCCGCAGCGCGCCTGATGACGCCATCGACACGTTCGCCGGAGCGGCTTTTGCGTTCGGGGTAAGTGCGTTTGATTAGGCCTGCATCAACCAGTTCAGTCTCGATCCGCCCGATCTGACGCTTCGACAATCCAAAGAAATGAGCAAGCCATTCCAGCGAATGCCAGACGGCGCAAATCCTGCCCTGCTGGAAATCGGACGGCTGGCAGTTATCTATCGCGAATTCGAGATACTTGAGCGCCCCGCTCGACAGGCCGAGAGCGATCCTTGCCTGTTGTAGCAGAAGTTTCAGTCGATAGGGTGTCAAGTCGGCTGGTAGGCCGTTGTGCGTCAACCGAACACTCATGACGCACCGGCCAGCAGCAGTTTGCCGCTTTGATTGATGGTTGCTTCAACGTCGAGGTTTGGGATAAAGTAGCGAGGAAAGCTGGAGGCTTTTGCTGTAGATTTAATCCCGGTTTCGGTTGCCGCCGAGCCGGGATTTTTCTTTGAGCTCGGACACAATCTGTGTCCCATTTCCACGGGTAAGTCATTGTTCTGTAAAGCCCCGCAAAGACTATTTGTGTCCCAGCTGCTTGTTTGATTTTGTTGATTTTTTCTGCGATCCTCGGCGTTCTGCCGGGGTCACCAAAAACACCTGAAAAATATGGCTTATTTACAGGGCTTTGTGCAGAAGCCTGTAGAAAGTCCCGTCAGCTTTCGCGGGGAAATCGGCTGAAGCGGCCGATTTCTCGTACAAAACCTGTACAAAATTCGCACGTTTGTGCGTGTTTTGGGGGTCAATCATGAGCCGCCATAGCTTTGATCCCGAAATCGCCGGACGTGTGGGTCTCAATGCGGCGGTGATTTTCCAGAACATCACCTTCTGGATCGAGAAGAACCAAGCCAACCGCCGTAACCTTCGAGACGGGCGGTATTGGACCTAAAATTCGATCTCGGCCTTTGGTGAGTTGTTCCCTTATCTGACCGAAAAGCAGATCCGCACGGCGCTCGAAAAGCTGGCCAGTGCGGAGCTGGTCATCAAGGGCAATTTCAGCGATGATCGCTATGACCGGACCTGTTGGTATGCCCTGGGCAACTCCATTTGCCCAAATGGGCAAATCGATCCGACCGAAAGGGAAAATGATGCATTTGCCCCTAAGGGCAAGCCATCTGCCCCAGAGGGAAAATCCTATAAGAACAGATATAAACCATATCAAAAACCAAATCCTTCGCACGCGAAGGCGGCGGTGGAAGATGAGATTTCAGACAAGATATTGTCCGCCTATCCCGAGGATCGCATTCGCGGCAAAGCGGTTTGCCTCTCACAAATCCGCCACGCGCTGGCCGATGGTGTGGATGCTAAAGACCTCGAGGAAGCCGTGCGGGCCTACCGCCATACTTCGATTTGTATTTGTAGAACGTCGCGGTGCTAATCCCCCTCTCGGGATCATGCTTTACATAACCCTGCTGGGCAGTGCATGCCGCCGACATACATCGGCAGTCTTCTCACCAGATTCCTGTTCCTTGATCATCGCTATGATCTGTTCGTCCGTATATCGTGCCTTCATTTGTCCGTCCTTTTGTTGTGCGGACTCTACACAAATTTGCAGGAGCTTTAGGGGCTCAGGTCACCAGCATTCTCCCTTTCACCTGCTTGGCAGGCATACCCGCAGCAATGGCATCGGTCAGCTTTGTATCCGTCGTCATATAAAGTTGGACCAAGCTTAGTTCACGTTTGCGATAGATCGTCACAAGTGGGGAGTGATGCAGACGCCAGTAGATCATTCATCCGGTCCAGAAGTGTCTCTTCCGTTTCAGGCGCGAGGACGTCAAATTCAAACAGGGAAAAGGCCCGCATGCCTTCAAGTGCAAGAAGCACGATCATCGCAAGCTCGGGGTCGTTTGATTCGCGCTGCAATGTGTCGAGGATGGTCTGTTGATGGCGGCGGACGGGGTCAAGAAGATTGGAATGTTCGGCCAGGACCGCGAAAATCCCCGACGAGGCGGGCGTCGGCTCTTGTCGTTCATCGCGATGCGCGGCGATCAAGGCCTGCGCCAGCCGATTCTGCCCAGCCTCCGGCATATGATGCTCAATCCGCTCGGCGGTTTTTTCGACGTGAAAGCTGACGATGGCAGCCAGCATCTCGGCTTTGGTGTGAAAATGATACAGCACCCCGCCCTTGGACAATCCGGCCCTGACCGCCACTTCTGCTATGGAGATATGGCGCGGTCCTCGTTCTGCGGCCAGATCGCGCGCGGCGGCGATAATTCGGTTGCGCGTCTTCATTTTCGAAGATGTGATGGTCTTTGACATGCCCCCTCCTTGACAATACCGTCCGGACGGTACAGTGAAGCGCGCACCCGCCGCAAGGCCTCTCTCGTAGGTCCGGCACCACATCGACAGGATTCCACATGATCAAACGTCTCATTATCGCCGTTATCGTCCTTGGCCTGGTTGGCGTGGGCGTCGTGGGCTTCAACATGTTCCGTGACAACATGATCGCGGATATCTTTGCCAATCGTTCTGCGCCTGCTGTGCCCGTGTCGACGGTGATCGCTGACACCGGAGAATGGGCGCCGGGGCTTGAGGCAATCGGCACGGTCTATGCGGCGCGGGGCATCGAATTATCGGTCGAGGCGGGCGGTATCGTACGCGAGGTGAATTTCCGGGCCAACCAGAGGGTTGAAGAGGGGCAGGTCCTGCTGACGATTTCGGATACCATCGAGTTGGCGCAAAAGGCTGCGGCCGTAGCGGCGCAGCAACTGGCGCAACAATCGCTGGACCGTGTGACCTCGCTTGGTGAACGGGGTGTGGCCGCCAGTTCAGCAGTGCAGGAGGCGCAGGCGAACCTGTCCTCGGCCAAAGCGCAGGTGAAGCAGATTCAGGCGCAGATCGACCAGAAGGTCATCAAAGCGCCGTTCAGCGGCGAGATAGGCATTCCGCAAGTCGAGGTCGGCGAATTCGTTTCGACCGGGGCGCAGATCGCGACGCTTCAGGATACTTCGACGCTTCGGGTCGATTTTTCGCTGCCCGAACAACAGCTCCCGCGCATCAAGGCCGGTCAACAGGTCGAAGTGACGTCCGAGGCGGGCGCTTTGGCGCGCGGTCGCATCACCGCGATCGAGCCGCAGATCGATCCGGTGACGCGTCTGGTGTCGATCCGGGCCGAGCTGGACGATTTCGACAGTGGGCTAAATCCCGGTCAGTTCGTGCGCGTCCGCATTTCCCTGCCAGTTGAGGATGGCGTGATTGCGCTGCCCCAGACGGCAGTGGTGGCCAGCCTTTACGGCGATCATGTCTACAAGGTCGTTTCCAATAACATGGACGGCGAGGATGCGGGCTTTGTCACCCGGCAGGTGTTCGTCGAAACCGGCCTGCACCAGGATGACCGGGTCGAGGTGACGAAAGGTGTCGCACCCGGCGACCGGATCGTCATAGCGGGGCAGAACAGGTTGTCGAGTGGCAGCCCCGTGACCCTGTCCGAGGCCGCCGCTGCCGAAAAGGGCGATTCATCGCAGGCGAAAAAGGATGAAGCACCGCAGGCGGATGCGAACGACACGCCAAAGGTCGACACAGCCGACGCCGGCAACGCTGCGGCGCGT
>AZIH01007486.1_pt1 | contig 24372 bp, 27 predicted proteins | sample 359041 | NCBI WGS metagenome assembly AZIH01 (sample SAMN02429716, study PRJNA222664) | marine sediment metagenome | biome: Sediment sample; isolation source: enrichment culture of sample MGS-ANC(UA) from oil contaminated site at the... | place: Italy: Ancona | collected 2012-02-14 | depth 6 m m
GGGTGGATAACGGGCCAGAGCTGATCGCAGCGGAGTTCTATGACTGGTGTGAAGAGAAAGGCATTGAGGTCGCCTACATCCAGCCTGGCAAACCGCAACAGAACGGCTTCGTCGAGCGATTTAACGGGTCGTTCCGTTATGAGTTCCTGGACGCCTATCTGTTCGAGAGTCTGGGCCAGGTTCGGGAAATGGCCTGGCTGTGGATGCTGGATTACAACGACGAGCGTCCGCATGAAAGCTTGGGTGACATACCGCCAGCGGTGTATCGCCAGAAAGTGGAAAACTCTAGTTTAGGACTGCCTCACTAAAGGGGGAGTGGACAATCTCATGGGCGATCGTCTCTACCATGGAGTAAGGGAGGAACAGCTTTCCTCCCTTACCAATTTCGGTACGCCGCAACTCTCCCGCCCACGGATAAACGTTGCCGAACAAGGCCGCATGGATTGCACATAAATGCGCCAAATCAAAGGAGGGGGTAATTGGAAAGGCAATCAACTGGGCATATGCCACAGCGCTAATATCTGCTTCGGCCTGGTTTAATCTAGCGGTATCCGTAATACCGAGGCTGTTAACAAGACAGGATGAACCCGGTATGAGATAAGGATCTTCATCCTGAAGATCATAATTCTGATAATCGGCGTCCATGCTTCAGCCAGCCGGCTCAACCTGCCGATACTGCTCAACCAACGCATCAATCGCCACAGAAGCAGGCTCACTTCCCCGAGCCACACGCAGCATCTTTGCGCGGGCATCACGGGATAGTTGAACATTCTCAATCGCCATAGACCCGACGGCCTGAGCAACCTTGAAGGCAACTGTTTGATTTTTAGAGCGTTTCATAGAGCAAGCCCCACCAAAATACCGGTTAGCCATATCATAACAGGGAAAATCCTCGATTACACAGACCGCGCCAGGGTGCCATTGGCCACGGCAATGGCCTGCCCAGTACCAGCGCAGGCAGCGAATTCACGCTCGAATTCACGCACCTCCTGGCCAGCCCAGTAATTCACCTTGTTAGAGAGGAGTACGCGGGACACCGCATCAGCTTCTTCCTGGGTAAAGGAAGGCCAGGGAGAAAATGGGCCGTTAAGCATAATTAGATAAACTCAGGAAGTTCTTTGAACGGCTTGGCAGGTGAGCCTATATAAACCCTATTTGGGTCAGCGTCCTTTGTCAGAACACTCCCCATACCCAGCATTGAGCCAGAAGACATCGCAACCCCCTGCCTGATAGCTGCGCCAGTTCCAACCTCAACGCCAGACTCCAGAGTCACATTTCCTGAGAGAGCAACCATTGGAGCGACGGTTACGAAGTCTTCAATAACATCATCGTGCCCAACAGTAACATTCAGGTTAAGTATCACATGGCGACCGATTTTAATATCGACTGTGGCGATACAGCCCGCGCAAATAAGTGCCCCTTCACCAATTACTACACTGTCATCCATCCTGACAGAGGGGTGGATCAATGTCGTAAACTTGTCCATGCCCTCTGCGTCAAGCCTTTCAACAACCCTGCGTCTGACGCGCGGATTACCAATCGCTACCACAAACTCAGCGTCAGGATAATCTACCCATGTAGAGGAATGCCCAAGTACCGCATAATCACCTTTCCTGCCGGGCTCAATACCATCATCGAGAAAACCCAATACTGAACGGCCGCATTCCTTTGCAAGCCAGGCGATCTCTCGACCGAAACCACCAAATCCAATGATAACAACCGGTTTCATGCTTTCCCCCTGTTAGAATCCGTATTGGTTTTCCGACAGCTCTCGCCTTCAAACCTGGACATAGTTGCCTCACCATCCTGGCTAATGTCATCTCGCTTCACCACCTTCCACACGGTTAGAAAAATGATCTTGATATCCAGCCGAAGAGTACGATTTTCCACATACCAGACATCCAATTCGAACTTCTCGTCCCAGGACAGAGCATTACGACCATTTATCTGCGCCCAACCGGTAATCCCCGGGCGTACCTCGTGACGGCGGGCCTGGCGCTCGGTGTAAAGAGGCAGATACTCCATCAACAAAGGGCGTGGGCCGACCAGACTCATATCTCCCTTCAAGACATTCCACAGCTCCGGCAACTCATCCAGACTGCTGGAACGAAGGAACTGCCCAAAGCCGGTAAGCCGGTCTGCGTCCGGCAGCAGCTCGCCATTGGCATCACGCGTATCGGTCATGGTGCGGAACTTGGCCATCTGAAAGGCCTCCCCTCCCCTCCCCGGGCGGGTCTGTCGAAACAACACCGGGCTGCCCAGCTTGATCCTCACAAGCAAAGACAACAGAACAATGACTGGCGCCAGCAGCAGCAACCCCGCCATGGCCCCTAGAATATCCATCAACCGTTTCATGTCAGCCCCATTTCCCCGAGCATCACCGCATTCACCTTGTGAACATCGTACTTGTCTTCCGCCATCTGCCGCGAGCGAGCGCCCATTGCGGTCACCCGTGCAGGGCTCTCGACAAGCTTGATCATGGCCGCAGCCAGCGCGGACACATCCTGAACCGGCACAAGATAACCGTTATCTCCGTCCACCACCGTCTCACGGCAGCCAGGAGCATCAGTAGTAATCACCGCCCGCCCCATGGCCATGGCTTCCAACACGGTGCGGGGGGTGCCCTCACGGTAGGAAGGCAGCACATACACGCTGCTATCACTGATCGCCGGGCGCACATCAGAAAGCTTGCCCAGGAACTCGATCGTCCCGCCCGCAATCCACCCATCCAGCTCAGCCTGGCTAATGGCATCCGGGTTGTCATCTATCCAGCCCACTAGCCGAAACGTCACACCCGGATAACGCTGCTTCACCTGGGCCGCCGCCTGGGCATATTCGCGCACGCCCTTATCCCCAAGTAAACGCGCAATCAGCAAAAAAGACGGCGTTTCAGGCAGCACCGCCACCATATATTCCGCCACATCTACCCCGGAACCATTCACTACGCAGGAGGAAATGGCAGGCTTCAGCAAGGAGAGTTCCCGGAATAGCGCCTCATCGTCAGGGTTTTGGAAGAATACAAGCCGATTGCGGGAAAGCGAAAACCGGTACAGCTGCTGAATCAACATACGCAGTAACTTACGCAAGCCCGTTGCCTCACCGGTAAAGGCATAGCCCAGCCCTGTAATCAGCGCAAAGCGGTTCGTTACCCCCGCCATCCAGGCAGCCAGGGAACCATAAATTACCGGCTTGATGGTATAGCCCAGCACATAGTCCGCGCGGATCTGCCGCATCAACTTGCGCAGAGCGGACAAGGCTGACAGATCCTTGAGTGGGTTCATGCCCGTCCGCTGGAGCGGAATGTCATGTACCTGAACACCCCGTGCGTTCAGCTGTGTCGCAATATCGGAATAAGGATCAAGATCAGGAACGGCCACATGGACTTCACAACCCGCAGACAACAGCGCCTCGATCAAAGGGCCACGAAACTTGATCAACGAATCCGGAAAGCTGGCCACAAGTAGAAAAACAGACTTCGTCATCGGCGCCCCCAGCCCAATGACACCGGTGCAGCTTCGGCTGGCACCCGTGATCGTCCAATGACTGAAATCAACAGAAAAATTAACATTGGAGCGAACATCCATTTCTGGCGCAGTGCAATGCCAAGATTAGCCGTGGTCATGGCCAGAATGAGCCAGGCACCCAAAGAATAGATCCACAGGAACATGCGGTTATGTGCTACAAGATGAGCCGGTAAAGGCTTACGGATTAATGCCCAGCCGCTGGCAACAAAAAGGAATAACAAAATAGTGTTATCCAGTGCAGCCGCTAGGGAAAAGAGATTGCGAGCCTCTATAACTGTAGGCCGGAAAAGGTAAGTAAACATCTGGACAGGTGGGCTCATGCTCGAAATATCAACAGCACCACCGCCCTTGAGGTTATGCCCCTGACGCCCTTCAATGTACTGCATGACGTCCTGAGCACCAGCATCTTCGCCTACACCCGCATAATTAAGGCCGAGAGGGACAAGGTACGCCGCTGCAACAATGGCAACACCGCCCAACACCACACGTTGCGGTAACGGTATACCCCGCTGAAACACAAACGACCCGGCCAGACCAAGCCCGAGCATGCCCGCCATGTGAGGGCGAACCAGCAACATTAATAGCATAGCCACTACCAGTAGCCACCAACGGCGCCTTAAGCCCAATGCAGCCCATAGAGCCAAGCCCATGGCACAGAAAGACAAGGCATCTTTACCGAGACCGGAAGACCAAAAACTGACTGAGGGCAGAAACACAATCAGTGATGCCAGAAGTCGGATATTACGGGACTTGTCCCAGGTCACCTCTCTAAGAGCGGCATCAAAAGCCAACAATCCAATGAAGCCAAAAACCTGGAAAAACAGTGAACACCCAAGAAACGACAGGCCAAGCCCTTGTGAAAGAAAGGATACGACATACCGAACACCCAGGGTTCCAAAAGCGAACCCCAAATCGCCAGACAGACTGGAGCGGAAATACATCATTGCATCACCGCCAAAATTGATCACATACGCAAGATAGACCAGAGAGAACAGCGTGTGCCATAGATATAACGCCATCGCACGTGACAGAGACACCCTGAAGTATCGACGAAGAGACAACGTCAATATGACGCCCGTTAGAAAAACAAAAAGAGCGGAGACAAGTTGAAGCCCATCCGACGCTAAATCACTCAACATCCACCTCCGTGGATGCAAAGCAGGATTCCAGGGCTGCAAGCTGGCTTTTAATCGAGTAATGACTTTCGACAGCAGCGCGGCCTGCAGCGCCAAACTCATCACGCATAGCATTACTACCAATGAGCGTAATGAACGCCTTTTCCCAGTCGTTCAGCGTTTCAGCAAGCAGTCCACACCCGGCACCCTCAACAATGCTCGGGTTTACCCCCACAGGGCTCGCGACAACAGGAACTCCCGAGGCCATATACTGAATCAGCTTGTAGCCGCACTTCCCCTTTTCCCAGGGCCCATCCTCAAGCGGCATAATCCCGATATCCATTTCTCGGATCATCTCTGCCTCCGTATCCTCCGACCAAGAGGATACGTGAACATTAATGCCCGATAGGCGGCCAGCGATCTCCGCAGTCGCTCCCACCAATAGAAGGCAAAAGTCATGGATGTTGCCCAATTTCTGCAGGACAGGAAGTAATTGCTCAACATACTTTTGGGTGGAGGGGGAACCGATCCATCCTACCGTAATCGGGTCACCAGCATCGTTGCCCACGGAATAACGACGATGATCCACCACGGTTGGGATCACAACAACACGCTTCGCACCGGCAAGTCTGGCCCGCTCAGCCAGATACTCATTGCCTGCAATCACACAAGCGGCATGACGCATGACCGTATCAATCTTTTTACCAAGCAAACAACGAATCCATGTGTTACCCGACAAGTCGTAATTATGAAAAATGGCGTCATCATAATCGACCACATATCGTACCCCAATCCAGGACAGCAGCACTTCAACCCAAGCGGGCATATAGGGGAAAAGCTCTTTTTCGAACCAGATAACCCGGTAACGAAAAAAACCGGATATCACAACAAAACGGCGTAGATAGGCCAAAACCATTGCAACGCGAGACCGCCCCTGACCGGAATAGAGCGAGTCCAGATAAACCTCATCGAACAATGGCTTAACCGTAAAGCTCCACCCTCTCTCTTCTAGAAAAGGCAGATACTGAAAAGTCCGTAGCCGGGAACTCGCCCCTTTGCGCGCATACTTGGGCAGCACTAGTACACGCCTGTTCATGCTTGATCCTTGATAGACAAAAACGCTTTGCGATACGCCTCAACACTGGATTCAAGTGAAAAATGTGCTACACCCACTGAGCGACAGTGGGCACGGAAAGCATCTCGCCTGGGCAGCAACTGGTTTATGAACCAATCGGAGACTGATGCCAGAGTTTGTTCATCACCATTATCGACAAGGAAACCTGCCTGAGAATCAATAAAGTGAGAATCCCCGACACCACGTGTTGCCACAACCGGCACACCACAAAGCAAGTACTCACCCAACTTGATCGGAGCGACCCCTTGCATGGAAAACGTCGGCTCACGAAACGCCAAGCCAAGATCAGCCGCTGCAAGCCAGCCAGGCACTTCATTGGCATCAACACGCATCACCGTCATACAGGACGTAAGGGCTCTATCACTATCAGAGACCAAATCATTCATTACCTCGGGCGAGCCTGTCAGTACAAGAAAATGCGCATCAGGGCGGGACTGCCGTATGAGTTTGAACAGAGTGAGCATGGAATCTGGGCAGTACTGAGGCCCAAGGGAGCCCGCGTAAACAATCAAAGGTGCGTCTGCAGCTATACCCAATTTCTCTTTAACAGCTAAACGGTCGGATATCTCTCCTGGATCGAAAAGGGATTTATCCCGACCATTACTGACAACATGAAACTTGGCCATGGAGGTCCCGGCACCGGCCCTGGCCTGTAGAACGGAAATGGCTTTGTGGGAACGAGTGAGGACAACATCTGCACGGCGTACCGCCTGAGCTTCGATATCTCTGAGAATCCGGTGGACAAGATTCGATGGAGACTGCCCTGCAAAATCAACACGCTCATCAAGCGGTAGTCCATCAGCATCAAATACAAGCTTTTTATTATTGCCGCGTAAAGCGATAAGTGTGCTCAACGCCGGTAACGTACTTCTAGGCAGCACGACATCAATACTGTGCTGTTTGATAGCTTTGCTGATATGCATAAACCCCATCAAAGAGGTAATTACACTACCAAGGGCAACTGGGTTTCTAATAATATTTACAGATGTATAACTACACCCACTCTCTTCGCAAATCTGTCGACGGCGTGTTGTTACATCATTTTTGGCCCATGAAAACTGCAGGATATGAAACTCGAAGCCATATTTTCTGAGGCGTGAAAATATTGGCAAGAAAAGACTCTCTAAATAAGTGACCTGAGGCCCATCCCAAGTTACAAAAAGAATATTCATGTACTAAACTCCCGACCTCTCACGTCCCCATAAAGAAATCAGTTCTGGCCTTCCCAGCGCATGCGCCAGCTCTTCCATCGATTGCTTATAATATTCATCTAACAAGATTAGAGCGTCACGATCACAATTATCTATTAAATTCTTCTTATTGCTTTTTTGTAAACGCCAATAAACCTGAGCAATAAAACGCCGAAAAAAACCACCAAACTGGACTTTTTTTGCAATCCTGGTGGCAAATCGATGAAAACTCTTATTTTTAGTATTGTATGCGACATTTGAACTTTCAAAGTCGAATCCATCGTAGAAAGAGGAATCCAAACCAAGCCAATCACAAAGATCAGAAACCACTTTCTGCTTACGCCCTTTGATATCGTCAAGCAAAAGAACCTTAAAGTTTTCGCCGAAAACTCCCCTCCAGACATTGTAAAACCTTATGTATTCACCATACACGAGTGCATCTTTAAAAAAATCAAAGGTTTCCTGATCTCTAAATAAATACTTTTTGGTATCCAAGTTATCCGACAAAAGAAGATCTACCAGCTCGTGAAATTTCAAGGCAGGATCAATAGATGCAAGGTGATTCAAATTAAATTGATACCATGAATAAAGACGATCCGAAGGCTGCCGAAACACCACCAAAATTTTCATATTGGGATCAACAGCTTTAAGAGATGGCGGAGCTACAGATTGATAGTAATAGTGCGTCGTAGCCTCGAACCTAATATGCGAATTGGAAACATTGGAGAATATTTCTTTATAGCCCTCCAGGCCCAACTCGTTAAAACCTGGATCTCTTCCTTCATAGGAGACATCCATGAAGTAGAATGGTTCTTTCGGACTTGAGGAATCACAGTCGGGATGCGCCTTTAACCAATCCGCTAAAGAAGTGGTTCCGCATTTCGGACACCCTACAATTACAAAGTTGGGCAACGTCATCAGTCAAACTCCAGGCATCTCTTGAATCTTCGAAAAAAAACCTTCATTAAAACGAAGAAGTCAACACCAAAAACCCTAACCAAAATCCAGAATTTAAAATTTAGATCAAGAGGCGAGAAAAGGACCAACTTCAACCTCCCAACAAAGCCTGTATCGACCCAACGACTTTTAACTTTAAATTTTTCAACCTGAAGAAGATATTCAGGCCTCGAAAAACCCTTAACATCAATTACGTCAACACATTGAAGTAAAAAAACGGATAATCGATATCTATTATCATAGACATCAAGCATACGGATTTGCCTCAGCCGCTCATCCCTGAACATTACCTTTGCGTCAGAGGAATTACTTACCGACCCTGAGTGTTGACGGTACTTAACAAGAGGAGCATCTATCTTATAATATTCTTTAGAAAATGCATTCAACATAAATGTCATGTATGCATCTTCAAAAAAAAATTTGTCTCTAGGCCGAGGCAATGATCGAACAAACTTCACATCATATGCAGATGACGCTCCATGAATTTCATACCTGTAAGGAAACCCAAACACCTTCTCAATCATTTTGCTGTACTTACCAGGAGAGTAGTTATCATTAATAACTGAACCCTGATCGTTGATCAGAAAATAATCTGAAAAGTATGCGCTGGCGCCCGTTCTTTTCCAATTTTCAACAGTCACAGAGACTCTCTGCGGGATCGAAATATCATCAGCCGCAGATAAAATTATCAGTCGACCTGATGTAAGATCGGCTACTTTAAAAAAGTGAGCCAACGTACCAAGGTTTTTTTCGTTCCTATTTATAAGGACCCTATGCGGCCCATCGTATGATCCTACAACCTTTTTTACAACCGAATATGTGGCATCAGATGAACCGTCATCAGAGATGATAATCTCAAGATTAGGGTAGCACTGAGAAAATGCACCATTAATAGACTCTTCTATAAAACTCTCAGCATTGTAGGCAAGAATCACAAACGTGACCAATGGGTAATCAGTATTTTCCATACATAGCTCTCAAAGCGGACCACAATAAAGGACGAGAAAAAATTGAGAATGGAAATGCTTTGCCATTAAAGATACAACCCCCTCATTACAATAGCCCACCCTACAATAAAAATATTGTTACCATGTTCATAAGCCACTCGCGTAAATTCTGCTTTTTTCACATTCCCAATATCGACAGGAACAACAGTCCGAAAAGCTATGAAAAAAACAACGAAAGGCAGCACCTCCGTCTTTGGACAAGAAATCATGAGACTCTTGAAGAGATTGCATTTATTATCTAAATTCACAATTAATTTACACTTTTTATTCCCTGTGTAGTCACCAAACACCCGCTTAACCAGTTCAGAAGCATCATCAGCAGGAGAGTCATCAAATTTCCAAACTATTATAGCTTTGCTAAAATACAGATCTTAGTACGCTTTTTATATAGTCTCGACCATTGAAAAAACAACACCAGAAATGCGGCAAGAGGTTCATTATTGAGCATTTAGATAACTCGAAAACTTAAAATAGAGCGGAGAGAAAACCATAAAAGAAATTTTTTTAAAGTCTTTTAATCTGAGAAATCTTAACGAAAAATCGTCAAGCAGCTTCCTCCTACAAAGGCCAAGCTTTTTAAGCCATAATCCCGAGCAGGGCTCATTCGGCTTGCCACTTTCACTGGCATAGACCAGAGAGAGCGCGCAATACTCCTGCAGAAGATAAACGAACATATCTCGCTCTATGTCAGGATCAGAATAAACACCGAGGAAGTACTCTTTAGCCCATGACGCAGATTCCAAGCGCGTCAGAAGCTTATCATCAACCTTTTTAGAAGTTGATTCCGGGGTAACCACATAATAATATTTCGATTTTATTTTCCGGACTTCTCTTGCATTAATAATTGCCAATCTATTAGCCAGCTCGTCTGAATTTGTTGATCCCGGAAGCGGTTCAGCATACCCACGCAATGCATCAACTTTCCTAAAGACTCCATTCGTATAGGCTCGCCAAGAAGGGAAAGTATTCCGGACAAGCTCCAGACCAGAGCAGGGAAGATTGAATTCATATGGAAACGGATTAAACCTACCCTTATTGTAGTAGCCAAAATCATAAAGGACAGCATCAACATTTGGATTTAGGTCAAAAACTTTCATCGCTTCTTGTGCAAGATCTTCATCAACAAAATCATCAACATCCACAAAAGCAACATGACTATATTTTGCGGCATAGAGACCAGCCAACCTAGCCCCAGTGATTCCTTTATTTTCTTGTTCCACCACCACCACATTGGGAGAATCAATTTTTTTTAATAATTTTAGGGTTTCATCAGTTGAACCATCATCAACAAAAACGATCTCTATAGCATCATAGGATTGCTTGATTAGATTTTCATAACATGAACCAATATACTCATGTGCGTTATAACAGGGGACTATAAACGAAATACCTCGATTTAAATTCTCATTCATTTATTCACCACCTCTTCAAATTCAAAAATTGCGAAGACTAGTAGCACGTTATTTACCTCCTTACCCGTTGCAGAAGCCTACCCAAAGGGCCGGAGACGTGAGTCAATTGCAAAAGCCTCATGACAGACATCAAGCTTAGTAAAAGCGAGGCAGCGACACCAAAAAACCGAGCGTAATACTCGGAAAAATATGACACACCGAAAATCATAATAATTGCCAAAAGGACAACCCCTGCTGCCTTTGCAACATCAACACTCCAACTAAAACCGATTAGCTTTTTAGCAAAAAAGAACAGAACGGGAAGATTAAAGGCATACATGATAAAAAAACCAATGCCAGTGGCCTCAAGCCCCATCACCGGTAGCAGCAGCCAGGTTGCAACCACAAAAACAGTTACAACCAAAAACTCTTTAATCATAAAGATTTTTCCTTTACCACAAGCCAAAATAATAAACCCCATCGGCCAAGAAAAAACCTTCAAGACATCGCCTAATATCTGCCAACGAAGAACATTAGCTGCCACGATAAATTCTTCTGTATATAAAAGTCCTAAAATAAAAGGAGATAAAGACATCATTGCCACAAGAACCGGGCCGGCGAGCAGAAGAGCAACTTCTGCCTGTTCATTGACCATTTTTGCAGCTTTTTCATGATCAGCTATTACACTCGTCAATCTTGGGTAGTAGTCGCTCCCCATCGCAGTAAGAACAAAACCAATATAAGTCATTGATATCGCCCACGAAGCTTGGAAGTAACCCAATCCGGTAGAACCGAGCTCCCCTTGTACCATTCCCCTAACGACTAGCTGTCCTAATGTTCCAGACAGACCAGCCACCATAAATGCAGCTCCGAAACGTATTAATGGAATTGACTGCTTTCCCATCGATGAAAATTCCACCCTCCCCCTATTTGGGTCAACCACTTTCTTCGCATAAAAAAAGCCCAGAAAAAAGCTAACAATTGGGGTCGCCAATATAAGGAGTATAACTCCTGCCTCTCCCAATATATAAACTGAAAAACCTCCCGCAAAAGCAGCAATTGCAGATGAAAATATAGTTATTTTTGCTAGATCACCAATCCGTCTAAATCCGGTTAATATTGCTTTTTGGCTACCCGCCAAAACAGTAAAAAATATCCCAACAGCCAGCCAAGGAAGATAATCATAAAATGCGTTACCGTCCGCAACCAGCTTTCCTATTGGCTCACTAAAAAACCAAAAAAAAGCAGCACCAGCAGATCCCAAAGAAAAGCTCAGTATAAGCAACGAAAATATAACTGTATGAACTTGATTTTCATCACCCTCAATCCTGGCATGTGCAATTTGACGAGTTCCTGAGCTACCAAGCCCGAGTGCTGAAACACTTGCTCCGACGCTCATCATGTTATTTAAAATACCAACAAGACCTACTCCAGTTGGGCCGAGAATAACTGCCACAACTTTCATTCTCAGCAAGCCTATCAATACATTGATGATAGATGCCCCACCTATGACTAACGATGAACGCAGGATCTGTCGGTGCGAACCAGCCTCTTTAGTACTTGACACCAAATCGCTCCGATAATTCTTTGATATCCCCAGTCAACTTCTCTTTTATAAAGTTAGAATCTTGAGCCTTAAGCGTAGGCACCTCAACACTTCGAAAACTAGTTCTTCTTAGCTTTTGGAAAAAAGGGTTAAAATAGCTTTTAACAAATCTGGCTACGACGTTTCTTTCTCCACCGATGGATCGGTATAACCAAGGGATCCAGTTCAAATTAAAATTAACTGGCACACTAACTTTATCGCTTGATCTATTCTTGATATTTCTATTTTTAATACTAGAATAACCACTTTCCATTTCGGGATAGCCCAAAAAATCGCTCACTCGATCAAAATCACCAATCAATATATTTTCAAAAGCCTGGCAATAAACATTTTTTTTCTCGAAGTTTAAATCTAAATATTTAAAAAACTCTTCGTACTTATATATTTCAAAGTCTTCTTTTGACAATGCCAAATCAACAAACGCCTTGCTCTCATTTCTAAATTTCTGATAACGCTCAATATAAAATGAATGCATTGCCGATGCCGGCTCTCTAACTGTGACCAGAATTCGATAATTTAAAGGCTTAACCAGCTCGCCGATTCTTTTAACCTTCTTCCTCCAAGATATATCACCGATGGAGACGGTGAAAATTTCGTCAGAAATAATTAATGATTTTTTTTCCTTTTCAATTCGTTCATAAATAGATTGGCTTGCTTTCTTTATCCCTCTACCTGAATAGATGGCTTTAAAAATCAAATCGTAGAGAGAGTCATTTTCATACTTACCTCTAGGTTGGGTAACACCTAGGTACAAAAACTTCTCATTATCAACGTAAGGAAAATAATCAAATTGAAGAGATGTTGTCGCGGTTTTAGGCAAACCGATATGAAAGTATACCCTTTCGTTCATTTCTCACCCTGGAAAGTAATGCACCGATCGTAATACCTTTTGGCGCTTCTTTAATTTCACCAACAATTGCAGGCGTCTGCAATAATTTTAGCCATTTCATGCGTAAGAAATGTTCCAATCGGCAAACTCAAAACCGTGTCATGCACAGATTCGGTTAAAGAAAGATCCAGCTTAGAAAATTCCGGATATGCTGTTTGCATATGCGGGGGTTTTGGATAATGGATTGATGTTTGCACTTGGCTCTCACGTAAATGATTTACCAGCTGATCTCGACATTTAGAACGCACCACAAATAAATGCCAAACATGTGACTCCTCAGCTGGCATTGATGGAATTTTTATTTTGGGATTGGAAATATTATTGACATAATAGTTAGCAATACTTCTTCTTGTTCCTATTTCTTTTTCTAAGTACTTCAACTTCACCCTGAGCATCGCCGCCTGTATCTCATCAAGGCGACTATTTAAACCCTGGTAACGGTTTTCATATTTTTTTTGGCTGCCATAGTTACCTAATGCTCGAATTGTTTTTGCTAATTCACCATCATCGGTAGTGACTCCTCCACCATCACCCAGAGCCCCCAGATTCTTGCCAGGATAGAAACTGAAACCTGCCGCATCACCCCAGCTACCAGCCTTCTTTCCGTCAATTGAGGCACCATGGGCCTGGGCGGCATCTTCCAGTACAAGTAAATTGTGGGCTTTAGCCAGAGCCATGATTTCCTTCATGGGGGCGATCTGCCCGTAAAGATGGACGGCAAGAATCGCTTTTGTATCTGGCGTAATGGCGGCTGCGGTCTTTTTCGGGCACAGGTTGAACGTGGCCTCGTCCGGCTCAACCAAAATGGGCTTCAAGCGGTTTTCGGTAATCGCGAGAACACTGGCAATGTAGGTGTTGGCAGGGACAATGACTTCATCGCCCTCCTTCAGCTTGCCCAGCTCTTTCCAGGCACGCAGGCTCAATGTCAGCGCATCCAGACCATTGGCCACGCCAATGCAATGCTGCGTGCCGCAATAGTCGGCAAATTCCCTTTCAAAGGCCTCAACCTCCTCGCCCTGGATATACCAGCCGGAGTCAATCACACGGGTTGCCGCTTCAACCAGCTCATCGCGGTACTGCTGATTAATGGCTTTTAAGTCAAGAAATGGAATCATGCTTCAATATACCTGAGTACTTGTGCCGGATTTCCTGCCACGACTGCATTGGCGGGCACATTGCGAGTTACCACCGCACCAGCCCCCACCATGGCCCGCTGTCCGATCACGATGCCTGGTAATATCGTGGCATTCGCACCGATGCTGGCTCCAAATTCAACAACGATCCCTTTGAATCTTTTCGGGTATTGTTTAGACCGGGGCATTGGGTCATTGGTAAAGGTTGCATTGGGACCGATAAAAACATCATCGCCAATCCGGGTGCCATCCCATAAGAACACACCGGATTTTACGGTAACCCTGTCACCGATGATGACGTCGCCTTCTATCAGAGTATGTGCACATACATTGCACTCCCTGCCTATTTTCGCCCCTTCAAGAATAACCGCGTATTGCCAGATTCGCGTTCCCGCACCTACGGCGCAGTCCGCTACATCTGCCAAGGGGTGAATAACACTCACTGTGATACCTCTTTAAGGAAATCATCGTAATCCCGAATATAATCTGCTTCGTCGTAATGCTCACTGGCGAGTACAAGCAGAACACAATCCTCACTGAAGTCATGCATTTCTCGCCAGATCATGTCTTCAATCACCAACCCTTTGATGGGAGAATCAAGCCAGACTTCTTCGCGTGTTTGCCCGTCATCCAGCACCATGCGGCATTTACCCGCCACACAGATGGCAATCTGCTTGAGGTTCTTATGGGCGTGATAACCACGGCTTACGCCCTGATCGGTGTGGTAGATGTAATACACGCGCTTGATGTCGAACGGTACGGCTTTCTCCATACCGATTTCTACGGCAACCAGGCTACCGCGGTTATCACCCAACGACTGAAAGTCTACCCATTTCACCAAGCTCATACCGTAGCAGCCTCAAGTTGGAATTTTTCCGCCTGCTCGAAACCCAGCGCCTGATCATCCTTGAGAGAAACTCGTGGCTGTTCGCCATTGGCAAGCGGCCAGTCTATTCCGAGGGACTTATCTTTCCAGTGAATGGCTCTCTCATGCTCGGGGGCATAAAAATCCGTACATTTGTACTGAAATTCAGCCGATTCACTCAACACCAGAAACCCGTGCGCAAAGCCAGGCGGTACCCACAACTGGTACTGATTTTCTTCCGAGAGGATTTCACCCACCCATTTGCCAAAGAAAGGAGAGCCTTTCCGGATATCTACCGCCACATCAAACACTTCGCCACGGGTGCAACGCACGAGCTTTCCCTGGGGTTGCTTGATCTGGTAATGCAAACCGCGCAGGGTATTTTTGATAGAGCGGCTGTGATTATCTTGTACGAAGGTGGCATCGATACCGGCTTGCTCAAAAACCTTGGCATTCCAGGTTTCCATAAAGAAGCCTCGCTCATCGCCAAAGACTTTGGGCTTGATCAATTTTACGTCCGGGATGCTGGTTTCGATCACTTCCATGGTTACTCCTGCTCCAGAATTTTTGTCAGGTAGGCCCCATAGCTGTTCTTCTTTAGCAACTCTGCCTGGGTCTGGAGTTGGTCTTTGCTAATGAACCCCATGCGGAAGGCAATCTCTTCCAAACAAGCCACTTTCAGACCTTGCCGTTTTTCCAGAGTTTCAATGTAGCCCGAGGCTTCGTGAAGAGAGTCGAAAGTGCCTGTATCTAGCCAGGCGTAACCGCGGCCTAGCAGCTCCACGTTCAGATCTCCACGTTCCAGATACGCCTGGTTCACGGTGGTAATCTCCAGTTCTCCCCTGTCTGAGGGTTTAACCTGTTTGGCGATTTCCACTACATCGTTATCGTAAAAGTACAGGCCCGTCACCGCATAGTTGGACTTGGGATTGGAGGGCTTCTCCTCAATGGAAACAGCTCGCTTGTTGGCATCGAATTCCACGACACCAAATCGTTCCGGATCGGATACGTGATACCCAAATACCGTCGCCCCGGTTTCCTTCTCGTTAGCCGCTTTAAGAAGCCCTGAAAGCCCTGGACCATGGTAGATATTGTCTCCCAGCACCAAGCAAACGGGATCTTTACCGATAAATTCTTCGCCGATGATAAAGGCTTGGGCCAAGCCATCCGGGCTAGGCTGAATAGCATAGGTAATTTCGATGCCGAACTGGCTGCCGTCACCCAGAAGACGCTGGAAGCCGGCCTGATCTTCAGGCGTGGTGATGATCAAGACTTGCCGAATGCCCGCCAGCATGAGAACCGACAGCGGATAGTAGATCATCGGTTTATCGTAAATAGGCAGCAGCTGCTTGGACATGCCCATGGTGATGGGGTAAAGGCGTGTGCCGGAGCCGCCGGCCAGAATGATGCCTTTGCGGTTGGTCATGAGGGTTCCTTGTTGGTTTCCTGAAGCATGCGCTGCACGCCCAGCTTCCAGTCGGCTAATTCAAGATCGAAGGTTTCAGTGAGCGCCCGGCAATTCAGCCTGGAATTTCGTGGCCTTACGGCTGGAACCGGGTAGGCCTCACTTGGGATCGGATTGACCGCTTGCACCGCGAGGGGTAGCCCAGCCTCTTTGGCCCACTCAATGACGTAGCGCGCATAGTCATACCAGGAGCACTCGCCAGTCGCAGCCAGATGATAAAGACCTGATGCCGCCGGTTGCTGCTCACAGTGACGAAGTGCGTGCGCGGTAATGTCGGCAATCAGCTCCGCCCCGGTGGGCGCGCCGATCTGATCGTCGATCACATTCAGGGTGTCGCGCTCTTTGGCAAGGCGCAGCATGGTTTTGGCGAAGTTGTTGCCCCGGCTGGCATACACCCAGCTGGTGCGGAATATCAGATGCTGGCAGCCGCTGGCCTGAATGGCCTGCTCGCCGGCCAGCTTCGTGGCGCCGTAGACGTTGAGGGGGCCGGCGCTGTCTGTTTCTTTCCAGGGCTGGTTGCCGCTGCCATCGAAGACGTAGTCGGTGGAGTAATGGACCAGGCAGCCATCATGGGTTTTCATCAACTCTGCCATCAAGGCCGGTGCCTGATGATTGAGCCGTGCGGCAAGCTCCGGTTCTCTCTGGGCCTGGTCTACTGCTGTGTAGCCTGCGGCGTTGACCAGCACATCCGGTTTGATGCGCTCAATGGTTTCGCGCAGACCATTCAGGTTGCCAATATCACCACACCATCCATTTTGGCCAGCGCGATCCAGGGCGATGAGTTGACCGAACGGCGCCAGCGCGCGCTGCAACTCCCAGCCGACCTGTCCGTTTTTGCCTAGCAGCAAGATTGTCTTTTTTGCCTGCGTCCTTGCCATGGCCTTTATTCCTTTCCCTCAGTGCCTGAACCGGTGCCAAGCCGTTCGCGCCGGTAGCTGCCATCCTGCACTCGTTGGCACCATTCGCTGTTATCGAGATACCACAGCACGGTCTTGCGGATGCCGGTTTCAAAAGTTTCTTGCGGGGTCCAGCCCAGCTCTCGCTCGATCTTACTGGCGTCGATGGCGTAGCGCAGATCATGGCCTGGGCGATCCTGAACGTGGGTGATCAGATCCCGGTACTGGCTGATACCTTCTGGTTTACCCGGTACCAGCTCTTCGAGCAGGTCGCAGAGGGTGTGTACCACGTCGATGTTCTGCTTTTCGTTGTGGCCGCCGATATTGTAGGTCTCCCCCACTTTGCCTTCAGTTGCCACTTTGTAGAGGGCGCGAGCATGGTCTTCCACGTAGAGCCAGTCACGTACCTGGGTACCCTGGCCGTACACCGGTAGCGGCTTGCCTTCGAGGGCGTTGAGGATCATCAACGGGATGAGCTTTTCCGGGAAGTGGAAAGGCCCGTAATTGTTGGAGCAGTTGGTGATCAGTGTGGGGAAGCCATAGGTCCGCAACCAGGCGCGCACCAGATGGTCGGAGCTGGCCTTGCTGGCGGAATACGGGGAGCTGGGCGCATAAGGGGTGGTTTCAGTAAACAGGTCTTCCGGACCTTCCAGGTCACCATAGACTTCATCGGTGGAGATGTGATGGAAGCGAAAAGCCCGCTGGGCCTTGTCATCCAGGGTATTCCAGTACTGGCGCGCTGCTTCCAGCAAGGTGTAGGTTCCGATGATATTGGTTTCCATGAACGCCGCCGGACCGTCGATAGAGCGGTCCACATGGCTTTCTGCGGCTAGGTGCATAACGGCATCGGGTTGATGACGTTCGAATACCACATTCACGGCAGACTCATCACAAATATCCACCTGCTCAAAGGCATAACGCGGGTTATCGCTTACGCTGACCAGGCTTTCCAGGTTGCCAGCGTAGGTGAGTTTGTCCACATTGACGACGCTATCGTCCGTATTGCTGATGATATGCCGAATCACTGCGGAGCCAATAAAGCCGGCGCCGCCGGTAACTAATATTTTCATGCGTTGTCACTTTCTGTTAATGCCTGCACATACCAAGGCATGGCCTTGCCTATGCCATCGTAGATGCGAAATACGGGGTCATACCCCAACTGTTCTTTCGCTTTGCGGGTATCCGCCTGGGAGTGGCGTACGTCGCCAGCGCGGAAGTCCCGGTAGGTGGGCGACTTATCGTAGTTGACACTGCATTCTGCCAAGGCGGTTTTTAGGGCATCAAACAGGGTGTTGAGCGTGGTTCTATCGCCCAGGGCCACATTATAGACGTGGTTTTTTGCCTCTTGCTTAGCGGTGGCAGCGAGGAGGTTGATTTGCACCACGTTTTCGATGAAACAGAAGTCCCGACTGGTCTCGCCGTCACCGTTGATGAACACCTCATCACCTTTGATCATGGCGGCGGTCCATTTGGGGATTACCGCCGCATAGGCACCGTTGGGGTCCTGGCGTTTGCCAAACACATTGAAGTAGCGCAGCCCGATGGTATTGAAATCGTAGGTGCGAGCGAAGACGTCTGCGTAGAGTTCGTTGACGTATTTAGTAACCGCATAGGGTGACAAGGGCTTTCCAATGGTGTCTTCCACTTTAGGCAGCCCCGGATGGTCTCCGTAGGTCGAGCTGGAAGCCGCGTAGGTAAAGCTCGCGACCTTTTCATCCTTAGCGGCCACTAGCATATTCAGAAAGCCGTCGATATTCGCTTGGTTAGTAGTGACTGGGTCTTCGATAGAACGCGGGACGGAGCCCAGGGCAGCCTGGTGGAGTACGTAGTCCACACCCGTGACCGCTTTTTTGCAGTCATCCAGATTGCGGATGTCGCCTTCGATGAAGGTGAAGTTGGCCCATTGGTCAGCAGTGACGGTTTGCTGGACTTCATCCAGGTTGTGCTGGTGGCCAGTGGCAAAGTTGTCCAGGCCGATGACAGTTTGGTTCAAGCCCAACAATGTTTCGAGTAGATTCGAGCCGATAAAACCGGCCACGCCGGTGACGAGCCAGGTTTTGGGATTGGCTTTAAGGTCTTGCTGTACCTGTTCGTAGCGGGTTGTCATGGCGATTCAGTTTCTCGTAGATTCAGTTTGTTTGTGGGCGCGGTTGTTGCGCCGCGACTTTCCTGCTTACGTTCCTTTCTCGGTAGAACGACCGCCCCACAAAAATTGCCTTTCGGGTTTCGACCGTGGAGGCTCGAGCTGCCAGCGACGTTATCCGCTCCTTCTACATCTACCGGGCCGCACTTCGTACGTGCCTTCTCATCGCCCAGGCCTATGGGCTTCTTCCCTAGTGGCTCACTGCTAGCAACTTTCCTTCACAACCTTAGGTCTGCGTCCTCTTTGGGGAGGGTGTATTTCAGGTCATAGAGGATGTGGTCGGGTTTACCGAAGCCTCTGATAGCCTGGGCGCCCATGGCTTTGAACTGGTTGTGGCCGACGGCGAGGATGATGGCGTCGTAGTTGCCCGGCTCTGGCTGTGCCACAGGGGTAATATCGTATTCGTGCTTTGCCTCTTCTGCACTGATCCAGGGATCGTGTACATCAACGGTAATGTTGTAGTCCTGCAATTCGTTGACGACATCGACGATGCGTGTGTTGCGCAGGTCCGGGCAGTTTTCCTTGAAAGTCAGACCCAATACCAGCACACGCGCACCGTTAACCTGTATACAACGATTCAGCATGGCCTTGACCAGCTCGCTTGCCACATGGCGACCCATACCATCGTTAATTCGGCGCCCAGCAAGTATGACTTCCGGGTGGTAGCCGATGGATTGGGCTTTGTGCGTGAGGTAGTAAGGGTCTACACCGATACAATGCCCGCCCACCAACCCAGGCCGGAAGGGTAAAAAATTCCATTTGGTGCCTGCGGCCTGCAGCACTTCCTCGGTGTCTACTCCCATTCGATTAAAAATCATCGAAAGTTCGTTAACCAAGGCGATGTTCAGGTCACGCTGAGTGTTTTCGATGACCTTTGCGGCTTCTGCCACCTTGATGCTGGACGCCTTGTGGGTGCCAGCGGTGATGATGGAAGCGTAAATCTGGTCTACTAGTTCCGCCACTTCCGGGGTAGAGCCGGATGTGACTTTGGTGATCGTAGTAACACGATGCTCTTTATCGCCTGGGTTGATACGCTCTGGGCTATAACCGGCGAAGAAGTCCTTGTTGAACACCAGCCCGGAAACCGTCTCCAACACAGGCACGCAATCTTCTTCTGTGGCACCCGGATAGACGGTGGATTCGTAGATGACAATATCGCCTTTTTTGAGCGTCTTGCCGATGGTTTCTGACGCCTTTACCAATGGCGTTAGATCAGGCCGTTTATGCTCATCAATCGGCGTAGGCACAGTAACAATGTAAACGTTGCAGTCACGCAGGCTGGCTGGATCAGCACTAAAGGTTAATTGGTTAGCCGATGCAAGCTCCTGATCATCTACTTCCAGTGTAGCGTCATGGCCATCGTTCAACGCATCAATGCGGGGCTTGTTGATGTCAAAACCAATGACTGAACGACGTTTACCAAATTCCACAGCCAACGGCAAACCCACGTAGCCCAAGCCGATAACGGCTAATTTAATATCACCCAATTCCATTACCCTTACCTTTCCGGTCTGTACCGGCCCCTACACTGATTTCAGTCGGTTAGTTATTACCGCCTATCGCGCTGCCAACGAAGGCTTCTACAGTGAAACGATTCTAATCGTTACTTTTACTGTATTCATAAGCGTAGTAGCTGTATTCATTGGTGGCCCGCCGTTCCATGCAATTCAGGATCGCCCCTTTAATTTCCACATTGTTCTGGGCAAAGCGGGTCAAAGCTGCGTCTACTTCTTTAACGGAGTTAACGCCATAACGTGTGACTAGCAGGCTGCTACCCGCCAACTGTCCAATAATGGCAGAATCCGTGACCGCAAGGATTGGGGGCGTGTCTATCAGCACTAGATCATATTCATCGCTAAGCTCTTCCATTAAGTTAGAAAAGCGCGCATGCATGAGCAGTTCAGACGGGTTCGGCGGAGCCTTGCCACGAGGAATTAAATGCAGGTTATCATCCTCCGTTGCAAGGATAATCTCTTCCTTGGTGTGCTGGCCTGAAAGATACCCGGACAATCCAATTTCATGGCTCCGCGCAAAAAAACGATGCAAGTGTCCTTTGCGCATATCCGCATCAATGACGAGAATCTTCTGGCCTGCTTTTGCCAATACTGCGGCCAGGTTCGCGGACACAAATGATTTACCCACACCAGGACTTGGACCAGCTACCATAAGAATATTATTGCTGGCGTCCATCATCGCAAAGTGCAAGCTAGTACGGAGGCTGCGCAAGGCTTCAATGGCAAGATCATTAGGATCAATATCCGCCAGTAGAGGAATGCTATGTAGGCCTTTACTGCTCTTGCGACGCTTAACCAATGAGCTCATGCGTTCTGCTTTTTGCTGGTGTTCTGACAATGGTATAGCGGCGTAAACAGACACCCCCTGCTCTTCCAGTTTTTCTGGGGATTCAATACCTTTACTAAGAAGGGACCGCATTAGAACCAAGCCGGCTGCAGCCCCCGCGCCAAGCATCGTCGCAATAACAACGACAAGAGATTTTTTGGGTTTGATCGGGGCGGGCTGGACTAGCGCTTCATCAATTATGCGGACACTACCCACCGTGCCGGCTTTAAGAATGCGCAGCTCTTGAGTCTTGTTAAGTAGCCCAACATAAATTTGCTGCGTTACTTCCACATCGCGCATCAAACGTAGTATTTCCTGCTGGGTTTTAGGAAGATCTTTTATCTGTTGGTCCAGTTGGTTTTTTTCTTCGACCAGAGACCTCCGCTGCCGGATTAACGTCTGGTAGGTGGGGTGCTCGCGGGTGAAGCGGCTGGCAATTTCGCCTTCTTGGATTTTCAGCTCATTGATTTTTGCTTCCAGCCCCACACTTCGTTCCAGTACTGATTGTGTTTCCATGGTCAAATCCACAGATTCACTTTCCAACCGATAGGCATTCAATTTTTCTTCTGCGGCCGTCAATTTTTCCTTAATTTCAGGCAATTGTTTTCCAAGAAACGCTAGGCTATTTTCCGCTTCTGCCGAACGACGCTCTATATTCTGCAATACGTAGACGTTGCTGATCGTATCGAGAACTGCTTTGATTTGTTGCTTGTCGGGCCCCGTCGCTGTCATGGACAACATACCCGTTTTCCCAATTTCTTGAACTGACAACATCCCTCGTAGTCGGTTAATCGCTGCGATTTCGGGTAAACGAGTAATTAAGACTGGCTCGCCGCCAAACACCCAGTCAGTGATAAACAAACGCACACTTCCATCTTCACTGATAATCGGTTTTCCAAGAGGCGCCGTACCCACAAGGCCGCCCTCAAAGTACAATGCCGGCTGTCCTTTCTCCTCGATAATCTTGAATGATCGACCCAAAAGACGGTCTGGCACATTAAAGGCACTGACCTTTATAAAAGTTTCGCTGTCTCGATAACCCGCAAATGCGGGTCGAGGTAAGAAAGGCGGCGCAGGATCAGGAGCCGTCATTTTTCCCCACAGGGAATTTCGCTCAGGCTGGACTTGAATATCCATTTTGAGCTGTGAAATCACCTCTCTGAGAATCATGCGCGAGCGAAGAATTTCAATTTCAGCCGCAGTGGAGGATTCCTGCTCAAACATCTGATTGAGTTCAGAAAGGCCGGGCACACCACTGCTTTTCTGCTCAACCTGTAAGAGCGCATCGCCTTTATAAATAGGCGTGGCAAACATGACATAGCTAATCGCTGCCAGCATCGCAACCACTGCCGTGGATGCAATTAATAGCCAATGCTCCACGAGCACGGCCAGCAGGAGTGCGAAGTCGATATCAGGCTCTGCATCGTTAGCTGATAGATGCCGTTTCATGCTGTTATTTTCTGCCATTCGTTTATAAACCGGTTGTATACTTCTCGACCCTGGGACTTTCTACCTACTTACCCCTGATCCCTAAATTTTTTTAGCCCACGCGTGCGCGGCACTATCCATTAACAAATAAATAGACTCGAAAGCCTCACGCCCTCGCTTATAGGGATCCGGAATGTTATGTCGCCCATTCCAATGGCTTGCTAGAAACGTCTTTCCGCTAGCTTCTGGAAACTGCCGAGAAAGACGCTCCTTCTGATGCGCTTCCATCACCAGAATCAAATCGTATTCAGCACACATTGCTGAACTCAGTTTACGTGCTACATGCTTAGGGCAAGTGAGCCCATGATTTTCAGCGACTTGCCGCGCTGTGGCATCCATATCTTGGCCCTCCAACCCAACCAGCCCTGCTGATTCAACGATTTTCTCGGGCCTTAGTGCTTTGAGTTGTGCAGCCAAAGTGGGACTTCTACAAATATTTCCATCACAGACAACCAGAATCCGGTTGAACATGCTTAATCCCTCAATTTATCTTCTGTACTGCTCCCCAAGTACAACGCACTAACCGAAGGCAAAATCAGACTAAGCACGCGGTTCCACTTGGCCAGAGGCGCCGCAGTAACATAAACAATATCCCGCTCTTGTAACGTAAAGCTGTCTGCCAGTACCAGAGCTGCGGCATCTTTTGCATTTAGCTGATAAACATCAATACCATGATCTGCTGCCAAAGGAGCCTTGCGGAAGACAAACACCCCTGAAGCATCGGATTGACGCTGGTCAAAGCCACCATTTTCAGCTAACGCTTCCGCCAGCGTTATACCATTGCGCCCCATCTTCAGGCTGGCAGCTTTACCTACCTCACCAAGAACAAACACTTTCGCATCCGTCACCGGGTTTACGTTAATAACATCATTAGGCTGCAGCAGGATATTCTGGCTGGTATTGCCATACTGATAGATATCACGCAACGAAAGGCGATAATCCCTGCCATTACGGGTAAGAACGACGCTACTCCAGTCCGCTGCTTCTGTGAGCCCGCCCGCTTCGCCAATCGCGTCAATTAATCGAGTAGGCACATTCGTCACCGGAAACAAACCCGGTTTATCGACTTCACCGGTAACATAGATTTTTTTGTGGCGAAAGGCCGCGATAGACACATCGACTTGTGGGTCTTCGATGTATTTAGAAAGACGCCGGGTAAGCATGTCTCGTATTTCCGTTACCCGCAGCCCTTCAACACTCACGATCCCTACGTACGGGTAAAAAATAG
>AZIH01011010.1_pt1 | contig 23675 bp, 22 predicted proteins | sample 359041 | NCBI WGS metagenome assembly AZIH01 (sample SAMN02429716, study PRJNA222664) | marine sediment metagenome | biome: Sediment sample; isolation source: enrichment culture of sample MGS-ANC(UA) from oil contaminated site at the... | place: Italy: Ancona | collected 2012-02-14 | depth 6 m m
GGGCGGTTATGGGGTCGGTGCCGGGTGCGCGGCCCAACCCTAGATCAATCCGTCCGGGATAAAGGCTTTCGAGCGTCCCAAACTGCTCGGCAATGACCAGCGGTGGATGGTTTGGCAGCATGACACCGCCGGAACCTACCCGGATGGTTTCTGTTTTTCCCGCGATGTGTCCGATCAGAACCGAGGTGGCCGAACTGCTGATGCCTTCCATGTTGTGATGCTCGGCCAGCCAGAATCGCTTGAAGCCGAGCTTTTCGGCCCGTTGGGCATAGGCCACGCTGTTGGCCAGTGTGGTGCCTACGGAATCGCCTTCGCGGACGGAGGCCAGTTCGAGCAGCGAGTAATCAGGATGGTCAGGCATGGAGCTCCCGGTTTAGAAGTGGAATTCGCAAGATAGCAAACATGGTGTCTGCAGGCGCCTGTTTCAAGTTGAATCGGGGGGGGTCCTTAACCGTAATCGGGCCTACAGATCGATCACGATCGGCGGGTTGATTGGTTTGAAGCTTCCGGTGCAGGTACTGGCGTTGACATAGAGACAGTCACCGATGTGTTCCTGGCCGTGGTCCTCGTGGATGTGCCCGAACACATGCAGTTTCAGGGACAGCCGGGCCACCCGTTCGGCCAGATCATCACAGCCCGGGCGAATGGTACCGTTGGGGGCAATGATCCTGTCCAGAATGCCGGCGGGTGGCCCGTGGGTGATCAGGACGTCGGTGTCATCGGGAATACGGGCCCAACACTCGGCAAGGGCGTCGCCCCGTTCCAGGTTGAACGCCCAGTTGAAAAACACCGGCGTCCAGGGGCTGCCCCAGAACTTCAGGCCTTCCAGTTCCAGCGGGCTGTCCTGCAGGTAATGGGCGTGGCGAATCAATTCACGGGCTTCGGCGGGTTCGTCCTGGAAACACCAGTCGTGGTTGCCGGCAATCAGGATTTTGTTGGGGTGCGGTAGCTCCGAGAACCACCGATCCAGATCCTCCAGTTCGTCCAGGGTGCCGACACCCAGGCAGTCGCCGGCGTGGATCAGCAGGTCGCCGTCAGGCACCTGGATCTGGCGATGCATGCTGTGGGTGTCGGAAATGCAGACAATTCTCATGGTTTGCTGGCCGTTGTCGTTTTGCTTTTGGGCATTCATTCCGGTTCCACAATAGCATTTGCAGCCGGTTATGCGTTGACGCTTTTTCAGAGTGATTCCATGCGGCCAATCCCGGGCCGGATGAGCATCTATTGAGCCGCCTGCGTAATATTCACCTAAGATAGCTGTAGAGCGTTTTGCAGGGAGAAGATGATGTATCGGTACAGTCTGGGTGACCGGCGTTGGCAGTTCGCAACGCTGGCGGAGTTGATGGCGAAGGCGACGCCCGCGCGCTCCGGTGATCGGCTGGCGGGCGTGATTGCGCACACCGCCGAGGAAAGGGTGGTGGCCCAGATGGCCCTGGCGGATTTGCCCCTGAAGACCTTTTTGAACGAAGCGCTCATCCCCTATGAGCAGGACGAAGTCACCCGCTTGATTCTGGATGACCACGATTCCCTGGCATTTGAGCCCGTGTCCCACCTTACCGTGGGCGATTTCCGGAACTGGCTGCTGAGCGACCTGGCCACACCGGAGAGGCTGGTAAGAATTCGGGCCGGCATTACGCCGGAAATGGCGGCGGCTGTGTCCAAGATCATGCGCAACCAGGACCTGATTCTGGTGGCGGCCAAGTGCCGGGTGCAGACCGCATTCCGCAGCACCATAGGCCTGCCGGGCCGACTATCGACCCGGCTCCAGCCCAACCATCCGACCGACGATATTACCGGTATTGCTGCCAGCATCCTGGACGGTTTGCTTTACGGTAGCGGCGATGCGGTCATCGGGATCAACCCGGCCACCGACAATGTGGCCCAGAGCGTCCGGCTGTTGCAGCTGATGGACGAGGTGATCCGCAAGTACGACATTCCAACACAATCCTGCGTGCTGACCCATGTGACCAATACGCTCGAAGCTATCGAACAGAAAGCACCGGTGGATCTGGTGTTCCAATCCATTGGCGGTACCGAGGCCACCAACCGCAGCTTCGGGTTTGATCTGGCCACACTGGCCGAAGCCCGGAATGCGGCGCTGTCGCAGAATCGAGGTACCGTTGGTCATAACGTGATGTATTTCGAGACCGGCCAGGGCAGTGCGCTGTCGGCGGATGCTCATCATGGTGTGGATCAGCAGACCTGCGAGGCCCGGGCTTACGCGGTGGCCCGCAAGTTCGAGCCGCTGCTGGTGAATACGGTGGTAGGGTTTATCGGCCCGGAGTACCTGTTTGACGGCAAGGAAATTACCCGGGCCGGGCTGGAGGACCATTTCTGCGGCAAACTGTTAGGCCTGCCCATGGGCTGTGATATCTGCTACACCAACCACGCCGAGGCAGACCAGAACGATATGGACAACCTGCTCACCCTGCTGGGCGTGGCCGGCTGCAATTTCATCATGGGCATTCCCGGCTCGGACGACATCATGCTGAACTATCAGACCACGTCATTTCACGATGCCCTGTACCTGCGCCGGGTTCTGGATAAACGCCCGGCGCCGGAATTCGAGCAGTGGCTTACCAGGATGCAGATTTTCCGGGATACCGAAGGCAAGGTGCCCGCCGACGGTTTACCGGAGGCCTTCCGGGAAAGCCTGGCCCGGTTGCCGGAAGGGCAAAGCCATGACTGAGCACAAACCGGTGGTGACCGAAAACCCCTGGCGCCGGCTGTCGGCCTGGACCGATGCACGGATTGGCCTTGGCCGGGCGGGGATTAGCCTGCCTACCCGGGAGCTGCTGGCGTTTCAGCTGGCCCACGCCCAGGCCCGGGATGCGGTGCATCTGCCACTGGATATCGACCGACTGATGGCTGAGCTGGCGGCGCTGGAAAGCCCACTGCTGAGGCATGGTCCGGTTCAGCTTGAGAGCCAGGCCGGAGACCGGACGACCTATCTTCAGCGTCCGGATCTGGGGCGCAGGCTCAGTCAACAGTCCTGTGAACGTCTTGACGAACTCGGGCACACGGGCGATACGCCGGTGGATCTGGCACTGGTGGTGGCGGATGGTCTGTCCTCTTGCGGGGTGCAGCAAAACGCCGTTGCCTTTCTTGAGGCGCTGCTGACTGATCTCGATTCCGATAGTCAGCGTTGGGAACTGGCGCCAATCGTGGTTGTCTCTCAGGGCAGGGTGGCGATCGGTGACGACATCGGCCACCGGTTCAACGCCCGTTGCGTGGTGGTGCTGATTGGCGAGCGCCCGGGTCTGAGCTCGCCAGACAGCCTGGGGCTTTACCTGACCTGGGGCCCAAAGCCAGGACTGACCGATGCCGGCCGTAACTGTATCTCCAACATCCGCCCGGCGGGCCTGACGGCCTCGGCCGCCAGCCAGCGGCTGATGTATCTGCTCCGGGAGTCGCGCCGTCAGCAGGTCTCAGGTGTGCCGCTGAAAGATCGGTCGGAAGATTCGGTCATTGAACAGGGAATAGAGAACTTTCTGTTACGCTAGAGCGTAATGAGCGGATAATCTTCTGAAGGAGGGCTCCCCGTGCAGCAAAGCGCGTTCTACGAAAACGACACCACTCTTGCCCAGTATCTGGAGTTTCATTTCGGTGAACGTTGGCACGGTGAGGCCAATTTCCCCAAGGCACTGGCCGATGCGGCCATGGATGCGATGGATGGCCGGCCGCTGCTACGCGCACTGGATATCGGCTGTGCCTGTGGCAGAACCAGCTTGGAGCTGGCCCGCCATTTTCAGCACGTTGACGGCATCGATTTCTCCAACGCCTTCGTGGACAAGTGCAAGGAGGTGGCCCGGGAAAAACGGGTGCGCTATGCCCGCCCGGAAGAGGGTGAGCTGGTGACCTACCAGGAGCAGACGCTGGCCTCCCTGGGGCTGGACGAGGCCGCCAGTCGGGTGGCTTTCCATCAGGGCGATGCCTGTGATCTGAAGCCTGAGTTTACCGGTTACGATCTGGTGCTGGCGGGCAACCTGATTGACCGCCTGTATCAGCCGTCACTGTTTCTGACCACCATCCACGAGCGGATTAACGAACTCGGCTTGCTGGTCATTGCCTCGCCCTACACCTGGCTGGAGGAATACACCCCGAAAGACCAGTGGGTTGGCGGATTCAAAAAGAACGGAGAGGAATTCTCTACCTTCGACGGCCTTAAAGAGATGCTGGCGCCCCATTTCCGGCTGCTGTTTGAGCCCTGGAGCCTGCCGTTCGTTATCCGGGAAACCCGGAACAAGTTCCAGCACAGCTTTTCCGAGCTGACGGTCTGGGAAAAAGTGAACCAGTGAAAGGGACAAGGGCAGGCGTCAGGAAAGGAGCAAGAAAAGGAGCAAGGAAAGAAACAAGGTTCTTCTGACCGCCCCCGAGGCTGTCATAAAAATGTCACCCGGCAAGCGTATTCTGAGAATTCATCAGGACGACATGCATTGTGTTGTGCATCGTGTGAATGCTTTGACCGGGGACTTCCCCGGTTTTTTTATGCCTGAAAAAAGGATATGGCAGGATGAGGACCATTGCGTTTTACAGTCTCAAGGGCGGCGTGGGAAAAACCGCAGCTGCGGTAAATATCGCCTACCTTGCCAGCCAGGCCGGCTACTCCACCCTGCTCTGGGATCTGGACCCCCAGGGAGCGTCCAGCTGGTATCTGGCAGGTGCTGACGAGGTGAAGGGCCACAAGCTTTCCCATCTGCTCAAGGGCAAAACCCCCATTGCCGAGTTTATCCACGAAAGCGAGTACGCCAATCTGGATTTCATCCCCTCCCACACCAGTTTCCGTAATCTGGATGTGAAGCTGGATCAGGAAGTGGATGGCAACCTGATCAAACAGTGGCTGGCGCCGCTCTCGGAAGAGACCAGTCTGGTAATCCTTGACTGCCCGCCTTCACTGTCCAGGCTTTCCGAGCAAGTACTCAAGGCGGCCGATGAGGTGTTTGTGCCAGTGATTCCGACCTGGCTTTCCCTCAACAGCTGGAAGCAGCTGCAGGAATTCGCGAAAGACAAGAAGTTGAAGCCCTCCAAGCTGCACCCGTTCTATTCCATGGCGGACCGGCGCAAGGGGCTGCACCGGGAGCTGATCGACGCCCAGGATGAAATTCTGCCCAAGGGCCTGAAAACCATCATCCCGAACGCCAGTGTGGTTGAGAAAATGGGCGAGGAAGGCACGCCGGTGGAGTTGCTGGCACCCGGCTCGGTGGCGGCAGACGCCTATCGCAGGCTGTGGAAAGAAATCCGCCGCCTGCTCTGAATTCAGATGCGTGAAAGCTTGTCCCGGCGCAGAGACCGCTCAAGCCGCCGGTGGTTCTCGCTTCGCTCCGAGAGAACTTTCTGCACATACTGGATGTGGGTGCCGGCCAGTTCCCGGGCATCCTCGGCCCGGCTCTCCATGATTGCCTCGAACAGCATCCGGTGCTGGTCCGCCAGGCCTTGCCGGGTTTCAGCCTCTCTCTGATACATCCCGCCGATGTTGGTCACCACGTTGCTTTTGAGCATGTTGAACAGGTTGCGGATGGTGTGCAGCAGAATCACGTTGTGGCTGGCCTCGGCAATGGCCAGGTGGAAACGGGCGTCGGCCGCCCCTTCTTCTTCCAGATTCCGGTCGGTGTCTTTGGAGTAGCAGGCCTGCAGGGTTTCGTAGGCGTTCTTCAGGTGAGTCCTGTCCACCTCCGTGGCTCTCAGCGCGGCGTAGTAGGCGCAATCCGCTTCAAGCGTCCGCCGGAACTCCAGCAGGTCCCGTTGGGCCTCGGGCCGGTTTTCCAGCAACGGAATCAACGGGTCACTGAAGCTGCCGCCCAGGGACTCGGTCACGAAATTGCCGCCGCCCTGGCGGCTTACCAGAAGACCTTTTGCGGAGAGTCTCTGAACCGCTTCTCGCAGGGAGGGGCGAGATACCCCGAACTGCTCTGCCAGAACCCGTTCCGGAGGCAGCCGCTCCCCCGGCTGCAGGGTGCCTTCCAGAATCATGGTTTCCAGTTGCTCCACGATGGTATCTGCGAGTCGGCGTGGGGCGATGTGTCCGATATCCATGGGTAGCTGTCTCATCTTACATCTTTCGATATTGGTCATACCAATACCACAAACCCGATCCGGCTACCAAGTCTTGACCTTAAATTCCCTGTATTACGACTGATGTCGCAGATAAACCCTTTGACAGCGGCGGGTGCTCTCAAATACTTTATAAAGTATATGATGTCAATTGGTCTTACCAATTTATATGGCCCGCAGTCTGGAGTTTTACAGAGGCGTTAGTCAATGAATGAACTGTTTTACGATGCCGCGCCGAATGCGACCCGCGTTGCACCCGAGCGCGAGGCCGATCGCCATTACCCGGAAAAACCGGAGGCGGTCACGCTGTTTGGCACCTGCGTGGTGGACCTGTTCTTCCCGGAGGCGGGGCTGGACGCCATTCGCCTGCTGGAGCGGGAAGGCATCCGGGTGCATTTTCCGCAGGAACAGAGCTGTTGCGGCCAGCCCGCCTGGACCTCCGGTTACCGGGACGAAGCCCGGGCAGTGGCCCGCGCCCAGCTGGAAGTTCTGGACCGGCCAGGACTTCCGGTGGTGGTGCCCTCCGGCTCGTGCGCCGGCATGTTCCGGCATCATTACCGGGCGCTCTTTGCCGATGAGCCAGATACCCTGAAGCGGGTTGAAGCCCTTGCCGAGCGCACCTTCGAGTTGACCGAATTCCTGCTTAAGGTCTGCCGGGCTCAGCTGTCCGATCAGGGCGAACCGAGTCAAATTGCCCTGCACACCTCCTGCTCCGCCCGCCGCGAGATGAACACCCACCTGCATGCCCGGGAGCTTTTGGGGCAATTGGACAAGGTGGAACGGGTGGACCATGACCATGAGAGCGAATGCTGTGGCTTCGGTGGCACCTTCTCGGTGCGGATGCCGGAAGTCTCCGGTGCCATGGTGAAAGATAAAACCCGGTCACTGATCGATTCCGGGGCGGTGGAAATGGTCACCGCCGATGGTGGCTGCCTGATGAACATTAACGGCTCCCTGGAAAAACAGGGCGAACCCTTCCAGGGCCGGCACCTGGCCAGCTTTCTCTGGGAACGGATCAACGGCAAGACTGCCGGGGAGGTCGTATGAGCCAGCGAATTCCGGCGACCGAACTGTCCGCCAGCTTTCGGGGCCGCGCAGGGGAAGCGCTTGCCGACGGACAACTGCGCAGTAATTTCCGCACGGCGATGGATTCGCTGATGCAGAAGCGCGCCAACGCCTTCCCGGACGCCGACGAACGGGAAGGCTTGCGGGAGCTGGGTAACCGGATCAAGGCCCGTTCGCTCTCGAACCTGCCGGATCTGCTGGAACAGCTGGAACAGAAGCTCACGGAAAACGGAGTGAAAGTTCACTGGGCAGAAACCGTCGAGGAGGCCAACACCCTGGTGCACAACATCATCGAGGCCCGGAAAGGGCGCCAGGTGGTGAAAGGCAAATCCATGGTCAGTGAAGAAATGGAGATGAACGACTACCTGGCGGAGCGGGGCATCGAATGCCTGGAATCCGACATGGGGGAGTACATCGTTCAGCTGGACGGTGAGAAACCCTCCCACATCATCATGCCCGCCATCCACAAGAACGCCCGTCAGGTATCAAAGCTGTTCCATGACAAGCTCGGCGAGCCGGAAACCGAAGACGTCAATCAGCTGATCCAGGTCGGCCGTCGAACTCTGCGGCAGAAATTCATGGAAGCGGATGTCGGTGTTTCCGGAGTGAACTTTGCCATCGCCGAAACCGGCACTCTGCTGTTGGTGGAGAACGAGGGCAACGGACGGATGAGCACCACGGTGCCACCGGTTCACATTGCAGTGACGGGTATTGAAAAGGTGGTGGCGAACCTCCGGGATGTGGTGCCCCTGGTATCGTTGCTGACCCGCTCGGCGCTCGGCCAGCCCATCACCACCTATGTAAACCTGATCTCCGGTCCCCGCAAACCGGACGAACTGGACGGGCCGGAAGAGGTGCATCTGGTACTGCTGGATAACGGCCGTAGTGGTGCCTTTGCCGATGCCCAGATGCGCCAGACCCTCAACTGCATCCGCTGCGGCGCCTGTATGAACCATTGCCCGGTGTATACCCGGGTGGGCGGGCACACTTATGGTGAAGTCTATCCCGGCCCCATTGGCAAGATCATCACACCGCACATGGCGGGACTGCATAACGTGCCTGATCATCCGAGCGCCTCTTCCCTGTGCGGTGCCTGCGGCGACGTTTGCCCGGTGAAAATACCGATCCCCGAGTTGTTGCAGCGCCTGCGCCAGGAAAATGTAAAGAACCCTGAAGAGCCGCAGCTGGTAAAGGGTGGCGGCGCCAAATTTTCCCGAAAGGAACGGTGGATCTGGCGGAGCTGGCAGATGCTCAATACCCGCCCGGGGCTTTACCGGCTATTCCTGTGGGCCGCGACCCGAATGCGCGCCCTGGCACCGAGCAATGTCGGTCCCTGGACCGACAACCACTCTGCCCCGGTTCCGGCCCGACGGTCCCTGCACGATCTGGCCGCAGCCCATCTAGACTCGAGGGGAGGAACGTCATCATGAGCGCCCGCGCGAACATCCTTGGCAAACTGCGACGCAGCCTCGAAGGCACCACGCCCCGGCCCGACGAATTTAACGAGCGTCTGGTGACCGAACCCTGGCGGTATGCACCCGAAGACCGGATTGCGCGCCTGCGCAGCCTGATGGAAGTCGTCCATACCGAAGTGCACCCGTGCAGTTCCGGCAACTGGCCAGCGCTTGTGGCAGATCTGTTGGCCCGACGGAATCTCACCAACCTGCTGTGCGCCCCCGGCACCGACCACGGCCGGGAGCTGCATCAGCATTTTGGGGCCACCGATCAGCGGGTCAATTTGCTGGCCTATGATCAGCCGGTGGAGGCCTGGAAGGAAGAACTGTTCTGGAACGTGGATGCCAGCCTGACTGGCACCCTTGGCGCCATTGCGGCCACCGGTTCCCTGGTGCTGTGGCCTGATCACCAGGAGCCGCGGCTGATGAGCCTGGTTCCGCCGGTCCATATCGCCCTGCTCAAAGCCAGTGAGATTCATGACAATCTCTATGACATGATGGTAGCGCAGAACTGGGCGGCGGGGCTGCCCACCAATGTCTTGCTGGTGTCCGGCCCGTCCAAGACCGCGGATATCGAACAGGTGCTGGCCTATGGCGCCCACGGCCCCCGTGAGCTCATCGTGCTGGTTCTGGAGGATGCATGAGCTTTTCTTCAGCGGTGCTGGCGGAGATCCGGCAGCGGATTCCGGACAATCGGGTTTTTGATGACCCGGTGTCCACCCTTGCGTTTGGGACAGACGCCAGCTTTTACCGACTGATCCCCAGGGTCGTCGTACGCGTTCAGGATGAAGGTGAGGTCGTCGACCTGCTGGCGCTGGCCGGAAAGCACCGGGTACCGGTTACCTTTCGGGCGGCCGGCACCAGTCTCTCGGGTCAGGCCATCAGCGACTCCATTCTGATTGTGCTGGGCGACCAGTGGAATGGTCACGAGGTCCGCGATAGCGGCCGGCAGATCCGTTTGCAGCCGGGTGTCATCGGCGCCCAGGCCAACGCCTGGCTGGCGCCCCGGGGCTACAAGATCGGCCCTGATCCGGCGTCCATCAATGCCTGCAAGATTGGTGGCATCGTTGCCAACAACGCCAGCGGGATGTGCTGTGGCACCGCCCAGAACAGTTACCATACCCTCGCCGGCATGCGTCTGGTGCTGGTAGACGGAGCTGTTGTGGACACCGAAGATGCCGCGAGCGTGGCGGCCTTCCGCAACAGCCACGGTGAGTTGCTGGCGGCCCTGAAAAAGCTGGCCACCAACACCCGGAACAATCGGGAGCTGGCAGACCGCATTCGCCACAAGTACCGCCTGAAGAACACCACCGGCCTGTCGCTCAACGCACTGGTCGATTTCACCGACCCGCTTGTGATACTGACTCACCTGATGGTCGGCTCGGAGGGAACTCTGGGTTTTGTCAGCGCGGTTACCTACAACACCGTGCCTGAGTATCCGGACAAGGCCACTGCTTTGCTGGTGTTCCGGGATGTTGAAAGCTGCTGCCGGGCGGCCTCTGTCCTGAAGGCACAGCCGGTGGCGGCGGTGGAACTGCTGGATCGCCGGAGCCTCCGGTCTGTGCAGGACAAGCCGGGCCTGCCGGAATGGATTCGTGGCTTGTCCGAGGACGCCTGTGCGTTGCTGGTGGAAAGCCGGGCGCCTGGCTCGGATGTGCTGGACGAGCACCTGGTTCGCATTCGTGAGGCATTGGCCGGCTTCCCGTTGGAGCAGCAGGTGGATTTCACCCGGGATGCCGGGGTTTCCGGCCAGCTCTGGGCAATCCGCAAGGGCACCTTTCCGGCGGTGGGCGCGGTTCGACCCAACGGCACTACGGTCATTATAGAGGACGTGACCTTCCCTATTGCTCAGCTTGCCGAAGGCGTTACCCGGCTTCAGCAGCTGTTTGTGAAGCACGGCTACAACGACGCCATCATCTTTGGCCATGCCCTTGAGGGCAATCTACACTTTGTCTTCTCCCAGGGCTTTGGCGACCCGGCCGAGGTGGCCCGCTACGAGGCCTTTATGGCGGATGTGGCCCAAATGGTGGCGGTTGAGTTTGGTGGTTCCCTGAAGGCTGAACACGGTACCGGCCGCAACATGGCGCCGTTTGTGGAGCTGGAGTGGGGCCACGATGCCTGGCAGCTGATGTGGCAGATCAAGCGCCTGCTGGACCCGGACACTCTGCTCAATCCCGATGTGGTGCTCTCGGAAGACCCCCGGATTCACCTGAAAAACCTCAAGCCGTTGCCCGAAGCGGATCCGCTGGTGGATAAATGCATCGAGTGCGGATTCTGCGAGCCGGTGTGCCCCTCCGAAGGATTTACCCTGTCTCCGCGCCAGCGCATCGTGGTCTGGCGGGATATTCAGGCCCGTCGGCGCGCCGGCGAGGATACCCGTGAACTGGAAAAGGCGTGGCAGTACCACGGTCTGGATACCTGCGCCGCGACCGGTCTTTGTGCGCAGCGTTGCCCGGTGGGTATCAACACGGGAGATCTGGTTCGTAAGCTGCGGCGTGAAAAGGCCTCTGGACAGGCTGTGGCCAACCAGCTGGCCAGGCATTTTTCGGCGGCCCTGAAAGCGACCCGGTTTGTGCTGGCCGGTGCTTCAGGTGTGGAGCGGCTTCTGGGCGCGCCACTTCTGACCCGTCTCAGCGCCGGGGTGCGCAAGGTGTCCGGTGGCCGGGTGGCCCAATGGGATCCGAGCATGCCCCAGCCAGTGCGATTTGTCATGCCGGTACCCGGGTCCGCAGATGACCGCCGGCCCCGGGTGGTGTACCTGCCAGCCTGCGTGTCACGCACCATGGGCCCGGCCCGGGGCGACAAGGCCCAGGACTCGTTGATGGCGGTTACCCGAAGGCTCCTGGAGAAGGGGGGATATCAGGTGGTGTTTCCGGAAACCATCGACAGCCTGTGTTGCGGCCAGCCGTTTGCCTCCAAGGGCTATCCGGAGCAGGCCGCCAGAAAGAAGGACGAACTGATTGGTGCACTGTTACGGGCAAGCCGTAACGGAGTGGATCCCGTCTACTGCGACACCAGCCCTTGCACGCTGCAGATCCGCGAGGCGGCGGCCGAGGCTGGCCTGGCGTTGTTTGATCCGGTGAAATTTATCCGGGAGCACCTGATTGAACGCCTGGCTTTTGAGCCGGAACAGACACCACTGGCGGTACACGTGACCTGCAGTACCCAGCACCTGGGGGAAGCCGAAGGATTGATCGACATTGCCCGGCGTTGCAGCACGAAGGTGGTTGTGCCCGAGGGTATTCACTGTTGCGGTTTTGCCGGCGACAAGGGCTTCAATGTGCCGGAGCTCAATGCCCATGCCCTGCGCACCCTGCCGGAGCAGACTGCCGGCTGCGTGGAGGGGGTATCCACCAGCCGTACCTGCGAGATTGGCCTCAGCCGGCACAGCGGGTTGGATTATCACGGACTGGTGTACCTGGTGGATCGGGTTACCAGTGCACGCGCAACGCTGTAGCGTTTATTTCATCTCGAAGCCGCGTTTGCGCAGGAACTCGCGCATGTGCGGCCGCAGTTTGGTGGTGAACAGCGGCGCCAGTTCCTTGGACCAGCTGGATTCCTTGTTGCCACCCGTACGCTCCAGGTAGTACTGATGCATGGTGTCGTCAAAGGCGGCGACCTGGGTCTCGTCCTCGCGGTCGTCGTAGAAGTCTTCCTTGAGGATGCTGGCCAGCGGCAGCCGGGGCTTCACCTCCGGATCCTGGTCGGGGTACCCCAGACTCATGCCAAACACCGGGTAGACGTGTTCCGGCAGTTTCAGAATCTCAGCCACTTCCGCCGGGTTGTTCCGAATGCCTCCCACATAGCACAGACCCAGCCCTTCCGATTCTGCCGCAACGGCAACGTTCTGGGCCATCAGGGCCGCATCGACACTGGCGACAACAAGTTGTTCCGTCATGCCCCGCACAACCTCGGCCCCGGCCCGTTCGGCGGCTTCTGTGGAGCGCTTCATGTCGGCGCAGAACACCAGGAAATCAGAGGCTTCGACGACATGGGCCTGGCCACCGGCCAGTTCAGCAATTTTTCGACGGTTCTCCGGGTTGACCACGTGAATTACCGAGTAGGCCTGCACATGGTTTGACGTGGCGGCGCACTGGCCGGCACTGATCAACTCCTCCAGCAGCTCCTGGGAGATTTTCCGGTCGGTGAACTTGCGGATGGAACGGTGGGATTTCAAAAGTTCGATGGTCGGATTCATGGAGTCTCTCTTGAATGCATTTCGGATAGCATGCGGCAAGCGGCCCGGAATGCCAAATCCCGGAAGGTTCGTTCCGTCCTGACGAATTCATGTTTCCGATTTTAATTTCTTACTTGAATATTTCGAGCGCTCGTTCTATTTTTGAAGTCCGGAGGTCGAGATATGAACAATTCCAATAACACGAACCCTGGCAACACAAGCTGGTCCCTGCGCCTTGATGGCAAGACTGTACTGGTTACCGGAGCCGCCGGTGGCCTGGGCCACAGCTTCACCCGATGTCTGCTTGAGGCCGGTGCAACGGTCATTGTCAGTGGTCGCCGTCGCGAAGCGCTGGAGTCCCTGAAGAGTGAGTTTTCCGAGCACGCCGATCGGATCCATGTCGTCACCATGGATGTCACCGACGAGGCCAGCGTCACTCAAGCATATGACACCATGGCGGAGGACATCGCCATCCCGGATGTGGTGGTTTCCAATGCCGGCGTTGCAACCAGCAAGAAGGCGCTGGACCTGACCGGTTCGGACTGGGACCGGGTGATCGACACCAATCTCAAGGGCTGCTGGCTGGTCGGCAACGAAGCGGCACGCCGCCTCTCTGCGATCAACCGCGGCGGCAGCATCATCATGATTTCTTCCATCCTTGGTCATCGTGTGGCCGGCAACGTGGCGCCTTATGCCGCCGCCAAGGCCGGCGTCGAGCAGCTGACCCGTGCCCTTGCGCTGGAATGGGCCCGATACGGTATCCGCGTCAATGCTCTGGCACCGGGTTACATCGAAACCGACCTGAACCGTGATTTCTTTGCCAGTGAACCTGGCCAGAAAATGATTCGCCGCATTCCCCAGCGTCGTCTGGGACAAGCTGATGATCTGAGTGGTCCGTTGCTGCTTCTGGCTTCAGGGCTTTCCGACTATATGACCGGCAGCACCCTCGTGGTGGATGGCGGCCATCTTCAATCCTCGCTGTAAGGAGTGGGCTGTGGACTTCAATCTGAACCCAAGGAACGAGTCTTATCGAAAACGCATCCGGGATTTTGTGGAACAGGAGCTGTTGCCACTGGAGCAGAACCCGGAGGCATATGACGAGCATGAGAACATTGCGCTCGACCATCTTGAGCAGATGCGTGCCAAGGCAAAACAGCAGGGCCTGTGGTGCCTGCAGATTCCTGAGAATCTGGGCGGCCAGGGGCTCGATATCTCCGGTATGGCAGCCTGTTACGAGGAAATGAACCGCTCCATTTTCGGGCCTGTGGTGTTCAATTCCGCAGCGCCGGACGACGGCAACATGATTGTTCTGGCGAAGGTGGCGACCAAGGCCCAGCAGGAGCGCTGGCTCAAGCCCATTGTGGAGGGCAAGGTCAGTTCCTCGTTTGTCATGACCGAACCACCCCCCGGCTGCGGTTCGGATCCCGGCATGATGCAGACCACTGCCACGCGCAAGGGAGACAAGTGGGTCATCCACGGCCACAAGCATTACATTACCGGCGCAGCCGAAGCATCCCATTTCATCCTCATTGCCCGGACCTCTGACGATACCCGCAAAGGCCTGAGCGCCTTCCTGTTCCACAAGGATGATCCGGGCTGGGAGATCCTCCGGCGGATTCCGATCATGGGGCCGGAAGAGCACGGCGGTCACTGCGAGCTCCGGTTCGATGGCCTGGAAATCCCGGACGAGAACCGGTTGATGGAGGTCGGTGACGGCCTCAAGGTCACCCAGATCCGTCTGGGTACGGCCCGCCTGACCCACTGCATGCGCTGGCTGGGGCTGGCTCGCCGCTCTTTGGAGATTGCCACCGAGTATGTCGACACCCGGCAATCCTTCGGTCAGACCCTGGCCCAGCGTGAAGGCGTGCAGTGGCTGCTGGGCGAGGCGGCGATGGAGATCCAGATCGGCCGGCTACTGACCATGCACGCCGCCTGGAAGCTGGACCAGGGTGACTTCGCCCGCAAGGAAGTTTCCATGGCCAAGGTAGCGGTGGCCGACACCCTGCACAAAGCGGTGGATACGGCCATTCAGCTGTGCGGTGCCCGGGGATATTCCAAGGATACCCCGCTTGAGTGGATCTACCGGTATGCCCGCCAGGCGCGCCTGGTCGATGGCGCCTCGGAAATACACAAGATGGTGTTCTCGAAGACCCTGCTGGCGGAGCGTGCAGACTTCTGGCACTGGGGAGTCAAGGCCTGATGTCTGCACTTGCCGACATCTTCAGCTCTTTCATTGCCGGACAAACCGGTGCCCGGAGTGCCCGGGTTATCGATTTCGACAAGCTCTCCGGAGGCGCCATCCAGGACAACTTCGGGTTGACCCTGGAGCTGGAGGGCGGCAGCCGGCCGGGTCGGCAGGAATTTGTGGTCCGGCAGGACGCACCCTCGGGAGTGGCGGAGAGCCTGTCCAGACCGGAGGAATTCCGGGTTCTTCAGGTTGCGTTCAAGGCCGGGGTTACGGTCCCGGAACCGCTCTGGCTATGCGAGGACTCTGAGGTCAGTGGGCAGGTGTTCTACGTCATGACCCGGGCGGCGGGGAGCGCGTCTCCCCGCAAACTGGTCAAGGCGGATTTTTCCGAAGACCAGCGTCGGAACCTTGTGCGCCGATTGGGTGCCGAGCTCGCCAGGTTGCACACCGTGCGGCCCCCTCAGGCGACGCTGGAATTCCTGGCGTTACCCGATCCGGGCAATCCGGCCCTGAGCCGCGTAGCGCTGTATCGGCGCTACCTGAAAGAAATCGGTGAACCCCATCCGGTGCTGGAGTGGGCTCTGAACTGGCTGGAAGACCATGCGCCGGAACCGGGCCCGACGGTGCTGTGCCACTGCGACTTCCGGACCGGTAACTACATGGTGGACGGTGACGAGCTGACCGCCGTCCTGGATTGGGAATTCGCCGCCTGGAGCGATCCCTGTGAGGACCTGGGCTGGCTCTGTTGTCGCAGCTGGAGGTTCGGGGGGGATGACCGGGAAGTCGGTGGGGTCGGCGACAAACAGGACCTTCTGGACGGTTACCGGGAAGCGAGTGGCATCGACCTTGATCCGGCGGCGGTGAGCTACTGGGAGGTTATGGCCCTGGTGCGCTGGGCCCTGATTGCGCTGCAACAGGCGCGGCGGCACATGTCTGGAGAACAGCGCTCACTGGAGCTGGCACTGACCGGTCGCATGGTGGTCCATATGGAATTCAACCTGCTGAACCAGATTCAGGAACTGGAGGACGGGCAATGATCAACCAACCGGACACCCGGGATCTGCTCACTGAGGCCCGCCAGGTGTTGCTGGATTCAGTGGCCGCGGAGCTGACGGGGGAGCGCAAATATCAGGCACTGATGGTGGCCAATGCCATGGGCATGGCAATCCGGGAGCTTGAACAACGCGAGCAGGGCGAGCCGGCGCAAACCGACCGGACCGTGCGGGCGTTCCTGGCGGAGCAGTGCCTGGGTGACACTGGCGGTGAACCTGAGGCAGCCCTTGCTCAGGCTATTCGGGAGCGTCGTCTGGATGGAGCAGACCCGGCCCTGCGATCCGTACTCCGGACCCTCACGGAGGCCCGGTTGCGGATCAACAACCCCGGCTTTCTGAAACGGTGAACCATGAATAAGTACAACAATCTCGACAAGACCGCTGCCAACCATTCTGCGCTGACACCCCTGAGTCTGCTTCAGCGCTCGGCGCAGATCTACCCTGACAAGCGGGCAGTCATCGACGATGACCGGTCACTGTCCTACCGGGAGCTCTACCAGCGTTGTCGCCAGATGGGCGATGCGCTTCGGCACCGGGGCATCAACCCTGGCGACACGGTGGCCGTCCTGTGCCCGAACAGCCACGAGATGCTGGAATCCCACTACGCCGTGCCCATGGCCGGCGCCGTGCTCAATTCTGTCAATATCCGCCTGGATGCGGCAACGCTTTCCTTCATCCTGGCCCATGGTGAAGCCCGGGTGCTGCTTTACGATACCCAGTGGGAAAACGAGGTACGGGCGGCCATAGCCGAGCTGGAGGTGCCGCCATTGCTGGTCGCCATCGAGCGCAAGGCGGGGGCGAGTGAGGGTCTGGCGGACCTGGATTACGAGAGTCTCCTGTCCGAAGGCGATCCGGAGGCCTCCTGGCAACGTCCCTCCGATGAATGGGACGCCATCGCTCTGAATTACACCTCCGGAACCACCGGTAATCCCAAAGGCGTGGTCTATCACCATCGCGGCGCCTACCTGGCGGCCATGACCAACGCCATGGTGTTCAATATGACCGCCGAGACCGTCTACCTGTGGACCCTGCCGATGTTCCACTGCAACGGCTGGGCCTACACCTGGGCGATCACCGCCGTGGGTGGTACCCACGTGTGCCTGCGGGAGGTAGACGCCATGGAAATCTACCGGCGGATCGAGGATTACGGGGTCACTCACATGTGCGGTGCGCCGATCGTGATGAACATGCTGCTGCAGGACCTGGGTCGCCAGGGCCTGACGCTCTCGCGGCCGGCGCACTTTGCCCTGGGTGGCGCGGCGCCCCCCAGCAGCGTGATCCGCAAGGCAGAGGAGATCGGCTTCCAGATTACCCACCTCTATGGCCTGACCGAGACATTCGGGCCTTCGACACTGTGTGTACCCCAGCCTGAATGGCAGCAATTGCCACTGGAGGAACGGGCGGTAAAAATGTCCCGCCAGGGCGTGCCCACCCATGGCCTGGACGAGGTCGCGGTGCTGGATATGGTCAGCGGCGAGCCGGTAGCCGCTGACGGCAACACCATGGGCGAGATCTGTATCCGCGGCAATACCGTGATGAAGGGCTACCTGAAGAATGCAGAAGCCACCGGGAAGGCGTTCAGCCACGGCTGGTTCCACACCGGTGACCTCGCCGTGATGCATCCGGACCATTATGTTGAAATCCGGGACCGGGCCAAGGACGTGATCATCTCCGGTGGCGAGAACATCTCCAGCCTGGAAGTGGAGGAGGTCCTTTACCGGCACCCCAAAGTCTCCGAAGCGGCGGTGGTGGCAATGGCCGATGACAAATGGGGTGAAGTGCCCTGTGCCTTTGTCACTCCGGTCGACGACGGCGAGGAACTCTCCCCCGAGGAGATTATTGATTTTTGTCGGCAGCACATGGCGCACTTTAAGGCACCGCGGAAGGTGGTGCTTGGTGAACTGCCCAAGACCGCCACTGGCAAGATCCGCAAAAACATTCTCAGGGACTCCCTGTCACCATGACCGGGCTGTCCCGATGACTGGGCTGACCATGGTCAGCAGGAGGTTGCGATAACGGGAATAACGCACTCAGAACAACGAAACCGGCCCTGATTCAACGGGCCTGAAAGTTCCAGTGACAACAAAGACAAGAACACAGGAGCACTACCATGAAAACAACAAGCATCAAGAAACTCATGGTCGCGATGACCGCAGCCGCGACCCTGGGTACCGCCGGTACCAGTTATGCCGAGGATCCGATCCGGATCGGGGGGCTCTACATACTCTCCGGCAGCGCTGCCACCTACGGTGAGTTTGCCCAGAAGGGCATCAACCTGGCGGTGGAGGAAATCAACTCCTCTGGCGGCATCCTTGGTCGCCAGGTGGAAATGGTCTATGAGGACAGTCAGGGTAAGGCCTCGGTGGCCATCCAGGCTGCCCGGAAACTGGTATACTCCGAGGGTGTCGACGCCCTGGTGGGTCTGGACAGCTCGGGTGTTGCCCAGGGTATGGTTCCGACCATGCCAGAGCTGCAGAAGCCACTGATCATCACCCACGCCGCCACGCCGGACGTCACCGGCAATCTGTGTAACGCATTTACCTACCGCATCAGCGTGAACGTGGCCCAGAACATGAAGGCTGCGGCCCTGGTGGCTGCTGAAACCGATGCCACCAACTGGACCACCATCGGCCCGGACTACGCCTTCGGCCACCAGTCCTGGGAATTCTTCGGCAATTACCTCAAAGAGATCAAGCCGGATGTGAACCTGATGTCGGAGACCAACTTCCCGCGCTTTGGTGCCGAGGATTTCACCCCGTTCATTGACCGGGTAATGGACTCCGACGCCGAGGGTGTGCTGATTTCCGTCTGGGGTGGTGACCTCGTCAACTTTATCCGCCAGGCCAACACCCGTGGATTCTTCGAAAAGGACCTGGAGGTGATGTTTACCGTTGGTGCGGCGACCGAAGTGCTTTCCGCCCTGGGCGACGAAATGCCAGAGGGTGTGCATCTGTCCACACGTTACTGGTATGAAGCCTATGACAACGCGGTGAACGATCGCTTCGTCAAGGCCTACATCGACGCCTACGGCACTCCCCCGAGCTACAACGCCGAGGGTGCCTATGCGGCTATCTATGCCTATAAAAAGGCTATGGAAACAGCCGGCACCACCGAAGGTCCTGCCGTCGCCAAGGCGCTCAGCGGCATGAGTCTGGAGGCGCCGAACGGCACAGTGACTTTCCGCGAGGGTGATCACCAGGCGATGGTCAGTCCGAACTGGGGTGTTTCGGGGCCGATGCATCCGGAGCACGGTATCCGCACGCTGACCAACCTGCAGATCTTTGACGGCGAAAAAGTAGCCCGCACTATCGAAGAGACCGGCTGCAAGCTCTGACCTGACTGTTGTTATTACGCTTGCCGTGGCGTCCTCCGGGGCGCCACGAAACCGGCCCTAACCTAATGAGGTAATCCATGTCTGGCATCGGAGCGGCGTTGCTGAATAGTCTCGATATCGGCTTGCTGCTGTTCATTATCGCAGTGGGCCTGAACATCGTGTTCGGTGTGTTGAACATCATCAATTTTGCCCACGGGGCACTCTACATGCTGGGGGCCTACCTGGCCTTCACCCTGATTAATATCGCGGGAATGCCCTTCTGGGCGGCCCTGCTCCTGGCGCCGATTGGCGTTGCCATCCTGGCGGTGATCATCGACCGGGTCCTGTTACGTTTCATCTATTCCCGGGACGTGGCAGACAGCCTGCTACTGACCTTCGCCATTCTGCTGATCATCAATGAGAGTGTGCGAATGATCTGGGGTAGCGGCATCCATGTGGTCCAGCCGCCGCAGCTGCTGTCCGGCTCAGTGGAGCTGCTGGGCAGTTCCGTGGCCACCTACAGCCTGTTTGTGATCGTCATCGGTCTGCTCCTGCTGGCCGGGCTCTGGTACCTGTTCAACCGCACCCGCGTCGGCCGCATCATGCGGGCAGCCGCCCTGGACCGGGATATGGCCGAGGCGCTGTGCATCAACACCCGGATGGTGGTGACCGGTGTGTTTGCCTTTGGTGCCTGGCTGGCCGCCGTCGGTGGTGTGATGGCCGCACCCATGCGTGCGTTGGACCCGGGCATGGGGGACAAAATCATTATCGAGTCGTTCATCGTAGTGGTGATCGGCGGCCTTGGCAGTTTCCCGGGTGCCTTGCTTGGCGCCATCATCCTGGGCCTGATTCACGGCTTCGGTGGCCGTTACCTGCCGGAAGTGAACCTGTTGTTGCCGTTCGTGGGCATGGCGCTGGTTCTGTTGTTCAAACCAAACGGCATTATGGGTAAGGGGGCAAACGCATGAAGACCAAGGTTCTGATGGCCATTCTGGCTGTGGTGATCGCCGGGCTGATTGCGGTGCCCTGGATCGCTTCGTATTTCTATGTGTTTATCTTTACCGAAATCCTGATCCTGGGTCTGTTCGCGGCCAGCTTCAACCTGATTTTCGGTTATACCGGCATGTTGAGCTTCGGGCATGCGGCCTTCTTCGGCATCGGCTCTTATGCCACGGCCCTGGTACTGATCCACCTGGAGTGGCCGTTCCTGGCCTGCCTTCTTGTTTCCATGGGAGCGTCTGCACTGCTGGCGCTGATGATCGGCTTCCTGAGCGTCCGCCTCAATGAGGTGTACTTTGCCATGCTTACCCTGGCTTTTGGCATGATGGTCTTTGCGATCGCCTATCAATGGCGCTCGGTGACCAACGGCAGTGATGGTCTTGCCGGGTTTACCCTGGGTTCTTTCGGGCTTGGTCTTGACCTGACCCTGGCGAATCCGTCGGTCTATTACCATGTGGTGCTGGCTATCGTGGCCATTGCCTCGGTGGTGCTCTACGTGATCTGCCGCAGCTCCTTTGGCATGATCCTCAGGGCCATCCGCCAGAATCCCGAGCGGGTATCCTTCGCCGGGCTGAACGTACGCACATACCGTTTGGTGGCTTTTGTTATTGCCGGCACTTTCGCGGGCCTGGCCGGTGGTCTGATCGCGCCGTTCCTGCGGGTGGCGAGCCCGGAACTTCTGCACTGGTCCATGTCCGCCGAACCTATCCTGATGGCCATCCTCGGTGGCACCGGGTATTTCCTGGGCCCGTTCATCGGTTCTGCGGCGTTCGTCTTGCTGGAAACCTGGATTACCACGTATACAGAGTCCTGGATGCTGGTCCTGGGCATCATCCTGGCGCTAATGGTGATCTTCTTCCGCAAGGGTCTGCTGGGTACCGCCATTGACTGGTGGATGGAGGTGAAGAAATGAGTAACCCGGTCCTTACCATTGCTAACCTGACCAAGCGTTTCGGCGGAGTCACTGCGGTCTCCGATATCAACCTGGAGGTCATGCCCAAGGAAACCATCGCGATTATCGGTCCCAACGGTGCCGGCAAGACAACCTTCTACAACATGGTGTCCGGCCGGATGCAGCCGACTGAAGGCAAGATCATGCTGGACGGCAAGGACATCACCGGCATGCCGCCTCACAAGATCAGCCGGCTGGGAGTATCCCGGTCGTTCCAGATCAATAACATCTTCCCTGAGATGACGGTGCAGGAGAACGTGGAGGTGGTGCTGTCGGCCTACCACGGTCACAGCCGCAAGCTGTTCAATATTGCCTCCCGCAATACCGGAATCCAGCAGGAGGCGGTCGAGTTTCTGAAGCGCCTGGGCATCGACGGCCTGAAGCAGCAACGTGCGGAAGTTATCAGTTACGGCGACAAGCGATTGCTGGAAATCGCCATGGTGCTGGCAACACAACCCAAGCTGGTATTGCTGGACGAACCCACCGCCGGGATGACCCCGGATGAAACCCGGCGCACCACCCGGCTGATCAAGAAGCTTGCGGACAGCGGTGACTACACCTTCATGATCACCGAGCACGATATGGACGTGGTGTTCAACCTGGCGGACCGCATTCTGGTCATGCACCGTGGCGAAAAGCTGTTTGCCGGTACACCCGAGGAAGTGAAGAACCATCCCGAGGTTCGTGTCGCCTACCTGGGTGAAGAAGACGACGAGGCGGTCGAGGAGGCCAACCCATGATTCTTGATGTTCGCAATATCCAGACATTCTATGGTGAGAGTCAGGCGCTCCAGGGTGTTACCCTTCAGCTCGAAGACGGTGAGACGGTTTGCATCCTCGGCCGAAATGGTGCGGGAAAGAGTACCACTCTGAAAAGCATTATGGGGCTGACGCCGCCGCGATCCGGCGAGATCATCTATGACGGCAAGCCGGTGCAGGGCTGGCCCGCGCACCGGATTGCCCGCGCAGGTATCGGTTATGTGCCGGAAGACCGTCGGATCTTTCCCGGCCTGACGGTGCGGGACAATCTGGATGTGGCATCTTATCAACGCAAGGGCAGTGCCGCGCGCTGGACGGTGGATGGCATCCTCAAGAAGTACGAAATGCTCGGTGAGCGGGCGGATCAGGACGGGGCCACCCTGTCCGGTGGCCAGCAGCAGATGCTGGCGGTGGCGCGCTCGCTGATGATTCAGCCGAGGCTGCTGTTACTGGACGAACCCAATGAAGGCCTGGCCCCGGTTATCGTGCAGCAGATCGGTGAGCTGATCGACGACCTCAGTCAGACGACAACGATCCTGTTCACCGACCAGAGCGTGCGCTTTGCTCTCAAGCATGCACAGAGAGCCTATATCCTTGAGAAGGGCCAGGTAGTGCACGAGGCAACCAGTGACGAGTTGCGTGCTGATCAGGCCACACAGGACCGGTTTCTCTCGGTAGCATAATCTGGCGGTGGCATAATCTGGTTTAAAATTTCCGCCGCAGGAGCAGGCAGTCGTGGCAGCTATAATCGAGAATTACGAAGCATTCCGCGGTGAGCTCAGCATGTCCAAGGAGGATGTGATCCGTGATGTTTACCGCCAGAACAAGGAACGAATCAGCATCAAGAAGGAGGCGACGGCGGTCAAAAACCTGACCCGGATCATCGAGTCGACCCTGCGGCTGGCCAACTCCAAGGGCTTCCATGCCATGACGCTGAGGGATCTGTGTGGGGATTCCGGAATGAGCATGGGCGGGCTTTATGCCTACATTCGCAACAAGGACGACCTGATCCACCTGATCCAGAGCCACGGGTTCATTATCACGCGCCGGACCCTGCTCCATTACACCGGAGAGGTCCAGGATGTCCGTGACCGTCTGTTCGCCGCGATCAAGGCACACCTGTATCTGAGCGAGCTGATGCGGGCCTGGTTCTACTTTTCCTATATGGAAGCGAAGAGCCTGCCGGCTGAGGAAAAACGTGACGCCGTTGCCATTGAGCTGGAGATTGAGGAGATCTTTCTCGGGTTAATTGAAGACGGCATTGAGGCGGGGGTTTACCGCTCGAGAAATGCCCGTCTTGTTGCCTCGATGGTCAAGGCCCTGTTGCAGGACTGGTACCTGAAGCGCAGAAAATACCGGGATCAGAATGTTGCCGTTGACGACTATGCTGCCTTTGTCAGGGATGTGATTGAAAGCTATCTGCTCTGAGGACATTGACTCCCTCTTTTGAGGGCCGTGAGGACTGTGATGACTATCCAATTGAAGAATCCGGAACTTTTGCGCGAAAGCGCCTATATCAACGGGGAATGGGTCCAGGCCCGTTCAGGCAACCGGCTCGCGGTGACCAACCCGGCCAATGGTGAGCATCTGGCCGACGTGCCCGATATGGACGCAGAAGACACCCGGCAGGCCATCCGGGCGGCCGAGGCCGCGTGGCCGGAATGGC
>AZIH01006563.1_pt1 | contig 23637 bp, 24 predicted proteins | sample 359041 | NCBI WGS metagenome assembly AZIH01 (sample SAMN02429716, study PRJNA222664) | marine sediment metagenome | biome: Sediment sample; isolation source: enrichment culture of sample MGS-ANC(UA) from oil contaminated site at the... | place: Italy: Ancona | collected 2012-02-14 | depth 6 m m
CTGACCCACGATGGGAGCAACATGGGTAACGCCGACCACGCTAAGCAGCCAGTAGGCAAAAATCGCAAAAATAAAGTTTGCCAACGGGCCCGCCGCCGCAATGGCAATTCGACGGGACGGCGACTTGGAAGTAAAGGCCTGGTCTTTCAGCTCTTCGGGTACCGGCCCTTCCCGCTCGTCCAGCATTTTGACATAGCCGCCAAGTGGAATGGCGGCTATGGCGAATTCTGTGCCGTGCCTGTCGTACCAGGAATACAGCGGCTTTCCGAAACCAACGGAGAAGCGGAGCACTTTCACACCGCAACGGCGGGCAACCCAGAAATGACCGTATTCATGCAGGGTCACGAGGATGCCCAGGGTCAGCGCAAGTGCGAGAACTGTTTCAATAATCTGCATAGCGTTCCTGGTTTATGGCTTCAGCCGGGCAGCAAATGGCTGCGAGTATCAGACAGTTAACAGATCAATCTGTTCCCGTGCCCGGGCCCGTGCTTCGGTATCCTTGGCGAAGATAACCTCAAAACTGTCAGCTGGCTCAACCGCAGTCGCCACCAGCGTGCGCTCTATAATAACGGGGATATCGGTAAAACAAAGGTTACCTTCAAGAAAAGCGGCAACCGCCACTTCATTTGCTGCGTTCAATACTGCCGGCGCCGTGCCTCCAGCCTCGAAGGCCTCCGCAGCCAGGCGAAGACAGGGGAAGCGAATCAGATCCGGCCGCTCGAAATGGAAACGGCCGATGGCGAACAGATCCAGCGGCGCAACACCGGAATCAATACGTTCCGGCCAGGCCAGACCATTGGCAATGGGTGTTCTCATATCCGGGCTGCCAAGCTGGGCAAGGACAGAACCATCCGCATACTCCACCATGGAGTGGATAATGCTCTCCGGGTGAACATGCACCTCCACCCGCTCCGGGGTTGTGTTGAATAGCCAGCAAGCCTCAATCAACTCAAGGCCTTTATTCATCAGCGTTGCTGAATCTACGGAAATCTTCTGCCCCATGGACCAGTTCGGATGGGCACAGGCTTGGGAAGGTGTTACCGACCGAAGCGCTTCGGCGCTGTGTTCCCGGAACGGCCCGCCAGAGGCTGTCAGCAGAATTCGGGTAATACCGGCACCGGCAGGGTCCCGGATTTTATCGGCCGGCATACACTGAAAAATGGCATTGTGTTCGGAATCGATAGGCAGGACCTCAGCGCCAGACTCGGCCACGGTGTCCATAAACAGCTTGCCGGACATCACCAGCGCTTCCTTGTTGGCCAGCAAGACCCGCTTGCCGGCATGCACGGCTGCAAGGGTCGGCGACAAGCCAGCGGCGCCGACAATGGCAGCCATCACGGTATCAATTTCCGGGGCCGAAGCCACTTCGCACAGCCCGTCCATGCCCCCCAGAACCCGGATATCGGGCAAATCGGACAATAAGCCGGCGAGCGTTTGCACCGCCTCAGAATTTGCCATAACAGCTACCCGGGGTCTGAATTCGCGGCACAATATCGCAAGCTCTTCCGCACGGGTATTGGCGGTCAGCGCATAAACCGAGAACCGGTCGGGGTGCCGGCGAATGACATCCAACGTACTCAGGCCGATGGAGCCAGTGGCTCCCAATACACTGATATGACGGGTTACCGTAGTTGCCATAATCACCAGTGTCCGGCTGTCAGCCAACCCAACTGGGTAATGATCAGGGCGAACACAGGGATGGCGGCGGTAAGGCTGTCAATCCGGTCCATTATACCTCCGTGACCGGGAAGCAGCTGGCTGCTGTCCTTGATGCCACGAAAGCGTTTGAGCATGCTCTCCAGCAAGTCTCCCAGTACCGAGACGAACCCGGTCAACAGGCTGGCAGCGATCAGCAGCAGGGTCTCGCCGGTTCCGGCGGAAGCCATGAAGCTCACCGTCAGGGCGAAAACGCCCACGGCCACAAGCCCACCCCAGACACCCGCCCAGGATTTGCCAGGACTGACCCGGGGCGCCAGCTTGGCCTTACCAAAAGCCCGCCCGGCAAAGTAAGCACCTATATCCGCAACCCAGACCACACAAAAAACATACAGGATAAGGAGAAGGTTGTTGGTGCTGTCACCAAACTCGAACCCGCCGGTACGTAAATGATTCAACCCGACCCATGCGGGTACCAGAACAAACAGCCCCATAGCCGCTCGAGCGGCCAGGCTGCCCCATTTATCTGAGCCAGCCGGGTAGCTGCGAACCAGCAGGAAACAGACAAACCACCAGACAAGCGCCAGCCAGAGCACCGCAACAAAAGGAACGTTCAGCAAACCATAAAGAATGGCGGCCGTCACCAGCGCATACACCACTCGGCCAGGAGCGCTTTCAATGCCAGACATATTCGCCCACTCCCAGGCGCCCACAGTAATGACAGCACCCGTAAAAAGCGCAAAACCCAGGGGCGGGAGGAAGAAAATCCCGCCTATGGCAATGGGGGCGAGGATCAGTGCGGTGATAATTCGGGTTTTTAACACGGTAACGTCGCTATCGTTCGTTATTGTTGTGGAGCCTTGGCCGTTATCTGATCATCTGTCTGGCCAAAACGACGCTGGCGACCGGCATAGGCTTGCAGGGCCTTGCGCATTTCCTCTTCCTGGAAATCGGGCCAGTACACCGGTGAGAAGTATAGTTCTGTGTAAGCCAGGTGCCACAGCATGAAATTGCTGATGCGCTGCTCTCCGGCTGTCCGGATCATCAGGTCCGGCATTGGCAGATCACCAATACAGAGGTGCTGCTGGATAAGGTCATCGGTGATATCAGAAGGTGCCAACTGCCCTGCCCGCACCTGCTCGGCCACCTGGCGCGTCGCCTGAGTGATATCCCAGTGGCCACCGTAGTTTGCGGCTATCACCAGGGTCATGCGGGCATTATCGCGGGTCAGCTCTTCTGCCGCTTCCATATGCTCACGCAAGGCAGAGCTGAACGCGGAGCGGTCGCCAATGATTTTGAGGCGAATGTCATTGCGATGGAGCTTGCGCACTTCCCGTTCCAGGGCAAACAGGAAAAGCTTCATCAGTGCGGAAACTTCATCCTTGGGACGACGCCAGTTTTCACTGGAGAAGGCAAACAGGGTGAGCACTTCCACACCTTCGCGAGCGCAGGTTTCCACGACCGCCCTGACTGCATCCACACCGGCCTTGTGGCCGGCGACTCCTTTGAGCCGGCGGGCCTTGGCCCACCGGTTGTTACCGTCCATGATAATGGCCACATGCCGGGGCCGGCTGTCTGCCGACACCGGAATCTCTGCGGATACATTTCCCGTCATGAAATCCCCTGTGCGGCCGGGGCGCATGGTTGCACCGGCCTTTCAATTCGCTTGCATGTGAACCCCAACGGTTAAACCGCCATCAGGTCCTCTTCTTTGGCCTTGAGCATCTTCTCGACTTCGGCGATGTAGCGATCGGTCAGCTTCTGAATATCTTCCTCACCCTTGCGCTCGTCGTCTTCGGTGATTTCCTTTTCCTTCAACAGCTCTTTGATCATGCTGTTGGCATCGCGGCGGGCATTGCGAACAGAAACGCGACCGTGCTCGGCATCGGCTTTCGCCTGCTTGACCATTTCCTTACGGGTTTCTTCGGTCAGCATCGGCATTGGAATGCGAATGATATCGCCACTGGTGGCCGGATTGAGGCCCAGATCAGAACTCATGATGGCCTTCTCGATGGTCGGCATCAGGTTTTTCTCCCAAGGGGAGACGGTCAAAGTACGGTTGTCTTCGACATTGACACTGGCCACCTGCTTCAGCGGTGTTTCCTGGCCGTAGTAGTTCACCATGACACTGTCCAGGATGGACGGGTGGGCCCGGCCGGTACGGATCTTGTTAAACGCCGAGTGCAAAGACTCCAGGCTCTTCTTCATTTTCTTTTCGGCTTCTGCTTTGATGTCGTTAATCACTTCAGCATCCTCAATTCGTTCGTCATGTCATTCAGTAATCTGGCCCCCTTGAAAGGCCGTGATCAAAGGGACCGGGACAGCTATGTTATTCGATCAGTGTACCTTCTTTTTCGCCGGTTACGATGCGAATCAGAGCGCCTGCGCGATTCATGTCGAACACCCGCAGCGGCATGTGATGATCCCTGGCGAGACAGATCGCGGTCAGGTCCATCACGCCCAGCTTCTTGTCCAGGACCTCATCATAGGTGAGGTGGTCATATTTCTCGGCACTGCTGTCCAGATGCGGATCAGCAGAGTATACGCCATCCACCTTGGTGGCCTTGAGCACCGCATCGGCTTCAATTTCGATACCACGCAGGCAAGCGGCGGAATCAGTGGTGAAGAAGGGGTTGCCGGTGCCGGCACAGAAGATCACCACGTCACCATCCTTCAGGTCCCGCACTGCCCGACGGCGATCATAGTGCTCGACAATACCGCTCATGGGGATTGCAGACATTACGCGGGTCCGGATGTTGGAACGCTCAAGGGCATCACGCATGGCGAGGCCATTCATCACGGTCGCCAGCATACCCATGTGGTCACCAGTCACCCGGTCCATACCGGCGGCACTCAGGGCTGCACCCCGAAACAGATTACCACCTCCGATGACCAGGCCAACCTGGACACCGATGCCGATCAGCGCACCAATCTCGAGGGCCATGCGATCAAGAACTTTGGGATCAATACCGAAATCGTGCTCCCCCATCAGGGCCTCGCCACTGAGCTTGAGCAGAACACGCTTGTATCTGGGCTGGGTTTTGGATGATGTCGGCATGGTGATCCCCTTTTCGTCTGTTGGCTGCTATCCGGCGTAATACCCGTTGCAGGCTTGTATCTGACATACTCCTCGCAAAAAGGGGTATCTCAGATACAAGCCCGCCACGAGAGCCGAAAATTCCCGGCTAACGTGGCAGACTCAGCTGGTGCAGCGGCTATGACCCCGCCACACCAAAAGAAGGATCAGGCCTTGCCTGTGCCGGCTGCAGCAGCAACCTCGGCAGCAAAGTCCACTTCTTCCTTCTCGATGCCTTCACCCACTTCCAGGCGAACGAAGCCGACCAGTTCGCCACCGGCGGACTTGATCAGCTCACCTACGGTCTGGTCCGGGTTCTTGACGAAAGGCTGTTCAACAAGGCTGTTTTCCTTGAGGAACTTCTTGATGCGGCCGCCCATCATCTTCTCAACGATTTCGGCAGGCTTACCTTCCATATCCGGCTGGGCCTTGATGACTTCCTTCTCTTTCTCGAGCTCTTCGGCGGGCATCTCTTCCGGCTTGCCAACGCGCGGGTTAACGGCCGCAGCGTGCATGGCGATGTCACGAGCCACTTCCGGATCACCGGCAGTCAGGGCAACAACGGAAGCGATCTTGTTGGTGCTGTGGACATAGCCACCCACAACCGGTCCTTCAACCTTAACGATGCGACGCACAGTGATGTTCTCGCCAATCTTCTGTACCAGCGCCTCACGCTTGGCTTCCAGATCGCCTTCCATCAGCTTGGCAACGTCGGTTTCGCCTTTCTCGAAAGCCACATTCAGAACATCGTTGGCGAAATTGACGAAGTTATCGTCACGGGCCACGAAGTCTGTTTCTGAGTTAACTTCCAGGATGTAGGCAACGGTGTTGTCGTCAGAGATTTTGATCAGCGACACACCTTCAGCGGCGGTACGGCCGGCTTTTTTGGCGGCCTTCAGGCCAGAAGACTTACGCAGCTCTTCGATTGCAGCGTCTACACTGCCTTCAGCTTCCACGAGTGCTTTCTTGCACTCCATCATGCCAAGGCCGGTACGCTCACGCAGCTCTTTGACCATTGCAGCGGTAATTGCAGCCATGTTCAATCCTCTCAACTGTTCCGAATTCGGTGGGGAGGTATGCCCGAAGCAAACCCGGGCATACCTTACATCTCAAACGTGAAGATATAGCGTCACTCAGCGGCTGGAGCAGCGCCTGCAGCGTCTTCGCTGACTTCAATAAACTCGTCAGCGCCTGCACCGCCAGACTGGGCGGCTTCGATGCAGGTGTTTGCCACGGCTTGCACGTAGATCTGGATAGCGCGAATGGCGTCATCGTTGCCCGGAATGACGTAATCAACACCGTCAGGGTCGCTGTTGGTATCCACAACACCGATAACAGGGATGCCCAGCTTGTTGGCTTCCTTGATAGCGATACGCTCGTGGTCCACGTCGATCACAAACATGGCGTCCGGCAGGCCGCCCATGTCCTTGATACCACCAATAGAACGCTCAAGGCGGTCCATTTCACGGGTACGGTCCAGAGCTTCTTTCTTGGTCAGCTTGTCGAACGTGCCGTCCTTGCTCTGGGCTTCCAGATCACGGTAGCGACGGATAGACTGACGGATGGTCTTGTAGTTGGTCAGCATGCCACCGAGCCAGCGGTGGTTTACGAACGGCTGACCTGAACGTTCGGCTTCCTCCTTGATGATCTTGGCCGCGGCACGCTTGGTACCAACGAACAGGATCTTGTTCTTGTTCTCTGCCAGCTGCTGAACGAACTTCAGCGCATCGTTCATGGCAGGAACAGTCTGCTCAAGGTTAATGATATGAATCTTGTTACGGGCGCCGAAGATGAACTTCGACATTTTCGGGTTCCAGTAGCGGGTCTGGTGACCGAAGTGAGCACCTGCTTTGAGCAGGTCACGCATATTTACCTGAGCCATGATAGTTACCTTTTTAGCTTCGGGTTAGTCCTCCACGTATCCGATTACCCCAACCTGGCCCCTTTATATAGCAGGAGCAGGCACCCTGGGATAACGTGCCGACACGTGTGTGAATTTGCCGGATTTGTTTCCAGCGGGCGCGTTTATACCACAAATCGGCCGCCTGATTCCATTAATTTGTGGCTGGGTTATGGGTCGGCGACCGCCTCTTCCTTGTACCGGGCCACACTCCCCCTTAAAATGCCGGTTTGATACAAATCAACGGGAAGCCCAATGCAGGTATCGATCAAGACTCCGGAAGAAATCGAAAAGATGCGCGTCGCAGGCCGCCTGGCGGCCAATGTTCTCGAGATGATCGGTGAACACGTCAAGCCTGGCGTATCCACCGAAGAACTCGACCGGATTTGCCACGACTACATTGTGAACGAGCAAAAGGCCATTCCGGCCCCGCTCAACTACAAGGGTTTTCCGAAATCCATCTGCACCTCGGTCAACCACGTCATCTGCCACGGCATTCCTTCCGAGAAAAAAACTCTCAAGGACGGAGACATCCTGAACATCGATGTCACCGTAATAAAGGATGGTTACCACGGCGACACCAGCAAGATGTGGATTGTCGGCAAGCCCAAACCGGGTACCGAGCGCCTGATCCAGATAACCCAGGAGTGCCTATATAAAGGCATTGAACTGGTGAAGCCGGGAACCCGCCTCGGTGATATCGGTAACGTCATCCAGCAGCATGCCGAGAAACATCGTTACTCGGTGGTGAGAGATTACTGCGGCCATGGTATCGGCGCGGTATTCCATGAGGAACCACAGGTGATGCACTATGGGAAACCGGGCACCGGCATGGAACTTCAGGAAGGCATGACCTTCACCATTGAACCGATGATCAATCAGGGCAAATACCAGACCAAGCTGCTGCCAGACGGATGGACTGTGGTCACCAAGGATCACAAGCTGTCTGCCCAGTGGGAACATACCATCCTTGTGACCGCAGACGGCCATGAGGTTCTTACCAAGCGATCGGAAGAGTCCTTTTAAGTGGACCGAAGCGAACTGGAATCCCGCATCAGCAATGACCCCTCTCCGGTAAAGGCTGCCCGGGAGCAGCTGAAGCAAAGGTATAACGCCGATGCCGAAGCCTTCAGACAGGGCGCTGATGTTCGCGCCCTTGTCCATTCCAGAGCCGACACGGTCGATACCGTCCTGAGACTGATCTGGAACCGCTTCCCCTTTTCCAACTCGCCGGATATCGCCCTGATTGCCGTGGGTGGCTACGGCCGGGGCGAGCTTCACCCTCACTCCGACATCGACCTGTTAATCCTCACCCGCAATGGAATTGAAGACAGCTGGCACGAGGATCTCGGTGCCTTCGTTACGCTGCTCTGGGACCTGAGGCTGGATATTGGCCACAGCGTTCGCAGCATCGAAGAAAGCAAGGCGGCCGCCCGTGAAGACATCACCATACTGACCAACTTGCTTGAGACCAGAACCATTGCGGGGCCGGATGAGCTGCGCATGGATCTCAGCGAGCAGGTGTATTCCGATGAGGTCAGTACGGATCGAGACTACTTCATTGCCAAGCGGGAAGAGCAGCAGCACCGGCACCAGAAATACGGCGACACCGAGTACAATCTTGAGCCGAACGTGAAAGGCTCTCCGGGTGCCCTGCGTGACATCCAGACCATTGGCTGGATTACCAAGCGGCATTTCGGCCTGCAGAATATCGCCGACCTGACCCGCTTCAGCATCCTCACCGAGGAAGAACACCAGATTCTGTTCCAGGGCGAAACCTTCCTGTGGCAGCTGCGTTACGGCCTTCAGCTTCTGGCAGACAGAAACGAGAATCGGCTGCTGTTTGATCACCAGCGGGCCCTGGCCCAGATGCTTGGCTACAAGGATGAAGGCAAACGCCTCGGTGTTGAGCTAATGATGCAGTCCTACTACCGGACCGTCCTCGCCCTCGCCGAGCTAGCCGACGTGATTCTGCAGTATTACGACGAGGCGATCCTCGGCAGTGCTTCGGAGGATGCGATCCAGCCGATCAACAAACGCTTCCAGATTCGCAACTACTATATAGAAGCGGTCAACAACCAGGTCTTTGCCTACGCGCCTTACGCCATCATGGAAATCTTTGTGTTGATGGCGCAGCACCCCGAAATAAAGGGAATTCGAGCCACCACGATTCGTTCCCTGCGGGCTCACCGGCACCTGATTGATGATGCCTTCCGTTCCGATCTGGCGGTAACCACGCTGTTCATGGAGCTGTTGAGAACCCCCCATGCGCTGGATCAAACCCTGTCCGCCATGAAAAAGTACAGCGTGCTTGGTCGCTACCTGCCAGAGTTCGGCCAGATCATCGGCCAGATGCAGCACGACCTGTTCCACATCTACACAGTGGATGCCCACACCATGCGGGTGATCCGGAACATGGTTCGGCTCAACGGAACAGAAGCGCAGACAGAGTACCCACTGGCCTCCCGCCTGATTCACCGGCTGCCAAAACTGGAAACCCTTTACATCGCCGGCATTTACCATGACGTTGCCAAGGGCCGGGGAGGCGACCATTCAGAACTGGGCGCCATGGACGCAGAAGCATTCTGCAAACGCCATCACCTCAGTGAGCGGGATACCCAGCTGGTTTCCTGGCTGGTTGAAAACCACCTGTTGATGTCCATGACCGCCCAACGCAAGGACATCTCGGACCCGGATATCATCCACGGCTTTGCCAGGGCAGTGCCAAGCCAGGCGCACCTGGATTACCTGTACGTGCTGACCGTTTGTGACATCAGCGCGACCAACCCCAAACTCTGGAATACATGGCGCGCATCACTCCTGCGCCAGCTCTATATTGAAGCGAAACGGGCATTGCGGCGCGGAACGGAAACGCCCATCGACCGGCAGGAGTGGGTGCGTGCCACCCAGTCCGAAGCCCGGGAGATCCTGCACGCCCAGAACATGACCGACGAGCAGATTGATGCCATCTGGGACACCGTGGACGAGGATTATTTCCTCCAGGATTCCACCGTGGATATTGCCTGGCAAACGGCAGCGATCATCCGTCATGGCGATAACCCGGACCCGTTGGTGTTGATTCGCGACACCCGGGGCGGCCCCACCGATGGCTATTCCCAGATCATCATTTACATGAAGGATCGGGTGGCCCTGTTTGCCGCGACCACAGCGGTGCTGGAGCAGCTCAACCTGAACATCGTGGATGCCCGGATCAGCTCCAGCGAAGGCCCCTACTCCATCAGCTCCTATGTGGTGCTGGATGAGAAAGGCCAACCCCTGGGCACTGACCCTGCCCGTAAGGAGCGCACACGCAAGCGCCTGATTGAGGAGCTGGACGACCCCGATGACTATCCCGACATCATCCACCGGCGCACACCACGGCAACTGAAACACTTCGCTTTCCCGACGGAAGTGACGTTTTCCAATGACACCATCAACCAGCGCACGGTGATGGAAGTTGTCACCCCGGACCGACCCGGCCTACTGGCCCGGATTGGACAGGTCTTGCTTGAGCATCGGGTTCGCCTGAGCAATGCCAAGATTGCCACCCTGGGCGAGCGGGTTGAGGACGTTTTCTTCGTTACCGACGAGCACGGCGAACCTATCCGGGACCCGGCCGTGTGTCAGGCGCTGCAGCAAGACCTCTGTAAAATGCTGGACGATATTCAATGAATCCGAATCTGGACAGACTTCACCCCTACCCGTTTGAAAAACTGGCAAAGCTTAAAGCCGGCATTACCGTCCCTGACCATCTCCGGCCAATCTCACTGGGCATTGGTGAGCCGAAACATCCGTCACCGGACTTCGTGAAGCAAGTCATCGCGGACAACCTCGACAGGCTCGCCAATTACCCCACCACCCGGGGAACCGACGAACTCCGTGAGGCAATCAGCGAGTGGGCAACTCATCGCTTTGACCTGAAACCGGGCAGCCTCACTCCCGCCCGGAACATTGTGCCGGTCAACGGAACCCGCGAAGCCATCTTCTCTCTGGTTCAGGCCGTGGTGGATGCCAGCAAGCCGGCCACCGTGGTGAGCCCGAACCCGTTTTACCAGGTGTACGAAGGAGCCGCGTTCCTGGCGGGTGCCACACCTGTGTATCTGTCATGCGACGCCTCCAACGGTTTTATTCCGGATTTTGACTCGGTGCCAGAGTCCACCTGGCACGATTGCCAGGTGTTGTTCCTGTGCTCGCCGGGCAATCCCAGTGGTGCGGTGATTCCGAGAGAAACTCTGGCAAATGTGATTGCCCTTGCCGATAAATATGACTTTATCGTCGCTTCCGATGAATGCTACTCCGAACTCTACCCGGAGGAAGGCAAGCCGCCTGAGGGGCTGTTGCAGACCTGCGCCGCCATTGGCCGCCATAACTTCGCCCGCTGCGTGGTATTCCACAGCCTCTCCAAACGCAGCAACCTGCCGGGGCTGAGGTCGGGATTCGTCGCCGGTGATGCCCGCATTCTGGAAGGCTACCTGAAATACCGCACCTACCACGGTTGCGCCATGCCTATCCATAACCAGTTAGCCAGTATTGCCGCCTGGAACGATGAGGACCATGTGCGGGAAAATCGGGCAGCCTATCGTGCCAAATTCGAGGCGGTGGTGCCCATCCTGCGGGAAGTGATGGACGTGGATTTCCCCGATGCGGGGTTCTATCTGTGGCCGTCCACCCCGATGGATGATGAAACCTTCGCCCGGGAACTTTCCGCCCAGCAGAATGTGCATGTGCTACCGGGCCGTTATCTGTCCCGGACCGTGGACGGCCACAATCCGGGCGAGAACCGGGTGCGGATGGCGCTGGTGGCGCCGCTTGAAGAATGCGTGGAGGCCGCGCGGCGGATTGTTGAATTTGTGAGGCCAAGCGAGGCATGAAACTTTACGGCATCCGGAACTGCGACACCGTCAAGAAAGCCCGCAAATGGCTGGATGAAAACGGTGTTGATTACGAATTCCACGATTTCAAAAAGGATGGACTGGACGGCGAGATGCTGTCCCGCTGGGAACAGGCGGTTGGCTGGGAGACCCTGCTGAACCGCCGGGGGACCACCTGGCGGAAACTTCCCGAGGAGGTTCGTGATACCATTAGCGCCCAGAGCGCCCACGAGATCATGCTGGAGAATCCATCCATCATTAAGCGGCCCGTCGTCGAGCGCGCCGGGACTGTATCCGTGGGCTTTGATGCAGACGAATGGGCTGCATGGCTAACCTGAATTCCAGATCCAACCCAATTTCAAAATTTAACTCCGGGGTCAGAAGAACGCTTTCTTCTGACCCCCTATTCAGAACAGGAGCAACCACCTGATGAGTTTTGCATTCGGTATCGGTATCGGCACCCAGAACAACCAGGGCGAATGGCTGGAAGTCTTTTACCAGCAGCCGGTCATGACACCTGACAACACCCTCATGGAAGTCATTCGCAATGCAATGGACTACCGGGGTGGCAACCAGGCAATCAGCGCCACTGCCGAACAGCTCAGCCAGCTTGCCAACGCCCTGCGCCAGGTTGGCCAGACCGAGCAGGCCGCCCTGGCGGAAAAAGCGGCCAACAGCAAACGGCCCGTGGTCGTGACTATCCTGGAAACGGACGACACCGCCTCAAGCACGCCTGAGGTTTACCTGAAGCTTCACCTGATCTCCCATCGCCTGGCAAAACCGCACGGTGTGAAGCTGGATGGCATTTTCGGCCTGCTGCCGAATCTGGCCTGGACCAACGAAGGCGCTATTGATCTGAACGAGTTGCCAGAGCGCCAGCTCCAGGCTCGACTCGACGGCCGCACCCTGGAAGTGAAATCGGTGGACAAGTTCCCGCAAATGACCGACTACGTGGTGCCTAAAGGTGTGCGCATTGCCGACACTGCCCGTGTCCGTCTGGGCGCCTACGTGGGCGAAGGCACCACAGTCATGCATGAAGGCTTCATCAACTTCAACGCTGGTACCGAAGGCACTAGCATGATTGAAGGCCGTATTTCTGCCGGCGTTATGGTTGGCAAGGGGTCCGATCTGGGCGGCGGCTGCTCCACCATGGGCACCCTCTCCGGCGGCGGCAACATTATCATTGCCGTTGGAGAAAACTGCCTGATTGGCGCCAACGCCGGTATTGGCATCCCGCTGGGTGACCGCTGCAAGGTTGAAGCTGGCCTGTACATCACCGCAGGTACCAAGGTTGCCCTGCTGGACGATAACAACGAGCTGGTGGAAGTGATCAAGGCCCGGGACCTCGCCAACCAGGCAGACCTGCTGTTCCGTCGTAACAGCCAGACTGGCGCGGTGGAGTGCAAAACCAACAAGTCCGCGATCGAGCTGAATGAAGAGCTGCATGCAAACAACTGATTCCCCCACACTCGATCTTGCCATTGATCTGATCAGCCGGCGATCCGTCACTCCAGACGATGCCGGCTGCCAGGAATTGATGATGTCGCGCCTGGCACCACTGGGCTTTGCCGGGGAACACTTGCGCTTTGGCGATACCGATAACCTCTGGGCCCGGAAGGGCTCGGAAGGGCCGGTCCTGGCCTTTGCCGGGCACACCGACGTGGTGCCAACCGGACCGGAAAAAAACTGGGCTCATCCGCCCTTCGATCCGGTGATCAAGGACGGCTACCTGTACGGCCGAGGCGCTGCGGATATGAAGGGCAGTCTCGCTGCATTCATCACAGCTTGTGAGCGATTTGTGGCGAAATACCCGGACCATCGTGGATCCATTGCCCTGCTGATCACCAGTGACGAAGAAGGCCCGGCGCAACATGGCACCGTCAAAGTAGTGGAAACCCTGGAAGCCAGAAGCGAGAAGATCGACTGGTGCCTGATTGGCGAGCCGTCCAGCACGAACGAGGTGGGGGACGTGATCAAGAACGGGCGCAGGGGCTCTCTCCATGGATACCTGACGGTGCACGGCGTGCAGGGCCACGTCGCTTATCCGCACATGGCCGAGAACCCGGTCCATTCGGTGGCCCCGGCCCTGGATGCACTGGCGAACGAGTTCTGGGACAGCGGCAACGATTTCTTCCCGCCGACCACCTTCCAGATCACCAAAGTGGAAGCCGGCACCGGCAGCAACATCATTCCCGGTGAGTGCCTGGTGCACTTCAACTTCCGCTACTGCACCGAAAATACTGCAGAGAGTCTCGAGGAACGGGTCGTTGCGATTCTGGACCGCCACAACCTTAGGTACGACCTCCAGTGGCATCTCAGCGGGCGGCCATTCCTGACCGACAAGGGCGCCTTGGTGTCCGCCAGCCAGGATGCCATTCTTTCGGTTACCGGACGGGAAACCGAGCTTTCAACCTCCGGTGGCACCTCTGATGGCCGATTCATTGCACCAACCGGTGCACAGGTGCTCGAGCTTGGCCCCATCAACGCCACCATCCATAAGGTGGATGAGTGTGTGAAGGCGAAGGATCTGGACACGCTGTCAGAGATTTACGAGCAGATTCTGATAGAGCTGCTGGCGTAATCACAAGAATGGAATTAATAGTGAGGCGGAGGGGTTTCGTCCTGTTCGGATTTCATGTTGGACGGGGACACATCCTTCAGTTGTTTGTGCAACAACCGCTTGGCCTCCCATAACTCCCGAATGTCCATTTCCTGCTTCGCCACCTGCTCGCTCAGGGTGTTGATAACATCATCCTGAAACGCCAGCCGTGTTTCCAGCTCGTCCAGTCGGGTTTCCAGATCGTTCTGGCTCATTGGGTATTGGCACTCCCCTGGGTGGATCTCTAAAGAATGTGATTGATGACACTGCTTATCCCGCTGCTTGGTCAGCGCTCGGGATAATCTGGTATCATGCCGCCTTTGCCCGCCAGCGCTCCCGTTTTCCGGGGAACTGGCGGTTTTCACCGGCCGGATGCCCGATTTTACCCGATATCCGGTTTTTATCGTTAGCGTTACAAGAATGGAGAAATTTCACTCAATGCGTAATCCATCCAAAGCGATCCTTGTTGCTCTCCTGGTCGCCATTCCCGCACCGTTGGTACTTGCCCTGTTGTTGTCGCTCACCCCCGAGCCACTTCGCCTCATTGCCGTTGGCGAATTTGTAGAAGCACTGGGAAGCACCCGCGGCATCGCCGCTTACCTTATCGCCCTGGTTCTTTTCGGCATTGCGGGCTTCCTGGCCATTGCGTTCTCAGCCAAGCAACCGGCCAGCCAACGCAGCACTACCCAGCCCAATAACCGCGCACCGAGCCCGAACTACGATGAGGACGAAGACGACAACTACGACGAGAACAGCCCTGAGGGTAACGAAGAAGGTACCGTCAAGTGGTTCAACGTCAAGAAAGGCTTTGGTTTTATCGTGCGTGACAGTGGCGATGAGATTTTCGTTCACTTCCGCGCTATCCGTGGCCGCGGTCGCCGGGTTCTTCGCCAGGGGCAGCTGGTTCGCTTCAATGTTGTGGAAGCCGACAAGGGACTGCAAGCCGATAACGTTTCCATCCTGAGCGACTGAATCGCAGCCCACTGAAAACAAAGAGGCAGCCCACGGGCTGCCTCTTTCAGTTCCAGACGACCTGTTGTTCGCCCCGATGGTCCAGACGCCACCACTTTTCCTCCTCAACCGGCTCGCCTTCTTTCCAGTCTCCCGGGCTGCAACGGATCTCGGTATTTATGGCGCGCCAGGCGCTCCGGGCGCAGTCCAGATCGCTGCGCCAGGGTAGACGCTCACCCTCGATGACCAGTGACGTAAAGCGCTTCCCAAAAGCCCCCGGATACAGGGCTATCCGAAGCAACTCGCCTTGATAACGGGCCAAACCCTTGACCACGCTCTTAACCTCACTATCGTCCAGTTTCAATTCGTCGAGATGGCTCTCAAGCCATCCCGAAACCGCACCCGACTTCAGATCACGAATATAAATTTCCAGATCCTGCACCCGCTGAATCTCCGTCCTGCTGCTCACAATGCAGCACATAGTGAACCGGCCCGCTTCGTGCTGCAACCCAGCATTCCAGTTCCTGCCGCAAATCCTCAACACAGAGCTGACGGAGCGTGCCCGCCGCCTTTCGCTCATGCCAGGCCACTTCTGCAGCCACACGCTGGAGTTGGATTTCACCCAGTGAATTCTCGATGTCTTCAACCGACTCTTTCCTTGCCAAAGCGACCAGAGACTGGCGCCGCAACGTATCTGCCTGCCCCGCCAGCGCTACCGCATCTGTCGCCCCTCTGCGAGCAAACAGGTTCAGCCGGGCGGCGGCCCGCTCCAGCCACTGCAACATTCCACCCGGCGTGCTGACACAGAGGCTGCGCCGGGACGAGACAAAGCGGATCACTGCCCCCGGTATCTGCATATTCCACTGCTTTTCGATGGCCGCCTGATGGGCAATCAAAATCGCTTGGCGCTGAACCACGCTTGAAGCCGGCATATCATAGGTGTCCAGAGTTCGGCCAAGGCGATGCTGCAGCATCGGCACTCCAGGGCCCAGGCCGGGCTCATCCGGACCAAGCAGTAGAATCGGGCCTGCCCATTGCAGAACCAGCGCCGACGCCAGGCCATCAGGCAATTCCATCAGGGCAACCAGATCGGCGGGAGAGACATTGTCGAGCACCAGAACCGGCCAGCGCAAACGATCGGCCGGGGACTCCCCATTGCCCACGAACTCTGGAAGGACCGGCAAATCACTGGCCATGATCTCCGCTTCGCGCCTCAGGTCCAGCTCGACATAATCCTGTTCCAGAGCAGACAGCAGGGATTGCAGCCACGAGGTCTTGCCCGAACCCCGCTCGCCACGCACCCAAACCAAGGCTGAGGGCGAAGCTTCGAGGCTGACGGCGACATTTTCCGAAAGCCCAACCCACGAGGAGTCGGTAACCACCACGGGCGCTCTCTGAAGTTCGTCGACGGGAGGAGGGTCCCTATCCTCAGTCTGGCGCGGCCAACGGGCGACCAGCTCAAGGACTGCCACATACGCCTTTTCCTGCAGCCGCTCGGCGTGGCGAACCAGAGCTTCCAGCAACTGCCCCCACCCCAGCCAGGGTGACTGGCTGGCCTCTCGGGCGGCTGCAAACCAATACATGAGCTGGGATGATAATTGGCCCTCGCCACCGACTTCGGTCACGATAGGCTGCTCACACTGAATGGTGCGGATGAGCTCGTCCATATCTACCCCGCAGCCCCGAAGAAAGCGGGTAATTGCCGGGCCGGAATCCAGAAGGGCGAGCAGGTAATCTTCAGCAGTAACTACCGAGCCGCCGCGGTGTTCAACGCTGTCACGGGCTCGCACTAACGCAGTCTGGCACTGCGGATCCAGGCATCCTTGCCAATCTTCCATCAAACATCTCCCTGTTCTGAACGCATCATCCTGATGCAAACGCAGTTTTGCGAGCGCCCATCATAACACTTTCAAATGGTTAGCGACCCGTAACGAAGTCTCACCTCTTACCAGGTGCCGCTGTTTTCCATGCTGGCCCAGGACTCCCTCGGCGGCAGCGCCTCGCCTTTTTGCAGCAATTCTATGGAAATGCCGTCCGGCGTGCGGATAAAGGCCATATAACCATCCCGTGGCGGCCTGTTAATGGTGACGCCATTAGCGTTCAGGTGCTCACACAGTGCGTAAATGTCATCAACCCGATAAGCAAGATGACCGAAATTTCGCCCACCGGTGTACGCTTCAGGATCCCAGTTGTAGGTAAGCTCAATCATCGGCGCCTTGTCTTCACGGGCCCGGGCTTCATCTTCAGGGGCTGCAAGGAACACCAGGGTAAAACGGCCCTTATCACTGCTTTTTCGATTGATTTCAATCATTCCCAGCAGATCGCAGAAGAAATGAAGGGTCTCGTCCAGGTTACTCACCCGAATCATAGTATGGAGATATTGCATGAAGCCTCCTTCGGAACAGGATTAATCGCGAATTCACCGTCTTACTATGAGGACAGTTTACGGTATTCTGGCCGCATGGATGCAAAAACAGCGGACAATCACCTCTCAAAGCTGAACACACCGGCCATCCGGCACCTTGCCTGGTTGTGCCGGGCACCTCAGCTGCTGCACTCGCCACTGACCTTTGAGCCCGGCCGTTACCTCTCCGAAGATGTGGACAGCAAACTCAGTACATGGGATTGCAACCCCGATTCGGCACCCGCGCTTTTGAGGGAAGCACCCCAGAATCGACTCGGCTTCTATTTCGAGCGACTTTACCGGGTATTGCTGGAGGACTTGCTGGGCTGGAACATTCTTCTACAGAACCGGCAAATACAATCGAACGGACGAACCATCGGAGAGCTGGATTTTGTGGTTCACAATCGCACCGATGACCGGATAGAGCATCACGAAATTGCCATCAAGTATTACCTGGGTGTTCCCGAGCCGCATGGGAAGACCCTGTGGTACGGACCTAACGCCACGGACCGACTGGACCTGAAAACCGACCGGATGCTGGGCCAGCAAAGCCAACGGACCCAGCTGCCAGAAACCCGAACCTTATTGGGTGAGGCCGGTATCACCGGGCCGGTGACGCCGCGGATCTTCTTGCCCGGGTATCTGTTCTATCCCGCCGATCAGCCAGTTACCGTTCCGGATTATGTGCCTGCCAATCATCTACGCGGGCGGTGGTGCTATCTCTCACAGCTCAAAAGCTCGGACATTGCCAGCTGGGTGGTACTGAACAAGCCTCACTGGATTGGGCCCTGGAGTCAGGGTAAAGCGCCCGAAACAGAAGATGTATTCGCGGCGCTGAACAAAATCGAGCGACACTCCATTCCTCTGCTGTTCGCTAGCCTGGATAGCGATTCAAGCACCGGTGTCTGGCAGGAAAACGACCGGATATTTGTGGTGCCCGACAACTGGCCCTAGCAGCTGATCAGGCGTCGATCAGATCCTTCGCCCACTGCGGCAGGACCTCTCGACAGGTACGCCACTGCCCTCGTTCCCAGACCGCAACGCGCACATAGGGTTGATCGAGGCTGGTGTTATCGACTAGGTGTAATTCATCCACCAGCCCCACACACTGCCGAAGATTCGCCAGGGTTCTTGGAATACGCGCTTCTATTTTGGTCTCCGGCACATTATGGCCTCCCGACTTCACCCGAGAGGCAACCCGGGCCTTGTTAAGCGAAGCCAACTCCAGATGGAAGTAAAACAGCCGGATTCGGAAACCCGCCGCTTTGGCGGCCCCCACGAAGTCCACCTTCGACGGATGAGAAAAAACGGTTTCAAAACAGAAACTCTGATGCTCCTCGAGTAACCGGAACCGCTCCTTCTCCGCAATCAGCGCGGCTTCGTAACTGTGCTTCTCGGGCGCATCGGGCCAAACGCTGCGAGCAATATTGTCGGCGTTCACCAGAGGAATTTTTCGGCGGGCCAGAAACCGTTGGTAGAAGGTTGTTTTGCCGGCCCCGTTACCGCCAACCAGCAGCCAGAGTTCAGGCTGCGTTGTCACGGTCACTCAGTGCCTCAAAACGCCCGTTGCGGAACTGACCTACTTCCCGGGAGCCATCCGGATAGACGGCCTCCAGATACCCGGGCTTGTCGCCAGATGCCTGATACACCGTGCGCCCCCGGGCAATGGATCGGGTCAATTCGCCGCTATCGCGGGCCTGATCCACCTCTGTCCACAGCTCCTCACTGGCAACCGACTCAGCCACCACCGGCTCAACCCTCACCTGGCGAATACCCTGCGCGATGGCAATCAGATCCTCTGCACTCACCTCACCGGCAACGGCCCGACCAATCTCGGCCCAATACTCGATCTGCTTGGGCGTTGAGCGCCGGTGAACCGCACCCTCAGCTGCGGCGTGGCGGACCAGAATGTCGTCGAGACGGACAGCGGTTGTCATGGTGGCCTCCTGATGATGCACTTCGGTAATTGTTATAGATTACCACAGATGTTGCAGATCGCAACAAATGGTTCGTGATGCGTTGGATCAGGAGGTTGACCAGCGAGGCATTCTCCTGCACCCTAATCTGGTTTCATTATGCAACCGGAGAAAGCGTGTGAGCGAATACAGAAACCGAGCGGTGGTGCTCAAACAGCGCCCACAAGGCGAGATTCAACAAGGCGATCTGGTACTGGAGGACCGCCCGGTTCGATCCCCGAACGAGGGGGAGGTGGTTGCCCAGGTTCTCTGGTTGTCCCTGGATCCCTACATGCGTCCCCGCATGAATGATGCCAAGGGGTACATGGACCCTATTGGGATTGATGAGCCCATTGTTGGCGAGAGTGTTGCACGGGTGGTGGAATCCCGGTCGGACGACCTGAAGGTCGGGGATCTGGTCACCTGTTATTCCGGCTGGCAGGAGTACGTTACTTTTCCTGCGGATGCCCCGATGGTGTACAAGATTCAGGAACGCGACAACGTGCCCCTGCAAGCTTACCTGGGTGTTGCCGGCATGCCTGGGCGCACCGGCTACTGCGGCCTGATGTACGTGGGCAAACCCAAAGCCGGCGAAACCGTGGTTGTCTCTGCGGCCTCCGGCCCCGTGGGCACGGTCGTCGGCCAGACCGCCAAGTCGGAAGGCTGCCGGGTTGTGGGCGTTGCCGGCGGCTCTGAGAAGTGCGATTACGTGGTTAATGAGCTCGGCTTTGACGCCTGTGTTGATTACAAGGCTGGCAATCTGGAAGCGGACCTCAAAGACGCCTGCCCGGAGGGCATCGACATCTACTTTGAAAACGTCGGAGGCGCCGTAACCCGCGCAGTTGCACCGCTGTTGAACGTCGGTGCACGGGTACCTATCTGTGGTTTTGTATCCGCCTACAATGCAACGGATATGGCGAGCGTGGAAACCCCATTCCATGTGCTCAAGGCACTTGACCCGGTTCCGGAGCACCGCTTTTTCCTGGTAACCGAGTGGCAGGACCGGCACCAGGAAATCACGGACATTCTGGCCTCGAGGGTGGCTTCCGGTGAACTGAAATACCGGGAGACCGTTGCCGAAGGCCTTGAAAATGCCGTTGAGGCGTTCAAGGGCCTGCTCAAGGGCAAGAACTTCGGCAAGCAACTGGTCCATATTGCGGACTGATTGTGTCCGAAGATGGACGAAGGCCTGCGGAATCAGTCTGAGATTTTCAGGAGCACCTTTCCGGTATTCTTGTTCTCAGCGACGTAGGCCATCGCCTCTTCCACCTGCTCAATCGGCCAGCTGCTGTCGACCAATGGTTCAATCTGGCCGGCACTGAGCAGTGGCCATACATGCCTGTGCAGGGCCTGCATCACCTCGCCCTTATCCTCGACGGTGCGGGAGCGAAGCGTGGAGCCGATCAGTCGCTGGCGCTTGACCAGCATGATGCCCAGGTCCACCTCGGCCATTCGGCCACCCATCAGTCCGATCAACACAATCCGACCGTCCACGTTCAGGACCTTCTGGTCGTCCGCGATATAACTGCCGCCGACAGGGTCCAGCACCATATCCACCCCACCCCAGTTTCTTACGGCCTCGATAAAGGAACCGTCTTTTCGGTTCCAGACACCACTGGCGCCCAGGTTGCGGCAGGTCTGCAATTTGGCATCATCGCCCGCAGTTGCAAAGACAGGGTTACCAAACGCCGTGGCGAGCTGAATAACAGCGGTGCCCAGACCGCTGGCGCCGGCGTGCAGAAGCACCCTTTCACCGGGTTTCAGCGCTGCCTCGTGGTAAAGGTTCAGCCAGGCCGTCGCAAACACCTCCGGAATCGCTGCCGCTTTCTCAAGAGTCAGGCCCTTGGGTATTGGCAATACCTGAACTTCCGGCACTATGACCCTGGTGGCGTAGCCCCCACCGGTCAGCAGTGCGCAGACTTCATCGCCGGGCTTGAAGTTGGTAACGTCCGGACCAACCGAGGCAATCCGCCCACTTACTTCCAGGCCCAGGATGTCCGAGGCACCCGGTGGTGGCGGATAAACACCGGCACGCTGCATCAGGTCCGCCCGATTGATTGCAGTCCAGACTACGTCGATTTCAACGTGGTCCGCCGGCGGCTCACCCGGCCCCTCCCAGGGCTCCCAGCTGAGGTTTGCACCCGTAGCCTTGATTGCTTTGGTCATGTCTGAGTTCTCGGCCTTGCTCATATCCGCTCAGGATACCCCATGTTTTTCAAGCGTTGCACGAATGATATCGCCATAACGTGCGGCAAGCGACGAAACCCGCCACTCATCCGGAAAGCTGGGTAAAGGAGGGGTTTCAAACAGTTCGATTAGCCGATCTGCCGCGCCCAGGGCTTCCGTTTCGGGATCGTCGGGATAGCTCGGGTAGCGTTGATTTCCGGGCACATATTCCGGATAGGCCAGCCGGTCGGGTGCGAGAGCAAGACAGCCCGAGGCCATGGCCTCCAGCATCGCCAGCCCTTGAAAATCGTGCAGCGCAGTGGAAACAACCACATCCGCCTGCTTCAGCAGCCTGTTGTAGTCCTGGCGGCTTGCCATGAAACCGAAATCCACCAACCGTTCACTGTGCCGCTGTTCAATCAACCGGAACGCCTCAGGCGCTTTGCGGAACTGCTCACCCACTACACTGATTTGAAACCGCCGCCCTCGGGCGGCCAGCGCGTCGAGCATCAGGAGCAGGCGGTCCGGACCCTTATCGTATTCCCAGCGATGGTTCCAAAGTAGATGCGGGCACTGCCTGTTGATACAACGGCGCTCTTCCGCGAAAAGACTGTCTTCAACCGGAACGGGAAGCACACAGGATTTATCAACAATACCCCGGAGCAGACCTTCGGGAACGCCGTCAGGCAGCTTATCCAGAAAAGCCTGGGCCTGCTCAACAAAACTGCGCCGATTCCAGTCGCTGTTGAACAGAACGGTATTGGCAGCCACGGCGCTGTAAAGGTTGACCATTTTCGGCTCGGCGCTGGAATGCTGGTTGCCGGAATCCGGGTAGGCGAACTGGTTCTCGTGCATGTACAGAATCGCCGGCGTGGCAGCGAGGTGGGGATGGATGCCCCGAAGGGTGGCCAGATCCACCGTGGAGGTAACCAGCAACAGATCCCAGGATTCCTGCAGCAATGGTGCCTGCAACCAGGTCAGCGCATTGCCACGGATCCGCCACTGGAAGAACCTGGGTGGCAGAGCGAGAATGTGCCAGTCGAACTCCGGGTGGCTTGCCACCAGCTGTTCCCGCCAGCGTCGGTGGCTGCCTGCGTCATAGGCCGAAAGCAGGAGGATTCGAGGTCGGTTGGTAACGGTGTGTTCGGGCATTGGCGCATTCTGCCCTACTCCCGGTTCGACAACCAGACGCTTTGATAGGGCTTTAGGGTGATCGAGCCGGACAGATCATCGATCTTCATGCCCGAAATCAGGTCCTGCCAGTGGTCGGTACCAATCAGGTTAATATCACTTAACGCTACTTGCTGAACGTCATCGCTGATGTTGTGAATACAGAAGATGGACTGGTCCCGCCGCATACTCTGGCGCCAGAAGCCAAACAGCTGAAGGCCGAGATGCAGGGTGAACTGAGTAGCATTGGGATGGAACGCCGGCTGTTTCCGGCGAATCGCGACCAGTCGCTTCAGTTCGTGGAAGGCCTTGCTGTGATGGCTAAGTGGGTCTGCCAGCGTCTGTTCCAGATCGTCCAGCTGCCACTGGCTGCGGTTGATGGAACGCAGCCGGCCAGTGTGCTCCACTCTCTCCAGATCATTCCCGGTGGCCAGCAGGCTGTGGATGTAGAACGCGGGAATGCCCTCCAGCGCCAGCATAACGGTGTGAGCGCAGATGAAGCGCTGCAGCTGCCAGTGGTCCGTGCCGGATTCCGCCGTACCCTGCAAGGCATCGTACAAGGCGATGTTGATCTCGTAGGGCTGGTCCCGGCCATCGGCCGTGCGGCGATAGGACACCTTGCCTCCGAAGGAGTCCAGGGTATTGATCAGGCGGTGTTTTTCCTCGTCGGTCAGCAGGCCGTCGGTCGGGCGCATACCAATGCCATCGTGGGAGGCGATAAAGTTCAGGTAGGTGGTGCCCAATTGCGCCGGTGGCATGCTCATCAGCCAGGTCTTCAGGTGTTTACAGTCTCCAGTCACCAGGGTATTGATCAGCAGCGGTGGCAGAGAAAAATTGTAGATTACATGGGCTTCGTTGGCGTTGCCGAAATAGGTCAGGTTTTCCCGGT
>AZIH01003912.1_pt1 | contig 23497 bp, 15 predicted proteins | sample 359041 | NCBI WGS metagenome assembly AZIH01 (sample SAMN02429716, study PRJNA222664) | marine sediment metagenome | biome: Sediment sample; isolation source: enrichment culture of sample MGS-ANC(UA) from oil contaminated site at the... | place: Italy: Ancona | collected 2012-02-14 | depth 6 m m
CTGACGTCCTTTTGGCTCGAACGGCATCTGATGTTCCGGCAAATTTTGGGCAAATTGCAAGACGGCAGTGCCGAATTTCTTGACGGGCGCGCGCCCCGCTATGTGCCTGAAATGGCACGATATACCAGTTTCTTTTTGGAGCAACTACACGAACATCATAACATTGAAGACCACCATTATTTCCCGAAATTCAAACCCTTTGATGCGCGGTTCGAGACGGCATTTGAATTGTTGGACGCGGATCACCACGCGCTTGACGGGCAAATGACGGCACTGACCGAGGCATCAAATGCAGTCATCGGGGCGGCGCAATCGGATGGCGATGTGATTACGGCGGCGGCACGTCTGCGCGATGTGCAGGGCGGCTTCGAACGGTTCCTCAATCGCCACCTATGCGACGAAGAAGAGGTCATCGTACCAATTGTTTTGGAATATGGCGAAGAGATCGACTGAGCGCTTGATCGGGATCAAAGTGGTGCGCGTCGCGGGCGGATAAGCTTTGGGTCAACGCGACAGAAGGAGATACCGCGATGAGCCATACCCCACATGAATTGCACGAAGAATTCCCCGAATACGCCGAGAAAATGACCGCGCTGAAAACCTCGGACGCACATTTCAACAAATTGGCGGACGAGTATCACGAGGTTAACCGTATGGTTCATCGTGCCGAAGCCAAAATTGAACCGGTGGCCGACGAAGCCGAGACAGAATTGCGCAAGAAACGCGCGGCTTTGAAAGACGAAATTTACCAACTGTTGTCTGCCTGATCAGACTGGCCGGACAGATAAGGGGCGCCTTTGGTTGGGCGCCCTTTTAACTTTTTGGGCGATATGACGTAGGGCGTTAGGCCACCTCATAGGGTAGGATGCCGCGCGTGCCTGCTTCGACCTTGAGGCGGCGTTCAAGCGGCGGGATCGACCGTTGATGACAATTGGTGCGTTCGCAAATTCTGCAAGATATACCAATAGGTTCATAGGCTTGCGGCACCTGCATGTTCAACCCGTCAGCATAGATCAGCGCGTCGGCGTGGCGCACCTCGCATCCCAGAGCAATCGCATAGCGCCGCACCGGCGCCCCGAAGGAGCCGCCTGACTTCGACACGTCTCGGGCAAGGCTGATATAGCGCACCCCATCCGGTGTTTCGGCCAATTGCCGCAAGAACCGTCCCGGGGTTTCAAAGGCGCGATGGACGTTCCATAACGGACATGCCCCGCCAAACCTGGCAAATTGCAGCCGCGTGGCGGAGTGGCGTTTGGTGATGGTGCCCGCTTGGTCCACGCGTACGAAGAAAAACGGAATACCTTTGTTTCCCGGGCGTTGCAGGGTGGACAGGCGATGTGCGACCTGTTCGATCGAGGCGCCGAAACGGTTGGCGAGACGTTCAAGATCGTGGCGCATGTCATTGGCTGCGGTCAAAAATGTCGTGTAAGGCATCAGCGCCGCACCGGCAAAATAATTGGCCAGTCCGATTTTGGCGATGTCGCGGGCTTCGCTGGATTGAAACCGTGCCAGATCAAGCGTCGCCTCGATGAGCTTCTCTTGTTGCAGCAGGGCCACCTGTAACAGCAATTGAAAGGTTTGGGTTTGCGGGGCGGCGCTGGAGGAAATGCGCAGCATGTTTTCCTCGGGATCGAATTGACGCAGTTTGTCCATATCGGTGAATGCAACCCGCACGCCGGAATGACCCAAGGCCTTGATCGCAGCGAGGCGGATGTTGGTGGGGGCACCTCCGGGGGCGGCGAAATGCTCTGCGGCGATATCCACCGCATCAATGTAATTGTCGCAGTAATGAAAGAAATCACGCACCTCGTCCCAAGGGCTGGGTTGGATACGGGCGTCTTCACGGCCCAAAGCTTCGTCCAGAGAGGCGAGCCGCTCATGGGTTTGACGATACGCGCGGTGCAATTCCAAAAATGCGCGGGCAAGCGCCGGGGCGTTTGATGCGGTTAACCGCAGATCGGCCAAGGGCGGCGCAATTTCGGCAAAGACAGGGTCGGCCAAGGCTTCGCGCATGTCCGAGACAAGCCGCTCGGCGTCGCCGGTCGACAACTCGGTGACATCGAAGCCGAATTCTTGCGCCAACGACAAGACCACCGTGGTCGACAGCGGGCGGTTGTTGTTTTCCATCTGGTTCAGATAGGGCAGGGAGACACCCAGTTTTCCCGCAAAGGCCTTTTGGGTCAATCCGAGCCGGGTGCGCGTTTCGCGCAGTTTGGTGCCTGCGTAGAGTTTTTGCGTGGTCATGCTGCGATAACGCCTGTTTTGCTTTTGGAAAACCTTCACCAAGGTTAACTTTGCAAAGCAGGGTTAACAAGCTGCTAACTCTGTCCTGTTTAGGCGTTCAGCCGGGATAAATTTGCTTTTCGCGCCGGATCACGTAGAGGATCGAACAAAGCCCTATCACAGCAGAAAGCTCCATGAGGATCAGCAGGGGCGTCGCTCCTGTGCCCGGACCAAGCAACATGCCGGAAGTTGCCGAAAGCGCCGCGCCGCCCCCGATCATGAAGGATGCGCCCAGACCTGAGGCTGTGCCTGCCAGATGCGGCCGCACCGATAACATCCCCGCAGTGGCATTGGGGATGGTGAGCCCGTTGCCAAGTCCGACAAAACACATGAACCCGAAGAAGGTATAGACCGTATCGTGGCCGGTGCTGTCGATGATCAACGACATGCCCACGCCGGAGATCGTGAACAGCAACCCAAGGACGACCAGATTGTTGATCCCGTAGCGCGCCGAATAGCGGGCCGTCAGATAGTTGCCGACAAAATATCCCAGCGACGGCGCGCCGAAAAACAGGCCGAGCATCTGCGGGTTGAGGTCATAGACGATGCTGCCCACAAAGGGCGCGCCACCGAGATAGGCGAAAAACGTGCCGGAGCCGAGGGCCGAGGCGAGGCAATAGCCCCAAAATCGCCGGGAGGTCAAAAGCTCGGGGTATTGGGCGAATTGTTGCCCCAAGGTGTTGCCCGAACGCCGGCCCGTTTCGCCGAGATCCAAATAGCTCAATCCAAGCACCAAAAGCCCGGCAAACAGTAAAAGCCAGAAGTTTGCCTGCCATCCCAATATGCCGTCCAAAAAACCGCCAATCGCAGGCGCGGCCATCGGCACCACGGCCATGCCCATGGTGACATAGGCGATCTTCGCGCCGGCCTCTTCGGGGTCGTCCACCATATCGCGCACCACGGCCCGCGACAGCACCATCGCGGCGGCCGTGGTGGCCTGAAGCATCCGGAAGATCAAAAACCATCCGGTCGTCGGCGCATAGATGCATCCGACTGTGGCCAGACAAAAAATCACCGTGCCGCAAAGGATCACCGGCCTACGCCCGATCATATCGCCAATCGGGCCGATCAAAATTTGTAAGACCGCAGAAAACCCAAGATAAATCCCCACCGACAGGCCCATCACACCCGTGCTCGTGCCGAAATGCGCCGCCATCGACGGCAGCGATGGCAGATACACGTTGATCGCGAGGGCGGAGAGGCTGGCCAGAAGAACAAGCGTCACGATATGGGGCGGGGTCTTGCGGCGCAAGAAATGCGCCGGGGATAACGATTTGTCCATTTGCAGTGATTATGTCCTGTGCGGCGGCATTGTCCATCGCGGTGCGGTTTTTACGGCAGTGCAGGCCTGTATATAGGGCGTAATATCGCAAAGATGTGATGCCGCCGCTTGGCGTGCCATCGTATGGGGTGTCTGCGGGCGCAGAGGGTCGGAAAAGCCCCATCGCCACCTGTCGGACCCACGAATAAATGTCCTTTTTGAGGGTATCTTCGAGATTATCATACTGAAATTGTTAAGTAAATGGAAGTTTACCTACTTGATCGGCGGCGAAAATGTCCATTTAACACAAGATTAGTGTCCATCGAAAATTCAATAAAGATGCCGCCCGAAGGCGGCATCTTAGAAATCGAAACCATCAAGGGACTAAGGCAAAGTCAGGCTATTACTGCGCTCTCAGGTTTCTGTCGTTGTATGTGATTTCTCGGGACTACCACGCAAAGAATTTTTTGGCTGAATGTGATGGATTCTGTTTGGCGAATGTGTTCGCGAAGAACATTCCTCATCGGTCCACGGTCATCATTTATCTGTCTATAAGCCAGCCAATGGTAAAGCGTGCCAAACTTATATCCGGGGTGGGCAGCGACACCTTCCCTTTTCATCGGCCCTGCTGCCTGAAGCAATCTAAATGCGTCCCGCAGCCCTGGCTCTCCTTTGCTGGTATACTCCCAGCCAACACAAGCAGCGCGATGGTAATCTTCTGCACTCATTTTATCGAGATCTACACGAAAGCCGAATGCGAGCACGGCTCCGAGAATTTCTGTTGCACGGACCGCCTGATCGATCTGTTGGCCATCAAGCCAGTCCGGGCCGGGCATTCCGGCAATGCGCCCCAACAGGTATGATTGGACCGGTGATGGTTTTGCCGCCACGCTATGGTCCACCATAAGTTTCAGACGCTCAGAGCAAAATGGAATTCTCTCAGACAGGTCGGAAGTCAAAGAAGATTGGGTATCGGCTGACATCAGATAGATATTGTGAATCTGGCATACTAATGTCGAACGAAACCTCCAAGAAAGATGTTCCCGCCGCCCCACGCGTGGGTCACCTCCTCTCGCGTCATCCTCCAAAAGGCACATCGGGCAGAATTTTGTGACCTTGCCAACCATCATCTTGGAGCAGAACCCTTGATTGCCCAAATAATATCGGCGGTCTCTTAATCGGAGCATAGTGTTTTGCAGAACAGGTTTCGGATCCTGATCTGCTATATGGCATAGATTTTGCACAAATTCGGCATGGCCAGTCAGGAAGGCTTGAACCGGAATTCTCAGGTCAGCCAAGAATGCCTGAACACCCCCTCCAGTGTGATATGCGGCAAGACGACCCGCCCATGATGTATGTGTTTCGTCCGGCGAGAACGCCAGACGTGGGAATAGACCACCTTTTTTCATGTTGTTTTCTTTCGTATTGTGCGCGCATCTCTATGTGATGCCGATTTGATGTGGTCAGGATCGATCTGCCACCAATCGTCGGCGAGGAAGATGTTCCGGTCGATGGTATCGCCCTCAGTGAGTGACCATGCGGCTGCAAAGTGATACATACTCAGCTGTCCGGCGCCCTCGAGCAGGGCACGCTCAATGGCCGAGATGCTATACTCGATACACAGGCCGAAGCGCTGCCGTGCCGCATGGACGAGACGATCTACCAGATCTGCCTCGGTTGGAGGAAGGAGCTCTGCGATTTCACAATGCGCATCCATGATTGCCAAGATGTCGTCTCTATCAGCCATGGCATCGACCAGCGGCAGGATAAGCGTTGAAAACCGCCTCTGAACTTGTGGATCAGACCTGACAATGTCGCCCAGCCTCTCGGTCCCGGACAGGATGACAATGACGGCGCTGTCGCCCTGCATAAGCGATTTGATAGCGCGAAGAATCTGGTTCTTGTCCGCACAGAAAAGATCATGTGCCTCGTCTATCCAGAGGACAGCCGAATTGAGCAGCACGAAGCGCTCCTTGAGGATTTGCCATAAGGACCAGACCTCGCGACGTGGACTGACGGAGGGGTAGCCGGTTAGCCGGAGGATCTCCCCGGCCATGCTCTTCAAGGTAGCAGGGCTCGGCACGGACGCTGCAATATACGGTCGTGAATCCTCGGGAAAACCCACAAATGCGGGGTGCTTTGACAGCCCCCGTTGCAGCATTGTGGACTTTCCCCCGCCAGGTCCCCCTAAGACCATGATACCGCGCGTCTCCCCGGTGTTGGTGAAATGCGCGGCCTTGGGCAGGAGGTCACCTTCAGGCGACCTCGCAAGAAGGCGGTTCAGGTGTTCCATAAAGGCATCGTCACGCGGATTCCCCACGTGAAGGGCGCGCAGACGCGTCAATGCTTTATCGATTTGTGCAGCGTTCATCATGGTCTATTCCTCGAATGTTAAGTTGCTGTTCGGCCTGCGGCGGCCCGTCGATGCGGTGTCGTGCTCGGAACCATCCGGTTCCGGGATGGAGCGCCCAAAGCCGTCTTCCAGAGGCGTCGGATCCTTTGGCGCGCTGCAGAAAGCGCCCTGAAACATGGCCGTCTCCATGTTTTTGACCCGCTGATCGCTCCAGTCTTCGACCAGAAGTCCGGCCATCGCCATTGCCGCGGCGTTGCGTTCCTGGATGGCCTCCATGGCCGCAAGCACAACATCACGATCGAAGGTTTTGCGTTTCGGTTGCGCCGCACGAAGACTGCGTGTGGCGACCATCCAGGTTTGTGCTGCTTTGCCTTCCATCATCGGATCAACGGCAGGGATATCGAACCATTCATCCCCAAGGCGCGCCTCAACGGCGCCCATGTCGCGCGGATGCCAGCGCACATCAACTTCCGACTCCCCGCTACGGTTCATCCACAACGCCAACTGCTCGGAGTGGTAGCGAACACCAAGAACTGTCAGGCCTTCCTTGGTCAGCTTACGGGCCATGTTTTGGCCGAAAACCAGACGCTGGCGGCGCATATCCGGAGACGGTGTCACACCATATTGAACCGACAGTCGACGCCAGCATTGCAAGGGTGTTTCGCCACCAAGGCCGCGATGAGGCGTATTGTGATAGCCATCGACAATCCACCGGACGAGGGCAAAGGCAAAATCGTCGAACGTCAAAACGGCCCGATCGGCAGGGTTTGCGTCACCTTTGGTGATGATGTCTGAGAAAGTGCGCCCGGGTGAGACCGATGTGACGGCCATGTTGAGGGTGCCGAACCACCGCTCGCCACGCCCGCGTTGCTGGGGCATCCCCGCAACGGTGTGCTCTACTGAAACGCCCAAGTCTGCGCATGCCACGCGGAAAGCTTCGGATTTGAAAGCGGTTCCGTTGTCGGTAACGATTGTTTCCGGGGTCAGGTGCATATCCCATGCCCCTCGAGACCGGACGGCATCCGACCACTGACCTTTGTCAGAGATGACCATTTGCAGACACTGAAGCGCTGCGGTCGCTTTTGGACCACGAGAGATGACCATTCCAAGGATGCAGCGAGTGGTCGCACAAAGGGCAACCGTCAGAACCCAGCGGGCTTTTGTGTTGTCCAGCCCCACCGCATGCCGCTCTTCTTCGGTCATGAGATCCCAGAGATCGCTGGAATGCATCAATGTCATCAGATCGATTGTATGTTCGTCTATTTCGACGCGCTCGCCAGGGCGGGTAAGTTGCAGCCCATTTCCTACCGGCATGAATTTCTTGCGCGCAGCCTCGAGCCCTTCACGCGCAACCGTGACGGTATACGGGTCGAGCGAATTTACCGCGCGGCGCACCGTTTCACGGCTTGGCGTGGCAAGGGGTGGCAGCCCTTCCTCAACACGTTCGGCATTCACCCTTCCGAAAGCGATTGCGACATTGTCAAAGATAACCCGTTTGGTCGGGCGCTCGAGCCCCATATACTTGCGGACTTCGCGCATCATTATGCCAGTCGCTTCCGGATCCATCAGGCGATTCCGGTTGCCGCGCAGATGCATCTTGTCGATCAAGCCAGCCTCGCCGAAGAGGGCTGCCTCCTTCACCCACCGACGCAAAGTGCGCGAGGAGGGAAGTTGACCAAAGTCCCACGAGGAGCCGGGTGAATTGGCGCCCATAGGATTCATGCCTTTGGTCAGCTGGGATGCACGGCGGAAGAGTTCACTTTCGTTTGCCTTGATTGACTCATCGGTGGCCTTCAACTTCCCCTCACGGCGCATTTCATTGAAGGCCGCAACCCAGGCGCTGCGCTTTGAATGCAGGGCACGGCGCTTTGTGCTCAACGTCGACACCAGCGGTGTGGTCGTGCTCAGACGTCTTGCTGCCTGGGCCGGGTCAAAGAATTTCGGTTCATGACGCAGGCGCCCCATTGAGCCGTGTCGGCGCAGCTGGTCGTGTGTGAACTCCTGACACAGGCCGCTCCCGTCAGAACGCTCCATGACCCACCCCATCTCATTATAGCTGTGCGGCCGCCATGAGACGCCCTCCACAGTCACCTGATCCGACGTGCTGAAGGCATAGCGGGCCTTCGCAACATCAGGATTGTTGAATTTCAGTTCCATTTTTTCCGTTCTCCTTGAGTTGACTTTTTGGACGTAAAGGGGGCGCCCGCTGACTCGTAGCCAGAGGTTGACCGAGGTTCCTCGGCTGCGGTTCGGTGATAAAAAGTGACGGTTCCGGCCAGAGCTTTACCGGGCGAACTGGTTAGAGCGGCTTGGCCTTATAAATAGCCGCGCTGTAGGTGATTGCCTCATGATCACGCAAACGGAGGTGCCTGCTGCGGATCAGACGCACCAAGGCGCGAAACCCATCGCCAAAAAGCCCGGTCTCCGTGACCAGATCGCCGATGGACGTCACTCCCTGCATGTTTCGCACCACGGCGGACGCGACGGTGTCATGTTCAGGATGCATCGCGCGGCAGGCATGGAGCAGCTTCGCATTGAAAAGTGAAACCTGATCCAGATCAGCATCCGTCAGAAGTCGGACATCCTCAAACAACCTCGATTTGCGCGCCTGCTGTGCGATGTGCGGGATTGTTTCGGCAAACTTCCCCCTGCACCCGACCAGCGGCTTGACGGTGTAGGCGATACGTTTTCCGTCAACCCGGGTGACCACAAAATCAAAATAATGGTTGCGCAGCTTGCCATCCGGATCACACCATTCAAACGGGACCTGTTCGTGCAGATCCGCGGTATCCGGATGGGCGGCCAGACAGAGCGCATAATGGAACTCAAGGTGGCTTTCGGACTGGACCACACGGCCTTCGCCATCGCCAAAGACGAAGAACCCGGTCAGGTGATTTTTAGACGATCCAGAGACTTTGCGGGTCGAGTGGCTGGCCGTTACGAGCCGTTGCCCGCTATGGTGTTGAAGACATGTCATAGAAATTACTCACATACGAAGAGGGATCGTCGCCCGGATGCCGAGCGGCGGTTTTTTCGTGATGCGGACCATGTGAAGGAGGCAGCCGTGCGTATCGCGCAGCTTGCCCTAAATTTCAGGTCCGGAATGTGCCATGAAGACCAACGATGCTAACGCCGCCCCGGTGCAGAAACTGCAGATAAGGATACGGCCTGACAGCATCGGGTTTATGTGATGGCAACTGAAAAGGGGGGTAATTGGACCGTCGGCTCCAGAAATTTGCGGGCGGCGCCCGCCTGAAACCGACTATCGAATTGGGGTAATGAGGTGAGCAAGCTGCTGAAGAACGGCCCCGTCCAACGTCAGCTGTTGTTTGACAACAGGAGTCTCACGTTCATCGCGATTTGTTAAAAACCGAACGCGCAGAAGGTCCTCACGCACCTTGAACGTGAGAGAAGCCTCAGGTCCGTCGGTCTTGAACATCAACGTCCATACCACATCATCGGAAAGCGTTAGCTGATCTGTCGCCATGGCATCCAACATCAATGCGACAGCCTCCCCAAATGTTTTGGCCGAGGCCAATGCGGGACCAGCAGGAAAAAGTTCCAGTTCGGATGGTTCCGAAAAGTGCCATCCGGCCCCTTCGGTGAAACCGCCCATGCCGTCAGACGCCAATTTCAAATTTGTGGATACCAGGCTCCGCTTGAGCTTTGTCATTTTCTCGGTGGCACCGGGGGCTTCCGTCATCCCCGCGCCGGACATGACCGCGAAAACAAGATTGGTGACATCGAGGGCCGACATATGGGCTGCGGCACGTCCGCGACCCCCTTTGGTGCGCAGGCCGTTTTCCGATAGGCGACGGTCTAGGGTCTCGACCTTTGAGACCGGAACCCCCATCACCCCTGCCACTGCGGACACCATTTCACCTGACGTAGCCACGACCGAACCCCATTCGTGTAAATTTCTCATGTGCAATTGATCAGATCTGCCAAAATGAGTCAATTCTATTTCGCATATTTTTCTCATGGAGAAATTTTGCGCCAGAAAAGTAGGGCATTAAACCATATAATGTAACGCGATTTCAGTTACTTGATGCGGAGTTTTGCAGAGTTGAAATTTTTTCAAATACATATTTTTGGCGCTATTTGCCCCAACATCAGGGGCCTTGATCGCCGAAATCTTCCAGCGAAAATCCAATATTTTACAGGAGATAATAAAAAAGAAGTAACTGCTTTTTCAATATGGTATTGACAATATTAGCAATGGTAAGTATGTGGGTGTTAGGTTAGCAGGAGAAAGCCCATGCAATGCACCGCGCACATAGACATCAGGATGAACCAGCGAGGCATCCGGCGTGACCTGGTCAACCTTGCTTTGGAGCTGGGCGAAATTCACGGGGATCGCCACGTTCTCACCTCGAAAATTATCGATGAGCGAATGTCGACCCTCCAGTCGCAAATGAAAGTTCTGGCTGACGCAAGAAAGAAGGGCGGGGTGGTCGTCGTTGCGGAGGGTGACGTTCTGATAACAACTTACCGTGCGAACAGTTTTACAGCGGTTCACCGCAAAAATAAGTAGCTCTTGTCCCGGAGACATCATGAAAATCGAAGACATCATTGAAACTGTAGCGCGTGATCGATTTGAGGGGGTCCTTGGCCTGCTTGCGATCAGCGCAAATATTCTCGTTGGCGACAAATCGATGGGGGAGCTTGATCTTCCGGCGCATCTAAGGCGCCCTGACACACTGCCTGTTTTGGAGGGGGCTGCCAAAATGCTTCTGGCCGAAGATGCGGGTGTGCGTTTTCGGGTGATCAGTAATATGCTCGACAGCGTTGATAGCAGAAAATCTGCTGTTTCTTGGATTAGAGATGGTTCAGCCAGCCAACTTGTTGACATGTTGGCGGATGCATCGAGTGCCGGGTTTACCTTTGGTTCTGCTATAAAGCCGTGCTTGATGTTTGCCTTTCAGGCAGCACAAAAAGGTTTGAAGCCGCGCATCCAATATCAATCTATCAGCAATCTTGATTGCGCTTTGATTTCCCAAATAGCCGCGATCATCGAGGTTGATGACCTGATCAAAACTCCTCCGGGTCTGCCGTGGAGCGAAGCTGCAGGCAGTGACTTCGAAGTCGAATTGATGATGCCTCCTTTCGGCGCGCATTTTCAGCATAATGAAGATCTGCCTCAGCCGATCCTTGCGGGGTTTGGTCTTGAGCACGGCCGCCGTGGCCGCCTTAGCTATGAAAGTGTCGCGATAGCGGCTGCCCTGCGTGCAAATGGCAGAGCAATCATCTCGGTCTCGGATGGCGAGATGTTCCGTATGGTTGGTGTTGAGCCAATATCGCGCCGAAATCTTACTGAGAGTAATCGACTTGCAGCAGTAATGGCTGTGCCGCCGGGGTTGATGTTCCCAGGTATCATGATCAAAACGAACCTGGTTGAGGTCGCGCCGGCCACCGAAACACATGACATGGTCCGCTTCGTTGATTTTGGACACGAGAATCTCGTTTCCCGGGGCGCACGGTCTCGTTTGGAGGTCAGCGATGATGTGAATTGGGCAGAGTTCCTGTTGAGCTCTGCACCTGAAGCGCGGGGCATCGTTAGGGATGTCAGTCGCGACGAGATCATGGATAACAGTTATGTGCTGACTCCGGAGCGTTACCTCAACACGGGGCCGAGAGAAAAAGTTGACGGGCTCTTGGCGAAGTCTGAAGAGGCACTTCTGATGGAAGTTGCTGATCTCATTCGCCCGGTAAGCCTTACCGCATCGGATGATGGCGAATACACGCTCAGAGAGGCAGCTCCAGGCGACATCACTGCACGGGGTTTCGTCGGTGAACCTGGCAGAACCTTCAAGGTTGATCGTGCCACGTATAATAAGGCGGTCAATCAGCAACTGCGGCCCGGTGATTTGATCGTTGCCATCAAGGGGGCTGTTGGCACAGTTGGTATCGTTCCAGATACGGTGCCAACGGGGGCGGAGAATGCGATCTGGACTGCTGGGCAATCGATGATGATTGTCCGTTCAAAGAAGCGTGGCGGCATTTCTCATTTGGTGCTTTACGAATATCTGTCGAATTCAACGGTCCAGGAATTCATCCATTCGATTGCTGGCGGCACCGCCATCCCTACATTGGCAATGAAAGACCTGAAGGAATTCCGGGTGCCGGTTCCGGAACAGGCAATCGTTGATAGCGTCGAAACCGCCTTTGCTGATCGCAGCGCAGTTTTTGAAGAGATTTCCCTTTTAGAGAAGAAGCTTGACGATATGCGAGGGCAGGCTTGGCCCCATAAGCATCTGAAGGGCGCAAATACATGAGTATACAGGGGCTTAATCCACAGAAAATGTAACAATCCCGTTTTGAATTGCGGAGCTGACATACTATGCTGGGGCATGTTGGCTGAAATATCGCGTGCCGCAGAATCCGTGGCCCGACCATCAAGAAAGAAAATTGAAAACCATGACAGCCAACATAGAAAAAACCCTTTTTGCCGCCGCAGACAAAATGCGCGGTAAAATGGATCCGGGCGAATACAAATATGTTGCCCTTGGCCTGCTGTTCCTGCGCTATGTCTCCGCGGCTTTTGATGCCAAACACAAGGAATTCCTTGCCGACAATCTGGCGGATGCCGATGATCCCGAGGAATACGCCGCCGAGAATGTGTTCTGGGTTCCGGACACTGCCCGTTGGGATCATCTCGCTGCAAACGCCAAGGCGGCCGACATCGGCGTGCAGGTCGACAACGCCATGCGCGAGATCGAAAAGGTGAACGAGACACTCAAGGACGCTCTGCCAAAAGTCTATGGGCGCGCGGAGCTTTCCCGCGACATCGTTGCCGGGCTGATCGAGCTCTTCACCAATGACCTGACCCTGTCAGGCAGCGCCTCAGACTTTGACTTGATCGGTCGCGTCTATGAATACTTCATCGGGGAATTTGCCAGCAACGAGGGCAAGCGGGGCGGTGAATTCTACACCCCGAAATCCATCGTCTCAACGCTGGTTGAAATGCTGGAGCCCACCTCGGGCCGCGTCTATGATCCCTGCTGCGGCACCGGCGGGTTCTTTGTTCAGTCTGAAAAATTCATCCACGCGCACCGGGGGCGCGTTGATGATATCGCGGTCTACGGACAGGAGAGCAACCCGACCACCTACAAGCTTGCCCGTATCAACCTTGCCATGCGCCGCATCTTTGGCAACATCGCGTGGAACCACGAGGGCACGCTGGTGCGCGATGCCTTCCCGGACGAGCGGTTCGAATTCATCCTTGCCAATCCACCGTTCAACGTCTCGGATTGGGAGGGGGAACACCTGCGCGAGGACAGCCGGTGGCAGTTTGGTGTGCCGCCGGTGGGCAATGCGAACTATGCGTGGTTGTCGCACATCCATCACCACCTGTCGGCTAACGGGATCGCGGGTGTGGTTCTGGCCAATGGCTCCATGTCGTCGATGCAATCGGGCGAGGGCGACATTCGCCGCGCGATGATCGAGAATGACGCTGTCGATGCCATGGTGGCGTTGCCGACGCAGCTGTTTTTCGGAACGCAAATTCCGGCCTGCTTGTGGATCCTCGCCAAAGACAAATCCAACGGTCATGCGGCGGGCCGCACCCTGCGTGATCGCCGCGAAGAGGTGCTGTTCATTGATGCGCGCAAGATGGGCATGCTCGTGCCCGGCTCGCGCAAGCAAAAAGAGTTCTCGGTGGAGGAAATCGCAAAGATCGCGAGCACCTACCACGCCTGGCGCGGCGAGACGCCGGATGCCCCCTATGCGGACGAGGCAGGCTTTTGCGCCTCTGCCTCGGTCGAGGAGATTGAAAAGCACAATTTCGTCCTGACCCCCGGCCGCTATGTCGGCGCGGGCGCGGTAGAGGATGACGGCGAGGTTTTCGAGGAGAAGTTCACCCGCCTGATGGGCGAGCTGCGCGGGCATTTCGCGGAAGGGCGGCGGCTGGAGGGGGAGATCGAGGCACAGTTGGGGGCTTTGGAATGAGGGAAATAACTATCTCAGCAATCGGAAAAGTCGTCACTGGGAAAACACCGAAAACATCGGTCAAGGGTAACTTCGGCGGGGACATACCCTTTGTGACCCCGTCCGATATGGACGGGCGACGCACAATTGACGAGACAGCGCGTTATCTTTCAAAAGATGGTGCAGCAACAGTGAAAAACTGTATTCTGCCAGCAGGGGCAATTCTGGTTTCGTGCATCGGCTCTGATATGGGGAAGACACATATTACGGCCAATAAGTCAGTCACTAATCAACAGATAAACGCCGTAATCGTAGACGACGAACAGCATTCTCCTCTTTTTGTTTATTACAATCTGTATGGTCGGCGAGCAGAATTGCGTGAAATGGCTGGCGGCGCTGCTCAGCCAATCCTTAACAAAACAGATTTTAGCAAACTGACGATTGCGCTCCCGACTCTCCCCGAACAACGCGAGATCGCGGCGATCCTCGGGGCGCTGGATGACAAGATCGAGCTAAACCGCAAGGCCAGCGCCACGCTGGAGGCAATGGCGCGGGCGCTCTATCGGTCGTGGTTCGTGGATTTCGATCCGGTCTGGGCCAAGCTCGAAGGCCGCCCCCCCGCTCACATGCCCCCCGCCACCGCCGCCCTCTTTCCCGACAGCTTCGATGATGATGGCCTGCCGCTGGGGTGGGAGTTGACCACTATTGGCGAGGTTGCAGACATCGTAGGCGGTGCCACACCGTCCACGAAACAGTCTGAATTCTGGGAGGGTGGAACGCACCTTTGGGCCACGCCTAAGGACCTGTCGAACCTGCAAGATCCGGTATTGCTGAATACAGATCGTCGGATCACCGATCTGGGGCTGGCAAAGATATCATCGGGGCTGCTGCCAGCAGGATCATTGCTTTTGTCATCGCGTGCGCCCATCGGCTATCTCGCGATTTCAACACAACCTGTCGCAATCAATCAGGGTTTCATCGGCATTCGGGAAACGCCGGAGGTTTCCGCTATCGAAGCCTATGGGTGGTGCGCCGCAAATATGGACGTGATCCATGCAAACGCGAATGGCTCGACCTTTCAGGAAATCGCCAAGAAGAATTTCCGGCCGTTGTCTTACATCTTGGCACCGAAAGATGTGCGGGAAGCGTTCAATATGCATGCGGGTGAAATGTTCGCTTGCATTACCACTTTCGGCGAGGAAAACAAAACCCTCGCCGCCCTGCGCGACAGCCTCCTCCCCAAGCTCATGTCCGGCGAAATCCGCGTGGGTGCTGCCAGTGCTCTGATCAAGGAAATCGCCTGATGGCCTATGCAACCGAAGCGGACCTCGAACTCTGGGCCCTGGGAGAGCTACAGGCCCTCGGCTTCACTCATCTTCCCGGTGCAGCCACCGATCCAGATGCCACGCCATCATTGCGGCAGAGCTATCGTGACACGCTGCTCCTGCCGCGCCTGACGGATGCCATACGCCGCCTCAACCCGCAGTTGCCCGACAGCGCCGTGCAAACCGCAGTGAACGCCCTGCGCGATACCGTTTTTAGCGGCGATCTGATGTCGGAAAACCGCCGTATCCACGAGGCGCTGGTAGGCGGCGTCAAGGTGACATGGTCCGAGGCGGGCGAAGACCGCAGCGATCTGGCCCGCCTGATCGACTGGGACAACAGGCAAAACGAATGGCTGGCTGTCAGCCAGTTCGAGGTCGCGGGCAAATCCCTGCGCCGCCCCGATATCGTTCTGTTCCTGAACGGAATGCCCGTGGTTGTGATCGAGCTGAAAGGAACCGAATCCGGGACACTCAAAGGCGCGTTCAACCAGATCGACACCTACAAGGCGCAGATTCCCGACCTGTTTCGCACCAACGCCTTCTCCGTCATTTCTGAAGGGGTGACCGCGCGCTACGGCTCGCTCTCCGCCGATTACGACCGCTTCATGCGCTGGCGCACGATTGATGGCGATACGGTGATCGAGGATAAATCGGCGCTGGCCTTGCAGGTTTTGATACAAGGTCTGTTGACCCCAGCGAACCTTCTGCAAATGATCCGCTGGTTCACGGTGTTCGAAGATGAGGGCAAAGGCCCGATCAAGAAGATCGCGGGTTACCATCAGTTCCACGCAGTGCGCAAAGGCGTAGATGCCGTTTTCGCCGCCCGGGGCCGTGATGGTCGTGGCGGGGTCATGTGGCACACGCAAGGATCCGGAAAATCCCTGCTGATGGCCTTCCTCGGCGGGCGGTTGATGCGCGATCCGGATCTCGCCAACCCGACGTTGGTAATCATCACAGACCGCAACGACCTGGACAACCAGCTGTTTGCGACCTTCTCCCGATGTGCGGCGCTGTTTGGTGAAAAACCGGAACAGGCCGATGGCATCGACGACCTGAAACGCCTTCTGGAACGAAAGGTTGGCGGTGTGATCTTCGCCACCATCCAGAAATTCCGCCCCAGCAAAGGGCAGGATGATTTCGGCCTACTGACTGACCGTGACAACGTCATCGTCTTTGCGGATGAGGCGCACCGATCGCAATACGGCTTCGAGGCCAAGATCGACGCGGAGACGGGTGAGACGCGTTATGGCTTTGCCCATCACCTGCGTGTGGCGCTGCCGAATGCCGTGCATGTCGGCTTCACCGGGACGCCGGTTTCACTGGTGGGTGCTGATACACAGAACGTGTTTGGTGATTACATCGATATCTATGACGTCACCCGCGCTGTCGAAGATGGTGCGACCGTTCCGATTTACTATGAGGGCCGGGTGGCCAGGATCACCACCGACCAGGCAATCATGGATCAGATCGATACGGACTTCGACGTCATTGTAGATGACGCAGAAATAGATGGCGCCGATATGGACGAGCAGTCCGTCGCCGCCCTCAAGAGCAGATACAGCCGCGTTGAAGCCCTCGTTGGTGCAGACAACCGTCTGAATACGGTCGTTGCAGATATCTTGAAGCATTTCGATGCGCGGTTGGAGGCGATGGACGGTGGCAAGGCCATGATCGTCTGCATGTCCCGCAGGATCTGCGCCGAGGTCTATGAGCGCATAGTTGCGGCCCGTCCTGACTGGCATTCTGACGAAGACACCGACGGCGTGGTCAAGGTGATCATGACCGGATCAGCCCAGGACCCAGCGTCATATCAGCCGCACATCCGCTCAAAGTCGCGGCAAGAGGTGCTGCGCAACCGCTACCGAAACTCAGCAGACGAGCTCAAGCTGGTGATCGTGCGTGACATGTGGCTGACCGGATTTGACGCGCCCTGTATGCACACGCTTTACGTGGACAAACCGATGAAGGGCCACGGCTTGATGCAGGCCATCGCCCGGGTAAACCGCGTGTTTGGCGACAAGCCATCGGGACTTGTGGTTGACTACATCGGTCTCGCGGCAGATCTAAAAAAGGCTTTGGCGCACTACTCGGATTCCGATCAACAGCGCACCGGGATCGACAAGCGTGAAGCCGTTGACGCTTTGATGACAGCTCTCGATGTCATGCGCGATATGTTTCATGGAATAGGCTATATGGATGCCCTTCGGGGCACGCCTCAAGATCGCATCCATATCCTCCCATTAGCAATCGAACATGCCCTGACCTTGCCGGTTTTCGAAAAAGATGGAAAACGGATTGAAGGCGGTGACCGGGCTCTCAGTAAGAAACGCTTTATGAAGGCCGCGACGCGCTTGATCACCGCCTTCCGGATCGCCTCTGGCAGCCCTGAAGCTGAGGGTGCCAAGGACGAAATCAGCTTCTTCGCCGCCGTGCAGTCTGCCATCCGTAAGCTGGATGCATCCTCGTCCTCCGGGCGCGCAGTCGAGAATACAGAATTCGCGATCGCACAACTGATTAACCAGGCCGTAGGATCAACAGAGGTCATCGATATTCTCAAGGAATGTGGCGTAAACAGTCCGGATATCGGCGTTCTGGACGAGGCTTTCCTGCTCGGTATTCAGGGGATGGAGCAAAAGAATTTGGCGGTGGAGGCGCTGCGTCGCCTTTTGAACGGTGAGATCTTGTCACGCACCCGAACCAACCTTGCCAAGAAAGACGCATTTTCCCAGCAATTGACCGAAGCTATCGCTCGTTACCACAACCGCAGCGTTGATGCGCTTCAGGTTATCCAAGAGCTTCTCAAATTGGCCCGTGATTTGCGGGAAGAGCCTGAAGATGGCCTGTCTCAGGAAGAAGCTGCGTTCTACGACGCGTTGGCACGTAGTGCGAGCGCTATGGCCTTGATGGGAAATGAAGACCTCCGCCTTATTGCTGCTGAATTGGTCAATACAGTTCGGGATAGCGCCTCCGTGGATTGGTGGCGCAAAGATAATGTTCGCACGAAAATGCGGGTCGCAGTAAAGCGGATCCTAAAAAAGCATGGGTTTCCGCCGGATCTGCAATCTGAAGCGGTCAAGCACGTTGTTCAGCAGGCCGAAGCAATGGCAAGGGAGATGAGCTAATAGCTCTATCAGACCGAAATCAAAGCAAGTTGTCCGGTCCTCTCGCAATACAAAATATAAACTCGACCTCGTAGCGGCTATAAAGTTTAGAAAGATAGACATTCCATGAGCAGAAAAATCGTCCGCAATGTTGTTGTAGATACACCTACAAGCGAAGATCTATTTCGTGGAAAAGGCCATGAACGAACAGCGCTGTCATTGGCTGGAGCTATAAAGAATTTTGACAATGATGATCGAGCGATCGGATTAGATGGACCTTGGGGTAGCGGGAAGTCGAGCATCGTTGAGATCGCGGCGCTACATTTGGCTTCCTCAGCTGATAGAAAAAAAGTTCATCATCACTTCTTCACGTTTGATATCTGGAAATCTCAAGGAACAGGTTTTCGGCGATCATTTCTTGAGCACTTTGCAAGCTGGGCAATAACCGAGTTTCCTGGAAAGAAAAAGGAACTTCAACAAATTCAAGAAGATATTCATGGAAAAAAGAGAGAGGTGACGACGAGCAACCACCCTATTCTTGGATGGTTTGGCATAATTGTTCTATTTCTATTGCCAATCTTGCCAATATATTACCTTTGGACGAAAACAGTTTTCGATGAACTTGCTAAGGCAGAAGGTAGCTCATGGCGTGACTATGCTACTTCGGTGCCCGCATATATTTTTGGCGTGTTCGCTTTGGGCGTTTTATGCGCAACATTAAAGAAGCAATATTTTGACCACAATGGAAAGATTGGCTTCAAAACCGCTCTCTCCAGCACCCTACTTATAAGCTCTAAGCAGCACCAAGACCATAAGGCAATTCAAAAGATTCGAGAGATCGATCCGAATGATTATGAATTCCACACGACACTGCGACAAATTCTCGGAACAGTGCAAAGTGATCGGCGAAAAGTAGTTGTTGTTCTGGACAACATCGACCGGCTTCCTCAGAAGGAGATCATGGAATATTGGGCATTGGTGAGATCAATTTTCTCCGGAACCCATCAAACAAGAAAGCCAGCGGCAAACGAAACAATTACTGCGATTGTTCCCTATGATAGGGCTCATATTGAAGGCAGCGTGAATAAGGATTCTGAAGAATCTTCAGATGAGAACATCGAAGTTCTGACGCGCCTATCTTCGCGAGAGCTGTTTTCGAAGACCTTTGATGAAGTGCTTGTGGTTGCTCCGCCGGTCTTATCCAACGCACGAGATTTTTTTACAAACGGACTCGAGCGTGCTTTGCCAGGTCAAGTTTCCAAAGATCATGGTTTTCGAACATATCGAATTTTCGCTGAACTGCTTCGCGCAGAAGGGGGGCTGACAACGCCACGACAAGTGGTCTCGTTCGTTAACGATGTAAGTGGCCTCTATGCTTTGCATGAGGGCCAGTTTTCGCTGCCGACGATCGCTGCTTACCTTGCTCACCAAGATCTTATATCTAAAAACCCGGGTATCTTGAATGATTACGTTAACCTTGATCGAAAAATTGTCGACTTGGCGGCTGATCCAGATTTGGCAAAGAATCTGGCGGCAGTCGTGTTCAATGTTGCTCCCGATCTCGCCTTTGAGGTGCTTTTAGACAACGAACTTGTTTCTGCCATCCTTGCGGATAGCCACGAAGAATTAGAGCGACTGTCAACATCCCCTGGTTTTGATCTGCGGATTGACGATGTCATATCGTCTAATTCGGAAGAGTGGATATCAACTGGAGATTTTGGTGTGGCTATTTTGAATATCGCCAAAATTATTCCAAACTACCCGGGTGAGGCAAAGCCTCGCGTCTTGGCGGCACTTATCAAAGCCTTTAGCGGTATCGATGTTATATCAGTTAGCGAGAAAGTGTATCCGCCGTTCCTATCACTGTTCGACATAGTGAAGGAGAACGATCGCCCTGAACTTCTAGAGCAGCTACTCCAGAAGGTATATGCTGGTATATCGAAGATCGAAAATGTCGATTTTGATACCGGGCGTGCGTTCGCATCATTCCTTGGTAAGAGTAGAGAACACATGGATCGACTGGGTCTCACCGATCAATTCAATAAAGAGCTGGGCAAATTAGCGCCCAACAAAGCTGCAGACTTTTTATACGGTTTGGCGTTGGATATTTCGGACAATGGCCTGAGCTTCAATGATCTTGGTCCAATAGAAATTTCACTTCCTGAAAGCGGTATTTATTACACTGATATCGCAACACAGGACCCCGAAGCGGCGCTGTTAGCATTCAGGCAGTTTAGCATAAAATCCATACTGAATGAAAGTGACTGGATAGAAGTCTCCAATGCGTGCATTCAGTATTGTTTCGCCGAGGAGAGACCGCAGGACGAAGTAGCTGCGTTGCTTGCTGTGACCTGTTTTGCTCGTTCTCGTGTTGCAAAAGAAAAGCGAACAGAAATTTCTCTGACTACCGCTTTGGCGGATGGAAGGTTCTTCCGTAACTTGGGCAAAGGGGAAACCGAGGCAAGTGCTGAGGCTGTCGCCCTCGCTGTGTTTCTTGTTGCTGAGTCTGATCTGGGAAAAGCAATCACGGTCCCGGTGAAACTCGCGAATGGTCAGCGATCACAAGATCCGTCCGAAGAGTATACCCAATTCAATGAAATTTTGACGGGCACTTCTGCCTTGTCAGATACTCAAGCGGAAATTGTTGCTAAGGAGGCCAAAGAAGCCGGTAGTATGGTGGGTCTTTGGACCAAATTTGGTAGCGACAATAGAAGCCACGCGACGGCACAAATTGTAGTAAAAGCCGGTTATCTTGGCGGTCCTGTGCCAAATATTAACATCTATGGTCTTAATCTGTATTTTGATTATTTTGCAGAGGTTCTGGGAGAAGAGGGCATGCAGAATTTGCTTGATCGTTTCTCGGCCCGCTTAACCGCAGCTTCGGTATCAGATACGAAGCTAGAGCAGGTTAGCATCGGTTTCTTCTCAGCAACGCAAAATGCCAACGGTGAAAATTGGCAGATATACCATGATCATGTCGAAAAGCAGTTTCAGTCGATTTCTGGCGAAGAGTGGAAGGATCATATCGCTGCATTTGATAAGACATTGCAGCTCCTGATCGAAAAAATTACTATATCGGGTTGTTCTCTGGAGAGCGTGAAATTTCGTGAACCGTTGGTGCAGGCGATGTTGGATGTTCTGTCAGGAAAACTTGAATCCGAGGCATCTGATAATGCCTTCGACACGTTGATGTTGGCTGTCGATAGCAACTACCATGATGATATTTGGAGAACGTTACGAGAAAAAGTTACTGATGTAAGTGCCACGTCACTGGAGGCCGCCGTAAGGCTTTTTCCGCATGCGCTATCTAAATCAATCTCCGAAGGAGATCGCGTCACAGCGAACGAAAAAGACAACATTATCAGATATTTTCTTTGCGCGGCATTGGAAGCCAACAATAAAATTGTTCTCAATGTCTTTATCGAATTAGGGAATAGACGCATTTCTGACTTCAAGAGGTCTATGAATGAAAGCACAAAAAGGTTGCTTGACGGAACTTTGGAATCGTTTTCCAAATCGACTGACAACCGCACTTGGACCCAAAAGGTGCTTCAAACGGTGCAGGGCAAACAGCGCGCAAGAACCTACCTCGATGTTCTTTGGGGTATCAATAAGGACGAAGAGTGAAAGCTCTCTCTTCTGAACAGTTGTCAGTGAGGCTTTTGAAACCGCCTGCGTGCGCCGCTGAAAGAATTGACGATTTCGCCTCAGTGTATAACGGGCCCCCGCGCCTCCAGTGATTTGCCTCGCTCAAGCATCCGCAGCACGCTACGCAGGCTAATCTCGCTCGGACATTCGGGACGAAGAAGCAAATCGGTGATTACTTCGATTGTGGATTGCATAAGGCCTCTACGCGTTCCCTCGCGATGTGCGAAGCCAATAAGATTGTCGCGCGATATTGCGCTAAGGCGGATCGGTGGGCATCGGCTAAGCAAAGGTTCTGGAAGACGCCGATAGTCATTCGATGTCAGCACCCAGATTACATAGCTCATGTCGAACGTCACCTCGAAGTAGGGGCAAGACCAGGTCGACGCGCTCATGGGCTCCAGCAGGGGCAACAGAGCATCAGTCAAGCTGAATGACAGGCCCTTGGTCGTTCTCGCTTGGCCGCTCTTTTCCACCTCATCGACCACGATCACCGGATTTCCAACACGCTGAGTGAGGATCGTGTTGATAAGGCGTCCGGGGCTTGAGCTACCCCAGCTGCGTTGATTGCCGACAAGGCCGAAGGACGCGTTCTCGATGGTTGCTTCATAACCTGTGGTCGGCACGCCGATCACATCGCCCAGATGACGTGCCCACGCGCTTTTACCAATGCCTGGTGGACCGTCCAGAAGGAGAGGCGGCAGACGCAGCCCCGGATCACCAGCCTTCACTGAGCGGCGCATGGAATGCCAAACGGTCTCGGTTGCTGGTCCCATCCATGGAAACTCGGCATGCAGGGTTGCGGCCAATTCATCTGCGTGATGCTCGGTTTCTATCCGTGCCAATCGAACGCCATGGCGAAGGACATCAAGCCTTTTCGCGTCATCCGGCCGAAGATGCGACATGCCTGTCGCTGCTTTGTGTTTCTGACTTATCATTTCCGCCCTCCTCTCGATCTTTTTCTGATCCTTCAGAGACAGGCGGATGTTATCCCGCTGGTCGAGCCACCCCTGATGATCAGTGGTGCCGTCCGCTTTCGAAAGTTTGGCAAAATCCTTTTTGGCAGCCAGAAGATCCCGTCTGTGGGCAGTAAGCCGTATGGCGACCTCATCCCTGGACAGAGAGGGGTCTGGAAAGTGTGCGTTCATAAAGTGGAAATTGGTCATGGCAGATCCCTTTGATAATTGATGTGGCATAGCCACCACATGACGCGTCACCCCGAGAGGTGGCGCTGAAAGAAGGAAAGACCGGGCCTGCAGGGCCCCTTGCTCACGATGAACAAGGCCGGTTAGCGAGGGTGAGAGTCGTTTAAAAGTGGCATCGCCGTCAACCTTGCGGGCGCAGCGCAGGAGATGATCTCTCTGGGGGAACGCCATCAGGACAAAAACCCGTAACGCATTGTTTTATAAGTTTTTGTTTGTTTTTAAGGTGAGGGATGGACACTAACCTTGTGGTTAAGTGGACAAAAACCCCCTCCAATGGACATTTATTCGTGGGTCCGACACCACCTTTGGATGCGCCGGGATGTGTTTGCAAATTTGCAATTTGCAAGTGGGATGCCGTATGTAATTTGCAAATTTGCCGAATTCCGCTTTTGTGCCGC
>AZIH01001950.1_pt1 | contig 23001 bp, 18 predicted proteins | sample 359041 | NCBI WGS metagenome assembly AZIH01 (sample SAMN02429716, study PRJNA222664) | marine sediment metagenome | biome: Sediment sample; isolation source: enrichment culture of sample MGS-ANC(UA) from oil contaminated site at the... | place: Italy: Ancona | collected 2012-02-14 | depth 6 m m
TGATCAACGCAAGTGTACTCCGTGCCACCAGCAACACGGTCTGTTAATAAGTTCCGGACTAAGCCTGTGGCTGGCAGATAACGCTACATCCGGCATTTCAACGACAAAAAGGTGTAGTCAGGCCTGGCCTGCTGCGGCCATACACCTGTCTAGCACCTCTTCTATACCCAATCCCGTAGAATCAATGACTTGCGCATCATCTGCGGGCTTGAGGGGGGCTGCGGAACGGTTCATATCCCGTTCATCACGAACCCGTATCTCCTCTAAAAGGGTGTCAATGTTAACATCGACACCCGCTTCCTTCAACTGACTATAGCGCCTTCTGGCCCTCTCCTCGGCGCTTGCCGTCAGGAAAATCTTGACCGGCGCATCGGGGAACACCACCGTTCCCATATCCCGGCCATCGGCCACCAGGCCCGGAGCCTGCAGGAAGTCCCGCTGGCGCTGCAGCAACGCGTCCCGAACCGGCTGCATGACAGCCACTTTCGACGCGTTATCCCCGGCGGATTCCGTACGTATATCTGCGGTTACGTCCTGACCAGCCAGAATAACCCTGACCGGTTCACCCTCAGGGGTGGGTTCAAATGCCACATCCAGTCCGGAAGCGACTTTGACCAGACCTTCCTCATCATCCAGAGCGACACGCTGGCGCACAGCGGCCAGAGCCGTCAGCCGGTATAACGCCCCGCTATCCAGCAAATGCCAGCCCAGCTTTCTGGCAAGCATCTGGGTGATGGTACCCTTGCCGGACCCTCCGGGCCCATCCACCGTGATAACTGGCACGTTGTTGTCCCCCATTATTCAGCCCCCTCGGCTGAGATATTGATTCCCGTACTCTTTGCAAGTTCCACAAACCCCGGGAAAGACGTTGCCACATTGGCGCAGTCGGTCACGGTAATCTCACCTTTGGCCCGAAGCGATGCCACCGCGAACGACATGGCGATACGGTGATCACCATGGCTGTTCACGGTGCCGCCGCCAATCGTCTGACCACCATCAATGATGATGCCGTCCGGCGTTACGGTTGTTTCCACACCCAGGGCGGCAAGGCCATCTGCCATCACCTGGATCCGGTCACTTTCCTTGACCCGCAACTCCTCGGCGCCACGCAGAACCGTTCGCCCGTTGGCGCAAGTTGCCGCGATGAACAGAACCGGGAATTCGTCAATCGCCAACGGCACCTGATCTTCCGGAATATCAATACCCTGGAGTTCGGCAGAGCGCACCCGCAAATCGGCTACCGGCTCACCACCGATTTCGCGCTCGTCCAGGACTTCAATGTTCGCCCCCATCTGGCGCAGGATGTTAATCACCCCCACCCGGGTCGGATTCATACCCACATGGCGAAGAACAAGGTCGGAACCGGGCGCTATACTCGCAGCCACCAGGAAAAAAGCCGAGGAAGAGATGTCGGCAGGTACATCGATGTTGGTGGCAGTCAGCCTGCCACCACCGCTGACACTGGCCGTCGCGCCGTCACGGTGTACGTGGTAGCCAAAGCCCGCCAGCATTCGCTCGGTATGGTCCCGCGTGGGTGCCGGCTCGGTAACGGATGTGCTGCCTTCGGCATAGAGCCCGGCCAGCAACAGACAGGATTTGACCTGGGCGCTGGCTACCGGCATTTCGTAGTGGATACCGGACAGTTTCTGGCCACCCCGGATCTTCAGGGGCGGACGGCCACCTTCAGCGGTGTCAATTACCGCACCCATGGCTCGCAGCGGATCAGCAACCCGGCCCATGGGACGGCCAGAGAGACTGGCGTCGCCGGTCAGTTCAGAGTCGAACGGCTGGGCCGCCAGCAGGCCCGCAAACAGGCGCATCGCGGTTCCGGAATTACCAAGATACAAGGGCCCACGGGGCGCCTGCAGCCCGTGCACACCCACTCCCCGAATCCGGACAAAACCCTCTTCCGGACCTTCAATCGTGACCCCCATGTCCCGGAACGCCTGAAGCGTGGCCAGGCTGTCCTCACCTTCCAGGAACCCTTTAACCTCGGTTACGCCGTCGGCCAGCGCACCCAACATAATGGAACGGTGCGACATGGATTTGTCACCGGGCACCCGGATATCACCGGAAATAGCGCCGCCGGGCTGAAGACGGAACATCACCTGCTTTTCACTGTTGTTTGTCACGTAAGCCTGTCCTGAGAGCATCTTTGAAAAATGTTCACGCGCCGCTTTGGCGCGGCTGAAAACCCGTAACAGGGTCGCACTGTCCTGGTTTGCGATGGCCGTGCGCAGCTGTTCCAGATCGTGAGTAAAATGGTCAATTACCCGAAGAACTGCCTCGCGGTTCGAGAGAAAGATATCGTGCCACATCACCGGATCACTGGCAGCTATACGGGTAAAGTCCCTGAAACCGCCAGCGGCATAACGGAAAATATCCATGTTCTCGTCTTCACCCGCCAGGGTGTCGACCAGCGAAAAGGCAATCAGGTGTGGTAAATGGCTGGTGGCCGCCAGAACTTCGTCATGATAGGCCACAGACATGGTCAGCACTGTCGCGCCACAGCCCTCCCACAACGCTTTAAGCCTGGCCAGATGCGGCTCACTGACGTTGTCCGGAGGCGTAAGAATCACCTTGTGATTGGCAAACAGCTCCGGATTGGCCGCCCGGATGCCGCTCTTTTCAGAGCCCGCGATCGGGTGCCCCGGAATCACCAGTGGTGAAAGGCTGCCAAAGACCGCCTCAACATCCGCCACAAAGCTGGACTTGGTACTGCCAACGTCGGTCAGGACTGCGCCCGGCTCAAGGCATGAGCGAACCTCCTCCAGGACGGCACGGGTTGCACGCACCGGTACCGCAAGCACCACCAGGTCGGCACCCCTGACGGCATCGGCGACGGAAGACGCCGCCTCATCAATAACACCAAGTTCTTTCCCGAGTTGTAGCTCCTCACTGCGCTGGTCCGCGCCAACCACCTTGTCGGCCAGACCATTACGCCGAATTGCGGTAGCCAGGGAGCCGCCAATCAGCCCCAGACCTATCACCGCTACCCGTTTAAAAAGAGATTCGGAAGGCGCCATGTCAGTCGCTTAACCCCGACGACGTCAGGGCCTGAGCCAACGCGTCGACAAACCGTTCGTTCTCTTCTGGAAGCCCGACCGAAACCCTCAGATGGCGAGGCATGCCGTAGCCCGCTATCGGGCGGACAATCACGCCGTGGGCCAGAAGGGTCTGGTAAACCCCCATGGCCTGCTCCCCTACTTCCACCGCAACAAAGTTGCCGGCCGAGGGAATGTAGCTCAGGCCCATGCGATCGAATGCCTGCTCAAGCTGGCGCAGCCCTGCACTATTCACGTCCCGGGAGCGTTGGAGGTAGTCTTCATCACTTAGTACGGCGGTGGCCGCAGACAGCGCAACCGTGTCTACGTTAAATGGCTGACGCACGCGGTTAAGAATGTCCGCAATGGCTGCGGAACTGACGCTGTAACCCACCCGCAAGGCAGCAAGCCCCCAGGCCTTGGAAAAAGTCCTGCACACGATCAGGTTCGGGAACCGGGACAACAGATCAACCCCGTCCGGGTACTCGTTACCGGTAAGATATTCGCAGTAGGCTTCATCCAGTACCACCAGCACGCTGGCCGGAATCTTCTCGAGAAAAGCCTCGATGGCACCGGCCTTGTGTACCGTGCCCGTAGGATTGTTCGGGTTGGCAACAAAAACCAGCCTGGTGCGGTCGGTGACCGCCGCAGCCATGGCGTCCAGATCATGCCCCCAGTCCCGTGCAGGCACGGACACGCCCTTCGCGCCAATCGCCTGGGTCACCAGGGGATACACCGCAAAGGCATACTCGGAGAAAATGACTTCCGAGTTGGCATCGGCAAAACAGCGGGTGATGACTTCCAGAACGTCATTGGAACCGTTGCCGAGAGTGATCTGATCCATCCCGACACCCAGGCGCTCTGACAGCGCCTGCTTCAGATTGAAGCCGTTACCATCCGGATACAGGCACAGCTCAGACAATGCCTTGCGAGCGGCCGCAAGGGCCTTTTCGCTGGGCCCAAGCGGATTTTCATTGCTGGCAAGCTTGATAATTTCGGCCGGATTCAGCCCCAGCTCCCGGGCCAGCTCCTCAATCGGCTTTCCTGGCTGGTACGGCGACAATGCCCGTACGCCCGGGACCGCCAGACTCTGGTAATCAATGGCCATAAATCATCCTCGATGCTATCGATTCAAAGAACACCAATCGGGTAGGAACCCAACCGCTTGAGCTCAACGGCTTCGTCCTCCACTTCTGCGAGAACCGTGCGTACCTGCTCGTCCTCCATATGCCCTTCAAAATCGATGTAGAACACATAGGCCCAGGTACCACTCGGTGACGGCCGCGTTTCGATACGGGTCAGGCTGAGGCCGTGGCGATGGAAAGGCTCAAGCAGCTGATACAGTGCGCCTGGTTTGTTCCGCATGGAAACCAGAATGGATGACTTGTCGTGACCGCTGGCAGGAACTTCTTCCCGGCCGATGATCAGAAAGCGGGTGGTGTTGTCCGGGCGGTCTTCAATGCTGTTGGCCAGCTTTTCCAGGCCATAGAGCTCTGCTGCCATGTCGCCGGCTATCGCTGCTGTTCCGGGCTCCGCGGCCGCACGTCGCGCCGCTTCGGCGTTGCTGGACACGGTCACCCGCTCAATACCGTAGCGGTGCGTATCCAGCCACTGGCGACACTGGGCAAATGACTGCTGATGAGAGTAGATCCGGGTAATTTCCTGATCCTTGTGCTTCGGGGAAACCAGCAGGTGGTGATGAATCCGCAGCTGCACCTCGCCACAGATTTTCAGGGGCGAAGACATGAACATATCGAGGGTGTGATTGATCATGCCCTCGGTGGAGTTTTCGACCGGCACTACGCCGTAATGGGCGGCGCCGGATTCCACCTCCCGGAATACCGCATCGATGGCGGGCAGGGGCACGCTGACCACCGAGTGGCCAAAATGCTTGAGCGCTGCCGCCTGGGTAAAGGTGCCCAAAGGCCCCAGGAAGGCAATATGCATGGGCTTTTCCAGCGCCAGACAAGCCGACATGATTTCCCGGAACAAACGCGCCATTTCCTCACCGGACAATGGCCCCGGGTTCTGCTCCTTGATGCGGCGCAACACCTGGGCTTCCCGTTCCGGGCGATAGAAAAAGACATCCTGCCCAGGATTCGCTGTCGTCTTAACGTGGGCGACTTCTTGGGCACGGCTTGCCCGGGCGCTGACCAGCTCCATGATCTTCTGATCAATCTGATCTATCTCGTCCCTCAGCTCTCCGAGCCGGACCTGCTCATCACTCATGATCAGCCACGCTCCTTCGCAAATTCAGTCATGTACTCAATCAGTGCATCAACACCGGCTTCGGGCATGGCGTTGTAGATACTCGCCCGCATACCACCCACCGAGCGGTGGCCAGCCAGATTCAGCAGCCCGCGGGCATTGGCCCCCTTCAGGAAGTCGCCGTTAAGAGCATCGTCTGCCAGGGTAAATGGCACATTCATCCAGGACCGGAAACGTGGATCTATCGGATTCGCGTAGAAATCATTGGTGTCGATAAAACCATACAGTTTTCTGGCCTTGCGCAGGTTCACCTCGCCCATGGCTGTTACACCACCCTGCTCTTTCAGCCACTGGAACGTCAGGCCTGCCAGGTACCATGAGTAAGTCGCCGGAGTGTTGTACATGGATCCGTTATCCGCAATCACCTGATAGTTCATCATGGTGGGGGTCTCCTTGCGGGCCTTGCCCAGGAGATCCTTGCGGATGATGACCACGACCAGGCCAGAAGGACCGATGTTTTTCTGGGCACCGGCATAGATCAGGCCGAATTTCGAAACATCCACCGGGCGGGACAGCATGGTGGAGGACATATCCGCCACCAGCGGAACCGACGGGCTTTCCGGGATGAAATCGAATTCCAGGCCACCTATGGTTTCGTTCGGCGTGTAATGCAGGTACGCCGCATCGGAACTGGTCTGCCAGCAGGCCTGGTCCGGAATCGTGGTAAAACCACTGTCTTCCGAGCTTGCCACCACATTCACCCTGCCGTAACGGCTGGCTTCTGCAATGGCTTTCTTGGACCAGATACCCGTATTCACGTAGTCTGCCGAGCCTTTTTCACCCAGCAGGTTCAGTGGAATGGTGGAAAACTGGCTGGACGCCCCACCCTGCATAAACAGAACGGCGTAATCGTCCGATACGCCGGCCAGTTCACGCAGATCTTTTTCTGCAGTTTCGGCAATCTCGACAAACTCGTCGCTGCGATGGCTCATTTCCATCACCGACATGCCGGTGCCGCGCCAGTCAAGCATTTCATCCCGCGCCTGACGAAGCACGCTTTCCGGCAAGGTTGCCGGGCCTGCACAAAAGTTATACGCCCTGGTCATGTTGCTGTGATCTCTCAAGTCTTGCTGAATCTGTCTTTGGCAGGGCCGGCTTATTCTTCGCCGGCACCCTCACCTTTTTCACCTTCTTCCGGGCTGCTGTCTGCGGCCTCAGAGTCGCCTTCACCGTCGAGTTCTTCATCATCGGTTTCAGCAATCCGTTCTACACCCACCAGGCGTTCATCTTCCTGGCTAAGCTTGATCAGGCGCACACCCTGGGTGTTACGGCTCAGGACGGATACTTCGTCTGTGCGGGTACGCACCAGCGTGCCCTTGTCAGAAATCAGCATCATTTCGTCCCCTTCGAACAGCTGCAGGGCTGTTACCAGGTTGCCGTTCCGGTCCGAGCATTGCATGGCAATAACGCCCTGACTACCCCGGCCATAGGTCGGGAATTCGTCGATGGCCGTACGCTTGCCGTAACCGTTTTCACTGGCGGTCAGGATCACGCCGCCTTCCTGCGGGATGATCAGGGAGACCACATGGTGGCCTTCCGGCATCTTGATGCCGCGAACGCCACGGGCAGTCCGGCTCATCGGGCGAACCGCGCCCTCGGCAAATCGAACGGCCTTGCCCGCCGTGGAGAACAGCATGACTTCGGCATCGCCCTTGGTAATGGCCGCACCGATCAGGGTGTCGCCTTCATCCAGGGACAGGGCGATCAGGCCACTGCTGCGCGGACGTGAGAAGTTCGGCAGAGGGGTTTTCTTGACCACACCGGCAGAGGTGGCCATCAGCACAAACTGGTCTTCCGGATAGTCACGCACCGGCAGGAAGGTGGTGATACGCTCACCCTCATCCAGCGGCAGGATATTGACCATCGGACGACCACGGGAAGCCCGGCTGGCCCTCGGAATCTCGAACACCCGCAGCCAGTAGACCTTGCCGCGGTTGGAAAAGCACAGAATGGTGTCGTGGGAATTGGCAACCAGCAACTTCTCAACGAAGTCCTCGTCCTTCATGGATGTCGCCGCCTTGCCCCGGCCACCGCGGCGCTGGGCCTGGTAATCTTCCACGGCCTGGGTCTTGGCGTAACCACTGTGGGAAATGGTGACCACGAGATCTTCTTCGTCAATCAGGTCTGCAATGGTCAGATCACGCTGGGAACTGGTGATTTCGGTACGGCGCTCGTCACCGAACTCGGCAACAACCGCTTCCAGCTCTTCACGGATCACCTGCATCAGGCGGTCCGGGTCACCCAGGATCTCAAGCAGGCCGGCAATCTTTTCAAGGATATCCTTGTATTCGTTCTGCAGCTTCTCGGTTTCAAGACCGGTCAGGCGGTGCAGGCGCATATCCAGGATCGCCTGGGTCTGTTCCGGAGACAGGTAGTACAGGCCATTGCGCAGGCCGTAGATTTCCGGCAGATCGTCCGGACGACAGGCGTCTTCGCCAGCGCGCTCCAGCATGGCAAGCACATCACCCGGGGCCCAACCTTTGGCCATCAGCTTTTCTTTGGCTTCCACCGAACTGGGTGATGCCTTGATCAGCTCGATCATCTCATCGATGTTGGCCAGCGCAACCGTGAGGCCTTCCAGAATGTGGCCGCGCTCGCGGGCCTTACGCAGTTCATAGATGGTCCGGCGGGTAACCACCTCACGGCGGTGGCGCACGAACGCATCCAGCATCTGCTTGAGGTTGAGCGTTTTCGGTTCGCCATTGATCAGCGCAACCATGTTGATACCGAACACCGTCTGCAACTGCGTGTGGGCGAACAGGTTATTGACCACCACATCCGGGTTTTCACCCCGGCGCAGTTCGATCACAACCCGGATACCTTCCTTGTTGGACTCGTCCCGCAGCTCGGTAATGCCCTCGAGACGCTTCTCTTTCACCAGCTCGGCGATCTTTTCGATCAGGCGGGCCTTATTCAGCTGATACGGCAGCTCGGTGATGATGACGGCGTCGCGATTGGTTTTGTTATCGTGCTCGATCTCATGGCGGGCACGGATATAGATGCGGCCACGGCCCGTGCGATAGGCCTCTACGATGCCGGCACGGCCATTGATGATGGCCTCGGTCGGGAAATCCGGGCCGGGAATGAAGCCCATCAGCTCATCAATGGTGAGATCCGGGTTATCAATCAGGGCCAGGCAGCCGTTGACCACTTCCGTCAGGTTGTGGGGCGGAATATTGGTGGCCATACCGACGGCAATACCGGAGGAACCATTCACCAGCAGGTTCGGAACCCGAGTCGGCAAAACCTCGGGAATCCGCTCAGTGCCGTCATAGTTATCAACGAAATCGACGGTTTCCTTGTCCAGATCCGCCAGCAGGGAATGGGCGATCTTCTCCATGCGAATTTCGGTGTAACGCATGGCTGCCGCGTTATCACCGTCGATGGAACCGAAGTTACCCTGCCCGTCGACCAGCGGATAGCGCAGGGAGAACGGCTGGGCCATACGAACGATGGTGTCGTAAACCGCAGAGTCACCGTGGGGGTGATATTTACCGATAACGTCACCCACCACACGGGCGGACTTCTTGTAGGCCTTGTTCCAGTCGTTGTTCAGTTCGGACATGGCGAACAGAACACGACGGTGAACCGGCTTGAGGCCGTCCCTCACATCCGGAAGTGCCCGCCCGACGATAACGCTCATGGCGTAATCGAGGTAGGACTGTTTTAACTCGTCTTCAATATTGACCGGCAGGATCTCTTTGGCTAACTCACCCATCGAGAAAGGTTCCTTTGCGTTATCTGGAAGTCGTATCGGGGCCGTTTCCGGGCCCCATAGTTATTCTTCAACAAGCCGCCTAGTCTATCACAGTCGCCCCCCTTCCGGGGCAACTGAAAGGCAGCCTTAATCAAACACCACCGTCTTGTTTTCGAAGGTAATCACCCGGTCTTCGATGTGGGAACGCAGACCGCGGGCCAGCACGTTCTTTTCCACGTCCTTGCCAAGGCGAACCATATCCTCGATGGAATCACTGTGGGTGATGCGGATGACGTCCTGCTCGATGATCGGACCTTCGTCGAGGTCCTGGGTCACGTAGTGGCAAGTCGCGCCAATCAGCTTTACCCCCCGACTGTAGGCCTGGTGGTAAGGCCGTGCACCGGCAAAAGACGGCAGGAAACTGTGGTGAATATTGATCACCTTGCCCGCGTATTTCTCGCACAGTTCGCCCGGGAGGATTTGCATGTACCGGGCCAGCACCACCACATCCGCCTCGTACTTATGGAACAGATCGTCGATGTGGGCGAAGGCTTCCGCCTTGTTTTCCTTGCTAACTGGCACGTGGTGGTAGGGAATCTCGTGCCACTCCACCATTCGGCGAAGATCATCATGATTGGAAATCACCGCCACAATCTCGGCATTGATTTCCTTGCTATGCCAGCGGTACAGCAGATCTGCCACGCAGTGGGATTCCTTGCTGCACATCAGTACAACCTTCTTCGGCTGGGCCGAATCGGCAATGTGCCAGTTCATGTTGAATTCACGGGCAATGGGCTCGAACGCGGCCCGGAACTGATCCAGGCCAAACGGAATCGAGTTGGCCTTGATTTCGTGCCGCATGAAAAACCAGCCGGTATGGGTGTCCGAGTGGTGACTCGCCTCGGTAATCCAGCCATTGTAGGTGGACAGAAAATTACTCACCTTGGCGACGATTCCCACCCGATCGGGGCAGGAAATCACAAGACGATAGGTATGCTCCATGAAAGCCTTTCCTTAACTGAAATCCGGGAAAGCAGGTGCGTCGGGGAATCACCACCGGGATTAACGGCAGGTTAACGGTACGCACCTATGAAAATGACCGGCTATCATAGCCTATCTGAACGCCAGAAACGAGGAACGGAGACATGGACAGAGACCTCTACCAACGCACAGCCAAAAACCTCGCCAGGGCGCGCTCAGGCCGCCTTTCGATTGCAGCAGCCCTGGCTTTTCTTGTCACTATCGGGCCCGCGTTCGGCCAGGCCATTCTCGAGGGCGAACGGTTTCACCCGGTCGCTGCGAAACAGGGCATGGTGGCAACCAGTCACACCCTGGCCACAGAAGTGGCGTTGCAGGTGCTGAGGGACGGGGGTAATGCAGTTGATGCCGCGGTCACAGCCGGATTTGCCCTGGCAGTCACCCAGCCCCGCTCCGGCAATATTGGCGGCGGCGGTTTCATGCTGATATCCAGAGGGGATGGCTCGGAGCCGGAAGCGATTGATTACCGTGAGAAAGCGCCCGCCGGTGCGACGGAAGCGATGTTTCAGGATGAATCCGGCAATGTGGTCCGCAACCGCAGTCGCTTCACCCACCTCGCCGCCGGTGTCCCCGGAACCGTGGCCGGCCTTGCACTGGCGCTGGAGCGCCACGGTTCCATCCCCCTGAAGCAGGCACTGGCACCAGCCATCAAACTGGCCCGGGAAGGCTTTATCGTGCCCCAGCGCTTTACCGAAGGCCTTGAACAGGCCCGGGAAAGGCTTGAGCGCTGGCCCGCCAGTCTCAGTACCTTTTATAAGGAAGATGGCAGCGCCTGGCAGCCCGGCGAACGCTTTCACCAGCCGGAACTGGCGGACACCCTGCAGCGGATTGCGGATAACGGTGTGAACGGTTTTTACGAGGGCGAAACCGCCGAGCTGATCGCCGACGAAATGGCCCGCCACGGCGGCCTCATTACCCTTGAGGATCTGAAAGACTACCGCCCGGAGGTCCGCACTCCGGTGCACGGCACCTATCGCGGTTACGATATCTTTTCCATGTCGCCGCCGTCCTCCGGCGGCACCCACATTGTCCAGATTCTCAACATTCTGGAAGGCTTTCCCATGGCCGACTTCGGCCACAACTCGGCCGATGCGATTCACCACATGGCAGAAGCCATGAAATTGGCCTACGCCGACCGCTCAGAATACCTCGGCGATACCGACTACGTAGACGTGCCCCTGGAAGGCCTTACCAGCAAGGGTTACGCCGAAGAACTCCGTAAAACCATTGATGCTGAAAAAGCTCGCCCTGCCAGCGAGATCAATCCGGGCCAGCCTGCGGCGTACGAAAGCCCCGAAACCACCCACTTCTCGGTGGTGGATAAATGGGGCAACGCGGTCTCCAACACCTACACTATCAATTTCAGTTATGGCTCCGGAATCACGGTAAAGGGCGCCGGTTTTCTGCTCAATAATGAAATGGATGATTTCAGCGCCAAGCCGGGCGTGCCTAACGCCTACGGATTGATCGGCGGTGAAGCCAACAAGGTTGAGCCCGGCAAACGCATGCTTAGCTCGATGTCGCCCACCATCGTCAAGAAGGACGGCAAAAATATACTGGTGACGGGCAGCCCGGGCGGCTCACGGATCATTACCACCACCTTGCAGGTGATCCTGAATGTGATTGATCATGGCATGAACATCCAGACGGCGGTGAGTGCGCCGCGCATGCACCATCAGTGGTTGCCGGATGAAATCCGTATTGAGCAGGGCATCAGCCCGGACACCATTGGCTTGCTCGAAGAGCGGGGCCACACCGTGGTCCGTAATTCGGCCATGGGCGCCATCCAGAGTATTATGGTTGATGAGGACGGTACTCTGTACGGTGGAGCAGATCCAAGACGAAGCACATCATCGGCCATGGGCTTCTGATGACAGTAACTGACCAGGGTCACTGACCTGACCGGAGGCATTATGTATCTTTCTGTACAACTGAGCTGTTATCCCCTGAAAGAAGACTACAAGCAGCCAATACGGGACCTCATCGCCCGGCTGGAGCAAACTGGACTGGAAGTCTACCCAGGACGCATGAGCACCGAAATTTTTGGCGACTATGATGAGGTTATGAAGGCTCTCTCGGATACCATGAAATGGTCATTCGAGACCTATGGCAAATCCGTCTTCGTGGCAAAAATCATGGAGGGCGACCGGAGACCGAAATGACAGCACCGAACGGGCCAGGCAACCAGCAAAAGCCGGACAACAATCCAAAACCGGCCATTCCCAATCAGTTCTCGTTTTTGTGGCTGAGCGCCGCCATCTTCCTGATGGTGCTCTGGATGCAGGACGGCGGGCAGCCCCGGCTTCAGGAGCTGGCCTACTCCGACTTCAAAACGGCGGTGATGAACAATCAGGTGGCGGAAGTCACACTCAAGGAAGAAGCCATTACCGGACTGTTCACCGACAGTGGTACCGCGGCGTTCAGCTCCGACAGCCCCTCCCGGGAGAGCAGCTCAGGCTTCCATACCATACGCCCGCCCATGGAAGATCCGTCGCTGCTGAATCTGCTGGAAGAACATAAGGTCACCATCAAGGCAACGCCCTCGGGCCTGACCTGGTGGCAAGAGCTGATTCGCGGCTTCCTGCCCTGGCTCCTGCTGCTGGCACTGATGTTCTGGTTCTGGGGCGCGGCACAGAAGCGGATGACACAGGGCGGTGGCCCGTTTGATTTCAGCCGTTCAAAAGCCCGAAGGGCCCGCAAGGAAACTTCCACAGCTACCCTTGATGACGTTGCCGGCATTGAGTCCGCCAAGCGGGAAATTGCCGAGATCATCGACTTCCTAAAATCGCCCGAGAAGTACCGGGCCCTGGGCGCCGTCATGCCCAAGGGTGTGTTGCTGGTTGGCCCGCCGGGAACCGGCAAGACCCTGCTGGCCCGCGCCATTGCCGGCGAGGCGGAGGTGCCCTTTTACAGCATCAGCGCGTCGGAATTTATTGAAATGTTTGTCGGTGTCGGCGCAGCCCGGGTGCGAGATATGTTCCAGGAAGCCCGCAAGGATGCACCATCCCTGATATTCATTGACGAGCTGGACGCTATCGGCCGGTCCCGGGGCGCAGGGCTGGGCGGCGGCCACGACGAGCGGGAACAGACCCTGAACCAGATCCTGACCGAAATGGACGGCTTCGAGGCCCATGAGAATGTCCTGGTTCTGGCCGCCACCAACCGGCCGGATGTCCTCGACAGCGCTCTGCTCCGCCCGGGGCGGTTTGACCGCAAGATCACACTCGATAGGCCCCACAAGGACGCACGAACCGCGATCCTGCAGGTTCACGTTCGCAAGGTGCCGCTGGCCAGTGATGTCGACCTCAGTCAGCTAGCCGCCCGGACCATCGGTTTCTCCGGCGCAGACCTGAAAAACCTGGTGAACGAGGCCGCGCTCACTGCGGCCCGGGAAAACCTGCATGAGGTCAACGCCCACTGCTTTGATCTCGCCCGGGACAGGATCATTCTTGGCGAGGAGCGCGATACCAAGCTCACGGCTGAGGAACGGGAAGCGGTGGCTTATCACGAATGTGGCCACGCCATCATGGCATACTACATGCCAAACGCCGACCCGCTCACCAAGCTGACCATCATCCCTCATGGGATGGCCATGGGTATCACTGAGCAGACCCCAAAGGAAGACCACTACACCTACACGGAAAGCTATCTGAAGGATCGAATCAAGGTAATGCTCGGAGGCCGCTGTGCGGAGAAAGTCGTCTATGGCGAAGTCAGCACCGGTGCCCAGAACGACCTCAAGGAGGCTACGACACTGATTCGCCGGATGATCGGCCAGTGGGGAATGAGTGAAAAAATCGGCCCCCTCGGCCTGAACATCGGAGAAGAACATGTCTTTCTTGGCCGGGAAATGGGCCTGCCAAGAGAGTTCAGTGAAAAAATGGCCGAATTGATTGATGCTGAAATCCAGGCACAGCTCCTTGCGCTGGAAAAAGCGACCCTCGACTTTCTGACTGAACACCGTACCCAGCTTGACGCGCTGACCAAAGCGGTGCTGAAAGAAGAAACCCTGTCTGCCGAAGACGTCAAGGAAATCCTCCGCAAAGAAGACGCGCGCAAGATTGCCTGAACCGCTGGCTCAGACCTGACCCACGAGGTCGTGACTGAACAGCGCCATGCAGAAGCCGACCACGGCCCCCAGTGGCGGGCCCCAGTGGCGCTCAAGCCTGGACTGCGGGGCTATATCCTGAAATATCAGGTAGAGAATTCCGCCCGAAGCCACCAGCATGATCGCTCCCAGCGCAAAGGGACGCTCAGACAAGAAGAAATACCCAAGCAATCCGGCGAGCGGCCCGGTAAACACGAGACAGCCCATGAATACAAGGGTTTTCCGGGAGGTATATCCAGGCAGACTGGCTATCTCCCGATAGGCATTGAAGCCTTCCGGCAGATTCTGCATCGCAATCAACGCGGCCATGAGCACCGCAGTTTCCGGGCTCACCACCGCCAGCCCGCCAAGCGCGGTGGCTTCCGGAACAAAATCCAGCATTACCCCCAGCAACTGCGGAGACTCCCGGCGCTGCAGCCCCAGAATACGCTCAATAAAAAAGAACAGAAGCCCGCCGGCGATAATGGCAGGGATAGCCCAAAGAGAGTGCTTCATGCTCGATTGGCCTTCGGGAATCAGGACCACAGACACCGCTCCCAGCAGGATTCCACCCCCCAGAGCAATCAGGAAATGTCTGAATTCCTCTTCCAGCCAATTGGGGCCTACCCGCTCAAAACTGGCAAGCAAACCGCCCAGTGGAATGCAGGCACCGGCAACAAGAGTTAAACCAACGATGTAAAGAATATCCACGAGCATCAGAGAGACAGGCCTTTTGAAAAACGAGAGGCTCTTACGGCGTGACCGTTACCGGTAGATTCAGGGCCATAAGCAACTGGTCCGAGCCAGGCTCCCGAAGTAAGGTGCATTCCCGGCTGAGCACCAGCTGGGCAGCCCTCTCCTGACGCAAGACCCGGGCAACGGTAATCGGATCGGTGGCTGGAAGCGAGCCAACACGGATGTCTGACTCCGGAATTCCCAGGTCCTGCCCGATGCTTTTCAGGTCTTCCGGTGGCAAGTCTGAACCCGGACCCAGTAACAGCGTCACGGGCTGTCGGGAATGCCTGACGACCTCTGCAGCTGCCCTGACAGCTCGGCGATTGGCATCCTCGTGTTCGTTGAGAAAGACCACTACCCGACCCTGTGGCAACACCTGCGTTTCACACCAGAGCAATACCCTGCCTGGCGACCGGCGAAACAGGCCTCTTGCAGTGGAACCCAGGCGAGCCCCCGGCGCCGACGACCAGCCAACCCGACCAAGAACCAGAAGATCCTGAGGCCCGGCCAGTGCAAGGACCTCGTCAACGACACTGCCACGGGCAACACTCAGGGTATGCCGGCCCCCGTAATGGGCCATAACGCCAGCGAGAGTCCGGCGAGCCTGACCCGCCAGCCTCTGTAAGCGCTGATCGAGTTCAGCCGGATCAAACGGTCGGCTGATGCCCGACGAGGAGCCGACTTCCCTGGCAAAACCATAGCCCGCACTGCGTAGCAGATTCAGCTCCTCAACAAAAACCCCCAGTACTTCCGCGCCAGTCCGCCCTGCGATTTCTGCAGCGGCATTTAGAGCGCCATAACTCATTCTGGAACCATCCAGAAGTACCAGCACACGTCCCGTTGGCGTGCCGGAGCGGGCCTGATTATCGGCCGCATCAGTCACTGTCTCTGCCCCCGTTCTTGTTGTTCACTTCTCCGTTGTCATCCCGTTTTTTGCTGACTTCGGCAAACTTCGCCAGCCGGTCGGCAACCCGTCGGTTGAAGCTGTTTTCCGGGAACTCGCCGTTGCTATCCGGTTCACCGGCATCCATACCCGTTAAAAGCGCGATGGCCTGGTTGATGTCTGAGACGGGATAGATCCGGAAACGGTCCTCGGCAATGGCCTGGCGCACATCAGCCCGGAGCATCAGGTGTTCCACGTTACTGGCTGGCAGCAAAACCCCCTGCCCCCGGATTTCACCGGCCTCTCGGCAGACATCAAAGAAACCCTCGATTTTTTCATTGACACCACCCACTGCCTGAACCTCACCATGCTGATTCATGGACCCGGTCACGGCAAAGGACTGCATCAGGGGAACCCGGGAGATTGCCGAAAGCAGCACGCAGGTTTCCGCGACTGAGGCGGAATCCCCCTCCACGCCGCCGTAAGACTGCTCAAAAGCCAGACTGGCCGACAGGGACAAATCGCCTTCGCCCGCGTAACGGCTCGCCAAAAACCTGGAGAGAATCATAACGGCCTTGCTGTGAATCGGCCCCCCCAGTTTGGCCTCTCGCTCTATATCCACAACCTGCCCTTTCCCCGGGCGGGCCGTTGCAGTAATTCTCGTGGGCTGCCCGAACATGGAAGCGCCGAGCCTGAGCACAGACAAACCGTTGACCTGAGCCACTTCCTCACCTTCTGTGGCAATCATCACGATGCCCCGGCTGATCTGCTCCCGGCTTCGCTCCCGAACCCGGCTGGCACGGTATTCCCGCTCATCGATAGCCTGCTGGATGTGGCTGGCTTCAACGGTATCGGCACCGGTCTGCCCGGCCCAATGGTCTGCTTCAATCAGAATATCCCGAAGCACCCGATCATGAGCGGTCAGCTTGCGCTGGTCCGCCGCCAGTCGGCTGGCATGCTCAATCAGCCTCGCCACGGCGTCACGCTCCAGAGCCCGCATCTTCAGGGCTCTGGCCATGGTGGCGATCATGCGGGAATACAGCTCATGGCTGTCGTCGTCCCGGGCAAGATCGTCCTCGAAATCCGCTTCCACCTTGAACAGGTCCAGAAAATCAGGGTCATAATGGGAAAGCAGGTAGTACAGCATCCGATCCCCTAGCAGAACCACCTTGACCGATACCGGAATCGGCTCCGGTTGCTGGCTCACCGTACTGACCAAACCATAAATCCGCTCCAGCGATTCAATACGGATTTCGCCCGAGAACAGAATTCGCTTAATGCTCTCCCATGCCATTGGCTGGGTCAGCACACGTCGGGCATCGATGATCAGGTATCCACCGTTGGCCCGATGCATGGAACCGCCGCGAATGAGCGTGAAATCGGTGTACAGATTGCCATGGTGGGCGCGGTGTTCAATCTGCCCGGTCAGGTGCTGATGATTCGGGAGGTCCTCATAGATAACAGGGGCTCCCACGGTATCCGCATTGTCAACCAGCAGATTGACCTTGTAGCGGGCCAGCAAACCGGCCGGGGGACCATTATCACTGTCCTGGAAGGCCTCAGCATGCTCAACCACGTCTTCCCGGACCGCATCCAGGTAGTCAACAACGTCCGGGAGATGTAACCACTTTTCACGCAGCTCGCCAATGGGGCCACCCAGAGTCAGTTGCACCATTTCCTCATTCAGGGCGCGTACCCGCTCGCGCACTTCCTTCCGCATCCTTGGAATCTGTTGGATGGTTTGCTGGAGCTTTTTTTGCAGCTCCTCAACCTTGGATTCGATCAGCTGCTTCTCTTCGTCAGAGAAGGTTTTGTATTCCTCCGGGTCAATCACTTCCCCCTTTCGCATGGGCGCAAAGGTAAAGCCAGCCGGTGTGGTGATCATCGCAATGTTGTTGCGGTTTGCCTCCTCCTGGATCTCAAACAGGCCCTGGTGCTGGCGCTTGGCCATTTCCTCCTGCAGCTCCTGCAGCCGGGCCTGATATTCCTCACTCTCAAAGGCCGCCGGGATGGCCGTGCGCAATTCCTCCGCCAGGTCATTCATGCCCTTCTTGAGCTGCTGCCCTTCCCCAGCCGGCAACTGGATGGCCTTCGGACGATCTGAAAACCGAAAGTTAAAGACGTGGCACCAGTCCGGGGGTACCGGCTGCCGGGCCGCATGTTGCGAGAGAAAGCGCTCCACCAGTTCGTGCTTACCGGCCCCGGAAGGCCCCAGAACAAACAGGTTGAAGCCACGGGCCTGCATGCTTGCCCCGAACTCCAGCGCCCTCAGAACCCGGTCCTGTCCGCAGGGCCGCTCCAGGTCTTCAAGATCGTCCGTGGTGATGAAATCCAGTTTTTCTGTTGGGCAACCGTGGTAAACCTGTTCTTCGGTTAACGGGGCGGGTAATGGCATTACATCCTCCTGATGAATTCGACGGTATAGCGAAATGCCTTGATAGCATCGGACCAGTAATCTGGTGCCAGTCCCGCTTTTTGTTTCAGATGACGAAGAAATGTCCGGGGCTCCGGCAGACTCTCCCATACCGACGGCAAAAAGGTGGCTCGCCGATCGCCGCACACAAGCACCAAGCCATCCGTGCCAGGACGCAACTGCGCGAGCAAATCATCCTCGGACTGGAAATCCAGGGAAGTGGGCACACTCAAAACCGACACCTGACAGTCCAGCAGATCCAGCTCATGCTTCGCAACCGGTGGAAAGCGGAAGTCGCGGAAAGCCGCCGCAAAGGCGTTTTCCGCGCAGTCCAGAATAAGGGGGCGCCAGGCTTCCAGAGAACCGATGCAGCCTCTCAATCGGCCAGAGATTTCCAGTGTAACGAAACAGGCTCCGGGCTTTGCCAGCCGTTCCGGATATTCCTCCGGTGCTATCGGCAACGGCTGGCCGCGATCGAGTCCGTGGCGAACAGAGGCTGAAGCCACCTGTAACAGTGTCTGTCGTTCCTTCTCATCAAGCATGTCAGGCCGAGGCTTCGGTTAGAGCATAGGCACCGTAGCCCACGACCTGATCCCTCGGCCCGGCCGTGTCGCCGGAATTGCGCAGGTCCAGGGTGGTTACTTTCAGGCCTCTTTTCCGCGCCAGATACAATAACCCGTTAACTGGATTTCGCCCGCAGGCATCGTCGTACCCAATATGGTGGTAGTCCAGTGTCTCGATGTTTCTGGTGGTGTTGCTGTCCAACTCCCGGGCAACCGGGTAGCTGTGGTAGTGGCTCAGATCGGAACTGATCACAATCAGGGTTTCGTCGCCGCCCCAGAGTGTTTCCAGTACCTCGGCCACTTCCTCAGGGGACGTTTCTCCGACCACAAGTGGCACCAGGGTAAAGCGGTCGAAGACCGACTGCAGGAACGGCAAATGCACCTCCAGGCTGTGTTCAAGCTGGTGCGGTGAATCCAGATAACCAACCTGGGGCAAGGACTGCAGGCTGGCCAGTGTGTCCTGCGCCACCTCGACATTACCCAGCGGCGTCTCGAAGAAATCCGAAGTGGGCGCAGCAATGCCTCTCAGGGGGACGCGGTGAGAAGGCCCCAGAAGTACCACCCGGTGTATGCGGTGGCGAAGCGGCGCCAACTGTGCGTAGGCGCTCGCCGCAACCGGGCCGGAAAACTGGTATCCGGCATGAGGAACAATAATGGCCTTGGGTGTCGGCCCCTTCACAGGTACCTGCTTCAGGAAACCGTCCACCATGGCTCTCAGTTGGGCGGGATCGTCCGGGTAGAACATACCCGCGACAGCGGCTTTTCGTATGTTGGCAGGCATAACTGATCACCGGTTTTACAGAGCGATCCGAAATGGGCACGCACTGTCCATGGAAGAAATTGACACACCCTTGTGAAGAAACTATAGATTATTTGAGGCAATTCGGAAGCGAAATTGCGAGGGATTTTACCGTGGGCGATATACCGGTTCTTCAGGGCCGCAAGGTTGAATTCTGGCATTGGCTTGATGACGGTCGCATCCAGTGCGACCTTTGCCCGCGGTTTTGTAAACTGCACGAAGGCCAGCGGGGCCTTTGCTTCGTTCGTGGCCGCCTGAACGACACCATGGTTCTCACCACCTACGGGCGCTCCAGTGGTTACTGCATCGATCCGACTGAAAAGAAACCCCTGAACCATTTTCTGCCCGGCACTCCGAGCCTTTCATTTGGCACCGCAGGCTGCAATCTGGCCTGCAAGTTCTGCCAGAACTGGGACATGACCAAGTCCCGGGAAACCGATGAACTGGCAGACCAGGCCAGCCCCGAAGATATTGCCCGCGCCGCCCGGAACCTGGGGTGCAAAAGCGTTGCGTTTACCTATAACGACCCGGTTATTTTCCACGAATACGCTATTGATGTGGCCAAGGCCTGCCATAAGGTGGGTGTGCGCTCGGTTGCGGTAACGGCGGGCTACGTAACCGAAGAACCCCGCCGCGAATTCTACCAGTACATGGATGCCGCCAACGTTGATCTCAAAGCCTTCACTGAACACTTCTACCACAAGGTTACCGGGGGGCATCTGCAACCCGTTCTGGAAACCCTCGAATACATAAAACACGAAACCAGCGTATGGCTGGAACTGACCACCCTGCTCATACCGGGCCAAAATGATTCGGAGCAGGAACTGGATGAGATGACCCAGTGGGTGGTGGAGAAGCTGGGGCCAGACGTCCCCATGCACTTCACCGCATTCCATCCGGACTGGAAGATGATGGATACCCCACCAACCCCGCCGGAGACTCTGACCAGGGCCCGCAAGATTGCCATGGATAATGGCATTCGCTACGCCTACACCGGCAATGTGCATGACAAATCAGGCGGCAGCACCTTTTGCCACAACTGCGGCGAACTGCTGATTGGCCGCGACTGGTACGTTCTGAGTGCCTGGAACCTCACCGATGATGGTCACTGCAAATCCTGCGGTACTGCCTGTGCCGGGGTATTTGAGGGCCCGCCGGGCCATTGGGGGGCGAGAAGGCAGCCGGTTCGGCTCAGCGATCACCGGGTGTAAGCCCTTTCAGACTTAATGGGCTTTTGGTTTGAGGCCGCTGGAAACCAACGTCTTTGCATCTTTCTGGGCCTGTTTGGTGTAAGCCAACGTCAACGACGGCGCGAATCACCCAATATACCGCCCAGCACGCCGCGCAAAATCTGCCGACCGATCTGACTTCCTAAGGTACGCGCGCCCTGTTTAGCCATGGTTTCAAACATGCCCTGCCGACGCTTTGTGCCCCACAACCATTCACTGACCACCCCTCGGCCCTCAGACTCTTTCTCCTTCTCAACCTTATCCGATCCCGACCCTGTTGTTTTCCTCTCCAGAGTCCGCCGGCTCAGGATCTCGTAGGCAGACTCTCTGTTCACTGACGAATCGTACTTGCTGCCCAACGGACTGCGTGCACGCACGGCAGCGCGCTCTTCAGGCGTGATGGCCCCCATCCGGCAGCGCGGTGGACAAATCAGCGTGCGCTCCACGGGCATAGGTACGCCTTTCTCCTGGAGCGCGGAAACCAGAGCTTCACCAACACCGAGCTGTGATATGACTTCGGCGACGTTAAGTTTCGGATTCGCAACGAAAGTCTCTGCAGCAGTTTTCACTGCCTTCTGATCACGCGGCGTGTATGCACGCAGTGCGTGCTGGATGCGATTCCCGAGCTGGCCAAGGATCTCGTTCGGCACGTCGTCAGGAAATTGTGAGCAAAAGTAGACCCCAACGCCCTTGGAGCGGATGATTCGCACAACCTGCTCCACCCGCTGGCGCAGCATCGGCGGCGCATCGTCAAAGAGCAGGTGGGCTTCATCAAAGAAGAACACCAGCTTGGGCTTTTCGAGGTCACCCACCTCCGGCAGGTTCTCGAACAGCTCTGAGAGTAGCCATAGGAGGAGGCTCGAGTACAATCGAGGCTTTAGTATGAGCTGGTCTGAAGCAAGAATATTGATAATACCGCGGCCGCTGAGATCGGTACGCATCAAATCGTTGATTTCCAGGGCTGGTTCGCCAAACAGGGCTTCCCCTCCTTCCCGCTGAAGCCTCAAAAGGGCACGCTGGATGGCAGCCACAGACTGTGTGCTTACCAGGCCATATTGCGTTGAGATCTCCTTGCGGTTGTCAGCGACAAAAGTGAGCAAAGCTCGCAGATCGTCGAGGTCAAGCAATAGCATTCCCTCGTCGTCCGCCAACTTGAAGACGACCTCTAGCACCCCCGCCTGGGTGTCGTTAAGCTCCAGAATTCTACCGAGCAGGCTCGGCCCGATTTCGCTGATCGTGGTACGCATGCGATGACCAGCAGTGCCAAACACGTCCCAGAACAACACCGGATTCGCCTCATTCGAGTAGTCCTCAATACCGATTCGGGCAACACGCTGCTGGATTTTCTCGTTGGTGATACCGGCCTGCGATAAGCCTGCGAGGTCGCCTTTTACATCAGCCATGAATACCGGCACGCCCATACGTGAAAAGCCCTCTGCCAACACCATAAGAGAAATAGTCTTGCCAGTGCCGGTGGCCCCCGCGATCAGGCCATGTCGATTGCCGTACTCGGCGAGCAATTGAACAGGCCGTTCACCCTTGCCAATGAGTATCTTGTTCACGACTCTCTCCTCTCTGAGGATGCCTATGATTTCGCTCTGCCATCATGATGCGGAGCCGGTTGATCACTTCGTGGCCTCGACAAAAGGTGAAGTTGCCACCCAATCGGGCCAGGGAGGTACCTCACTCACGATAACCCCGTCAGCCCCATTGCTTCCACACGTAACTTCTCATTCTCCGCCGTATCCACTTGTCCAGATCCCGCAGCGGGCTCAGTACTTCGGCTGCGTCGAAGTACGCTTTCCAACCAAGCAGGGTCTCTTTCAGATCTGCGGTCACCTGGGCCAGTGAGTGGCCCCGTGTACGACGGCTCAGTATCCGGATCTGGGTTTTGAACTTCGTGATGGCCTTAGGGGCCACTTTCAGTCTCTACCCTTTCCGGCAACGGGTTCATCCCCTGGTTGCTCCAGGGGCAGCGCAAGCTGCTTTGCGGATGCCATCCCGTTTCCTTGCACGGACACTCGACTCCTGTCTCTGTTCGGGCCTTCGGTTCACGGGCGAACCTACTATGCCCTCGGCTGATTTCTGCCACGCGATCAGAGGCGATCGCTCGTCTCTCAGTGGGTCCGTCCACACGTGGCAGACCTCCCGGGGTAAGACACAGAGCTTTCACGGCGTGAATCCGAACACGGCCCGACCCGATTTATAAAGCACATCCCGGTCGCAGAAGGCATTGGCGCGCGTT
>AZIH01002294.1_pt1 | contig 22813 bp, 22 predicted proteins | sample 359041 | NCBI WGS metagenome assembly AZIH01 (sample SAMN02429716, study PRJNA222664) | marine sediment metagenome | biome: Sediment sample; isolation source: enrichment culture of sample MGS-ANC(UA) from oil contaminated site at the... | place: Italy: Ancona | collected 2012-02-14 | depth 6 m m
TCCCGCTTTTGTATTCCCATTGGCACAGGACATTGCGAAGCCATGACCAAGGTCCCCGATAAGGGTGCTCCCCGCCCCCGATACATCACCCCGGACGGTGAGCGGGCACTGCGTGACGAATTGCAGTACTTGTGGAAAGTGAAACGGCCGGAAGTCACGCAGGCGGTGAGGGAGGCCGCTGCCCTTGGCGATCGCTCCGAGAATGCTGAATACATCTACGGCAAGAAGCAGTTACGGGAAATCGATCGCCGGGTTCGCTTTCTGGGCAAGCGGCTGGAAGAGCTCACCGTTGTGGACCGATTGCCGGATGATCGCAACAAGGTATTTTTCGGTGCCTGGGTTACGGTAGAAGATGAAAAGGGCGACGAGCAGACCTATCGACTGGTGGGGGCTGATGAGTTTGACCTGACCAAAGGCTATCTGAGTATCAATTCGCCCCTGGCCCGCGCCCTGATCGGCAAGCGCCTCGACGATGAGGTGAATGTTCGCACACCGGAGGGCTGGAAATCCGTGTTTGTGGTTGGCATCCGCTATCAGGAGTCGTCAGGCGACAAGTGAAAAGCGTCACAGAATCGTCGACTGGCCGGGCAATCGGTGTGCTTTGACGATAAACTGATCAAAAATTGGCACACGCTTTTTGCAGGCAAGGATTCTTCAGCCGGGATTGTCATCATGGGTACGCGTTCGGAATGCAGGAAAACGGAAACGAATGGCAGGAGTTCGCTGGCCCTTGCAGGGTTAGCGGCAGTGCTGATAGGTCCGGCCCTCACCTTGGCCGAGGAAGGGGCATCTGGTAACAGTGAGGCCAGCGCCTTTCAGTTTGAAGAGCGGTCGACCATCCACAACATTCCGCTTCGCTCCATCGAAGAAGACGCATTGGCGAATACCGTGATTGAAGGCGGTCTTGCGGCTCCGGCAGCGGGCGTGCCTGTGCGGCCGCGCACGGAAGACGATTTCTATCTGGACCCTCTGGCACTTCAGCCCGGTGACAGCCGTACCGACCTCGGCCGCTCCGAAATTCCGGTGGAGTTCCGGTTCAGTAATCCCAAATCCGTTCCCGGGCAGACCCACAGCAACAACTACGTGATCCGTCCGCCCGAAAACCGCACCTACGATGCCCTGAACGTCAATATGACGGGTCGCTGAGCCCGGTCTCAGGCAGCCGCACAACCGCCGGCACTGTCCATTGACGCCTTTCCCAGCACATCCTCGTAAAAGAATGTCAGTGCCTGACTGGCCTGGTTGAATCTTGCCCGGGATACCCGGATGCGGTCGTTCAGATACTGCAGAAACAGCTGCCGGTCTTCATTGGCCAGCGCTTCGGGATCTTTCAGGCCGTGGAACAGCACGAATCGCGTGATCCAGTGAAGGTATGTCTGCTCTGCGCGCTGATTGAGCTGATGTTTGCGGATGGCGTCCTTGACCCGGCCCACAAGGCCCGGCTGGGATTGATCCAGCGCCTCGTCGATGTCCATATGAGTAACTCTTCCTGATGAATTGATATTGTTATAATGCGCGCATCTTATGACAGTCTTCTGACCGTCGCAAAGGTTTTGGGCGGGAGATTGATCCCGGTCAGGTACCGCACCGGGATCCGGGGTGCAGAGAGGCTTACTTGAGTGCTTCGAGCTTGTCGATATACTGCTGCATGGCGTCGTCGCTGGACATGCCCTTGAGTTTTTCCCAGGCATCGAACTTGGCCCGGCCAACAAAATCCATCATGCCAGGGCGCTTGCCAGACACATCACCTTCGGTGGCCTGTTTGTAAAGCGCGTAGAATTCCAGTTTCACCTCATTGGATGGCTTGAAGTCACCTTCAGCGGTCTGGATGTAGTTAACAGCTTCATCGAAGCGGGTTTTCAGGTCACTCATTTTTGATTCCTTTATCTGGCTTCCATCTCGTGAAGTGCCGTTATCTCAGCGATGTAGGGTCGCACTGCCTCAATGTCTCGAACAGGAGCATTGCGAACCACCTCGTTGGATTGAACGGCACCTTCCATCATCGTACGGATGTTCTGTTTATCGGCTTCGGGCAGATTCTCAATTGAAGCCATGTAGTTCTCCATGGCCCCCGTATCCATAGCGGGCTGGCCTTCCATATTGATTGCCATGTACGCCGTGAAAATGCGATCGCCAATCTGGCCCCACTGTTCAAGGCTTTCGAAGCCGTGACGCTCAGCAACGGCGCTGACCTTGCGTTGCGTGGGGGGATGGTTACCCAACTCTTCTACCATATCCGAATATACGCGGGTTAAGTCGATGTTCCAGTCATCATTGTCTGTGAATTCCTCGGCCAGCTCGTTCTCTGCAGAATCGTCAAAAATGGCTCGCATGTCCTGCAAGCTGGCAATAAACGATTCAATGGTTGAGCTTTTCAGAGTGGAGGCATGGGCTGGCACGACCAACAGGCATAGCGTTATAGCGAGTGAAAGCTGGCGATAGTTACAGCGGGTGAGAATGCGACGTGCGTGAGCGTACATCGAAAGTTCCTTTTTCTGTTGAGGTATTTTCCTGTCGGACCGGCATGCTGAATCGGAACGAAATCGTAATCTACAATATTTTTCAACCCCCAGAAAGCTGGTATCCCCTGAAACAAGCGCTACCTCAACAAACTGCTGGGCCATTGAAACTGACTCTTTTGCAGGACCGGTTCAGTAGTGACATTATATGCGGCTTTGCTGCCGGGATTGGCAGTTAATCGTAACGCTGAATAAGGAATGTTCATGTTCATGTTCTTGAAAACTCTCGCCCTGTTAATGCTATGCCTGATTACGCCGTGGGTCAGTGCCGACGAGTCCGACCATCCACTACTGAGCCGTTATCCCAATGCAGAGATCGGTAAGTGGCTCTACACCGAGTATGAAAAAGTAGAGCTGCCATCGGGCCCAGTGAACAACGAAGGCAATCTGCACGCCGATGCCCTGATTGGTGATCTCACGAGAATAAGGTATGAGATCGAGGGCGTATCCACGTTCAAGGTATTCGAGAACTATAGAAATGCCCTCAAGACCTCAGGGGCAAAACTGGTATCAGTTTGTGAGCTGCGTGAGTGCGGAGGCAAAGACTCAGGACTGCTTGATCTGGCTGCAGGCGTGGCGGGCGGCCGCTATTACATCGGGAATTATTATGAAAAACCCTACTTTGCGCGGGCGAAACTTGAGAGCGCGCAGGGCGATATTCACGTCGGACTTTTTGTCGGCGGGTACGACGGCGACGTCTGGGTGCAGCAAGTCGTTGTTGAGGAAGTGCCCAGCCAGAACACGCTGATATCCGTCGCTAAGGATTACCTGAACATTGAGGCGGAGAAGGCACCCTCGGGGGATCAGCGAACCCCGGAGGAAAAGCAGGAGGATCACCCGATGATGGCACGCTACCCGGGTGCTCGCCTTTCCAAGTTCAGGAGCGTGGAATATGAGAAAATTTCGCTGCCTCTCAGTGTCGTAAGTCCCGAAGGAACTGCCCCGGAAAAGCTGGATCTGATCGGGGATATCTCCCAATACACCTATCAGGCGGAGAACGTCTCCACGCTGAAGGTTTACCAGAACTATCTCCAGGCCATAGAAAATCTGGAGTTTTCTCTGGATTATTCCTGTGAACTCGACGAGTGCGGAGGAGAGGACGCTTCCAGGAAGCTGGGGCAGCGCATGGCGGTCACCGGTGGAATCGAGAACTACTTCCGAAACCCCTACTATTTCGTTGCTAGCAGGAATGCTCCACAGGGTCGCGTCGTTGTCGCGATGTATTTTGGCGGGTTCGAAGGCGACGTGTGGATTCAGCAGGCTGTCATTGAGGAAAAAGGCACGGAAACGGACCTGATTAAAGTGGATGCTGATCAGCTTTACCAGGAGATCCAGCAATCGGGTAAAGCTCTGGTGTACGGCATCTACTTCGATACCGATTCCGCTTCGGTTAAAGCAGAATCCGCCGGTGCTCTCAAGGCTATCTCCGACCTGATCCAATCCCACCCGGAGTTGAACCTTTATGTCGTGGGGCACACCGATGATACCGGCACAAGCGACCACAACCTGAGCCTTTCCAGTCGTCGGGCAGCGTCTGTTGTGGAAGCTTTGAAAGCTGACTATGCGATGGAGAGTGATCGGCTGGAACCTGCCGGTGTTGGCCCTTATGCACCGGTAGCGGGTAACGAGTCTGACGACGGCCGACGCTTGAACCGCCGTGTGGAGTTGGTTCGTAGGCTTTGATGCATGTGGTGACAGTGGCCCGACGAAGCGGGCCACTGTCAATTTGAGAGATGCGAGGTGGATCACGATTTCGCGTCAACGATTGGCAAGGGATTGACTACATTCAGGAGCCTAGGTAATCTCCGAAATCGCTGATCAGGATGTCAGCAGGCTAACACATGGAAGTGAGTCGAGCTTTGCCCTTATAGAACAGGGCATCCTACCTTACGGTTTTCTCTTCACACTGTTCCCCCGTAGCCCTTCGTGTGTCACGGATTTTGGCAGCCGTAAAGCCATAACTGTGTATCCGAAACATTGCTGTTACTGACTGGCTGCCTAATGGACTAATGGCTTTTCAGGGAGATTTGTATGCAACCAGTAAGAATTCGCCGCATTCGCGGACAGGGCATGACCGAATACATCATTATTGTGGCGCTTATCGCTGTTGCTGCGATTGGCGTTTACCGTCTTTTTGGCGATACCGTCCGGGAGCAAATGGCGGGCTTGGCCAAAGAGCTTTCGGGTGAGTCTGGTAAAGGCGCGAGGGACGCTGCAAAAACCTCTGCAGACAATGCAGAAAAAGCGGCCACGGCCGAGAAAGACTTGTCAAATTACTACGACGGAAATCAGAAGTAGGTTTTTTTGTAAATCAAGGCTGGCCATGCGTCGACCTGGCCAGCCCTCTCCGGAACCAACAGGAGGCTTTTATGAAGGTTGCCAAGATCATTTTTGCGTTTAGCGTTGTCTGGTCCGGCTTGGTATTGGCAGAGCCTTATGCGGAGTGGGGCACTATAGCGGGTGGAATGCCTCTGGCAGAGCTTGACCCGGATATGGAAGTGCCGGATTCGTCGAAAGTTCCTATTCCGCCCCCTCCCAGCGGTAAGTTTATTAGTGGGGGGGGGGATGTGAGTTGTGCAATAGCAGTGAGGACTGAGCTTCCAGTTGAGGAGGTTTGTGCATATTACAAGTCAGAGTTGATGCCGATGGGCTATTTGCAAGTTGTTGATACTCCTGGTTTGAATTCGGAAGGCTGCCAGATATATAAGGACGGGGATATGTTGACGGACTTTGGCGTTATGGTGGAAAAAAATGAAGATCGAATGTTTGTCGAGAATGGCAGCACTCACGTAATGATAAGCTACCTTCCAACAAGTAGAGGTAATTGCGAGTAGTAGTACGTTAACCTGTAAGCAAGGATGAATGTGCCATGAATGGAATTAAGGGTGGCCGTTGCTTGCCCCGTCAAAGTGGCAGCGTTTTGGTGTATTGTCTGGGCGTCTTGGTTTTAATCGTCCTTTCTGTAAGTTACTCATTTAATGCCAGTCGCATTTCAGGAGAAAAAACACGTCTGCAAAATACGGCAGATGCGGCAGCTTATAGCGTGGCAGCCGTTGAGACTCGAGACTTGAATTTTAAGTCTTATACCAACCGGGCAATGGTTGCGAGCCAGGTTGCATTGGCTCAGTCTGTAAGCCTTATTTCATGGGCGCGTTTCGTCACGCGTTTTGCTGAAAATATCTCAATGGTAACAAGCGCCTTCCCGCCTCTGAGAGTGTTTTTTACTGCAGTGTCGAAAGGCATTTCAGTTGCCATGAAAAGCGTTGAAGTTGCAGTCAGGCTTGCTATCAACGCTATTAATTTTATAGAGCAAACCTTAAGTATTGCTCAGATGAGCCACCATGTAGGCACTCTGGCAATGGCTGAAGATATCTTTAATGAAGTGGTAAAGAGGAACGACCCGGACGTCGATCGCTCAATTTCCTTGAGCAGTGCACCGTTCATAGGTGCTTATCTTAAGGGCCATGCAACATTTACCAAACGATATTCTCCAAATAAGGTCACGAGAACCAATAAGGCTAGGAAATGGAATGGAGTGTATGGAGAACATAAAAAGCGAATGGACGAATTCCGGCTAGTTACCTTGGAATCGCGGGACTTGTTTTCCAAGAACCGAACTTATGACTGGGTGGGCTCGTTCACGGTACTCCCTAAACACACGAAGCTCAAGATTCGAAAAACGGGAGGGAGCGAGCTGACCGGGAGTGCCAGATCTCCAGGAAAGCTGGGAAGTTACTATACCTGGTCTGCTATGGATACCATGTCGGTACAAAAAAAAAGGTACAAGTGTAGGGGCTGGAGTTGTAAATGGCGCTCCTGGAAAGAAGTCTTGGAGGTCGGGTGGGGGGCCACAGCGACGGGAGGGGAGAAGAAGTTCTCTTTTTTCCGTGGGCTTGGTGGGAGGCATCGGTACGCCAGTTCTTATCGTACGAACCCACGGGCTTCATTGTGGGCCGCATTCGACTATCATCGGTTGGGCGAAAGCGGGAGATTTAACGGACTGCGAGCTTTCTATGACATCAAGCAGGATGGCTTGGTAAGTGAGGCCCCGGGAATAGCCTTGCTTCTTACTAAGCCTCATAGCAGTGGCGCTGTGAAAACCCTCAAGCACACAGGTTTTGGGGCGGGGTCAAAAGCGCTGGATCTGGAAGCCCAAGGCGGATTCCTTAACAACAGGTTGGCAGCGTTGAGCCAGGCCGTGCCCTACTTCTCTCGCCCCAATGACGTGAGTGTTTTCCGACGTTGGGATAAGTTGCGGGAATACGGCAACCTTTACAATCCATTCTGGCAGCCACGCCTGTCAGAGCTGGAAAATAGAAGTACGATGCTCAAATTGGCGGCGACATTACTTTAGCAAAGGGGCGCGACTGGTAAGCGAAGGCTAACGTCAGGGAGTGACAGAAAATGAGGAGTGTCGAATCTAGGTATATGAAACGCCAGTCAGGCCAGGCCCTTGCGGAGTTCCTGGTGGTGGCGGGCTTCGTCCTGGTGCCCGTGGCGCTCGGGAGTGTGTACCTAATGAAAGTTGGCAATAGTCAGCATGAAATGCATGAAGCTACCCGGTATGCGGCATGGGAGCGTACCATCTGGTCTGCCGGTGGCGGTGGTTCCCACCACAAGTCTGATGGTGTTGTATTAAATGAGGCAGTAGCCAGGGTTCTGGGCGAACCTGACAGCCCCATAGACAGTGTTGTTGACGGTAAGGCTGTCAAGGCCGCCACCAGGAAGTTTGACCCGATGCTAAGCGTTGATAAGGGAGATGGTGATCGGGGGCCAATATTCAAGGAAGAAAAAGGGGGATATCACTCTTTTTCTTTCAAAGATGATAAGGCCGCCAGCGGTTCGGTCGCAAAGGCACTGGGTAGTGTCATAACTTTCGGGCTCGACCTGAATGATAAAGGCCTCCAGACCTCCACTATTTCCTGGAAGTATGACTGGGTTCCCAGTCTGGACTATGGTTGGGCTCCTATGAATGTTAGCAGCTCGAATACGTTGCTTACCGAGAGTTGGAATGCAGGGTCGCCGGACAAGATCAAGAAGTCAATTGATGGGATTGTTGCAACAACTCTGCTCAAAAATGCCAGTATCGATAAGGGACTGAAGTTATTGGGTGGATTGGCTCGCTTCAGGGACTTCAAAAAACTTGAGCTTGGGAAGATCGACGTGGACAGGCTTCCATGTCACCGATTGGCAAAAGCCAAGGGAAGGCTGTCGTGTTAAATCTGAAGTATGAAAAATCGGGTGCCCGCACCGCCTCCAGTTTGGTCCTGCACGCTGGCAAGGCAGCGCTCGTTTGCTACGGCATGGTTTTCCCCGGGCCACAAGCAGCCGCTGCAGAGTGGCCGGAGTTTCCAGTGCCCGACGAGGCCAAAGTAGTAGTCGTTGGCGAGGATATGAACATCAATGGATTGCCCACCCAAATCTCGGAACTCTCCAGCTCCCGTAGCCCCGAAGAAATATTGAGTTACTATCGGCAGGAATGGCAGGCACCCGCTGTCTCCGACGGGCCAGGGTATATCGAAAAGGAAGCTGGAGGCTGGCAAATTCTCAGTCGCTCTGAAGAACCATATTTCTATACGGTCCAGGTTTCGGAGAGCGCCATGGGGTCTTCTTTGGGTTTTCTGGCTGTCTCTATGCCGATGGAGCTGGTGAATCACGAGCCGGACGAGTTTGCCAGGCCGGCAGGGTCCGAGATCCTTCTTGATCTGGCCTCCGACGATGCTGGCAAGCGTGGACGCGTGGTTCAGTTCAAGAATTCGCAGTCGATCGAAGCGAATTACAATTTCTACCTGAAGCGCTATTTGGCTAATGGTTGGGCGGAACTGTCGCATCTACCTGCGGACAGAAATAAGGCTTTGCTACTCATGAACAAAGGGAGCGGTGAGGTAAGCATTGTTTTCAATCGGCTCGATAATGAAAGTTACGGGGTATTGGTGGAAAGCCATGACTGATCGTTGGGACCACAGGATTGGTCACAGCTGTTTCTTCACTAACTTCACGCCATTCAGGTCACATCAATCCGGCGCTTCAACCGCAGAATACCTGGTTGCCACGATTGTGGTAGTGGCCATGTTGTTTTTGCCGATACCGGGCGAGAATGCATCGGTGATGGAGATGATGGTCCAGGGATTCAAGGACAGTCATCACCATTACGTTTGGGGTATGTCTTACCCTTTGTAGAACGGAAATATCGCAGTTTGCCAGGGATGGAGAAGTTCAATGGCTGGTTTTCTTAAAACGGGTGGCCTCGTGCTGCTCGCTCTCACTTTTGCCGGACTCGCCGGCTGGGGCACGCTTTCCTATTTGAACAGCCGCGAAGCGGAATTGAGGCAGGCGGCGGCATCGATGGATGGGCCTGCTGTCGAGATTGTGGTCGCCAGTACGGCTGTTAGCCCTGGGGAATCCATAACCCTGGATAACATGGCGATTGCCGAAGTCCCCCAGAAGTACTTACCTCAGGATGCCATTCCTCCCGCAGAATTCGAGCTCTATGCGGAGAAGAGCATTCTTGTCCCTCTTGATCCGGGCCGGCCCCTCTTGAAGTCCTACATTTCGGGACTGAGCCATCAGTCAAGTTTTTCTGCTCACCTCAAAAAGGGTTGGCGAGCAATAACCTTACCCGTTGATGAACTCAATGCTGTAGCCGGCATGCTCGAAGCAGGCGACTTTATTGACTTGGTGATCTCGGGCGAGCAGGAGAACGTTGAGGGTGAAACAAAGGGCTATGTGCTCCGGCGCCTGATGGAAAAAGTCGAGGTTCTCGCAACCGGTACCATGACAAGAATCGATGCCAAATACGCGAAAGCGAATGGCGTTTATCCAGACGAACCGTTTTACGGCACGATCACTATATCTGTTCCCGCCCATCTCGTTACCGAGATATTGATGGCCCGTGAAAATGACACTCTGAATGTTCTCTTGCGTCACCCGAAAGATGAGGGCGTTGCGTCCTATCCGGGTGGTTCTCGTGGTTTGCAGACAGATGCGCTTGGAATCGAAACCATTGGAGGAAAAGCGGAAAACGGTCTTCTTGAAGCTCAGTACTTACAGCCCGCATACGGTGAATCCAAAGGAAGGGTTGATCGATACAGGCTGGCTCAAAAGTTCCGGGGCGCAGTGGCCACTACCCAAAACCAAAACGCAGTTGAGTCGGAGTAACAGGGATGTTGGACAAGGTATTCAGTGCGGAAAAGTCGGTAGTACGGCATTTGCTACTGGTATTGATTCTCGGCCTTCAGGTTCCCGAGGCTACAGCGAGCGCTACCAAATATGTATCAATGTTTGTGGGACAAGTGCGTGTCTTTGATATGGCTGACGTGAAAAGAGTGGCCGTTGGAAATTCGGATGTCGTCAACTATCGGGCCCTTGAGAATGGCCAGCTGTTATTTATCGCCGACGGCGTCGGTGAGAGCACGGTAGAGGTTTGGACCGCGGGGGAGCGTCGCACACGGTTTGTTGTCACAGTGTTTCAGCAGAACCTTTCCCGTGCGCTGAGTGCTGCCAGGAAATTCGCTGAGAGGATTCCCGATCTGCAGTTGGAGCAGGTTGATGGAGTTCTAATATTCGAGGGTGAAATTGCCCCTGAGGATCGGGACAGAGTGACCCAGCTTTCCGCGGCGCTGCCAGGAAGCCTCGACCTGACGACTGAAAAGGAATTCAGCATGAAAGACATGGTGCTGATGGACGTTCGCATTATTGAGGTGAATCGCAGAGCGGCTGAGCAGCTTGGTATCCGTTGGGGGCAAGTTGCTGCGGGCCCGTCGGTTGGGCTGTATGCGCCGATGGCTACAAATTCACGCTTTGCTGTGTTTTCACCAGACGCGAATGATCTATCAGAAGATATCCTCGAAGCTGTTGGTGGCGCAGGAGTTGACAATTTTTACGGCTACGCTGGCCTCAGCAGCGGTCTTGCATCGCAAATTGACCTTATGGCGGAAAATGGTGAAGCCTCAGTTCTGGCGTCTCCCAAATTGGTTACCCGCAGTGGCGAGAGTGCGTCGTTCAACTCCGGCGGAGAGATCCCCTATCAGACCATCGATGAACTGGGGCGGCCCGTTATTCAATTTCAGCCATACGGAATTAATCTTGAAATCGAGCCGCTGGTTGACGGTGACGGCAATATATTGACAGGCATAGCGGCTGAAGTGAGCTCTATCGACAGGGCAAATCAGGCCGGTGACACACCGGGTCTGTTGACGAGAAACGTTTCAAATGTGATCAATGTCAAGGCCAAAGAGACCATCGTGATCTCTGGGCTGGCGGCCGCAAATACATCAGACCAGACCACAAAGCTGCCTTTCCTCGGTGACATTCCCTATCTTGGCGCATTATTCCGGTCTACGGAAACAATTGAGGAAAAGACGGAAATTGTCATGTTTGTGACCCCTCAATTGATAACAGCAGATAGTAAGAAGAACAAGGAGTTACTGGAGCTGGGTCGCCAAATGTCCAAGCCCTGGGCCGACGGAAAGCTGAACAAGGCATTGATGGAGTAGGCCATGTTCGAGATACAGGTATCCTCAAAAAAAGGCAAAGTGCTCCAGAGAGTTCACTGTGCCGATGAAAAATGTCGTATTGGCCGTGACCGGGACAACATGATTGTCCTTCAGGGTCGGAAAGTCGGTGCGGTACATGCGTGGCTGGTAGAAAGGGATGAAGGTGTATTTGTCGAAGACAATTCATCCAAAACCGGTGTGAGTGTTAATGGCAACAGGGTGTCCGTTCATGGCCCGATTGTGGTTGAGGATTCGATAGCCATAGGCGATTACCTTCTCCGGGTGATCTGCAAGCGAGCTCAGAATAACGCCGAGCCCGCTGCGCCGGCTGTCGATGAAACTGAGACAAGGGAGTTGGTGGTATCGACATCCACGGAGCTGGCCTATGTCGATACCGGTGATCAGGTCGCATTTGCACAGCGGGATGAGCTCTATGCGACATGGCGTATTGCTGTACGCGACCGGCTCGTAAAGCTCCTGGATCTGCGCCGAATAGATGTGAGCAACCTGAGCGATAGCGAGCTGCGCGCGGTTACCGGGGAAGCAATCGAAAAAATTATTCATGATATTGACGACTTGCCTCTTGAAATAGACCGAGCAGATCTTGCGAGGCAGTCCCTCGCCGAGGCTGTGGGCCTGGGCCCGCTAGAAGAACTTCTGGCTGACGATTCGATCACTGAAATCATGGTCAACTCGGCCGACCAGTTATTTTTCGAACAAAATGGTCGATTAAAGAAATCGCACATAACGTTTACTGACGACAGAGCCGTCATTAGTGCAATCGAAAGAATAGTCGCCCCTTTGGGAAGGCGTATTGACGAAAGCTCGCCAATGGTCGACGCGAGATTGGCAGACGGCTCACGAGTTAATGCTGTTATCCCTCCATTGGCTTTAAAGGGCCCCAGTATAACCATTCGGAAATTTTCCAAGGAACGGTTAAGGGCGAAGAACCTGGTCGAGTTTGGATCAGTTAGCTCTTCAATGATTAATTTTATCGAGATGTCTGTAAAAGCCAAAAGGAACGTCGTTATCTCTGGCGGTACTGGCTCCGGCAAGACCACGCTGCTTAACGTGTTGTCGAACTTTATTCCTGAATCTGAGCGAATCATTACTGTTGAAGATGCTGCCGAATTGAGTCTGGTCCAACCCAATCTGGTTGGACTGGAAGCCAGGCCTGCTAATCAGGAAGGAAAGGGGGTGGTCTCGATCCGTGATCTGGTTAGGAACTGTTTGCGAATGCGACCGGATCGAATTGTGGTGGGCGAGTGTCGTGGAGGTGAGGCGCTTGATATGTTGCAGGCGATGAATACTGGTCATGACGGATCATTGACGACAATCCACGCAAACTCTCCCCGGGACTGCATCTCCAGGCTGGAGGTACTGGTAATGATGAGCGGTATTGAAATGCCACTGGCTGCTATCAGAGAGCAGGTCTCCTCTGCCGTCAACATTGTTGTGCAACAAACCCGATTCTCTTGTGGTAGTCGGAAGGTAACCTCTATCACGGAGGTAACAGGTATTGAGGGAAATACAGTTCAGTTGGCCGAGATCTTTCGCTTTCGCCAGACGGGTTATGGATCCGATGGCAGGGTCCAGGGAGTATTTGAGGCAACCGGTTTGATTCCGGAGTTTTACGAAAAGCTGGCTGGGCAGGGAGCTCAGGTGGATCTATCCATTTTCGATAAGCGCCCGAATACAGCTTTGGCCGTGGATACTGGTCATGTCTAATATGGTTCTGGCAGCAGTCATCGGGTCGTCGCTACTTGCCTTTCTGGTTGCAGCACTGTGTATCTACTGCATCAACATTGGGGTAAAGCGATACGAAGAGAACTTTACTGAATCCGCCCGGGAGAACCTGACTGATCTGTTTATCTTCATCGACCCGGCGAAGCTCTATATCGTAAACATTGTCTCCCTGGTGTTGGTTTTTATCATCAGCTGGTTGGCTAGCGGCACTCTGGTCATAGCGCTGATTGCCTCCGCTGCCGGTGCTTGGGCTCCCAGTTGGTTGTACGGTTTTTTCAGGGCCAGGCGACAAAAACAATTCCTGTTCGATTTGCCCGATTTTCTTCTTGCCTTAGCAAACAGTATGCGAGCTGGCGGGAACCTATCGACAGCATTGGACACGGTCCTCGCGGAGATATCGGGCCCGTTAAAGCAGGAGTTCGGTTTGCTCCAGAGAGAGCTGCGGATGGGTACAGAGTACACGGTAGCCCTCGACAATCTTTGCCAACGTATGCCCCTGCAGGAGCTAGCTTTGGTTTCGTCCGGAATCAAAATTTCCCGGGAAATAGGAGGCCAACTGGCGGATACCCTGGAACGATTGGGGGAGACGATCAGACGGAAGCTGGAAATGGAGGGCAAAATCAACTCCCTGACGGCACAAGGTAAATACCAGGGCGTGGTGATGGCGGCGCTTCCACTTTTCCTGGCCTTGATTATTTACCACATTGAACCTGTCGCCATGTCCAGATTGTGGAGTGAACCAGTTGGTTGGGCGGTTTGTGTTTTGATCGTAGTTTTTGAATTGCTCGGGTATCACTTCATCAAAAAAATCGTAACCATCGATGTGTAAGGCGTAGCGGGTAATTTCCATGAAACTAATGTTGTTTGTCGCAGCCTTTCTCGCGGTGGCGGTGTTTATTCTTGCTGCAAGAAATATTAAAAGCACTGTGCCTGACTCTAATCGCGATTATATGGACCCGCTACCACTGGCACTTAGATTGGTATGGCCGCTGGTGAGAATACTGGCATTTCACCTTGGAGAGAGATTTTCCACTGATATCCTTGAATATTACTACCGACAAATGCGGAGGTCCGGTGTCGCTTATCTTATGACAGCAGATGAGTTTGTAGGCCTCAAGATTTTGGGTGGCGTTACTGCGGTAGGCGTTGCAGCGCTGATCATGTGGCTTCTTGAGGCGTTTGATCCACTTTACCTTCCCTTTGCGCTTGTTTTGGGCTGGACTATGCCGTCCCTCTCTTTAAAGGATCGCCGAAAAACGAGAGAGGCACTGATACTAAAGCAATTGCCAACCTTTCTGGATTTTCTGACCATGGCGGTCCAGGCCGGTATGAACCTCTCCGGCGCACTGAACCAGGCTATAGAGAAAGGACCTGCGGGGCCATTAAAAATCGAACTTGAGAAAGTGATTCGAGACATACGAGCGGGCATGCATCGGGTAGACGCCTTAAGGGCCATGGCAGAACGTATTGAGCTGAAGGAAGTGACCAGTTTTGTAACTGCAGTAGCGCAAGCGGAGAAAACGGGGAGCAGTCTGGGAGAAACGCTGAAAATCCAGGCCGACCAGCGCCGTGTTGAAAGATTTCAGCGTGCCGAAAAAATGGCAATGGAAGCCCCGGTAAAGCTGATATTCCCGTTAGTGGTATTCATATTTCCGATGACCTTTATTGTATTGGGGTTCCCTATAGCGATGAAGTTCTTATATGAAATGTAATGTTTTAAAGAATGGCATTTGTTTGACGGGCGGCAGGGGCTGAATATTGTTATTCGAAACAAAATATCGCAAATCCACAGTGGAGTCCGAGAACGGTTGTCGTGCCACAGTAGGTATTGCAGATACTTGGATCAAACGGCTTCACGGCTTCAAGAAAAAAGGGTTATCCCGGTCGGTAGAGGGTGTTGTGATACATCCATGCTCTTCGATACATACTCTCGGGATGAAATTTGATATTGACGTTTACTTTCTCGATCAGAAACTCAGAGTGCTTCGAGTTTATCCCTCCGTGGGACCCTATCGATGCAAGTCTGTTCCCGGAGCAAGGTATGTATTGGAGTTTAAGTCAGGGGAAGTAGTATTCCCGTTTGCGAATATTGGTGAAAACGTAAGGTTTACCTAATAAAGGTGCGGGTATGTGGGGTAAAAGCAGCTTGGCAGTTTCTCAATTGATAGTGATCAGTACTTTCTTCCTGATTCTGGGTGGATGCGCTACAACAACAGGGTCTGGAGAGAATGCCGAGTTTTCAAATCTGATAGAAAAAGCATCCTCACAGTACGAAGCGGGTCTGCTTACCGAAGCGGAGTCTTCTTATCGGAAAGTAACGGCCTTGCGGCCAGACTACTACGAGCCTTGGCTCAAACTAGGAAATATTTACGTAAGAACTGGTCAGCTGGAAGCGGCTGTCCGGATGTTTAGAGAGTGTACAGAACTTCGTCCCGATGATGTTCGTGGTTGGAGCAACCTTTCACTAACACGTCTTAAGCAAAGCCTTGCGGTTCTGGATGATGCGCAGCAATATTTTCCGAGCGAATCTACGGGTGCCGCAGTGTTAAGAAATTCCAGAGATTCTCTGATAAAGCACTTGGTGGAGTAGGCACGGAAGCCCTATCTCATGAATAGACAAGGTAGTCTCTTTAAAGAGCGAGGCTCATTCATCGTTGAGAGCGTATGGCTTTGGCCCATCTTGATCATGTTGACGCTTGGCGTGGTTCAGATGGGGTTCTTGTACAACGCTAAAGCGACGATGAATAACGCCACATTTCAAGCCGCCCGGGCAGGTTCTATAGCGCATGCCGATAAAGGCACTATGGAGAAGCGCTTGGCTGACGCGATGGTGCCTTTATACTTAAAAGATTCAAATATCTCAGATCTGGTTATTAGGAGGGCCGCTTTGCATGCGGCAATTAGGCTTCCTGCAGCGCCAATCGGTCAGATTGATATTATATCTCCAACAAAAAAAATATATAAAGAATTCGAGAGAACTCAATATTACCTGGATGGCCGGCGTCGTGAAAGGCGAATAAGGCAGATGCCAAACGATAACCTAAGTGTCCGAAGCGCATCCGAGAAAACAGTAAAGGCATCATCGGGTAACGTAAGTATCAACTTGCAGGATGCCAATTTATTAAAGATTCGGGGGCACTGGTGCTATGAAATGATCGTTCCGTTCGTGAATTACCTGATTTATCAAACCTATGCCAGCCTGCCTGGGGCCAAAAATCCGCACTGGGGAGCGTGCAGATCGCTATCTTTGATTAATGACTCATATTATTTGCCGATTAGCGCAATGAGCGTGGTTCGGATGCAGACACCAATCCGGTGGTAGCAGTTGGAAGTGCACTGTCACAAGGAGTTAACTACATGAAATGGATCAATTCGCTCAGGCTTTTTTTTGCAATGGTTTGTGTTTTGGGTGCGGCTAACAGTACGGCTGAGCCAATATCAAGTCAGTTTCGCGATGAGTTGGATGGACTCCAAGAGTACTCATCCCAGCATACAGATTTTTCTCAATACGAGCTTATTCTTGGCAAACTGAGTTATCAGTATCCCCGTTCCCCAGACGAGATTGAAGGGTTCGAGGCAGAGGTTTCGAGAATGTTCGAGGGGCGAATTGATCGTAAGGTCTTTGATTTCCAATCCGACGTTGGCTCCTTGAAGGCATTCAGCACGATCAAAGAGGTCCTTGACGATGAAGGCTTTGATATCGCGTTTTCTTGTGAAGGGAGCTCATGTGGCTCAGTTAAGGGCTGGAGCACAGTCTTCCCGGATCAAGCGGATGGTTCGTGGTCTGATCAATACTATTTGTCTGCTATATACCCCGAAAACGGTCCGCCTGAACGCGTTTTTTCTGCGCATATTTCCATGATTGGTAACCGTGTCAGGGTAACGATCGATGAGGTGGCCTTGCTTGTTGACATGGAACGTTCGATTCAGAATTACGCAAATTCGGTGTTGAGCTATTGGTCAGAACACGGCTTCGGTCAGGGATTGCCGGTATCTGGTTATAGTGTTGGCAGTTATCAGCTAACAAACACGATGAAGCTGAAATACAGAGCTATTGCCAAAATAATGGAAATTAAGCCCAGTTTTCCAATAAAGCTATTGGGATACACTGACCTTTTAGGCGAGGAAAGTGCTAATCGAGAACTTTCGCTCCTACGGGCGAAGTCGGTGGCTGATTTCTTGGTCACCCTGGGTGTTCCTGAAGGTTCTTTAAGTTTTGAGGGGCAAGGTGTTTTCAATTACGTAAAACAGGATATTTTTGACAAGGTTGCTCCCCAACATCGAAAGGTGATTGTTCTCGCTACTCCTCCTAAGTCAATTAGTAGTTTGAACTAAACATCAATTCACGCTGCATAATAAAAGCGAAATTTATGAGTTCGTCTGGCTCTAAAGGAACCGGAGCCGGCCGGATTAGCGCAGCATAATCCACGACCACACTACAGCCAAAGATCACCAACCGCGGTTTCCCGGCTGAAGTGGTGCAACACCTGGGCCTGCAGCAGTTCCGCCGTGGCAATGGCGTCAATCAGCGCGTTATGGGCGGCGTAATGGGGCAGTCCATAACGCAGCCTGCTGTCCGCCAGCCGGATCGATACCGGGCTTTTCCCCAGGAATCGCTGCCAGAGGGTAGGTTGGCGGTTCGGGTGCAGGTGGGCCTCAATGGCCATGGTATCGAGAACGGGAAAACGAATGCCCTCACCAAGCCGCCACTTCAGCGCCACATTCAGGAATGGGCGCTCGATATTCCGGTAATGAACCACGGGAATGCGGCCATTCAGGCAGGCAAACAGATCCTCGAGAATCTCTTCCAGATCCGGCGCCTTGTCGATGTCGCTATGTGTGATGCCGTGGATCGTGATGGAGGTCTGATGCAGGGGCAGCTTTGGGCGCACGATCCAGTGTCTGGCCTTGCCCAACTGAATACCGTCCAGCGTGAAGGGCACCAGGCCGATACTGACAATCGAGTTCTGGTTGGCATCGAGGCCTGTGGTCTCGAAGTCGATAGCCACCATCGGAACCTGTGACAGCGGCGTATCCGGTGATACGCATCCGCTCTCGTAAAAAGCTTTCAGAAGCGGCGACTTACTTTGGCGGGCCAGGGCCTGATATTGCCCGGGCCATGGCAGGCTGGTGACGGAATCTTCAGTCTGCGCGATATCAGACATTCCGGGTCGCCTGGGCGTTGTAGCGGAATTTCAGGAATTTCTGGGCATTGCTGACCACCTGGAAGGCATCCTTGAGATGGCTGCGCTCAAAGGGTGACAGGTCTTCCGGCCGGACATTGTTGTCCGGCTCCCGCCCCGCCTCGATGGCCAGGGCCTGGTGTCGTATCCGGACGATGGAAATGAATTCCAGCGCATCCCGGAGATTGCCCAGATCATCGTCCAGCAGCAGCTTGGTATTGCCGATGGCTTTGAGCCGCTCAAAGGAATTCTGGGCCCGGGAGCCACAGGCCAGGGCGTGAATCCGGATCAGATCCGACAGCGGAGCGGTGCCCCGGCGTTTGAGGTTGAAGGTTTTTTGCTGTTTGCCATCCTCTTCCAGCACAAAGGTGCGGAAAAAGCCGATAGGTGGTGTCCGGTTCAGGGCGTTGCGGGCCAGCAGCGACAGGAACCGCTGGCTGTTGCTGGCCTTGTCGGCGACCAGGGCTTTCAGCTGTTCGGCGAACTCGGTCTGGCCATAGATGCCGTCCAGGTCGAAGAAAATGTTGCTGTTAAGCAGGGCCTGAGCCTTCGGGTTGTCAATCCAGTCGGTGAAGTAATCCTTCCATACCTGCAGCGGCTGCCGCCACTTCTGGTTGGTGGCCATGATGTCGCCGGTGCAGTAGGTGTATCCGCATTCGGCCAGGCCATCGCTGACAAATTTTGCCAGCGCCAGGAAATACTCATCGTGCGCCTCGGGAACAAAGCTGTCGTCCAGGATCATGGCGTTGTCCTGGTCCGTTACCACCAACTGCTCGTCACGGGCCATGGACCCCAGCGCCATGAAACAGTAGGGAACCGGGGGCGGCCCGAGTTTTTCCTCGCCCAGCTCAAGCAGTCTCTGGGTAAAGCTGCGCCCGATCCCCGCCATGGCACTGCCAATCATGTGGGAATTGGCGTCTTCGTTCACCATCCGGACAAAACTGTCACGCACATCCCGGCTGATCTTTTTCAGTCCTTTAACATCCTTCTGGTGGTAGATGTTGCTGACCAGGTAAAGGCTGCTCTGGCTCTCGTATTTCACGATGTCAGACAGGGCAACCACCCCTCGCACTTCGTCCCGGTCCATCACCGGAAGGTGGTGCACGTTGTTGTGAAGCATGGTGAGCATGGCTTCGAAAATGAACATGCTGGAGGGAATTGTGATCAGGCCTTCCGACATGATGTCGCTGACCGGCGTTTCCGAGGGCAGGGCTTCGCTGAGCGCGCGGGTGCGCAGGTCGCGGTCGGTAATGATGCCCTTGAGCAGGGGTTTTTCCCCTTCCTCGTTCATTAACAGCAGGGCGGAAACGCCGTTGTCCGTCATGATCCGGGCGGCTTCCTGGAGTCTGACTGTGCAGGGCGCCGAGATTGGCTCCCGGGATATCAGCCGGATCACCTTGGAGGTCATCAGTTCGTTGGACTTCTCACGTCGGGAGAGAGCTGAACGCAGGCGGCTTCGATCTTCGATCTCGACAAAATCGGCGAACTCTTCGTCGTTTTCCCATAGATACTGGAAGGTTTCGTCCGGGATCTTGTAAATCAGTGTGTCTTCCAGGGCCTTAACCGGGAATCGTACTTTTTTGTGCATCAGCAAGCCGAACTGACCGAATATTCCGCCTTCGCTGATCCGGTTGTAAAGCTCGCCGGAGCGGCGATAGATCTCCACCGCTCCGCTACGTACGTAATAGAGCCAGATGTTTTCGTCGCCAAACTCCAGGATCTGGGTGCCGGCCTTGAAATACACCACCTCGATGCCGCCCACTACCCTGTCGAGCAGCTCCTCGGTCATCTCATCAAACGGCGGGTGCTGCGCCATGTGATTGCGGATGTCGATGAGCTCGGCCTGCATAAAACTCCCTGTTTTCGCGGGGGAAATTGATTGTCAGATAGGGAATATAGCAGCGCCAGGGGCCGGCGGCCATGTCGACCTTTGATAGATCTCATTGACCACTTTGGCCGGTGTTGCTAGCCTTGAGCCAGTTTTTCAGGTGTCCGTCGCAAAGCGCGACGGGTGAAACGGGAAATCGGTGAGCCTGGCGATGCCAGTGCAAAACCGATGCTGCCCCCGCAACGGTAAGCAGGATAACGGCAATCTGATGCGCCACTGTGTCGGCATGACATGGGAAGGTGATTGCCCGGGAACCATAGGTTCCGCCTGCCAGCCCGGAGACCGGCCTGGAAAAACACCCGATGTTGCGGTGGGCGACCGGGGGGGGTGATAGTCCGGTTCCGCTTTCCCGCCACCCGATGACCGCCTGCCCCTTTCTGTCCGTTCCGCAGCAAAAAACCTGATCTCCGTGCGGGCGAGCGCGGATTGCGGAGCGAAAAAATGTCTTTGAGACCTTCCTTAGCTGTTCTGGTGACGGCGACGTCACTGTTTACCCTGCCTGGCCTGGCGCTGAGCCAGAGTGACGATGCCGAAGGGCTGGATCCGATTGTTGTAACGGCGACCCTTGGTCCCAAAACCGTGGGTGAGAGTCTTTCCTCAGTTACGGTTATCGAAAAGGACGACATCCGTCGCCAACAGCCCGCCGAATTCCGGGACCTGCTGCGTGCCCAGCCCGGGGTCAACGTGGTTTCCGACGGCAGCTACGGCAAGACCACCAGTGTGTTCCTGCGCGGTGCCGGCAGTTCCGGTACGGTTCTGCTTCTGGACGGTATCCGCCTGCGTTCCGCCACCGCCGGTATTCCGCCCTGGCAGTTTCTCCCACCGGAGCTGATGGAGCGGGTTGAGCTGGTTCGCGGTGCGAAAAGCTCTCTGTATGGGGCTGATGCGGTGGGTGGTGTTATCCAGGCCTTTACCCTGGAGCCGGAAGCGGGCCGCCAGGGCTGGGCGGAACTGTCGGGCGGCTCCCATGAGACACTTGAAACCACGGCCGGCGTAGCTGGACGGGAAGGCCGCTCGGCGTTCTTGGCTGGCGGCGTCTATTCCGACACAGAAGGCACCAACCTGCGTGCTGGCGGCGAAGACAAGGGCTTTCGAAATGCCGGCGGCCTGGCCAAAGTCAGTCACCAGTTTGATCAGGGCGGCGGTGCAGGCGTAACGGTGTTCCAGTCCGAGGGCAATACCGAATTCGAGGGTGGTGACACCGAATTTCTGATCCGCGCCATGGGGCTTTATCTGGAAGCCGTGGCCAGTGACTACTGGCGTACCCGCATCCAGTTCTCCGAATCCCGGGACGAACAGGAGACGTTCGGTTCCTACCCCAGCGTGTTCAATACCCTGCACCGCTCCGCACGCTGGGAAAACACCCTGACTGCGGGTGTCCATGAATTTGTTATCGGCTCGGAAGTCATGGTGGATGAAGTCGAGGGCACCAGCCAGTTCACCGAGGACAGTCGTACCAACAGCGCGATCTTTGGCCAGGCCAGGTTCAATTTCGGTGCCACCGACCTGATGGCCAGTGCCCGCCTGGACGATAATGAAGCCTACGGCAAGGAAGAAACCGGTGGTATCGCCCTCGGGCACCAGTTCGACCGGGCCCACCGTGTACGTGTGAGTTACGCCACTTCGTTCCGCGCACCCACCTTCAACGACCTGTATCTGACCGTGCCGTTCTACACCGGCAACCCGAATCTCGAACCCGAAGAAGGCCAGATGGTGGAGGCCGGTGTTTCCGGCCGCTATGACGCCTGGTTCTGGGACATTGCGGTCTACCAGAACGACGTCGAAGATCTGATTACCTACGTGTCTGACCCGGTCACTTATGAGGGCACCGTCGAGAACGTCGAATCTGCCCGTATCCGTGGTGTTGAACTCTCGTCCGGCTTTGAAACCGTCAATTGGAACGTGAATGCGGCACTGACCTGGGCCGACAGTGAGAACCGCGATACCGGTGCACGACTGCCCCGCCGGGCCGAAAAGAACCTGCGGCTGGATGTTGATCGTCTGTTTGGCCAGTGGTCTGTGGGGGCAAGCTTTATCGCTGAAAGTGATCGCTATAATGATGCCGCCAACAACAGCCTGCTACCTGGCTACGGCACCGTGGATGTGCGGGCGGCCTGGAATTTCCTGCCGGGCTGGTCGGCCAGCTTCAAGGTGGATAATGTGCTGGATCGTCGCTACGCCACCAGTCTGGGCAACGACAGCGTGACTTTCGAACCCTTTGACTATCTGGCGGCTGGCCGCACCTACATGGCTTCGGTGCGCTATGATTTTCGCCAGTAGGCTCACTTTCTGGCCGGTGATGTAATCCCATGATCCAACGCGGGCTTGTTCTGTTATTGGCGCTTATCGCCCTGATGCCTGTATCGGCATTGGCAGAGTTGCCCTGCGTGCGGGACGCACTGAATCGTGAGATGTGTCTTCAGGCACCGGCGAAGCGGATCGTTTCCCTCTCCCCCGGCGCCACCGAACTGCTCTTCTCCGCCGGTGCCGGAGAGCGCGTGGTGGCTGTCAGTGCATGGAGTGATTTCCCGGCCGAGGCCGCGGCGTTGCCGCAAGTAGGCGACAGCAACCGACTGGATCTGGAAGCCATTGTCTCGCTGGCACCGGATCTGGTGGTGGCCTGGACTGATGGCAACTCCCGCAGCCAGCTGGAACGGGTCGCGGGCCTTGGCATTCCTGTGTTCTGGCTCGCCCCGCGCACGTTCGAAGATATTGCCCGGGCGGTTGAGGAGCTTGCACTGTTAACCGGCCAGTCCGCCGTGGGTAAAGCACGAGCAGAATCCTTCCGAGAGGAAATCGCCAGTCTGGAGTCCGGGTATGCCAGTGCGCAGCCGGTACGGGTGTTCTATCAGATATGGGATCAACCGCTGATGACTGTGAACCGGGAGGAGCTGATCAGCAAGGCCATCGAGCTGTGTGGCGGCGCCAACGTATTCGGCCATTTGCCGAGGCTGGTGCCCCGGATCAGCCGGGAAGCGGTGC
>AZIH01003146.1_pt1 | contig 22365 bp, 21 predicted proteins | sample 359041 | NCBI WGS metagenome assembly AZIH01 (sample SAMN02429716, study PRJNA222664) | marine sediment metagenome | biome: Sediment sample; isolation source: enrichment culture of sample MGS-ANC(UA) from oil contaminated site at the... | place: Italy: Ancona | collected 2012-02-14 | depth 6 m m
GGCTATCCCACCAGTCCTTTCCCTCCTCGTTCTTGTAAGGGTTCCCGGGCCGGTCAAACAGCGGCGGACAATCCACCAGCCAGAGTGTAACCGCCGTGCCCGGGAGCCGGGTTTGCCAGAGGCTGACACTGTATTGCCCGATCTGGAATCGCGACTTTCTCCGGGAGCCGGCCTTCCGGGCAGCCTTAATGGCATCCGGATAGCCCGGCAGCAGAATCTGGACATCGTATTCGAGCCGGCAAAGTGCCTCCGGCAGACTGGCCGACACGTCGGCCAGGCCGCCGGTCTTCACCAGTGGAAAAACTTCACTGGTGGCGAACAGGACCCGGATCATAACGTCGGCCTCAGGACAATCGCGCCCAGTGGTGGCAGAGTCAGCTCCATTGACCAGTTCCGGTTCATCCAGGCCTGTTCGTCCGCAATCATGGGGTAGGGGTTGCCAAGGTTACTGCCACCATAATATTCAGAATCCGAGTTAAAGACCTCCCGCCAGCTTCCGCCCTGTGGCAGTCCGATGCGGTAATGGTGCCGGGGCATTGGCGTAAAATTAACCACAATCACCGAGGTTTCGCCCCTGGCGGTGCGCAGGAAGCTGATCACGGACTGGGGGGAGTCGTGACAGTCGATCCAATCAAAGCCCTCGGGCCGGAAACACTCACCGTGCAGGGACACCTCCCGGCGATAGAGCCCGTTAAGATCCTGGACCAGGCGTTTGAGGCCCTGGTGCTCCGGATAGGCCAGCAGTGACCAGTCCAGTTCCCTGGATTCGCTCCACTCCCGGCGCTGGCCGAATTCGCCGCCCATAAACAGCAGCTTGGCACCGGGATAGCCATACATGTAGGTGAGCAGCAATCGTAATGAGGCCCGCTGCTGCCACTCGTCTCCGGTCATCTTGTTGATCAGGCTGCCCTTGCCGTGGACCACCTCATCGTGGGACAGCGGCAACAGAAAATTCTCGCTGAACGCATAGAGCAGGCCGAAGGTCAGCTTGTCGTGATGGTATTGGCGGTACACAGGATCCTGCTGAAGGTAATCCAGGGTGTCGTGCATCCAGCCCATGTTCCATTTGAGGTTGAAGCCAAGGCCGCCGATTTCCGGCGGCCGGGTAACCCGGGGCCAGGAAGTGGATTCCTCGGCACAGACCAGGGTGCCCGGGAAACGGCTCTGGCAAACACGGTTCAGTTCCCTGAGAAAATCGATGGCTTCCAGGTTCTCATGGCCGCCATGAACATTGGGCAACCATTCGCCTTCCTTGCGGGAATAATTCAGATACAGCATCGAGGCAACGGCATCCACGCGCAAACCGTCGAGGTGGAAGGCGTCCAGCCAGAATAGGGCGCTGCCGATCAGGAAGTTCCGGACTTCATGCCGGCCATAATTGTAAATCAGGGTGCCCCAGTCCTGGTGCTGGCCCTTGCGTGGATCTTCATGCTCGTAAAGAGCGCTACCATCAAACCGGGCGAGGGCGTGCTCATCGGTCGGGAAATGCCCGGGAACCCAATCCAGAATCACGCCGATGTTGTGGCGGTGGCACTGGTCCACCAGATAGCGCAGGTCGTCTGGTGTGCCGAAGCGGCTGGTAGGCGCGTAGTAGCCGGTGGTCTGATAGCCCCAGGATTCATCCAGCGGGTGCTCGGTAACCGGCAACAGCTCGATGTGGGTGAAGCCCAATTCCAAAACATAAGGGATCAGCTGGTCAGCAAGCTCTCGGTAGGTCAGCCAACGCCCGGAACCGTGATGACGCCAGGAAGCGGCATGTACCTCATAGATTGAAATGGGCGAGTCCTGCCAGCTCCACCGGCCCCGCCGGGCAAGCCAGTCACCATCGCCCCAGCCAAAGTGGCCACGCTCAGTCACCACGGCAGCGGTGGCGGGCCGCAACTCAAAGGCCTGACCATAGGGGTCGGTTTTCAGCAGCTGACGGCCCTTGTCGGTGGTTATGGCGAACTTGTAGAGGGCTCCGGTACCGATGCCCGGGATAAAGCACGACCACACGCCCATACCTTCATGCAGGTCCATGCTGTGGGCGCCGGATTTCCAGTGATTGAAATCCCCGACAACGCTGACGGCTTTCGCTTGGGGGGCCCACACCGCAAATCGGACACCCTCAACGGCCCCGCTTTTGCAGACGTGAGCGCCCAGTACGTTGTAGATGTGCCAATGCCTGCCTTCGGCAAAGAGGTGAAGGTCGAATTCGCTGAGCGTTGGACTATCCATAGACCGTGCTTTTCCTAACCAGGTGGCGCTTCCATTTGACGTTCCTGCATTGAACGTCAAAGGGCCTGTTTAAAAAATGACCCCAAACAAGTTTACGTCATAATTCCGTGATAGTGTTCTATTATGATTACAGACGTCAAAAACGTGGCAACCCCTTGCGGTTGAACGACCGGTCACAGGAAAGTTTTCTTCAGGGAAGCAGGTATGCAAACGGCCAAGCGTTTCGTCAGTCGCCTTACTCGTCAAACTCTCGCGTTGGTTCTTGCCGGAGGTCGGGGCTCCCGCCTTCATGATCTCACCAATTGGCGTGCCAAACCGGCGGTTCCCTTCGGTGGCAAGTTCCGGATCATCGATTTTCCGCTTTCGAATTGCATCAACTCAGGCATCGGCCAGGTTGGCGTAATCACCCAATACAAATCCCACTCCCTGATTCGCCACATTCAACGGGGCTGGGGCTTTCTTCGTGGTGAACTCGATGAGTTTGTCGAGCTGTTACCCGCCCAGCAACGCATCGAGACATCCTGGTACGAAGGCACAGCGGATGCCGTACTGCAGAACCTCGATATCATCCGCAGCCACAAGCCGGAATATGTGCTTATTCTGGCTGGCGACCACATCTACAAGATGGACTACGGCACCATGCTGGCCGCCCATGTGGAAAATGACGCCGATATCACCGTGGGTTGTATCGAGGTTCCAATTGATGAAGCCTCGGCGTTCGGGGTTATGTCGGTAGACGATGAACTAAAAGTTACAGAATTTGTGGAAAAACCGGATCAGCCCAAACCCATGCCCGGTCAGCCTGGTAAAGCGCTGGCTTCCATGGGCATCTATGTGTTCAGTACCCGGGTGCTGTTTGATGAGCTGATGCGCGACCACCAGAGGACCAGCGACTCGTCCCATGATTTCGGCAAGGATATTATTCCTTCTGTAATCAAACGCCTGCGAGTGGTGGCTTTTCCGTTCCGGGATCCGGTACAGAATAAACCCGCCTACTGGCGGGATGTAGGGACTATCGATGCGCTCTGGCGGGCCAACCTCGAGCTGATCGGCATCAGCCCTGAACTGAATCTTTACGATTCCCACTGGCCGATTTGGACTTACCAGGAGCAATTGCCGCCTGCGAAGTTTATCTTCGACGACGTGAATCGGCGAGGTACGGCGGTGGATTCCATGGTGGCAGGGGGCTGCATTGTCTCCGGGGCCCTGGTGAAGCATTCGCTCCTGTTTTCGCAAGTCAGGATTCACTCTTACACCGAAGTCTCAGACTCGGTTATCTATCCGGACGTTGAGATCGGTCGCCATTGCCACATCCGCAATGCTCTGATTGACCGTGGCTGCCGTATTCCGGAAGGGTCACGTATCGGTTTCGATGAAGTGGAGGACCGGAAGCGGTTCCATGTTTCCCCCAATGGTATTGTGCTGATCACGCCCGAGATGCTCGGACAGGATTACCCCCATGGTCTCTGACACCAAAACCCCAGTTGTGCTTTGCTGGCACATGCACCAGCCTTCCTATCAGGACATGCGCACGGGCCAGTTCCTGTTTCCCTGGGTGTATCTGCACACCATCAAGGACTACAGCGATATGGCGGCCCACCTTGAAAATGAGCCCGAGGCGAGGGCGGTGGTCAACTTTGCTCCGATTCTGCTTGAACAGATTGAGACCTACCTGATCCAGATTGAACAGTGGCGCCATGGCGCAGGGGATATCGGCGACCCCTTACTCGCGGCTCTGGTGGCAGAGGAGCTTCCGGAAACCGGCACGCCAGCGTTCCTTGGACTTATTGAGAAATGCCTGCGCGCCAACCCGGAGCGAATCATCAAGCGCTATCCTGCCTTCGCTCGATTGGCCGAGCTGACCGATGTCTACCGGAAAAAACCGGAACTGCAACGATATATCTCCAGCCGGTTCCTGTCGGACCTTCTGGTCTGGTATCACCTGGGCTGGATGGGCGAAACCATTCGCCGTGAAAACCATTGTATTCAGAGCCTTCAGGAGAAAGGCCACAACTTCACCATGGACGACCGAAGAGCCCTTCTGAATGTCATTTTCGATGTGTTGTCCGGCATCGGGCCGAGATACCGGCATCTGGCCCAGAAAGGCCAGGTAGAGCTGTCTGTCAGCCCCTACACCCATGCCATGCTGCCGTTGTTGCTGGAACTGGAATCCGCCCGGGAGGCAATGCCGGACATTACGTTGCCCGTCCACAGCAATTACCCCGGCGGAAACGAGCGGGCAGGATGGCAGCTCCAACAGGCGAAAACGGTATTCAAACGGTTTTTCGGCGTCGAGCCGGCCGGCTGCTGGGCTTCTGAAGGGGGCCTCAGCCAGGCCACGCTGGCGTTGCTGGATGACGAGGGGTTCCGCTGGACCGCCAGCGGGGATTCCGTGGCTCATAACAGCCTGAACCTTGCACGGGAAGAGATTCCGGGTCTGCCGGATTCCGGCATCCACCAGCCATACACCTTCGGCGATTCGTCGGTCTCCGTTTTCTTCCGGGACGATGGCCTGTCTGATTTGATTGGCTTCACCTACGCCGACTGGCACGCCAGGGATGCCGTCGGCGACCTGGTCCATCACATGGAAACCATTGCCGGGCAGTCCAGGGGCAAGGCCCGACCGGTGATTTCCGTCATCATGGATGGTGAAAACGCTTGGGAATACTACCCCGAGAATGGCTTTCATTTTCTGGACGAGTTGTATCGGGTACTTGCCCACCATCCAAGGCTGAAACTGACCACCTACAGCGATCTGGTCGAACAGCCGGTCGCTGAGCCGATTCGCCTGCCGCGCCTGGTGGCAGGAAGCTGGATTTATGGCACCTTTTCGACCTGGATCGGCGACCCGGACAAAAACCGCGCCTGGGATCTGCTCTGTGAGGCAAAAATCCATTACGACCGGGTGATGGATAATGGCAGTCTCAGTGCAGAGCAAAAAGAGTTCGCGAGAGAACAGCTGGCGATCTGTGAGGGCTCCGACTGGTTCTGGTGGTTTGGCGATTACAATCCGGCCCAGATCGTCAGCGATTTTGAGCATCTGTATCGCCGCCACCTGGTGAACCTGTACGAGATGATCGGCTATCCGGCCCCGCCGTCCGTGTTCCAGCAGCTGAGCCAGGGCAGCGGCGAACCGGCTCGGGGAGGCGCCATGCGGCCAGGGCATGAGGCGGATAAACCGGCATGACTTCAACCAGCACCGACGATCTGTTCAGTACCCGCCGGGCTGGTGTATTACTTCATCCAACCTGCCTGCCGGGCCCTTGGGGTGTTCTCGGCGCGAGTGCCCGCATCTTTGCCGACTTCCTCGCGGACAGCGGCCTGAGCGTCTGGCAAACGCTGCCCATCGGGCCAACACACAGGGATCTTTCGCCTTATCAGTCTCTCAGCGCTCACGCCGGAAATCCTGACTTCATAGATCTGCTGGAACTTGTTGAGGTTGGCCTTCTGTCAGAGCGAGAGCTCTCGCACCCTGCACCCGAAGTGCGCCACCAACTCTTGACCCTCGCGGCGAAGCGCTTTTTCAATAGTGAAGGTATGGGCCTGAACGGCCTTGATCAGATTGGTTATCAACGCTTCCGCGCTACCAACGACTACTGGCTGGATGATTTCTGTCTGTTCTGCGCGATTCGGGAGGTGCAAGCGCTTCCGGCCTGGTTTCAGTGGCCGGCATCTCTGAGAGACCGGGACAAGGAAGCATTACAAGACTTTATTGACCAGAACCGCTCCCGGTTGGCGCGGATCCGCTTCGAGCAGTTTCTGTTCCAGCACCAGTGGCAGGCCCTGCGGGGTTATGCCCGGGGGAAAGGCGTTTTGCTGTTTGGTGACATCCCCATCTTCGTCGCCCACGACAGTGCCGATGTCTGGGCCAATCGGCACTTGTTCAAGCTGGATGGGCGGGGTGAGCCCACGGCAGTTGCCGGAGTACCGCCCGATTATTTCTCTCTGGAAGGCCAGCACTGGGGCAACCCGCTTTATAACTGGGAAGCCATCGCTGGCGATGGGTACCAATGGTGGCTGGAGCGTCTTGAAAGCCAACGCCACCTGTTTGACCTGATCCGAATTGATCATTTCCGCGGACTGCAGGCCTACTGGGAGATTCCGGCAGAGACCCCAGAGCCCAAATACGGCTACTGGGTGCCAGGCCCCGGGGACCATTTTCTTGAGGCCTGTTTCAGCCGGTTTCCGGATTTGCCACTGGTGGCCGAGAACCTGGGTATTATCAGCGATGACGTCGAAGAACTTCGCAAACGCTTCCGGTTGCCGGGGATGACGGTGATGCAATTCGGCTTTGATGGCAGCCCGGATAATCCCCACCTGTTACACAACCATCATGCGCGGGATCTTGTGTACACGGGGACCCACGATAACGACACCACGCTGGGGTGGTATCAGAGCCTCGACGACCACACCCGGCGTAACGTCAATAATTACCTTGGCACCTCGGGGGAAGGCATGCCGTGGCCGGTTATTGTCGCGGCTTTCCGCTCAGTCTGTTCCCTGGCGATCGTCCCGATGCAAGATTTTATGGGGCTTGGCACCGAGGCCAGGTTCAACACACCGGGAACTGTGGCGAACAACTGGATATGGCAACTGGACTGGAATCTTTGTGAGAAAGATCTGTCCAACAGAATCGCTGAATGCGTGCGGCAACATGGACGCCTACCGCGAGACTGATCGGTTTTTGATCAGAATCAAAAAGGCGCCACCCATACTTCGATATAAAACACAGGCAGTTTCAACAATTAGCGGTTCTTGATGAGTCATGGAGGAAAACATGGAACACAGACTCAGTAAACGCGTACAGGGAAAGCTTGGCCTGCTGGTCTATAAGCGTGGAATGCCCGTAGCAACCGGCCTGATCCGGGATGCATCAAAGCGCGGCCTGTTCATTGCTACAGACTACACCGATGTGCAGCTAAACCAGACCGTTGAACTTGAATTTCGCTTTCCGGAAAAGCAAGAAAGACAGTTTCGAAGGCTGAAGGCCCATGTTGTCCGCAAATCAGACAAGGGTATCGGCGTGGATTTCGAGGGAGTTGAGAACGACAGTTTTACGATCTCTTCGCTAATGCAGTGGCTGAAAAAACATCATATGGCGATGAACTATTTTCCGGTTCGCCAACGAGCCTACTGAAACATGATCAAGGAGGATTTCCATGGAACGATTAAAAGGTAAGGTTGCCGTTGTCACTGGAGGCGCGGTAGGAATCGGAGCCGCTACAGCAACCCGTATGGCAGAAGAGGGAGCGGCTGTGGCCATACTCGATTGCCAGGACAAGGATGGCGAGGCTCTGGCCAGCCAGCTTACGGATTGTGGTCTCAAGGCTGGTTACTGGCATTGCGACGTCAGCAAGGAGCAGGAGGTCAAACAGGTGCTGGACAAGGTTGCAGAGACTTTTGGCAGCCTTACGGTGTTGGTTAACAATGCGGGAATTGCAGGTGCTAACAAGCCCACTCACGAACTGACCGAGGAAGAGTGGGATCTTGTGCAGAATGTGAACGTGAAAGGGGTATTTTTCTGTACCAAACACGCCATTCCCCACATGAAAAAAGCTGGCGTTGGCAGCATTATCAATCTGTCATCCATCTATGGCCTGGTGAGCGCCCCGGACATTCCTCCCTACCATGCCTCCAAGGGCGCAGTGCGGCTGATGTCCAAAACCGATGCCATGCTGTATGCCACCGAAAACATTCGCGCCAATTCCATCCATCCCGGGTTTATCTGGACACCACTGGTGGAGGGCCACCTGAAGTCTACCGGGCAAGATCCGGAAGAAGCGAGAAAAGCCACCGCTGCGCTCCATCCCGTAGGTCATATGGGAGAGCCTGATGATATCGCCTGGGGCGCAGTGTATCTGGCCTCGGATGAATCCAAGTTCGTGACCGGCAGTGAACTGGTGATCGATGGCGGTTACACCGCCCATTAGCGTTCCCACTGACCTGACCGGAGCTAACCCTTGACCCTGGCAGCCTATACTCCGCGGTCCTTGCCCGAATCCCTGAAGGGACTGTTCCAGTTGGCACTGGACCTGCGGTGGACCTGGCACCACGGCAGCGACGAGCTGTGGCGCGCCCTCGATGAGGAAGCCTGGGAAACAACCCGCAATGCCTGGCTGGTTCTGAACAGCGTGTCCGGTGACAGGCTGGAGGAACTGGCACAGGATCCTTCCTTTCAGCAACGCTACCTGGAACAGTTAGCGGCCCACCACAAGTTCGTTAATGCCAACACCTGGTATTCGGATGATTGTGCGGGGGATCTGGGCCAGGGCATCGCCTATTTCTGCATGGAATACGGACTCAGCGAATCCCTGCCACTGTACAGTGGAGGACTGGGTGTTCTTGCCGGCGACTATCTCAAGGCTGCCAGTGATCTGGGCCTTCCGGTCACTGCGGTGGGATTGCTTTACCAGCAGGGCTACTTTCGCCAGGCGATCAGTACCGATGGCGAACAGCTGGAATTTTATCCCTACAATGATCCTACGATGCTGCCGGTCTCGCCGCTCAGAGATGACGACGACCAGTGGGTGAGGGTGGTTGTACCCTTTCCGGGCAGGCACGTACGTCTGCGGGCGTGGAAAGCTCAGGTGGGCCGCTGCGAACTGCTGCTGCTCGACAGCAATGACCCCCGCAATGAGCCCGGCGACCGGGGGATCACCAGTGAACTTTACACCGGTGACCCGGAAAAACGCCTGCAGCAGGAAATGGTGCTGGGCATCGGCGGCTGGCGTTTGTTAAGACAACTGGGCCGGCAACCCGGTCTTTGCCACCTTAACGAGGGCCATTGTGCACTGGCCCTGGTTGAGCGAGCCTTCAGCTGGCAGGAAGACCATCAGAGCGACTTTCAGACGGCCCGCACGGCCACCCGGGCAACCAATCTGTTCACTACGCACACCTCGGTTGCCTCCGGTTTTGACCACTTCTCCGGGACACTCCTCCGGCTTTACCTCGCGCCCTGGCTTGAAGACCGGGATCTGAATACAGATCAACTGTTGAGTTTGGGCAGTGAGCGCGCCCTAACGGGGCTGGACACTGACGACCAACGGCTGAACATGGCGTTGCTTGCCTTGAATATGAGCGGCCGGATCAACGGGGTAAGCCGTATCCATCAGAAGGTCACACAAACCATCTTTCAGCCGTTTTTCCCACGCTGGCCGACAGAGGACATTCCGGCAGACTTTGTGACCAATGGCGTGCACACGCCCAGCTGGGATTCACCGGAATCCGATGCTATCTGGACCCGGGCCTGTGGCCAGGACCGCTGGAGACGTCCGTTGCAGATGTCCTGCCCGATGTCGGCAATAACCGATGAAGAATTGTGGGAGATGAGACGTCTGCAGCGAAACCGGCTGATTGGCTACCTCCGTCGAAGGCTTTCAAGCCAGCATTGCGAACAGAACCCGGTTAACAATCACGCCGCCGCTTGCGGGCTGTTGCTGGATCATGAAACGCTGACACTTGGCTTTGCCCGTCGTTTCACTGATTACAAACGGCCCGACCTGCTGCTGAAAGATCAGGAGCGTCTGCTCAGCCTGCTGGCGAACCGCGACCGGCCTCTACAGATTGTGCTTGCGGGCAAGGCTCATCCCTACGACAAGCGGGGCAAGCAGATCATCCGGCAATGGAAGGCTTTTTCACGGCGGCCCGATGTGGAAGGCAAAGTGGTGTTCATCGAAGATTATGATCTGGGTGTGGCCAATCAGCTGATCCAGGGCGTGGATGTATGGCTGAATTGCCCGCGTCATCCATGGGAAGCCTGCGGCACCAGCGGGATGAAAGTGCTGGTCAATGGTGGCCTGAACCTGTCCCAATACGATGGCTGGTGGGCGGAGGCATATAGCGCTGACGTGGGCTGGGCCATCCGACCGGGTGCCACCTTCGAGGAACTGCGCAGTTCGAGCGAGCATGATCTTTCGGACGCCCGGGAACTTTTCGATTTGCTGGAACACGAGGTGATTCCCGGTTTCTATGATGTGGACGGCCAGGGCCTGCCCCGGAGTTGGCTACAACGGATCCGTGCCAGTATGGACCAGCTGACAGCCACCTATTCAGCCAACCGGATGGTTAGAGAATACGTTGAACGGTTCTACCTGCCAATGGCGGAACAGGGAAAACAGCGAAGCCCGGAGTCGGCGGCAGAAATTCTGAGCGGGCACCGGGAAATCACGAGACACTGGCCGCGGCTGCGCTTTGGCACGTTCAATGTCACTGAGGAGACGGGTAGCCAGACCTTCGCGGTAGAGGTTTACCTGGATGGTATCGATGAGCAGCGAATTGCCGTAGAACTGGTGGCCGAAGCCTCTGAATACGGGTCGAGAACCGTGACTGCCATGGCGATGAAGCACCCACTCAGTGGATCGGCCCACAGCTATCTGTACGAGTGTTCAGTGCCGCCACGCCCGGAAGGCCACTATACCCCGCGTTTGCGGCTACATGATGAGCGCTTGAACCTTCCCCTGGAGAACCCCGCCGTACTCTGGCTCAAATAACAGCACCGCCCTCAGGTGCGCCAGAAAGCCGGCGACAGCACAATCACCACGCTCAGAATCTCAAGACGGCCCATCAGCATACCTACCGCAAGCACCCATTTGGCGGCATCGGGCAGTGGGCCGAAATTGCCTGCTGGGCCGATGATATCGCCCAGCCCAGGGCCGACGTTGGTCAGCGCGGTGAGGGCCCCGGAAATCGACGTTATGAAATCCAGCTGCATTGCCGCCAACGCAACTGTTATCAAAAGCAGGCACAGCAGGAAAATAAAGGTGTAAGCAATCATGGACGAAATGATTTCATCGCTTACTCCGCGGCCGTTGTAGTTACGGGTAAGTACCGCACGGGGGTGCAGCAGCCGCATCAACTGCTCGCGTAGAATGATCAGCGACAGCTGGAACCGGAAGATCTTCATACCACCGGCGGTGGATCCTGAGCAGCCGCCCACGAACATCAGAAAGAAAAACACAACAAACGTCAATGGGCCCCAGGCTGAATAGTCCTCGGAAGCATACCCTGTGGTGGTTACCACGGACGTTACGTTGAAAAGTGTTGCGGCGTAATTGTGGACCGGGTCAAAGGGCACCGGTGACACCATCCAACGGTACAACGTCAGCAACAAAGGCACGACGAACAGAATCGTCAGAAACAGACGAACCTGCTGGTCCCGGAAAAGCACGCCGTGCTGGCCGTGCAACTCCCGCACAAACAGGAAGAAGGGCAGACTGCCAATGATCATGAAAAAGGTGGCTTCCATCAGTATCAGATCACTGAACTTGCCCATGGACAGATCGGACGTTGAGAAGCCGCCCGTGGCAATGCTGGTAAGGGCATGGTTAAACGCATCGAACAACGTCATGCCAGAGAGCCAGTATGTCATTACCGCAATAATCGAGAACGCCACATAAACCAGTAGCAGGCCCCGGCTGAGGGTTTTCATCCTGGGCAGGGCCTTGTCTGTCCACTCGGAGGATTCAGTGGCAAACAGGCGCATGCCGCCCACACGCAGGAACGGCAAGACCGCGACGAACATGCCGATGATCCCGATACCACCGATCCATTGCAGAATCGAACGCCAGATCAGCAGATCCTTATCCATGCTATCCAGTCCACTGAGCACCGTTGCGCCAGTGGTGGTGATACCCGACGTGCCCTCAAAGAACGCATCGGCGGCGGAAAGCTTCAAGTCGCTCAGGTAAAAAGGCAGGGAGGAAAACAGGGCAATAATGAACCAGGAAGAAACCGTGAGCACGAACATGTAACGAGGTTTCAGATCCCGCGGTCTCCAGTAGGTTGTGGCCATGCCCAGAATGCCCAGGCCACAGACAATAGCAGCCGATTCGGCAAACGCCAGGGCATTGGGCGCTATGGAGCCGGCAAGCAAAATGACAGGCAAGGTCATGAATATGCTGAGTAGCACAAACATGACGCTGACAATGAAAATGACGGGGTAAAGATTTCTCAATGGATGCTCGAGCCAGCTGATACCGGGAGACGGCGTCAGAATACCTGTGGCCTTGGGTAACCGCAAGGCAACACCCGGCGCATCCGGGAATTACCGGAGAATTAAATTGGTGTAAATATCGGGTAAATGCGGATCTTCCTGATGGCAAATACCGTGAGTCTGGTGCAAGTTCAATTTTGGACACTGAATGATTCGGTTAAGGAGAAACGATAATGAAACACGCACGTTCACTCGCCGTTGTATTTGCTTCCGGCCTGGCGGCTGCGGGCACTGCCAGCGCCCAGGATATGTACAAATCTGGTGTTGGCGGTCTCTATACGGGGCTCAACTACACCTTCATGAACCTTGAAAGTGGCCGTGCGGATGCCGATGTCGCTACGCTCTCGGCCAAGGTTGGCGTTATGGCGACTCCGTTCCTCGGCATTGAAGCCCGGGGTGGCTTTGGTGTGGATGATGACCGGATTGGCGGGGTGGATTACTCGTTGGACAACTTCTTCGGTGGTTACGCCACATTCAACCTCGCCAATGCCTCGCCGATTACGCCTTATGCCGTTCTCGGCTTTACCCGGGTTGAGATCGAGGCGGATTCACCCTTCGGTACCTCAACGGAGGACGAGACCGACGTTTCCTACGGCATCGGCATGAACATGGAGTTTGCCCCGAACCTGTCCGGAAACCTCGAATATATGCGTTACTATGAAGACAGTAATGCCGAAATAGATGGTCTGGGTGTCGGCATTCAGTTCAACTTCTGAGACCAGACCACCGGGGAGACTGCTTGAACCATCTGGCCCACGTATTTCTTGCGCCTGATTCACCCGAAGCCCGGGTGGGTAGCATCCTCGGTGATTTCGCCCGGGGTGTCGATATCTCGGCACTCCCGGACGCGGTAAGGCAGGGCGTTCACCACCATCGGGCCGTTGACAGCTTCACCGACCGGCATCCCGATGTTCTCGCCAGCAAACAGGTTTTCTCCCGGCAACGTCGGCGGTTTGCAGGGGTTGCTCTGGATATCCTTTACGATCATTTTCTCCTGAAGCACTGGAGCCGGTTCAGCAAGCTTGAGCAAGACCACTTTATCAGCCTCATCTACAGGGAACTGCAGGAGCACGAGCACCTGATGCCGTCGCCCATGGCAAGGGTCACCCGAAGGATGGTCTGGTACGACTGGTTTGGTGCCTATAAGGATCTGGAGCGGGTTGGCTACGCCCTGGATCGCGTTGCGGATCGCATCCGCTTCCGGAACAGTTTTGCCGGTATCATCAAGGAGATCCAGGCGAACCAGGCAGAGTTGGAACAGAATTTTCTTTCATTTTTTCCAGATTTACAGAAGTTTGCAGGAGATATTGAATGAGGTTTCTGAACACGACAATGCTGGCAGCGTTGTTCTGTTTTTCGACGTTCCTGTATTCAGCCGAATCTGACCAGCCCCGTGAGAATCGCACGCCGGAAGTCCTCGGATTTGTTGAATGGGTGGTCATGAAAGATACCGCCCTTCGGCTCAAATCCCGCCTGGACACAGGCGCTAAAACCTCATCCTTGCATGCCGTCAACGTAGAGCCCTTTGAAAAGGACGGCGAGGAATGGGTGAGCTTTCAGATACCCCTCGGCGACCACAAGGATCAGCCCACCGAAGGCGAGGTGGAGCACGAGAGCATCATACTGGAGTTTGAACGACCGGTTGAACGAACCGTTCTGATCAAACGCAAAGGCGCGCCATCCCAGAGACGATATGTGGTGCGCATGGAGTTCTGTATTGGCGGTGGCATTCACGAAACCCAGTTTTCACTGGCGGACCGGGGCCGGTTTTCTTACCCCGTACTGCTTGGTCGACGCTTCATGCGCGATGACGACATTCTTGTGGCCTCCACCGACAGCTTCATGGCCAGTCGAAAATGCGATTACAGCAGCCTCGAGGAACTGGCAGAGGAGCGCGACGCTAAGGTGATCCGCTGAACCTATCCTAACCTCCTCCCAGTGCCGCTTTTTCCATTTCAAGGTAAACACGATAGGCGTTGGCCTTGTTGGAGGCCTCGAACGCCGGCAGGTCTTCGTAGCGGGACCAGTCCGTTTGTTCATAGGCGTCTTCGAACTCGATCCACGCCTCGACGGCCGCGCCCATACGGTCCCGGACGTACGCGAGATAGTCATAAGTGAAATTCAGTGCCTCCATGGCATTTTCCGATGCCTTGCCATGGCCGGGTATCAGGATTCGGGGGTTCAGTTCCCTGACTTTCCCTATGGCCCTCATCCAGTTCGCGGTGTCCACCTCGGAGCTGGCAAGGAACGGAACCCGTTCGTTCTGGATGATATCACCGGAAAACACAACACCGGCGGGCTCCACCATCATCAGGCTGTCATCCGGAGAATGGGCTGGCCCCGCGTGCACGATACGAAACCGGTATTGACCGGATTCCAGTGACGTCTCCTCCTCAAAGGTGAGATCAGGAGCGACCACCCAGGTGTTGTCATCCACCCAGGGTGAGAGTGCATGCTTACGCTGTTCCAGCCGTTGCGACGCATCCGGACTGTTGATGTAGAGGCTGGATGCTTCCTGGGCAATGATCTTCGCTTTCGTCAATTCCCTGAAGGCTTGGAGACCATAAACGTGGTCTGCATGATAATGGCTGATCACGACATGGGTGATGGGCAATTTCGTCAGTTCGCGTATTTTATAGATCATCTCTGCGCCGAGGCTTGGTGTCCCCAGGGCATCGAACACCACCACACCTTGCCCGGTTATTACAAATCCGGCATTAGCTGTGAAGCCTTCATTCTGCTTGCCCGGCACCCCGGACTGGCCGGAAAAATAGTAAACGTTGTCCGCGCTCACTGGCTCTGCCTTAAAGGGAATTGAGAGCGGGGCATAGTCCGGCGAAGATTCCGCCGCCAGCGTTCCTGACCCGACCAGCATTACGGCAGCCAGTCCGGCAGATCTGATATTGATTCCAACTTTTTTTACCTTCATTCCGGCCTCTCCTGATGTTCTTTTCCAGGCCTGTAAATGCCTGTTTTGGCCACGTGTTTCGTCAATTCAACGGTATTCAAATGATAGCTTTTCCGACGAAGGCCGGGTGAATCCGGATTCAAAACCCCTTGTAACCGGACAGCGAGCAGTCTATAAATAAGTTATATCCTTATAACAGAAACAACAAGACCGTCTGTCAGTCCCGTACTGAATGTCGGCCGACTGCCCCGAGAGGGTATCGAAGGAGGAGAAAAATAATATGTTCGGCAAACTCCGCCGACTCAACCAGGCTGTGTCCACAATGGCCCTGGAAGAGTCAGAACGTTTACCCTCAGCAGAACGCAGGCGTTTTCTCAGAAGCGGTCTGTTCACTGCCGGTGGCGCCATGGTTGGAGGCGCCCTCGCAGGCATTGCTCCGAAAGCCCTGGCGGCGACACAGTACCCCCCAGAGATTCCCTCCTGGACACGAACTCTAGGGCCTGGTGTGGTTACCGATCCGTACGGTGTTCCGTCTCCGTTTGAAAAAGAGGTCATCCGCAGGAATGTACCCTGGCTAACCGCCGACAAAATCTCGTCAATCAGTTTTACTCCACTTCAGCACCTCAAAGGCATCATCACTCCGAACGGTCTGTTCTTCGAACGCCATCATGCCGGTCGGCCCGAAATCGACCCCCAGCAACACCGCCTGATGATTCATGGCCTCGTGGAACGCCCGATCATTCTCTCCATGGAGGATCTGCAGCGGTTCCCCAGCGTCTCGCAGATCAACTTTATCGAATGTCCCGCCAACGGGGGCATGGAGTGGCGTGGTGCCCAGCTCAATTCCCTGCAGTTCCTGCACGGCATGGTGAGCTGTGCGGAATGGACCGGTGTTCGGCTCTCCACCTTGCTGCAGGAAGTCGGTATCAAGCCGGAGGGCAAGTGGTTGTTGGCCGAAGGCGCAGACGGTGCCGCCATGACCCGGAGTATTCCCCTCGAGAAAGCCCTTGATGATGTCATTGTCGCTTATGCCCAGAACGGTGAGGCGCTGCGTCGGGAGCAGGGCTACCCAATCCGCCTGGTGGTGCCGGGATGGGAAGGTAATACCCATGTGAAGTGGTTGCGCCGGCTCGAAGTGGGCGACAAACCATGGATGCAGCGCGAGGAAACATCCAAGTACACAGATCTGATGCCGGACGGCACAGCCCATGGCTTTACCTGGGTGATGGAAGCCAAGTCGGTTATTACATCGCCATGCCCGGAAATGCCGCTGAGTGGCAAGGGTGTTTGCCAGATTGAAGGCCTGGCGTGGAGCGGCCGCGGCAAAGTGAAAGCGGTTGATGTGTCGGTTGATGGTGGTCAGAACTGGCAGCAGGCGCAATTGCGGGAACCGGTCATGTCGAAATCGCTGACCCGGTTCTCCCTTGAGTGGAAGTGGGACGGCAACCCTGCATTGCTGCAATCGCGGGTGGTGGATGAAACCGGGTATGTGCAGCCGACATTGGCTCAGCTCATACAGGCTCGTGGGACCAACTCGATCTATCACAAGAACTCGATCCAGACCTGGCAAGTCAACGCTGACGGGAGTGTGGTCAATGTTCAACTTTCATAAATCACCGCGCCTGATTGCCAGCACCTGTTGCGGCGTTTTTCTTGCGTCGATGCCTTTCCTCGTTGCTGCCGAACAGCCCGGCTACTACGGGTACGGGGAACCCGCAACCGATAAACAGATTGCGGCCTGGGACATCGATGTTCGCCCTGACGGTATGGGCCTGCCGGAAGGCAGCGGCACTGTCGACGAAGGCATGACCATTTTCGAGACGCAATGTTCATCGTGTCATGGTTCCTTTGGTGAAGGCATGGGGCGCTATCCCAAGCTGGCGGGCGGGGAGGGCAGCCTTACCGAGGACCGCCCGGAAAAAACAGTGGGAAGTTTCTGGCCTTACGCCTCCACCCTCTGGGACTACATTCACCGGGCGATGCCCTTCTATGCCCCCCAATCCCTGACCGATGACCAGGTTTATGCTCTAACTGCCTACGTGCTGAATCTCAGTTACATCGTCGACGGCGATTTTGTTGCAAATAAGGAAACGCTGCCAAAGGTGGTGATGCCCAATCACGATAACTTCACCTGGGACGATCCGCGGCCGGTCGTGAACAACGAGCGCTGCATGAAGGATTGCAAAGAGCAGGCAACCGTTTCCGATTCGGCGGCGGGCAAGAACCTGACACCAAGCACCACCGGCCCCCTCGACGAGGGGATAACACAGTAAAGGCTGATCAGGAGCACAAGGCTCCACAACGCGTGCCGAGGAGGACTGCGTGATGCGAAAAGGCTTGATTTCCGTGTGCTTGACCACACTCGCACTGAGTGCAACTGCGCCAGTGTTCGCCGAACCGACCCAGGCTGACATTGACCGGGGAAAGGAACTCGCTTTCAGCCGGACGGATGGCAACTGCCTGGCCTGCCACCAGATGGATGACGGCAAGCTGGCCGGCAACATCGGCCCGGAACTGGCGGACATGGAGACTCGTTATCCGGACCGGGAGATTCTGTTCAAACGTATCTGGGATGAAACCCAGTTCAATCCGACGACGGTGATGCCGCCGTTCGGAAGACACATGATCCTGGGCAAACAAGAAATAAACCGGATTGTTGATTACCTGTATACGCTCTAAATGCGGAGGAGAAGTGACCGTGACTGACCAAAGGCGAAGAGGTTTTTTAAAGGGGCTGCTGGGCGCTGGCGTTGCTGGCTTTGCACTGGGTTCCGGCATTGTGCCATTGCGCGTCCAGGCAGCGACAGCCCCTGATGCGTCCGACTGGCCGCAGAAGGCGTTCAAGACGCCAGGGGTTGATGAAACCATTGCCGAACTCTACGGGATGGAGGCCCAGGAATCTGACCAGATCACCATGGACCTGCCAACCATTGCCCAAAACGGTGCAGTTGTACCTGTGAGTGTTGAGACCACACTTCCGAACGTTACCGGCATTGCCTTGCTGGTCGCCAAGAACCCCAATGCCCTGGCGGCCTCTTTTGAAATTCCGGAAGGCACACTGCCCTTTGTTTCGAACCGCCTGAAGATGGCGGAAACGACAGATGTGGTGGCGGTCGTGATTTCAGACGGCAAAGCCTACAAGGCAACCCAGAACGTGAAAGTTACCGTTGGCGGCTGCGGCGGCTAACAGCCAACCGGACAGGAGAATAACAATGGCGTCCAGTATCAGAGTTCGTGCAGTAGAGAGTGGCGGTGTGACATCGCTGAAGGCCCTGGTTCGACACCCTATGGATTCAGGGTTTGTAAAGGATTCGGCGGGTAATGTCATTCCGGCCCACTTCATCCAGGTTCTGACCGTTTCCCATAACGGCAAGGATGTATTTGTTGCCCAATGGGGCCCGGCGGTATCCAAGGATCCGTTCCTGGAGTGTCGATTCGAAGGGGCCAAAAAAGGTGACGAGCTCACCATCAGTTGGATCGATAACGAGGGTGAAAGCGATTCAACCACCGCAACGATCGCCTGAAGATTTTCGGCGGGCAGGGTCATCCTGAATCGCCGAAGAGGAGGATTGGACATGCTTAAAGCGAAAATCATTCTGGTCGCTCTCGGGGCGGCACTGGCGGTGCCCCAGGCACTGGCAGGTTCGACACCGGAAGAAGACCGGAAAGAAACGGTTGAATACTTCAAGCAGATGTTCCCGGAGGTGCCTTTCGAGGATTTCGTGAACGGCCAGTACGCACTGAACGAAGACCGCCGCAGCCAGTGGGAATCCATGCAGGATTTCCCGCCCTATGAATTTGCGGTTGCGGAAGGGCAGGAAATGTTCGAGACGCCGTTTGCCAATGGCAGGACATACGCCAGCTGTTTCGAAAACGGCGGCATCGGCATTCGTCAGAACTATCCGTACTTCGACACAGAAAAGAAGGAAGTTATCACGCTTGAGCTCGCCATAAATCGCTGCCGAGAAGCCAATGGTGAGGAGCCCCTGAGATGGAAGAAAGGGGCGATCGCGTCGATTTCCGCTTACATGGCCTCCACCTCCCAGGGCAAGCCCATCAATATCGAGGTCCCGGATGATCCCGATGCAATGGCTGCTTATCAGGATGGCAAGGAGTTCTACTACAGCCGACGGGGACAGCTGAATTTTTCCTGCGCCAGCTGCCATGTTCAGAATCCCGGCAAATGGATTCGGGCGGACTTTCTGTCGCCGACTCTGGGCCAACCGGCAAACTTCCCGGTACACCGTTCCAAATGGGGCGAGCTGGGTACGTTGCATCGCCGGTTCGCAGGCTGCAATAACAATGTTCGGGCAGAGCCGCTGCCAGCCCAGAGTGAGGAATACCGGAATCTCGAGTATTTCCTGACCTACATGAGCAATGGCCTGCCAGTTGTAGGACCGGCAACCCGGCCATAGTCAGCAATGCAGAGGGAGAATCGCAATGAACAAGCCTTTACTGACAATCGGTATCTCGCTTGCACTGTTCGCGCCGCTGGCTGCCCAGGCTGGCCCAAAAGAGGACTTCGATGACGTCTACGCGAAGGCCCAAAGCACCCATCAGGACGCTGGTAACTTCCAGTGGACCATCACCTCGGACCGGTTGAAGGCGGCAAAATCCGCTGCCGATAATGGCGACTACGAGAAGGCCAAATCCATGGCACGGGAGGCGCTGAATCTCGCTGAAGAGTCCGTCGCACAGCGCGAACAGCAACAGAAGGTCTGGCGCAATGTTGCCATAGGAAACTGACGCTGGGCGCGAACTCTGACCGCCTTTCCCGGAAGGACCCGGGGAAGCCGGTTGACTCCAATAACGACAAAGAAAGGAGAGTGCAGTGACAATTTCCCGCAGAGACTTCCTTATGGCCATGCAGGCGGCAGCCATTGCCGGTCTTGCTCCGAAACTTGCTTTGGCAAAAGGTGGCGAGGGGTTGTACGACGCACCGAAGTTCGGCAATGCCCGATTGCTTCATCTCACCGACATTCATGCCCAGCTGTCTCCGGTTCACTTCCGCGAACCCAACGTAAATCTGGGGGTTGGCCCCAGCAAGGGCCGGGTTCCGCACCTGGTCGGAACGCAATTTCTGGATCATTTCGGAGTTCCGTTAGATACCCGGCGCTCCCACGCATTCACTTATCTCAATTACACCGAAGCCGCCCAGGAATATGGAAAGATGGGCGGTTTCGCCCATCTGAAAACCCTCATTGATCAACTCCGGGAGCAGGCCGGTGACGGCAACTCGCTGCTGCTGGATGGCGGCGATCTCTGGCAGGGGTCCGGTACCGCATACTGGACCCAGGGTGAGGATATGGTGGAAGCGAGCAACCGCCTTGGTATTGATATCCTTACGGCACACTGGGAATTCACCTATCCGGAAGAGCAGATTCGCAAGAATCTCAGTGCCTTCAAGGGGGAATTCCTGGCCCAGAACGTTTTCCTGTCTGATGAAGCCATGTTCATGGGGGCGGAGTCCTACGACGAAGCCAGTGGCCGGGTCTTCAAGCCGTATACCATCCGCGAACTGGGCGGAAAGCGGGTGGCGATCATTGGCCAGGCATTTCCCTATACACCAATCGCGAACCCGTCTTACTTCATTCCTGACTGGCGCATGGGAATCCGGGAATCCGAGATGCAGGCACTGGTCGACGAAATCCGGGAGAAGGAAAAGGTCAATGCGGTGGTGGTCCTCTCCCATAATGGCATGGATGTGGACCTGAAAATGGCAAGCCGGGTGACAGGGATCGACGCCATCCTTGGCGGCCATACCCATGACGCGGTCCCGCAACCCACCGAAGTGACAAACCCGGGCGGAAAAACCCTGGTGAGCAACGCCGGCACCAACGGTAAATATGTCGCGGTGCTGGATCTGGATATTGGCAATAACGGTGTCCGGGGCTACGAATACAAACTGTTGCCAGTCTTTTCCGATCTGATCAAACCCGATCCGGCCATGACCAGCTTCATTGAGGAAGTCCGGGCACCGTACATGGACAAACTTGGTGAAAAACTGGCCATTGCCGACGAACTGCTTTATCGCCGGGGCAACTTCAACGGCACCATGGACCAGGTGATCTGCGACGCCCAGAGAAAGGTGCTCGATGCCCAGATCTCTCTGTCACCGGGCTTCCGTTGGGGTACGACTGTTCTGCCAGGTGACTCGATAACCATGGATGACGTGATGAACGCCACGGCCATTACCTACCCGGAAACCTATGTCCGGGAAATGTCCGGCTCGGACCTCAAGCTGATCATGGAGGATGTGGCTGACAATCTGTTCAACAAGGATCCTTACTACCAGCAGGGCGGTGACATGGTGCGTGTTGGTGGCATGGATTACACCTGTGATCCAACAGGCACTATGAACGGTCGGATCTCGGACATGCGCCTTGATAACGGCGAGCGGATCCAAGCCGACAAGATGTACAAGGTTGCTGGTTGGGCCACCGTGAATTCAAGGGCACCCGGCCGGCCAATCTGGGACGTGGTTGCTGACTACCTGAGGTCTGAGAAGACAGTCAGGATCAACAAGTTCAACACACCTGCCCTCAAGAATGTAGCAGGCAATCCGGGGCTTGAAGACTACGCAGGATAAGTGATGAGCAGGAATCTCTTTTCCGGATCCATAGCAGCGGTGCTAGGCCTGGCGCTCCTGATAACGGCGGGCACCCTTCATGCCGAACCGATGAGCGAGAGCAAGCCTTTTGCCGAGAAATTCCTGCTTCTTCAACTGAGTGATGGTGACGAGGAGAAGCAGAACAAAGTGCTCAGCGTTGCCGCCAACCTGCTGGAATATTATGGCCCGGACGCGATTGATATCGAGATAACCACATTCGGACCGGGCGTGCGCCTGATGTACGTAGACAACGCTCTGCGGGAAAGGATCAGCAGCCTGATGGCCCAGGGCGTCCGTTTCACCGTGTGCATGAACACCATTAATACCATCGAGAGAGACACTGGAAATCGTCCCGAGCTCCATCCTGAAAGCATCCCGGTCGACGTGGGGGTTGCCCATATCCTGGACGAAGTCGAGGCAGGCTATGTTCTCGTTCGCCCATGATCGTCTGGCTCAAAAAAGGAAGCGTGCCATGAAGACCAAGTTGTCAAAATCCCTGATGTTCGTCTCAGCCCTTGCTGCCACAGGCATCGCCGGTGCACAGGACAGTGATCAGCCGGTAATGGTGGAGATCAAGAGGCTCTCCATGGACACCGCCTTGACCATTGCGAAAACTGCAATCGACACCTGCCGGGAGCA
>AZIH01000170.1_pt1 | contig 22127 bp, 24 predicted proteins | sample 359041 | NCBI WGS metagenome assembly AZIH01 (sample SAMN02429716, study PRJNA222664) | marine sediment metagenome | biome: Sediment sample; isolation source: enrichment culture of sample MGS-ANC(UA) from oil contaminated site at the... | place: Italy: Ancona | collected 2012-02-14 | depth 6 m m
ATTTTCCAGGATGGTTTTGCCATCCGCCAGCGCAGCAGCCATCATCAGATTTTCGGTGCCGGTTACCGTGACCGTGTCGAGGAAGATGTGGGCACCCCTGAGACGGCCATTGGTCTTGGCCTTGATGTAGCCGTTCTCGACGGTGATATCCGCGCCCATCATTTCCAGGCCGTGGATGTGCAGGTTTACCGGGCGGCTACCGATGGCGCAACCACCGGGCAGGGAGACTTCCGCTTCACCGAAGTGGGCAACCAGAGGGCCCAGCACGAGAATGGAAGCGCGCATGGTTTTCACCAGCTCGTAGGGCGCGTGGAAGTGCTTGATGGTGTTGGCGTGGATTTCCACACTCATCTTCTCATCAATGATCACCTCAACGCCCATGCGGCCCAGCAGCTCGATCATGGTAGTGACGTCGTGCAGGTGTGGCAGATTGCCGACGGTCACCGGCTCATCCGCCAGCAGGGTTGCTGCCAGAATTGGCAGGGCAGCGTTCTTGGCACCGGAAATCCGGATTTCACCATCCAGGGGCTTGCGGCCCCTGATCAGAAGTTTGTCCACAATAAATATCCTGTCTTGTACGGGCTCTTCAGCCCTGGCGCTCAGCCCATTCAGCCGGAGTAAAGGCTTTCGGATGGAGTGCGTGAATTGCGCCATCCATGATCTGCTGGAACAGCGCCTTGTTGATCAGCTGCTGGCGCTTGATGGTCGGCAGGCCTTCGAATACATCACCCACCACGACGACCATATAATGGGTACCATCAACCTGTACCTGAACTTCACAGCCTGGCAGTGCTTCTTTAACCAGCTCGGCCACTTCGGCGGAATCCATAGAAAATCCTCGGGTGTTTTGAAATCAGGGGCGAGATTGTAACCAATTCCGAAGCCCGGGTCAGCTTTACTGTCCTGTAACCAGAGGGGGCGGAACCGGCGGGCTTGGTGGTCGGGTTCAGTGGGCAGGATGCACGGATTCGGGGCCGAAGCCGGCAAGCTGGTCGTCCAGGTTGCTCAGGGCGGCCAGTGACGCCAGCCGGCCACTGACGCCCCGGAACGACAGGGAAATGCCCGCCTGGTGCGCCAGTCGCTGCCAGCAGAGCAACATGGACAGGACAACACTGTGGGCGGTGACCAGTCCGTCCAGATCGACTACGAGATTTCCGGACGCGGTCCCGATCAGCTTTTCGCCCTGCTTTCTCAGGGCCACGACGGTATCCGCACTCACTTCCCCGGTAACCACCAGAACGCCATCCGCCAGTTGAGCCTGCGGCGCCCCGGAGGTCATGACTTGTCCACTTTGTGCTCAAGATCCAGGGACTTGGCTGCATCACTCCAGCCGTCGATCACAACCTGAATCTGACCCCGGTTTTCTTCCATTTCCTGGCTGAAACGGTCCCGGAAGGCCAGCCCGATGTTCACGCCTTCAACAATGACGTTTTCCATTAGCCAGCGGCCATCGCCGGTTTTGTACATGGAATAGGTCACCGGATACCGGTTACCGGACGCACTGATGACTTCCATCTGGACCGACGCCCGGTCGTCATTTTGCGGGTTGATGATGGCTTCCTTGACCTCTATCGCGAAGTCCTCGGCGTCCACCAACGCCTGGGCGTAGCTGTCGAAGAGGCTGCGCTTGAACGCGACCACGAACTCATCCCGCTGTTCGGGGGTGGTCTGGCGGGCGTATCGACCCATCACTCGGGCCGCAATGCGCCGGAAATCCACGAAGTCCGTCAGCGCCTGATCCATGCTCTCGTAGAATGCCTCGGGATCCTTCTCGTAGAGACCCCGCTCTTTATTGAGCTTGTCAACCAGCCGCTGGGTATTCTCATCCACATAGTCGCGGAGATCCTCGGCCTCGCCAGCGTGAGCAGGCGCAACCAGAAACAGCGCCATCAAAAAGCCAAGGAACATGTGGTGTTTCAATGCAGACATCAGGGTCTCCTGTCGATTAATTCTCAGCCCGGCCCGAAGCAAAGTTACTGATCAGTCGCTCAAGGTTCATGGCCGACTGGGTGGAGTAGAAGGTGTCACCATCGTTTAGCGACTCCATGTCGGCGCCGATCGATATATCAATGTACTGCTCTCCGAGCAGGCCGGATGTACGTATAACTGCGGAACTGTCAGCCGGAATATTATCGACGTCAGAATGAATCGACATTTCAACCCTGGCCTGAAAGGTCTCCTTGTTAAGCGTGATGGACTCGATGGTGCCGACGGTGACGCCTGCCATGGATACACGGCCACGGGGCGTCAGCCCGCCGGAATCGTTGAAGTTGGCATAGATGGTGTAAGTGTTTTCAGCGGATTTCGCCGACAAACCGCTCACCTGCAGCGCCAGAACCAGCAGGGCTGCACAGCCTGCAATCATGAACAGGCCAACAATGATTTCAGTCGTTCTTTGTGCCATTTCCGGCTCCGGTATTATCTCGTTAATCGATGATTCAGAAATCGCCAAACATGACAGCGGTCAGTATAAAATCCAGCCCCAGCACAGCCAGAGACGAATACACCACCGTCTTGGTCGTCGCGGAGCTGATGCCTGCCGATGTCGGCACACAGTCGTAGCCCTGGTAAACCGCGATCCAGGCGCAGACAAAGCCGAATACGACACTTTTGATCATGCCATTGAGCACGTCGTCAACGAAATCCACCGACGACTGCATGTTGCCCCAGAATGAGCCTTCAAACACGCCCAGCCAGTCTACGCCCACCAGCATGCCGCCCCAGATACCGATCACGGAAAAAATGGCAGCGAGCACCGGCATGGAAATAAAGCCGGCCCACAACCGCGGCGCCACCACACGGCGCAGCGGATCCACGCCCATCATTTCCAGGCTGGACAACTGCTCGGTGGCCTTCATCAAGCCGATTTCCGCGGTCAGGGCGGAGCCAGCACGGCCCGCGAACAGCAGCGCAGTCACCACGGGGCCCAGCTCTCGAACCAGGGTCAGGGCAATCATCTGGCCGATGGCCGCTTCGGAACCATAATCACTGAGAATGGTGTAACCCTGCAGCGCCAGCACCATACCGATGAACAGACCGGACACCATGATAATGGGCAGCGAGAGTACGCCAACCGCATACAGCTGTTTCACCAGCAGGGGAAAGCCGGTGGCCGGCCGGGGCACGCCCGCCAACACGCCAGCCAGAAAACGGCCGGAACGGCCAAACGACGAGACAATGTCCAGGCCAAGCCGCCCGAACGCAGCAATTCGGTCTATCAAGACGCACCCCCGGAAAGCCCGAAATCCCTGGCGGCACCCTCGGCCGGATAATGGAAGGGCACTGGCCCGTCTGGTTGCCCCTGAAGAAACTGCTGGACCTGCCCGGAGGGATGTTCGCGAAGCTGTTCCGGCGTTCCCTCACCAATGATCTTGCCATCGGCAATGATGCAGGCGTAATGGCAGATGCTGAGGGATTCCGGCACGTCGTGGGATACGAGCACGCTGGTCAGTCCCATGGAACTGTTCAAATCCCGGATCAGTTTGACCAGAACCCCCATGGCGATGGGATCCTGGCCGGCAAAAGGCTCGTCGTACATGATCAGCTCCGGATCCAGCGCAATGCTTCTCGCCAGGGCAACACGCCGTGTCATGCCTCCGGAAAGCTCCGAGGGCATCAGATCCCTGGCACCACGCAGCCCGACCGCTTCCAGTTTCATCAGCACGACGTCCCGGATCATGTCCTCCGGAAGTTTGGTGTGCACGCGCAGGGGAAAGGCAACATTCTCGAATACGCTCAGGTCGGTGAACAGCGCTCCGCTCTGGAACAACATCCCCATTTTTTCCCGGAATGCGTAGAGGGCTTTGCGCTTGAGCTTGGGCACGTCGTGGCCGTCAACCATCACACCGCCGGAATCGGGCCGGAGTTGACCGCCGATCAGGCGCAGGAGCGTGGTTTTACCGGTGCCGCTGGGGCCCATGATCGCGGTAATCTTGCCGCGAGGAATGTCCAGGCTGACGCCGTCGAAAATACGGCGCCCGGAGCGGGAAAACACAACATCCCTGAGCGATATGTAAGCCGATGAATCCATAGTCCTTACCTTTCAAAGAGGGGCTACATTATGCCAAGGAGCGCTCAAGCTCAATCCAAAGACCGCAAAATGTACTGATAGCAATGATCAGTCTGACTGAACTTTCGGTAACCGGGCATCGTTTCCGGGGGAAAATGATATACTCCCCTCACCAATTCCAATGTCTTAACAGTTAGGCCCAAAGCCCGATGACCGAACAGACCCCGATCGATTTCCGAACGCCCGCCCTCCGTGCCATCCGCATTGAGCGCGATGCCATCGATGCCCTTGAGGGCCGTATCGACGATCACTTTACCCGGGCTTGCGAAGTCATTATGGAGTGCAAGGGCCGTGTGGTGGTTACCGGCATGGGCAAGTCCGGCCACATCGGGAACAAGATTGCCGCAACCCTGGCCAGCACCGGCACACCCTCGTTTTTCGTTCATCCGGGCGAGGCCAGCCACGGCGACATGGGCATGATTACCCCCCAGGATGTGGTTATCGCCATTTCCAACAGTGGCAGCACCAGCGAAGTGGTTACCATTTTGCCACTGATCAAGCGCATGGGCGCCCCGTTGATCAGTATGACCGGCAATGCGAATTCCACTTTGGCTCGCGAAGCCGTGGCCAACCTGGATGTCAGCGTACAGGTAGAAGCCTGCCCCCTGGGCCTGGCACCAACGTCATCCACCACCGCAACCCTGGTGATGGGCGATGCTCTGGCGGTCGCCCTGCTTGAGGCCAGGGGGTTCAGCGCCGAGGATTTTGCCTTTTCCCACCCGGGCGGAAGCCTGGGCCGGCGGCTGTTGCTGCGGGTCTCTGACATCATGCATACCGGCGATCGCATTCCGGTGGTCAGCGAGAGCACCCCCCTCAGCGGCGCACTGCTGGAAATCTCCCGCAAGGGCCTCGGCATGACAACCATCGTTGATGAACAGGGCGCACTTGCAGGAATATTTACAGACGGCGACCTTCGCCGGACCCTGGACCGCTCAGTGGACATCCACAATACGCCCATTCGTGAGGTGATGACCCGGCATGGAAAAACCATCCAGGCCGATCATCTGGCGGCGGAAGCACTGAACGTGATGGAAGAAATGAAGATCAACGCCCTGCCAGTCACCGATGGCAACGGTGCGCTGGTTGGCGCCATCAACATGCACGACCTGCTTCGAGCGGGAGTGATTTGATGCTCAGCCACCCCCTGCAGAACGAATGGCCCGAATCCCTGCTGGCGAAAGCGGCGAAAATCCGGCTGATTGCCCTGGATGTCGACGGCATCATGAGCGACGGCAAGCTCTACTTCAGCGCCACCGGCGACGAACTCAAGGCATTCAACATTCTCGACGGACTGGGCCTGAAACAGTTGATGGCTGCGGGTATAACCGTGGCGGTGATCACCGGGCGCAAGTCGCCGCTGACAGAAAAACGCATTGGGGACCTCGGCATCCCCCACCTGATGCAGGGGCGGGAAGACAAGAAAGTAGCCCTTCAGGAACTTGTGAGCACCATGGACATCAGCCCCGAAGCGATCGCCTACATGGGCGACGATCTGCCAGACTTGCCGGCCCTGTTGTTTTCAGGCCTGGGAATCACCGTGCCCAACGGTTACTGGCTGGTCCGGCAGCATGCAGATTACTGTACCCGGGCCCTGGGGGGAAACGGTGCCGTCAGGGAGGCTTGCGATCTGCTGCTCAGCGCTCAAGGAAAGCTGGACGCAGCGCTGGCTCATTACCTTGGACCTGATCGGGAGGTTGGCGCGTGAACTGGCTCCCGGACCGACCCTTTCTGCGAACACTGGCACTGGCAGGCACCACCGTTGCGGCGGTGTTTCTGCTCTGGCGAAGTGACGAGCCTGCGGTTATCGACAGGCAGACCGCCGATCTGAGAGGCGATACCGAACCCGACGGGTTAGTGATCAATGGCAAGTACACCTCGTTCGATGAAGCCGGCAACCTCAAGGTCAGCTTTACCAGCCCGCGGATCGAGCAGTTCGAGGAGGGCAACCTGGCCACCATGGAATCACCAAGGGCCGAGCTTTACGGCGACACCGGCGGTGCCGACACCCTGCCCTGGATTGTTGAAGCGGAGAATGGCAGTCTCCTGCAAAATGAAAATCTGCTTTACCTGACCGGCAATGTCCGGATACTCCGAAGTGTTGGCGGTCGGGACACCGCCCTGACAACCTCAACACTCACCCTGGACAACGACCGGGGCATGGCCTATACCGATGCACCCGTAGAAATACGCGACGTCACAGGAATCACGCGCGCCACGGGCATGAAAGCGTGGATCGACGAGCGGATTCTGGAACTGAACTCCCAGGTGGAAGGACGCTATGAAACCGGAAACTAACCGATACCGGGGCCTGATGGCTGCCCTGCTGACCATCGCCATGGCCGGTCCGGCAGCAGCTTTCGACCTTGATTCTGACATTCCCATCAGGGTAACCGCAGACAATGCCCGTCTCGACGACGGCCAGGGTATCGCCACCTACACCGGCGACGTAGAGCTTGAACAGGGCGAAACCCAGCTGAACGCGGAGCGTGTGGTTCTGTACCGCGACCAGAATGGCCTGAGCCGGATTGAAGCCGTTGGAAGCCCGGCCCGTTACCGCCAGCCGACTCGTGAAGGTGAAGGAGAAACCGACGCCAGGGCCCTCAACATCACCTGGTCGGCCACTGACCAGCGCCTGACCTTTGAACGGGAAGCGGTCATCAAACAGAATGGCAACCTGTTCCGGGGTGATGTCATCCATTATGATACCGTCCGCCGGGTCGTAACGGCAGAAGGCGGCGCCGGTACCGGCGAAGGAGCTGGCCGGGTAGAAATGGTGATTCAGCCACGCAGCACCAACAGACAGGAATCCGATGGCAGTTCTGAGAGCCAGTAATCTGGCAAAGAGTTATAAACAGAAAAAAGTGGTGATAGACGTTTCCCTGGAAATCCGCAGTGGGGAAATAGTTGGCCTGCTGGGCCCCAATGGCGCGGGTAAGACCACCTGCTTTTACATGATTGTCGGGCTGGTTCCCGCCGACCGCGGCCGGATCACCATCGACAGCCGCGACATCACCCATTTGCCCATGCACGGCCGGGCACGGCAGGGCATCGGCTACCTCCCCCAGGAAGCCTCTGTATTCCGCAAGCTGACGGTACGGGACAACATCATGGCGATCCTGGAGACCCGCAAGGGCCTGGGCAAGGCGGAGCGGGAAAACAAGTTGGAGGAACTGCTCAAGGAGTTCCACATTACCCATATCCGCGACAGCATGGGAATGGCCCTGTCCGGTGGTGAGCGCCGGCGTGTGGAAATTGCCAGGGCCCTGGCCATGGAGCCGGCCTTTATCCTCCTGGATGAGCCGTTCGCCGGTGTTGACCCCATTTCCGTCAGTGACATCAAACACATCATCCGGCATCTGCGGGACAAGGGTATCGGCGTGCTGATTACCGACCATAACGTGCGTGAGACCCTGGACATCTGCGAGAATGCCTACATCGTTTCCGGTGGACACATCATCGCCTCCGGCAATGCCGAGGCCATTCTGGCCAATCAGCAGGTAAAAGAAGTGTACCTGGGCAATGAATTCCGGCTGTGACGCGTAATGGCCGATTGTTTTGATGATCTGTAGCAAGTAAACTCGGCAAAGAACTTGCTAGGGTAAGACAGAACCAAGGCAAGTAACCGACATATAAAGATTTTTTCACTACCCACGACACCAATCGCTGATGAGTGACGGATCCTGAACCATGGTGATGAAAGCCTCCTTACAGTTAAAGCTGGGTCAGAGCCTGACCATGACGCCCCAGCTGCAACAGGCGATCCGGCTTCTACAGCTTTCCACTCTCGACCTTCAGCAGGAAATCCAGCAGGCCCTGGAATCCAACCCCATGCTGGAGACGTCCGAGGACGATGACCAGTCGGAATCGGAGACCGACACCGGGAATGACGAACGGGAGGCCAATGCCACCGAGTCTGCCGCTGAAACAGCGCCCGAGCCTTCCTCCGACTGGGACGAAACCGAAAACGGGCCAGACTGGTCGTCGGAAAACGAAATCCCGGATAACATTCCCGACGACCTTCCGGTCGATACCGCCTGGGATGATATCTATCAGTCCGCACCCGCACCGGCCGCCCGTAACGACGACGAAAACGATCACGATTTCGAGACCCGTAACTCGCCCACTGAAACGCTTCAGGACCACCTGGAATGGCAACTGAACCTGACCCCCATGAGCGAACGGGACCAGGCCATTGCCCACGCACTGATGGACGCGGTGGATGAACGGGGCTACCTCACCAGCCCCCTGGAAGAGATCCATGCCGGGTTGCTGGATGAAAACGAGGAAGATCCCCTTGAACTGGATGAAGTGGAGGCGGTCCTTCACCGGCTGCAGCATTTTGATCCTCCCGGCGTGTTCGCCCGGGACCTGCAGGAGTGCCTGCTGATCCAGCTCAACCAGCTGCCGCCGGAGACGCCGTGGCTGGCCCAGGCCCGCCTGGTTATCACCCACTACATCAATCTGCTCGGCAACCGCGACTACGCCCAGCTGTTGCGCCGCAGCCGTCTGAAAGAAGACCAGCTGCGGGACGTACTGGCCCTGATTACCGGCCTGAATCCCCGCCCCGGCGATGTGATTGACCGCGCCGAACCTGACTACGTGATTCCGGATGTGATCGTTCGCAAGCACAACGGCCGCTGGCGGGTTGAGCTGAATCCGGAAATTGCCCCGCGCATCCGCGTCAATGCCAGCTATGCTTCTCTTATAAGGCGTGCGGACAGCAGCGCCGACAATACCTACATGCGGGACCAGCTGCAGGAGGCGAAGTGGTTTATCAAGAGCCTGCAGAGTCGCAATGAGACCCTGCTGAAAGTGGCGACCCGTATTGTCGAGCACCAGCAGGGATTTCTGGATCAGGGCGAAGAGGCCATGAAGCCGCTGATCCTCTCGGACATCGCCCAGGCGGTTGAGATGCATGAGTCCACGATTTCCCGGGTAACCACCCAGAAATACATGCATACCCCCCGGGGAATTTTCGAGCTGAAATATTTCTTCTCCAGCCATGTCAGCACTGACGAAGGCGGTGAATGTTCCTCCACGGCGATACGGGCAATGATCAAGAAGCTGATTGCCGCGGAAACGCCCAAAAAGCCGTTGAGCGACAGTAAAATTGCAGCCATGCTAGGAGAACAGGGAATCAAGGTTGCGCGACGCACCGTTGCCAAGTACCGGGAGGCCATGCACATTCCGCCTTCGAACGAACGCAAGCGGCTGGTCTGACCCCCAGAGATTCGGGCGCAACGCAGTATACGCCGGCGCACAATGCGCCAGCACCCAGACCGGCTCCCGGGAGCCGGCACGATGACAACAGGAGACGCCTATGCAACTCAATATTTCAGGCCATCACGTAGAACTGACTCCCGCACTGAAGGATTATGTCTCAGAAAAGTTCCAGAAGCTCGAGCGTCACTTTGACCACATCAGCAACAGTCAGGTAACCCTGGAAGTGGAAAAGGTACGCCAGATTGCGGAAGCGACGCTGCACGTTGTTGGTGGTGAGATTCACGCAAAGGCAGAAAATGAGGATATGTACGCAGCCATCGATGCCCTGATCGACAAGCTGGACCGCCAGATTCTCAAGCACAAGGAAAAGAATGTAGACCGGATGCACGGAAACGGCGCTCGCTAACTGTCTGTTTTCATGCAAGTCATCCAATCGAGCTGCGACACGGCTGACGTGTCGCAGCCTTTTTTTAACGGAAGTGCAGTCGATTCATGAGCGACACACCCCTGACCATAGACAACATTCTTGCGCCGGAGCTGACCCTTTGCCGGGTGTCCGCCTCCAGCAAGAAACGGGCTCTGGAGTTCATTGCCGAGCAGATCAACCACCAGGACAATACGCTCAGCGAGACCCAGATATTCAATAACCTGATCTCCCGGGAGCGTCTGGGCAGCACCGGTATTGGCCAGGGAATTGCCATCCCGCACTGCCGCCTGGAAGGCCTGGATCACGTAGTGGGCGTGCTGATGACCCTGGAAGAAAGCGTCGAGTTCGACGCCATCGACAATCAGCCCGTGGACCTGATCTTTGCCCTGGTAGTGCCCAAGGAGGCCACCAGTGAACACCTGGAACTGCTCAGCCAGCTGGCCGAAAAGTTCAATGAACGGTCGTTCTGTGATCGCCTGCGGCAATGCGAGGACGCCAGCACCCTGTACGAGCGCATGACCGCCTGAGGCGGATGATATTCATTGCAGTGGAGGTAACGTGGTCATGAAGCTGATTATCGTCAGTGGCAGGTCTGGATCGGGCAAGAGTACCGCACTTCACGTGCTGGAAGATCTCGGATTCTATTGCATAGACAACCTCCCCATCGGCCTGCTCTTCCCCCTCACCCGGGAAGCCGCCAGCCAGACCAAACCCGGCCGGCTCGGCAAGATGGCCGTGAGCATCGATGCCCGCAACCTTTCCGGAGAACTGGCCAACTTCGAAGAGATCTACCGCCGCCTCCAGGAAACCGGGGTGACCGTTGAAATCATTTTCTTGGATGCCGACGAGCAGTCTCTGCTGCAGCGTTTCCATGCAACCCGCAGAAAGCACCCACTGAGCGATGACAAAACCTCGCTGCGGGAAGCCATCACCAGTGAAAAGAAGCTGCTTGAACCGCTGTCCAAGCTTTCCGATCTTTATGTGAACACCACCGGCATGTCCATGTACGAACTCCGGGATATGGTGAAGCAGCGGGTTGTTGGCAGGAAGGACCAGGAACTGGCGCTGCTGTTCCAGTCGTTCGGCTTCAAGCACGGTGTTCCGCTGGATTCGGACTATGTCTTCGACGTTCGATGCCTGCCCAACCCCTACTGGGACACCAGCCTTCGCAAGTATGTAGGCACTGACCAGCCGGTGATCGAATTCCTTGAAAAAGAGCCGGCAAGCCGGAAGATGATCGAGGATCTCAAGGCTTTCCTGGACACCTGGCTACCCTCCTTTGCGGACAGCAACCGCAGCTACATGACCATTTCGATTGGCTGCACCGGAGGCCAGCACCGCTCTGTGTATGTGTGTGAGCAGCTGGGCGAGCATTTCCGGCAACGCTACAACAATGTGCAGGTGCGCCACACCGAACTGCCACATTTGCAGACACGGGAAGAGATCTGATCAGCCCATGATTCGCCGCCCGATTACCATTATCAACAAACTGGGGTTGCACGCCCGTGCCACCGCCAAGCTGGTTGCCACCGCCTCTGAATTCGACAGCAGCGTAAGAATCACTGGCAAGGGCCGGGATGTGGACGCCAAAAACATCATGCAGGTGATGATGCTGGCCGCCAGCAAAGGCACAGATGTTGAGCTCATTGCCGACGGGCCCGACGAGGATCAGGCCATTGATGCGTTGGTCGAACTGATCAACGATTATTTCGGCGAGGGCGAATAGCACTTCCCGTACGGCATTCACCTACAACTCTTTCTCACCGATGCGCCGTAACTCCGCTATAATACAGGCGTTTTCTGACGCCGGGTGATTCATGACCGATATTCTGGAAAAAAGCCAGGCCCGCCAGCGCCTTCGCTCCCTGAGCGAAGCCCTGGACAGCGGCGCACTGAAGCAGGTTGCCCGCATCCTGAACGGTGGCCTGAGCCCCAGTGATATTGCCCACCTGCTGGAATCATCGCCGCCGCGGCAGCGTGCCCTGCTGTGGAACCTGGTCGACAAGCAACTGGAAGGCGAAGTCCTCCAGTATCTGAGCGATGATATTCGCGGTTATTTCCTGAGCCAGCTGAACGCCCAGGAACTGGCGGATATCATCGAGGATTTCGAGTCGGACGATCTGGCCGACTTGCTGCAGCAGCTGCCGGACACGGTGATCCAGGAAGTCCTGGACACCATGGACGAGCAGGACCGCCAGCGGGTGGAAGAAGTCCTCTCCTACCCGGAGGACACCGCCGGTGGTCTGATGAACACGGACACCATCACGGTGCGCCCGGACATCAGTATCGACGTTGTACTGCGCTACCTTCGCCGGCACCGCACCTTGCCGCCCATGACCGACAGCCTGATCGTGGTCAGCCGGCGCGATGAATTCATCGGTATGCTGCCGATCACCAAGATGCTGGTGTCCAACCCCGCCTCGACCGTGCGGGAAGTTATGGACACCGACATCGAGCCGATTCCCGTTAGCCTCTCCGACACCAAGGTAGCGACGCTGTTCGAGCGCTACGACCTGATCTCGGCGCCGGTGGTAAACGACGAAGGCCGGTTGCTGGGCCGGATCACCATCGATGACGTGGTTGACGTTATCCGTGAGGATGCAGATCACTCACTGATGAGCATGGCCGGTCTGGATGAAGACGAAGACACCTTTGCCCCGGTCTGGAAAACCACGCGCCGCCGGGCAGTTTGGCTCGGCATTAACCTGGTTACCGCGCTTACGGCATCCGCGGTGATCGGCATGTTCGAGGCCACAATTGCCAAAGTCGTGGCGCTTGCAGTGCTGATGCCGATTGTTGCCAGCATGGGCGGTATTGCCGGCAGCCAGACGCTGACCCTGGTTATCCGGGGCATGGCCGTGGGCCAAATCAGCGGTGCCAACGTTGGCTGGCTGCTGAACCGGGAGTTCCTCTCGGGCATACTGAACGGACTGCTCTGGGCGGCCGTGGTAGCAGGTGCTGCCATGCTCTGGTTCCAGGAGGTGCTGATCGGTTTAATCATTGCCGCCGCCCTGGTGATCAATCTGGTTGCTGCGGCACTGGTGGGTACGGTCCTGCCGCTGTTTCTCAAGTCACGCAATATCGATCCGGCACTGGCGGGCAGCGTGATACTGACAACCGTAACGGACGTGGTTGGTTTCATGGCCTTTCTTGGCCTGGCAACCATTTTCTACGCCTAATCCGACACATCGAACCGGACAGAATTATGAAAGATCATCAAGACGACAACGACGCGCCGGAATACGACGGCCCGAGCAAGTCCCAGGTCAAGCGGGACATGCATGCGCTGCAGGCCCTGGGCAAGCGGATGCTGGACCTGAGTAACGATCAGCTGGAAACCCTGCCGATCAGCGAGACCCTCAGGGCTGCCATCGAGGAATCCCGGCGCATCCGCCAGAACGAGGCCAAGCGCCGGCATTTGCAGTACATCGGCAAGATCATTCGCCAGGAAGACGACCCCGAGGCCCTGGAAAAAGCCATCGACGCCTTCGATGCGGGCAGCGAGGAACATACCCGAAGACACCACCTGGCGGAACGCTGGCGCGACCGGATGATTGCCGAGGGCGATTCGGTGGTGGGGGACTTCTTCAGCTACTGCCCGGGCGCAGACATGCAACACCTGCGCAACCTGGCCAGGAATGCCCGAAAGGATGTTGAAAAACAGAAAAACACGGGCCAGGCCCGGAAACTGTTTCGCTATCTTCGCGAATGCATCGACGACGCCGAAGCCACGGGATAAGTCGTGAGCATGGGTCAGATGAAATGTTCATCTGACCCGGTATCAGCCCTTGAGGCGTCGATGTTCCCAGACCGGCATTCGGGTACGGAGACTGGCTAGCTGATCGGCATCCAGCTCCGCGGCAATCACTCCCGGGCCCTCGCCAATTTCTGTCACCACCCGGCCCCAGGGATCGCAGATCAGGCTATGGCCATAGGTCCGGCGCCGTTCACTGTTCTGGCCACCCTGCCCGGGGGCCACCACCCAGATCTGGTTTTCAATGGCCCGGGCCCGGATCAATGGATGCCAGTGGGCGTCCCCGGTCTGCCAGGTGAAGGCACTCGGCAGGCATACCCAGTCCGCGCCCTTCTCTCTCAGCGCCCTGAACAGCTCCGGAAAACGCAAATCGTAGCAGATGGCGAGACCCAGCTTCCCGGCCGGCGTATCCACGGTAACCACCTGCGCCCCCGGCTCAAAGGTGTCGGATTCCCGATACTGGCCCTGGGCGTCTTCAACCATGGCATCGAACAGGTGGATCTTGTCGTAGCGGGCAACCTCGGTTCCCTGGTCATCAAACACCAGGCAGGTTGCCCGGACCCGGTCCTCTAACTCTGAACCATCCGGTCGCTGTGCCAGTGGCATTGAGCCGCCAACGATCCAGATCCCGAGGTTCCGGGCCTGTTGCGCCAGGAAGGCCCTTATCACCGGATCGGGCCCGGTTTCCCTTCGGCCGCAATCAACCATCTGGCGCGTTGCCAGGACCGCAAAATTTTCCGGCAGCACCGCAACCCCGACCCCCTGTCCTGCGGCCTCCGCCAGCAATTTCGCCGCTTCGGCCAGATTGGCCTGTATATCATGACTGCTTACCATCTGAATCGCTGCGACCCGACTGGAAACACGCTCGCTCATGACTGCCTCCCCTTGTTACTCACCGGGATGTGCTACCCCCCGGTATCGAATACCCGTTGCAAATCGACTTCCGGTGCATCCCATGTACCCATGACACTGTAGGTTGCACTGGTCAGCTTACTCAGAGGATCCCCCAGGATCTTGTCCAATACAAACAACGCGCCGCCAATGGGCGCGCCGGCCCCCATCAGCAGTGCCGCCAGCGGCAGATTCTGGGTCAGTGGCAAGACAACCACCAATCGCATATCCAGCGCCTCACTGGCCATATTGGTGGTTCCACTGAGCTTGAAGGCACCGGAGGGGCCCACCACCTGAAGTTCCGGGTCCATCGTCATCAGGCCGTTGATGATCTGTGCCTTGCCGGAAATTGCATCGAATGCCACGCCCCGCTCATAAAGATCGGAGAAATCCAGCTTGAGCCGCCGCCACAACGTGTCGGCGTTCAGCAAGTTGAAGACCCGGAACAGCTGAGCGGTATTGTTGCGCTCCAGAATCACACCGTTATCCAGCCGCAGACTGACCGAGCCGTTGAGCTCTGCTATTGAAAACTCATCCGGGCGACCCGGCCAGTCCAGGTCCAGCTCAATGTTGGTAGCCGCGTTGGTCACCGGCACCTCGGTATTGAACAGGTCATTCAGGTCTGCCAGGGCACCACCGTTGATGGAACCCCAAAACCGGCTTGTCTCCCGGTCGCCAACGATGCTCCAGGTCATGTTTCCCATCAGTGTCAGGGAATTGAGCCGCCCTTCTATGTCATTGACGTTCAGCCGGAAAGGCTCGGGGCGAAGCCGGAAAGCCCAGCTGCCCAGAGAATCAGCGTCCAGCTGGAGATCGGCGACGGTTACGTTAATGTCTGGCCAGTTGCCCATATCCAGAGCCCGGAACGCTTCGAGTTGTTCTTTCAGGGTGAGCAAGTCCGCGGACTCGCTGGCAGCTCCTTCGCCGCGCATGAGCCGCAGAAACTCAAAATCCACCATCACCGTATCGCCGTCGTCGGGGATCACCACCCGCCCCTTCGCGCGCTTTGAGTTGGTGCTGACCACCCAGCGATCGCCGAGATCCAGAGCATTGATGTCAATATCTGTCAGTACCTGGCTGCCGAGATAAAGATGGTCAAGGCGCAGGTCCACTCCGGTCTCCTTCCACAGCAGGTCGAAGGCCAGCCGGTTTTCCCATTCGCCGGTGATCCCCAGACCTCCGGCAGCAGACGGATTAATGACCGCGTTCAGGGGGGCCACCTCGCCAGCGGTTTTTGACAACGGCTCCGGCCAGTCTACGGCCAGTCCTTCGAGGCTGGAGCGTACCCGGATGCCAGAGGTCGAATCCGCCCCAACATCCAGTTCGGCGGTGTAGGACACTCTTCCCTGGAGGCCAAAACCGGAGTTCTCCGAAAGTCCTGCGCGGGCAAAAACGCCCAGCACCGGAAGCTCTCCGGACTGGCGAATGCTGAGAGCTCCCCCTGACCGGGCACGACTGAACCCCATGGTGACAGGCTCACCGAAGAACTTGGCCGCCAATGGTCCGCCGGAAAAACCGTCTTCGCTGTGGTAAGTCAGTTCGCCCTGGATACCGTCCCAGGCCAGACTCGCGGTGGGGTAGGCAATGGAACCATTATCAACAGCAATCTTGGCCTCAACCACCGGGGGTTGCCCCGAGCCAAGCGGCAGATCAATCCCCAGTGCGACCTGATACTGCCCGCCATACTGCAATTTCCGGGCTTCAGCCCCGGCCAATTTCCCCAGAGGGCTGTTATCCATCCAGAAGCCAATCGCCTCGCCCGGCACCATCGCCGACACATCCACTCTTACCTGTGCGCTCTCTTCTCCGGGCATCACCCTGACGGTGCCCGGATTCAGACTCAGCCCACCGGTCTCACCGGCTTCAAGCTTGACCAGCGTGTCGCCGTTGTGAATCTCCACCCGGCCCCGGGCGGAACCAACCTCCGGCCAGTTTTGGTCATAGCGAACCCTGGCCTGGTCGAACTGGTAAACCATGGAGGAAACGAAGGCGCCCTTCGGGGCATCGGTGCCAATCTGGCCATGACCGTAGAAGGTTCCGGAGGTGATATCCGCTTCGAGAATGGCCGTGGTCAGCCAGTCGTACAATTCGGGGCTGACCACCTTAACCGGAACAAAATCGCCCAGCATTCCCGCCTTGCCGTTTTTCAACGACACCCGAAGCCCCAGATTGTCCTCGCCCTCGCGGTCCAGCTTCAGGTCAAACGCACCCTCGAATTCCGTGCTCTCGTTGTAGCTCATCCGGACACCATCGGAGAACACCCGGGTGATGGCGCCTTCCAGCTGCCAGGCGACCTGGCCCTCAACCTTCGGGAATGTCCAGGCACTGCCATACAGTTGGGGAAACCCAAGACTCACGGGAGTCGCCCCGGGCGCAATCTGCACGTAGCCGCTATTTCTGTCCAGAAAGATCGAGCCGTTCACGGATGTCACCCCGGGTGCTCCGCCGTAGGCCCGGACACTGACATCGCGAAGCCGCCCCGAAAGCTCGAATTTCTCCGGAGACTCATCCGGCAGGTACACTTCAAGCTGGTCAAGGAATCCGCCAGGGCGGTAATTCTGCATCGCCCTCAAGGCCCGTTCGGGCAGGATTGGAAGCCTCGCGGCAAGGCGGCGGGTGGGCGCCAGCGGCAGCGCATCGGCAATCACGGACATACCGCCTTCCGAAGGCGCCAGGCGCAGACTGAACGGCGAAACCACATCGCCGTCCCAGGTCCACTGGAGCTGCTTCAGATGCCACTCTCCAAGGGCAAGCGACTCCGGATCGCCGAGGCTTTCCTCGGTCATGACGAGTTCATGACGCCGCCAGCCAAATCGGGCCTGTATGTCCTCCAGCGGCGCCAGAGACTCCGGCCCGACACCAAGCTGGAGGTACGGTGTCCGAACCGTTCCGGTCACCTGTTGCAGCAAGCCATCACGAAACGTCAGCCAGGCCTCACCGCCAAGATCAAACCCTTCCACCCGAAGCGTCCGCCACTGGTATTCGTCGATCAACCCGTCGAACAACCGACCGGAGTCCACATCTAGATACAGCTGGCCGGTAAAATCACCGCGAAAGAAGTGTTCTCCCACCAGGGCAAAGCTGGCCAGCTGTTGGGTCGTACCAGATTGCATGGCCCGGCCGGAGGCATGGAACAAGCCGCGGCGATAGTCCAGGTCCAGCTGGGGAATGTCCAGATGGCGACGGCTACCCTGATTGTCCCGGATGCCAAGATCTACCCGGGTAATCTTCACATAGGGATCAGACAGCCAGTTACCGGCAAGCTCCAGCCACTCACGCAGCTGGTTGCTGACCGGCTCCGGAATCTCTGCCCCCCGCACGGACACATCGCCGCTCTGCTTTTGGTTAAGTGTGAGTTCCAGTCCGTCGGCCTCGAAGTCTTCGAAGACAATTCGCAATCGCATCAGGGATGCGAGGGCATCAAACCGGATATTGAGGTACTGCAGGTTAACCACGACAACCCCGGTTTCAGCATTACTGATCCGGATATCACGGGCGGAAAAGGAAGGGTCCAGCCAGTACCAGCGGGAGGAGAGACTGCCGATACTGACGTCGTGCCCCAATCGGTCGGACAGCTCACGAGCCAGATCGTCTCGAAAGCTGTCTACATTCTGGGTCAACTGGCGCCCCAGGCCGGCATAGAGGGCGAATAGCACCAGCACGACCAACAGGAACCACCAGATGAGGCTGGCAAGGCGCGCTACCAGCCGAACCGGAGGACTCTCTGGTAGATTCTCCGGAAGCGGCGACTCGTGATCGGTGGAGGACATTCGGGCACCTTACTCCCCAGGCCGGCAGTTAGCCCCGGGATCAGAGCAAAACGACATCGTACTGCTCCTGGCTGTAAAACGGCTCTACCTGGAAGCGAATGGTTTTGCTGATAAACGTCTCCAGATCGGCCACGTTGTCCGATTCTTCATCCAGCAGCCGGTCGACCACACTCTGTGATGCCATGACCAGGTAACTCTCGGCATCGTAGGCACGATTAACCCGGAGAATCTCCCGGAATACTTCATAGCACACGGTCTCGCTGGTTTTCAGAAAGCCCCGGCCGTCACAGATCGGACAGGGCTCGCAAAGCACCTGGCCAAGACTTTCTGTGGTGCGCTTGCGGGTCATCTCCACCAGACCAAGTTCCGATACGCCGGTAATCTTGGTTTTGGCGTGATCCCGCTCCAGCATTTTTTCCAGCATGCGGTGCACCTGGCGCTGGTGCTCGGGATCTTCCATGTCGATAAAATCGATGATGATGATGCCACCGAGATTTCGCAGGCGAAGCTGACGGCTGATGGCCCGGGCTGCCTCGAGATTGGTCTTGAAGATGGTTTCTTCCAGATTCCTGTGGCCCACGAACGCACCGGTATTGATATCAATGGTGGTCATGGCCTCGGTCTGATCAATAATCACGTAACCGCCGGACTTGAGCTGCACCTTCCGGCTCAGCGCTTTCTGGATCTCGTCTTCTACCGAGTACAGATCGAATATTGGCCGTTCTCCCGGATAGTATTCGACTTTGTCAGCAAATTCCGTCACAAACTCATCAACAAATTGCATTACCCGCTGGTGGCTCTCGCGGCTGTCGATGCGGACCTTCTCGGTCTGGGGCCGGATCAGATCCCGGATGGTACGAATGAACAGGGGCAGATCCTGGTAGATTACTGCCGGTGCCTGAACGCGGGAAATCCGTTCGTGGATGGACTGGCTCAACCGGTGCAGATAGGTCATGTCGCCAATCAGATCTTCCGGTGAAGCCGCCTCGGCAGCGGTTCGGATGATGTAGCCACCCTGAACGTCCGGATCCTCTGCAGAGGCTTCCTCGATCAGTGTCTTGAGGCGTGCCCGTTCGTTATCGTCCTCGATCCGCTGGGAAATACCCACATGACTGACCCCCGGCATGAACACCAGATACCGGGAAGGTATGGACAGCTGGGTTGTCAGCCTTGCGCCCTTGGTGCCAATGGGGTCTTTGGTGACCTGAACAACCAGGGACTGGCCCTCTCGAAGCAGACTGCGAATGTCCGGAACGGTTCTGGGGGTATCGGCCGGATCATCGCCATTGGACTGGCTCGGAACCACATCGGAGGCATGAATAAACGCCGCCCGCTCCAGGCCAATATCGACGAACGCGGCTTCCATGCCCGGCAGCACCCGCACCACTTTGCCCTTGTAGATGTTCCCGACGATGCCTTTCCTGCTGGTGCGCTCAATATAGGCTTCCTGCAGCATACCGTTCTCAACCAGGGCCACCCGGGTTTCCACGGGTGTGACGTTGATCAGGATCTCTTCACTCATGATGTTTGGCTCTCCAGACTGCGCGGCCAGTTCTTCCAGACCGGGTAACCGGCATCTGCCAGTAATGCTGCTGTCTCCTGCAGCGGCAAACCAACCACGGCACTGTAGCTACCCCGAAGTTCATTGACAAAAATACCACCAAGCCCCTGAATTCCATAACTTCCAGCCTTGTCCATTGGTTCACCGCTGGCAACATAGGCCCCGATTTCGGTAGCTGACAACACCCTGAACCGGACTTCGGTTACCACCAGCCGGGAATGGCACGCGCCATCACAAGCCAGTGCCACGGCGGTCATCACCTGATGGGTGGCACCAGAGAGCTGGGCCAGCGTTGCACGGGCCTCGCCGGCACACGAGGGTTTACCCAGAATCACGCCATCAAGGACCACGGAGGTGTCGGAGCCCAGCACCAGGCATTCCGGAGATGATTCCGCCACCGCCAGCGCCTTTTCCCTCGCCAGTCGCTCCACATAGTGTTCCGGCGTTTCGTGAGGCTCCGGCGTTTCATCGATATCCGCCGGCCGGACACAAAAGCTCAGGCCGATTTGCTGCAGCAGCTCTGCCCTTCGTGGCGAAGCCGAGGCAAGAATGAGTGACGACATGGCTAACCCAGTTTGCGGTTAATGTTGTCCAGCACAATGGAGAATACCGGCCATACCAGGGCACTGGTCAGAGCCGGCCAGAGATAGCTGAACCCGGCATCCTCGGCACCAAGCAGCTGCTTGAGAAAGTGCACCAGCATCTGGTTGATCCCGAGCAGCAGGAACACCATCAGGCACTGTTGGGGCATCGGATACATGCGAAGGCGCTGGTGGATGGTAAGCACCAGAAAGGCGATCAGTGCCATGGCCATGGCATTCACACCAAGGGGGGTCGCCTCCAGAACGTCCAGCAGCAGCCCGAGACACCAGGCCAGCAGAATACCGAACTGGGCCGGCGCCCGGAAGGTCCAGTAAAAAACGACCAGCCCCAGCCACTCGGGACGGAACTCGAACCAGCCTACGGGGAACAGGGAAATACTGGAAACCAGGGCGACAATGACGGATAGCACGAAAACGGGATAGCTGATTACTGACAACATCAGTCCTGCCCTCCCGGCACGGCATCTGCCTCAAGGTTAGCGGCGGACTCACCTTCAACGGCCTCACCGTCGGCCACTGACGACCCTTCAGGTGCAAACACCACCAGCACCAGGCGGCTCTGGTTTAGCTGCGCTTTCGGAGTGGCCTCTATAGAGACAAACGGCTCACCCTGCTCCTTGGTAATGCGGCTAACCTCTGCAACCGGGTAGCCCCGGGGGAACCGGCCACCGAGGCCGGAACTCACCAGAAGGTCCCCTTCCCGGATGTCGGCTGTGTCTGGCACATGAACCAGATCAAGGGTATCGCTATCGCCGGTGCCCAGCATGATCGCCCGTAATCCGTTGCGGACCACTTCCACCGGGACGGCGTGGCTGCTATCGGACACCAGCAAGACGCGAGACGTTAACTGACTGCTCTGAACCACCTGCCCCATCAGCCCATGGGCATCCAGAATGGCCTGACCTGGCACCACTCCATCGCGCCGCCCTTTGTTGATAATAACTTCATGGGAGAATGGATCTGGAGAGACACTGACCACTTCGCCCACGATGACGCGGTCATCCAGCACTTCGGAGGAGTTCATCAGGCGGCGCAGCTCATTGTTTTCAGACGCAAGGGCCGCGTACTTCAGGGCACGGCGCTCAAGGATCAGCAAACGGGCCCGGAGATCTTCGTTTTCCTGCTGCAGGTCTGTTTTGTTTTCAAACAGCCCTGCCACCCAGTCGGTGAATTCGTAGGGCGCATTGCCGAGCCAGTATACCGGCGCCAAGCCTGTGGCAATGGTGCTGCGCACGGTTGAGAGCTTGTCGAAACGCGCATCGGCAACCACCAGGGCTGCCGATACGAGAAGAACAATGAGGAGTCTGAAACCGGGAACAGGCCCCTGAACGAAGATGGTTTTAATGGCGAGCCCTCCCCACAGGATTATCCCTCCTGGGAGAACATTCCGATGCCACCCCGGTCAATCACTTCCAGCGCCTTGCCGCCACCACGGGCGACGCAGGTCAGCGGATCTTCAGCGATGATCACCGGCAGGCCGGTTTCCTCGCTGATCAGTTTGTCCAGCCCGCGCAGCAGTGCGCCACCACCGGTCAGCACGATACCGCGCTCGGCGATGTCGGAGGCCAGTTCAGGCGGCGATTGTTCCAGCGCACTTTTCACGGTCTGGACGATCTGCGCCAGGGATTCCTGCAACGCGTCGAGAATTTCTTCGCTGTTCAGGGTAAAGGCCCGGGGCACACCTTCTGCCAGATTGCGACCGCGAACGTCGATCTCGCGAATGTCGAGGCCTTCGTAGGCGCAGCCGATTTCGTGCTTGATACGCTCTGCGGTGGAGTCGCCGATGAGGCTGCCGTAGTTGCGACGCACGTAGGTGACGATGGCTTCGTC
>AZIH01000060.1_pt1 | contig 21779 bp, 20 predicted proteins | sample 359041 | NCBI WGS metagenome assembly AZIH01 (sample SAMN02429716, study PRJNA222664) | marine sediment metagenome | biome: Sediment sample; isolation source: enrichment culture of sample MGS-ANC(UA) from oil contaminated site at the... | place: Italy: Ancona | collected 2012-02-14 | depth 6 m m
GAACGGAAGCTCAGCAACTCGAAGTAACGCCAGAGGAGATCATCCGGCATCGACAGCAACTTGGTGTACATCTCTCCCGGAGAATCATTCACGCCAACATAGTTACCAAGGGATTTGGACATCTTCTGCACGCCATCAAGACCCTCCAGAATCGGCATGGTCAGAATCACCTGAGGAGACTGGCCATAATGCTTCTGAAGAATCCGCCCCATCAGCAAGTTGAACTTCTGATCGGTCCCGCCCAGCTCGACATCTGCTTCAAGAGCCACCGAATCGTAACCCTGCACCAGAGGATAGAGAAACTCATGGATCGCGATGGCCTGTTCCGCCCGGTAGCGCTTGGTAAAATCATCGCGTTCAAGCATACGGGCAACGGTATACTGCCCCGCCAGCTTGATCATATCGGCCGCGGTCATCTTGCTCATCCACTCGGAGTTGAAAACCACCCGGGTTTTCGACGGATCGAGGATCTTGAACACCTGCTCTTTATAGCTGACCGCATTATCGGCAACCTGCTGCTCCGTCAGAGGGGGCCGCGTGGCACTCTTTCCGGTCGGATCGCCGATCATCCCTGTAAAGTCACCGATCAGGAAAATCACCTCATGCCCCAGATCCTGAAACTGGCGAAGCTTGTTAATAAGGACGGTATGCCCAAGGTGAAGATCGGGCGCGGTGGGATCGAAGCCGGCCTTAATCCTGAGAGGACGACCTTCCTTCAGTTTTTCTACCAACTCAACTTCCGGAATGAGCTCGTCTACCCCGCGCTTGATAATCGCCAACGCTTCATCAGTGGATGCCATGAACAACACGTCCCCAGTTTTGATCTTGAAAGATGCTATCGGTTACAGACTTCAACAAAAGAACTCTGTGAGTTACCCGCTCTCCTGCTAAAGTAGTTTGACCAGATTTTGATCAACACCAAAGCAAAAGGGCGGCGTATTATAACAACGCCGCACAAAGAAATCCGGAGGATGGAACAGTAACCGTAATGTTCCACGCTGTCCCGCATGCATTTTATACGGTAATCTGTTGGAATAATCTTGAACAACAGCTTTAATTAGATAGTACAAGCTACCGGAATACCGATCAAAACGGGTGTGACACGTGCTGAAAATGTTTCCAAAAACACACATTACCATTGCTGCAGCGGCGACAGTGATCGTTACCGCCACTGTCCTGATGAGCCCCAGCAGTAATGTCGAAGCCAAGCGGATGTCCTATGCACTGGACCTGGAACAGGGAACCGTCGCCAAGACGAACCCTGAGCCGGAACGGTCTGAGCAACCCGTTTCGCCTCCAGTGCAAGAACAGCCCGAGCCTGCCACGGGCGGTGATGCCGGCGAGCAGTCCGCCCTCCAAGTCAGCGTCACCGAGCCAGCAATTCCGGCCACGCCGAAAAAGCCGGAACTGGAGTGGCAAACCTTCGCCATCAAGTCGGGCGATACCCTGTCTTCACTGTTCAAGAAAGCTGGCTTTAATGACGGCATCATGCTCTCCGTGATTCATGGGGACGGAGAAGCTGGCAAGCTACAGCGCCTCTACGCAGGTGAAACGATCCGTTTCGCCACAGCGGGTGACGGTGCTCTGGCCTCGATTGAGCTGCAGCGCAACCTCCTCGAAACTCTTAAGGTCAGAAGGGAAGGCGAAAGCTTCACGGGCGAGATGGAGGTTCGCAAACCCGAAGCACGGCCCGCGTTCGCTTCCGGAACAATTGACGGCTCCCTGTATCTTGCAGCCCGCGAAGCAGGACTCAATGACCAGCTCACCATGGAGTTGGCCGGTATCTTCGGCTGGGAAATTGACTTTGTATACGATGTTCGTAAGGGCGACCATTTTGAAGTGGTCTACGAGGAACTCTATCTTGATGGTGAGAAATTTGGCGCTGGTCGTATTCTCTCTGCGAGATTCGTGAACCGTGGCGAGGACAACATCGCCCTGCTCTATACCGACAGCAACGGCGACAGCGACTATTACAACCCCAGCGGCAAGAGCATGCGCAAGGCATTCCTGCGTACGCCGATTAATGCGCGGGTTTCCTCGCCGTTCAATCTTCAAAGGCGCCACCCTGTTCTGGACGTAGTTCGTCCCCACGAAGGCACCGACTATGGCGCGCCTCCTGGAACTCCCATCAAGGCGGCCGGAGCAGGTCGCGTACAATTTGCGGGATGGAAAGGCGGTTACGGCCGCACTGTCATCCTGAAGCACGGCGATAACATTACCACGCTTTACGCCCACATGAGCCGCCTTGGAAAGGGCATGAAAAACGGCACGCGGGTAAAGCAGGGCGAAACTATCGGCTATGTCGGCTCTTCAGGCATGGTAACGGGGCCACATCTGCACTACGAATTCCGGCTTAACGGTGCTCCGCGTAATTCACGGACCGTAAAATTGCCAGATGCCAAACCTATTCCGTCTTCGGAGATGGCACGCTTCAAGCAGGTCACGGAACAACGAATCGCACAGTTTGATGTTTTCCGCGAGAGCTACCAGCAACTCGCACTGGCTTCAGACGACTGAGCGCATGAATTCCTGGATCGGATTGATGTCCGGCACCAGCATGGATGGCATTGATGCCGTGCTGGTGTCTTTCCAGGGACAGTCCGCACGAATCCACGCCTCTCATACCATACCTTACCCCGATCAGATCCGGCACAGACTCCTGGCCGCCAGCCAGAATCAGGCAACGCCGGATGAAATCGGTGAACTGGATACTTTGACAGGCAGGCTGTTCGCGCAGGCGGCGACGGAGGTGATACGACACTCCGGGCTTCCACCGTCGGCCATTCGCGCCATCGGCAGTCACGGCCAAACGCTTCGCCACCAACCCTCTGGGGCATCGCCTTTTACCATTCAGATTGGCAACCCAGCCGTTATTTCTGAAGCTACCGGCATTTCCACCGTCGCTGACTTCCGCAGAAGGGACATGGCGGCCGGAGGCCAGGGCGCACCGCTGGTTCCCGCGTTTCACAAGGCCTTTTTCAGTTCAGACACAGAGGATCGCTGCATCCTCAATCTCGGCGGCATCGCGAACATAACCTGGATTCCGGCTCACGAGGGCAGTCCGGTAACCGGATTCGACACCGGGCCAGCCAACGCGCTGATGGATGCCTGGTGTCTCGATCAGACCGGGCTCCCTTTCGACAGCGATGGCCACTGGGCCAGTGAAGGCGCGGTGAATCAGGAACTGCTCAGCGATATGCTATCGGACGCCTACTTTTCGAGGACGCCCCCGAAAAGTACCGGCAAGGAGAGATTCAATCTGGACTGGGTAAAAACGCAGGTTAGCCGCCATCCAGACATCCCTGCCGAGGATATTCAGCGAACATTACTGCAACTGACTGTCGAAAGCGTGGTGAGCCAGTTGCCCGAAACCCGCGGGATCCGGATCTACACCTGCGGTGGTGGCGCGCGGAATCCGTTATTGATGACAGAGCTTGAGAAAGCCTTGCCTGACGCTCGGCTCGCGTTGACCTCGGATCTGGGACTTGACCCGCAAATGGTGGAGCCAGTGGCATTTGCCTGGCTGGCCAAGCAGGCCCTCGAGGGATTGCCAGGCAATTTGCCTGAGGTGACCGGCGCTTCGGGCCCACGAATTCTCGGGGCTATATACCCGGCCTGAAGCCTTCCTGACTGAATTCAGATGGAGAAAGAACTGCCGCACCCGCAGGTTGAGCTGGCATTCGGGTTCTGGACAACAAACTGGGAGCCCTGAAGACCTTCCTGATAATCGATAGTGGCGCCGACAAGATACTGGTAGCTCATTGGATCAACCAACAGATAAATCCCGTCACGTTCGATAACGGTATCTTCTTCATCCTGACTTTCATCGAATGAGAAACCATACTGAAACCCGGAGCACCCGCCCCCCGTCACGAAGACGCGAAGTTTGAGCTCGGCGTTACCTTCTTCCTCGATTAACTCACGCACCTTGGCAACTGCGCTGTCACTGAAGAACAGCGGTGTGGCCATTTGTTGCTGGACTGCACTCAAGTTCGCCTCCGGATTATCGCTAACAACTCAGGCGATTATGGTATTCCTGACTAAAACAATCAACTATTCGGACTTTCCACCATCCTCCGGCACTTCATCAGGCTCGGTCGGCCTGTCAGCAGCGCGAGCCTGCTCCTGTTGTTGCCGGGCGGCGGGACCATCTTGCGCAAGCAACCCGACCGGTTCCCGCTGATGAACCAGGTTGCCGTTTACCGACGCCCCCATCGCCATTTCGATAAGGTTGTAAAAAACACTCCCGTTGATGGAGGCCTTTTCCGCCAGCTCAAGATGAGCAGAGGCATAGACATCACCATTCACCGTGCCATTGATGATCACGTGAGGTGCGTTGATGTCGCCAGTGACCTCTCCAACCTCCGAAACCCTGAGCACGGCATCAGTCCCTTCATCAGCAACCACTTTGCCGCGAATACGGCCATCCACATGCAGACCACCCGAAAAGTGGACATCCCCCTCGATGGTTGTACGGGAGGAAATCAGGGTGTCAAAATGACCCGTAGGCCGGCGCGGCTTCTGCTTTTTCTTGCCAAGCATGTCAGTTCTCCGTTAAATCATCCCAGTTAAAGGTACGCTCGGCCTGCGAGGACTTCCGCCCCTCCGCCTGGGCTACCACCTGAATCTCGATTGGCTCAAACTCTTCCGGCAATGCCAGGGTACCTTCAACATCCTGGAAATATCGGAAACGGAACCTCACCCCGAGATCCTCAATATCTTCAGAAAGATCACGCAGGGCAATTACCTCCTTTTCCTCGTCTCGCAGACCAATAATGTTCACTGCTACCACGCCGGAGATGTAACTCTTGTTGTTGCCGACCTGGGTCAGGACCAACTTGAAATCGAAAGCGCCTTTACTGCGGTTGGGTGTCATCGTGAGGCTGTCGACCTGTAACCCTTTGCTCGTTTCGGAAGGCGCCATGATGTTTTTATAGAAAGTCAGGTCCGATTGCAGTGACACAATCCGGGTTTCCAGATCGACAATGGTTTTCCGGGCCTGATTCAGCGCCTGCTCATCAATTACTCGCCCGCGTTCAAGATTGATCAACTGCTGCCGGGCTTTCCGGTAGTCCTCCCGAAGATTATCGACTTCGTTCTCCAGCACCTGGTTTGATTCTTCCGCACTGGAGAACCGGAACCCGCCCTGCGTCAGTCCAGTCGCATACCCGGCGACCGCGGCAACCAGGGTGAACACCAGCAGAATTGCGGTTCTGCGCAGGCGATAACCCGGGCGATGTCGGATTACCACATACTCCTCGGCCGGCTTTTTCTGCGCGCTCACAGTTTTTCCTTCGGTATCACGGCAGAAGCGCCGGAGCCTCAAGCCCCAGGGTTTCTTTCAGCCCGAACATGATGTTCATGTTCTGAATCGCCTGGCCCGCGGCGCCCTTCACCAGGTTATCGATGACCGAAGAAACGATAACAATGTTGCTTTGCTCCTGCCGGTGCAGCGCCATACGGCAATGGTTTGCCCCCCTCACGCTCCGGGTTTCCGGATGACTGCCAAAGGGCATAACATCGACGAAGGGTTCCGCCTTGTAGCGCTCTTCAAAAAGCGCCTGAAGCCGGTGGAAATCTGCTGGATCTTTCAGCTCAGCATAGAGAGTCGCTTCGATACCTCGGATCATCGGAATCAGGTGCGGAACGAATGTCACTCCCACGTTACCGCCAGCCGCACCAGACAACCCCTGGCGAATCTCCGGCAGATGTCGATGACCGGAAGCACCATAGGCCTTGAAGCTTTCGCCAACTTCGCCGTGCAACATGCCAATCTTGCCTTGCCGGCCAGCACCGCTGGCTCCGGATTTTGCATCTGCAATCAGGCGGGTGGGATCAACCAGGCCCTGTTCAAGCAGCGGCAGAAAGCCCAGCTGAACCGCAGTCGGGTAACAGCCCGGGTTCGCCACCAGTTGCGCTTCGCGGATTTCATCCCGGACTACTTCCGGCAGTCCGTAGACTGCCTTCTCAGCCCATTCCGGGCTTTCGTGGGGCATGCCGTACCAGTTTGCCCAGACGTCCAGGTCTTTCAGACGGAAGTCCGCAGAGAGGTCAACGACACGCACGCCGGCCGCCATCAGTTCCGGCACCATTCTCATGGCCACACCATGGGGTGTGGCGAAGAAAACCAGATCGCATGCGCCCAGAACACCGGCGTCTGGCTCAGAGAACGCCAGGTCATAGTGCCCACGCAAATTCGGATACATGTCCGCCACAGGCATGCCGGCTTCCGAGCGGGATGTAATGCAACTGACCGAAACTTCAGGGTGAACCGCGAGGATTCTCAACAGTTCGACACCGGTATACCCGGTGCCACCAACGATGCCTACTTTAATCACCTTTCTCTCCAGCGACGTCGTATCAGGTTTTCAGGTTTGACGCGTAGTCTACCATGATAAACCAATGACTTATTGCAGCCCTCAGGGCGACCGTTACAATGTTGTCAGAAACCGTCTGGCGGTCCACCCAATTTCACCGGAACCCCGGCCCCATGCAGAAAATCTGGCACCAGATTACCGAGCACCTGATTCCTGTGTTCCGGCGCAGACTATCCGGTGTCGACGCCTTGCCGCAACTGGCCGTGCTTGGCCTGTTGTCAGGCCTGATCACTGGCGGGGTTATCCTGGTCTTCCGCCTGGCCATCGAATGGCCCCTGGAGCATTTTCTTCCGGGAGAAGGCTCTGAATCATTCGAGGAACTGAGCCTGCTGACCCGCGGCTTGCTTCCTCTTGCCGGCGCTCTGTGCCTGGGATTGATGCTCCACCGGCTGGCCACCCATGATCGCAAGGTGGGCATTGTCCATGTTATGGAGCGCCTGAATTATCATCAGGGCTACATTTCCATTCGCAGTGCCGTCGTGCAGTTCATCTCAGGCGTGGCTACGGTGATCAGTGGCCAGTCCGCCGGCCGGGAGGGCCCGGCCGTGCATCTGGGGGCCGCGTTCTCCAGCCTGATGGGACAGTGGATGCGCCTCCCGAACAACAGCATCCGGACCCTGGTTGCTTGCGGGTGCGCCGGGGCGATATCGGCGTCGTTCAATACGCCAATCTCGGGTGTTATTTTCGCCATGGAAGTGGTGATGATGGAATACACCATCGCCGGCTTCACCCCCATCATTCTGGCGGCGGTCAGCGCCGCCGTTGTCACCCAGGCGGTGTATGGCGCAGAGCCAGCCTTCAGCGTACCCGCCCTGACCATGAATTCCCTGCTCGAGATTCCCTGGATTCTGGCTATTGCCGTCATCATCGGCATTGCCGCGGCGCTGTTTATTCAGCTGGTGGACACCATGGGCAAACAAAACCATCGGCCGGTTCTCTTACGCATCACCATCGCGGGCTTCCTGATGGTGCCGTTCGCCATTCTGGTTCCGGAAACCATGGGTATCGGGTACGACACCGTCAACGAAACGATCAATGGCCAACTGGGGTTCTGGCTGCTGTTAGGCGCGGGGGTTGCCAAACTGGTTGTCACGTCGCTATCAATCGGCCTGGGCATGCCCAGCGGTGTTATTGGCCCTACTCTGTTCATGGGCGCGACGCTTGGGGGCGCCATGGGCCTGATCGGGGCCCAGATCATACCTGAACACGCCTCGTCGGTGGGCTTCTACGCCATGCTGGGGATGGGGGCCATGATGGGCGCGGTCCTCCAGGCGCCGCTGGCTGCCCTGATGGCCCTGATGGAGCTGACCCGTAACCCAAACATCATCCTCCCGGGCATGCTGATCATCACCACCTCAAGCCTTGTCACCAGTGAGGCTTTTGGCAAGAAATCATTGTTCCTCACCATCCTCAAGAATCAGGGGCTGAGCTATCAGAGCTCCCCCGTGATACAGGCCCTGCGACGGGTATCCGTGGGCGCCATCATGGACCGCAGCATTCTGCGAACGGAACGGCATCTGACAGTGGAGGAGGCCAGAAAGGTCCTGAAATCCGAACCCAAGTGGCTGGTTGTCGAGGGCAGTACCGGCCCCACCGCCTTGTTACCAGCGGTGGATCTCGCTCGTTATCTGGAGGACACCGAGAAGCTGGTTGCCGAGGAAGAAATCGAGCCGCCGGAAACCATCGATCTGATGGATATTCCCGCCAACCGACGTGATGTGGCCCCGGTACAGTACCAGGCCACCCTTGAGGAGGCTCTGGATGTATTCGATACAACCAATGCCGAGGCCCTGTACGTACAACGTCACGTAGCCCCCATGATTCAGCGGGTTTACGGTGTGGTACTCAAGTCCGATATCGAAAGTTATTACCAATACCGACGGAGCTGACGAATGCTTTGGGTCAAAGCCTTCCATATTATTTCACTGGTGTGCTGGTTTGCCGGCATCTTCTATTTGCCCCGGCTGTTCGTCTACCACGCCGCCTGTGATGACGAGCCGGGGCGAGAGCGGTTCAAGATTATGGAGCGCAAGCTCTACCGGGGTATCACCACGCCCTCGATGATTGCCACTGTTGTCTTCGGGTTATGGCTGATCAGTTATAATGTTTCGGGTTATTTCAGCCAGGGCTGGCTACACGTCAAGCTGTTACTGGTCGCCGTGCTGATCGTTTACCATTTTTATTGCGGCCATCTTGTGAAAGTCTTCCGGAATGACCAGAACACCCGGAGCCACGTGTTCTATCGCTGGTTCAATGAGCTGCCGGTGTTCATCCTTCTGGCCGTTGTTATCCTGGCTGTTGTCAAACCCTTCTAAGGAGGTGGATCATTAAACGCTATAACCGTCCCCAGGTACTGATACTCTCCGGACTAGATCCCTCTGGCGGCGCGGGTATCCAGGCAGATATCCAGGCGATCACATCCCTGGGCTGCCATCCTTTGCCCGTACTGACCTGCCTCACGGTTCAGGACACACGGAACGTTTACGGCGCTGAAGCTGTCTCCGCAGACTTGATTCGCAAGCAGCTTCAGTGCATCGCAGACGACGCCCCGATTCACGCGGTGAAAACCGGCGCTCTGGGAAATGCCGCTGTGGTGGACGTCCTGGTGGAGTTCATGGGCGAACGCCCCGGCCTGCCGCTCATCACCGACCCTGTCATCAAGGCAGCCGGCGGGGGTGATCTGGCCGACGACGAACTGATTGCAGCCATGAAGGAGCGGCTGTTCCCGCTGGCAGAGATGCTTACCCCGAACGGAGTCGAGCTCGCATTGCTGGGAGGCAGTGAAAATCCCGACGAAGCAGCCGAACACCTGCTACAAGGCGGATGTGAATCCGTTCTGGCGACCGGGGGCCATGGCACCGGTATCCACATCACCAACACGCTTTATAATCACGGCCCGGAACCCATGCGTTGGGAGATCGAGCGCATCGGCGGAGAGTACCACGGCACCGGCTGTACCCTGGCCGCTGCCATTGCTGCGGGCCGTGCCTCGGGGCTATCACCGCGCGCCGCCATCTCCCAGGCCCAGAACTACGTGAATCACGCCATACTGCATGCGCTTGAGGTAGGCAAAGGCCAGCCAGTGCCAGACCGGGGTATTCTGTGGGAACGATAAGTAACGGGCTGCGCCCCGGCCTCTATGCCATTACTGACAGTCAGCTCACCCCCCCTGCCCTTTTGATTGAATCGGTTGAAGCGGCACTGCGAGGCGGCGCGGTAATGGTACAATACCGGGAAAAGTCCTCGCCCATGGCCGAAAAAGTTGCCCAGGCCAGAAACCTTCAGGCTGCATGCCGCAATGCCGGTGTCCCACTTCTCATTAATGATGATCCGGAACTGGCAAAGCGGGTCGGAGCTGCTGGCGTTCACCTGGGGCAGACTGACGGCTCACTGGCCGCTGCTCGCCGGTTGCTCGGGGAACAGGCCATCATCGGTGTAACCTGTCACGCCGACCTTGCCCTGGCCGAGGCCGGAGTAAAGGAAGGTGCCGACTACCTGGCATTCGGACGGTTTTTCACGTCCTGGACCAAACCGGGGGCGCCGGCAGCTTCGCCAGAGGTGCTCTCCGAGGCAAAACGCTTCCAGCGCCCCCTGACCGCTATTGGTGGAGTAACCACGGAAAACGGCGAACTCCTGATTCGTGCCGGTGCCGACCTGCTTGCGGTCGTTGGCGGCCTGTTCGGGGGGAGTCCAGACGACATTGAACAACGGGCAAAAGCATTTGAACGACTGTTCGCAAGCCATCACCCTCTTTTTTCACTTCCAAGATAACAGGAGCCCAGACACATGACGCACTCCGAAACCCTGTTCGAGCAGGCTCAGAAATACATTCCCGGTGGCGTAAATTCTCCGGTCCGGGCCTTTCGCGGTGTCGGGGGAACGCCCATCTTCTTCAATCACGCAGAGGGCGCCTACCTGTACGACGAGGATGGCCAGCGCTATATCGATTACATCGGCTCCTGGGGGCCGATGATTCTTGGCCACTCGGACAAGCGTATCAAGGATGCCCTGCATGCCCAGGTTGATCTCGGCGTCGGCTATGGTGCGCCAACGGCGCTTGAAACCGAGATGGCCAAGAAGGTCTGCGAACTGGTCCCCTCAATTGATCTGGTCCGCATGGTGAACTCCGGTACCGAGGCAACCATGAGTGCGATCCGGCTGGCCCGTGGTTACACTGGTCGGGACAAGATTGTGAAGTTTGAAGGATGCTACCACGGGCATGTGGATTCCCTGCTGGTCAAGGCGGGCTCCGGCGCACTGACCCTCGGCGTGCCGAATTCACCGGGCATCCCGGCCAGCCTGGCCGAACTCACCCTGACGCTGACATACAACGACATCGACAGTGTCCGTGAGACCTTCAGCAAGATGGGCGACGAGATTGCAGCGATCATCGTGGAACCGGTTGCCGGCAACATGAATTGCATTCCGCCGGTACCCGGATTCCTCGAGGGGCTGCGTGAAGTCTGCGACGAACATGGCACGGTGCTGATTTTTGACGAGGTAATGACGGGCTTCCGCGTCTCCCTTGGAGGCGCCCAGGGGCTGTATGGCGTGACGCCGGACCTCACGGCTCTCGGCAAGGTCATTGGCGGCGGGCTGCCGGTTGGCGCCTTTGGCGGCAAACGGGCAATCATGGAGCATATCTCCCCGCTGGGGCCGGTCTACCAGGCCGGTACCCTGAGCGGCAACCCGCTCGCCATGTGTGCGGGCCTGACGACCCTCAACGCGATTTCCGAACCCGGTTTTCACGACCGCCTGACCGAGAAAACCAACGCCGTTTGCCGGGGCCTGAAGGAGGCCGCCGATGCCACCGGCATTCCCCTGACCGTTCAGGGGGCCGGAGCCATGTTTGGCTTCTTCTTCACCAAAGAGCCTTCAATTACCCGCTTCGACCAGGTGATGGCCTGCGATGTAGAGCGGTTCAAGAAGTTCTTCCAGGGCATGCTGAAAGAGGGCGTCTATCTGGCACCCTCCGCCTTCGAAGCCGGCTTCACCAGCGCGGCCTTGTCGGAAGAAGATATTGCCCATACCACCGCGGCGGCCAAGAAGGTTATGGCCACGCTCTGATCCCCGAGACTGGTGTTCTCCAGTCAACCCGCCCCGCAGGTCAGCCCAGCGCTTGTCCTGCGGGGCCACCCACGTGACGCGTCTCACAGTTCCGGGACGAACACGCCCGGCTTGCCCCTTTTGCCGTTGACTTACCCCTCCCGCTGATCAAATGTTGGTCACATCTCTACCGAGATGCTCTGACGGCACCAATCTAACAAACACAAGAACGAAGTCAGCGCACGGAAGCACTCGATCTGTCACAGGGCAGATGTAGTACGAGACAGAAGTCTCTGGAGCAACCCGTTAGGTTGAGCCGCAGTTTGAATAACAAACACAACATCAAACTGTAGGAACGACAATGAAACTCTGGATCAAAGCAATGGCCCTGGCCCTGACTGTGGCCTGGTCTGCCCCCTCCGCCGCCTGGTGGTGGGACTCGACTCCTTCCAATTATACCGATACCCGTTACCCGGTTGTGCTGGTGCACGGCATGTTCGGTTTTGATTCCATTGCCGGCGTGGATTACTGGTACGGCGTGGCTGAAGATCTCCGCAAGTACGGCGCCGATGTATACACCACTCAGGTACCAGCACTGGACAGCACCATTGCCCGCGGTGAAGCCCTGCTGCCCCAGGTGCAGGCCATTGCCGCTGTGCATGGCAAGGTGAACCTGATAGGCCACAGCCATGGCGGGCCAACCGCCCGCTACATAGCACGGGTACGGCCTGATCTGGTGGCCTCCGTAACCTCGGTGGGCTCTCCCCATAAAGGCTCTCCGGTTGCTGACCTGATCTACGGCTCGCCGGCCGAAAGCCTGGCCGCAAGCCTTGGCGATGCCCTTGGAGGCCTTATTGACCTGCTCTCCGGTGGCGGTTATAACCAGGACCTGCGCTCAAGCCTGAAGTCCCTTACCACTCAGGGCAGCGCTCAGTTCAATAACTTTGCACCGGCCGGCATTCCGACAACCAGCTGCGGTGAAGGGGCCTACTCGGCAAACGGCGTTCGCTTCTATTCCTGGGGCGGCACCGGTGTTCTCACCAACGTGCTGGACCCGTCTGACGCCCTTCTCGGGACCACCAGCCTGGCGTTCGGTTTCAGTCAGAACGATGGCCTGGTCGGCCGCTGCAGCAACCGCTTCGGCAAGGTTATCCGGGACAATTACTTCATGAACCATCTTGATGAGGTAAACCAGGCACTGGGCCTTCACAGCCTGTTCGAGACGGACCCGAAAGCCGTTTACAAGCAGCACGCCAACCGGCTGAGGAATGCCGGGCTGTAACCCGCAACCAACCTTCTGGCTCCTCACGAAAGGGGCTAGAAGGCACCCTCCAGGGTCAGCATGACAGTCTGGCGCTCATAACCGTACTGGGCCAGACTGCTGCGGTTATCGCGCATCAGCCACTCTCCCCTTACCAGCCAGCGGGTATCCAGGGATCGCTCCGCCAGCACGCCGACCTCAAGGCGATTATCCTTCCTGCGCCCGCTCTCACCGGCTGAGGCAACCACCACATGGGACGCCTGATACCGACTGTGGCGAATTGAGCCGAGCACTCCGATAACCAGGTCCGGTTGCCAACGATAGCGAGCAGCCATCTCCACAGTGTGGTGATGGGGTGACACACTGATAAATTCGTCGGTTGTGCTCAGATCCCGGCGATCGTTGATTTCCAGTGCGTACTCGCCGTCAAGCCGCCAGCTCCCGTAGTAATTCAGCGCGTGCAGGCGTGCCCGATACCATTGGCCATCGTATGCGTCAAAGCCTGAACTGCCATCAACAGTGGCCGCTGCGAGAGCCAGGCCGCATTGGTCAGGGCTGCCCGCAAATGCACACCCGTTCCAGCGATAATATCCTTCAACGCCGTATCGGCGCTCCAGAGACCGACTATCAAACCAGGATTGAACAACGGACATCAAGGCTCCCCGTTCCCCGTTGTTGAGGGCCTCGGACCAGCCCATCCGCCCCTGTAAGACCCAGGTATCGTAGGTTCCCTGCGACGGATATCTCCGGGCATAGGCCGCCACTTCCAGGGCAAACCGGGAACGGGCACCCGCTGGCTGTTCAAATGTTCCGGCTGCCAGCGTGTCGACGAAGACACCGCCTTCACGGGACGCGGTGGCCTCAGGCAAGCCGGCAATATTGGAGTCATACCCTCCGGAAAGGGCCAGATAGCCCCGACCTCCAGCTTGGCCGACAGGAAGCACAGCATGGTCACCCAGTTCATTCAACTGAGCCAGGGACAAGGCCCGAATCTTCTCCGGAGCACCAGCGGAGGCCGACTGTTCAAACCAGTCTCTGGCCGCATTCTGATCCCCTTTGCCAAGCGCTACCAAACCAAGGTTGTAACGCGCCAATGCACCGTTTGAGCCGTCCAGCAAGGCACGGAAGGCTGTTTCGGCGGCAGCATAGTCCCCGAGCTGGTAGCAGGTAACACCAAGGTTGTAGTAAAGGGAGGGGGATGCCAGGCCGGCAGCAACAGCGCTTTCAAAGTTGGCCCGGGCAGCCTGCAGGTTTCCGTTTTCAAAGGATTCAATGCCGCGACGAAATTGCTCCATTCCAGCATCGGTTTCGGCCGCCTGGAGTTCAGCGGGAGCAACCACCAAAAGGGATAAAAGCAGGGCAAGCCAGTACACCAGCAAACAGATTTCTCCGGATCGTTCATCGCAGCACAGGCTGGCCTACTAACTCAGTTTCAGCGCTTCCGTCCCGCGGCATCCGGCAGTTCGGGGCGCTCAGGTCGTTCGGGGTGCTCAGATCGTTCGGGCCGACCTTCAATCAAACCCCGGGATTGCCGGGCCTTCTCAGACATGGATTCACCAAAATCGCGCCCCCTTTCACGGGCTTCCTCGGTTGCATCCTGGCCCCGTGAGCCGGACTTACCCGGGGATTCTGGCCTTTCAACCGCAAGGGGTAACTCAATCTCCCGAACCACTGAATCGGTAAGCTCAACATCATCGGTCACCATGCGCATGGTAACATCCAGATCGTCGCTGGCCAGTGTGGTCATCGACACCAATAGGCTGATAACCATCAATCCGGCCATCTGAACCGTCGCGTAAAGACTGTCACGCTTCATGATTCTGAATCCTCAACGGGCAGCACCGGGTATTCCGGAATCGGGGCCCGGAAGGTTTTCTGGCGATCTCCGGCGTCCAGTCGCGCCACCAACTCACCCGCTCCCGGGAACAGCAACTTCAAAGGCAGCGACAAGACATTTTCTCCAGCATCAAGGCTCACTTGCCAGCTGAGCTGGTGATGACCTGGCCATGAAGCCAGCTCGACATGAGGCGGCAGTTCCAGTGTCAAAGTGACATTTTCCAGTGCCTCACCGGAGCGGAAGGCCAGGCGAACCGTCCTATCAACAGGGACCGCGACCGGCTGCTCCGGTTTTTCAGCAATGGCATCCGAGGAAACGACACGGGAGGTCGGATCTTCGATCACCCCGCCTGGCTGCAGCAGAACACCCAGACCAATACCCACGGCAAGTGCCGCCGCAATAGCCCCTCCCAGAACCGGGTGGCTCCATCCGGCATGCGTATCGGTATTGCCCCGCGCCGCGGCAAAAACACGCTTGTGAAAATCCGGGGGCGGTGCCGGGATGACGAATCGCTCCTTCAAGGCTTCGCTCAGAACATACTCTAACGCGAGTACGTCGTTGCATTCCTCGCAGGCGATCAAATGCCGCGCTACCCGGTCATGCTCCGCAGTGGAAAGTTCGTTCCTGATGTAGGCGGGCAGGTTAACCCGGATTTCGTTGCAGGACATTGTCATCACCTCACTCTCCCACACGACCGACTGGCTCGATTGGTTCCAGCTCTCGCTGCAATTTCTTGCGCAAGGCGGCCCGGCAACGATGCAACCGGGATTTCACCGTTCCCAGCGGGATATCCAGCACTTCGGCAATGTACTCCTGACCCCAGCCATCTACGTCATGAAGCAACAGCAGGGTTCGCTGATCCGGTGTCAGTGTTGCCAACACCCGATCCAGAACCGGTCCAAGGCGGGCGCGCTCCAACTGAAAATCCGGCCCGACGCTGTCGGATTCCAGGCTATCCAGCCAGTCCACCTGACTTTCGGACCCGACAAGTTCCGTGAGCGGACGATCAATCTGCCGGTTTTTACGCCGGATCTGATCGATAAACTGACGGTACAAAACCCGGTTAAGCCACGGCCGCAGCTGCTCGACTGCCTCCAGCTCATGCAGCCGCGGATACAGCTTGATGACGACATCCTGCACCAGATCTTCTGCATCCTGCTGCTGCCCAGCCAAACGGAACGCGAACCGGTACATGGCCTCCAGATGAGGTTGTACCAGAACTTCAAACCGCCGCGCCTTTGAAGGCTTGAAAGGAAATATTGCCAAAGCCGTTGATTACCTGCGTAGGTTGATGACAGCGACGCAGTCTATAACAGACCACCCGGCCGGTGCATTTGCCGTTTCCGCAAGACAGTCATTGAACCTATGACGGGACATGAGGAAACGTTAACAAAATTTCCGGAACCCCGCTCCCTTGCCGATCGTTTTACCCGGGTCAGGTAGCGATGTTGCTTCGCTGCAGTTCCCGAAGAATAAGCCATGGAGGTTTATATGAAACGTTCGATCCAGCTTTTCACGGTTTCGGCATTGGCTGCAGGCATTGCCGCCTGCGGCGGTGGAGATGGCGGTCAGTCCACAAGCTCCACAGGCACGGTTTCGTTCGGCATAACCGACGCGCCGACGACGAATCTCTCCAACGTAACCATCTCTTTTACCGGGATGGCTCTGAAACCCGCCAATGGCAACTGGGTAGAGTTCACCTTTGACGAACCAAAGTCATTGAACCTTCTGGAATACCAGGACGGCCTCAGCGCACCACTGATTACTGACGAAAAAGTGCCCGCGGGCCAGTACTCAGAACTGAGACTGAACATCAATGTTGAGGACTCCGACACTGATGATGATTCACTGCCGGATTCTTTTGTCATAACCGAAGATGCGCCTGATGACCAGAAAACGTTGGCGGTCCCATCCAGCGTTCTAAAACTTAAGGGTGGTTTTCTGGTGGCCGCGGACACCACAACGGATTTCACAATCGATTTCGATGTTAAAAAATCCATCGTCGATCCCCAGGGTGGATCACTCGCAGACTTTCTCCTGAAGCCCTCGCTACGGTTGGTCAACAACCTTCAGGTGGGTTCTATTAAGGGAGAAGTCGACTACACGACTATCAACTCAGCTCGCCTGGCTGACGATCAGCGCCCGGATTGCGCCGATAACTATGAAGGGTCGGTATACATTTTTGAGGGGCCCGATGTTGAACCCACAGACATCAATGTCAACAGCGAAGGCTTACAACCGGTTATGGCAGCACCTGTATCTGACAGTGATAACGACGGCATGTACAACTACACTGCGGCCTTCCTCCCTAAAGGTGATTACACCATAAGCTACAGCTGCCAACTGGATAACAACGAAACGGCCGAAGAGCTGGACTTCCAGGGCACTCAGAACGTGGAAGTCATCGCAGATAGCACGGTCCAGGCAGGGCCCATCCCGCTACCTCAGTAACCGGAGAGCAGGACTTAACCAGCCCCTGCCTCCGCAGGGGCTTCACTTAAAGAGCCGAAGCCCTCGCCTCCGCCTGATTCGCGCCCGCCACATTACCTCTCGCCCGGCGAATATCCGCCAGCAACAGCCAACCCGCCCGCTGCAGCCGGGTATTATTTCCCGCCAGAGACAGCCCCTTCAGGGTGAACTGCTCAGCGGTCCCCAACTGGCTACTGGCAACGTAGGCCTCCGAAAGCTTGAAGTAGACTTCCGCCGAGCGGGGCGCAATCCGCTGGGCCCGTTCGAGCCGGGCAATAGCCCCGGAGGTATCCCCCTGTTTCAGTAATCCATCCGCTTCCCGCACCAGACTGAGCGCAGCCGGCGAGAGCCCGTCCCCTGTTTCACTGTAGCTCGGCGAACTGGTACGGGGCGGTTCCTGCTTTGATGGCGCCTCCGCGGGCTGCTCGCTTTTGCGCCAGACCGGCGCTTCATCCTCTGCAGTACTGGTTCGTGGCGGCTCTGGTGCCTTGGCGGGCTCACCACCCACCGGCACATAAATTCCTCCACCCGGGCCGGAGGCACAGCCCGCCAAGGTTAGCAGTGAAATGATGAGTCCTGTTCTGAACGTCGTTTTGATCTTCATTGAAACAATCCTTCAAACCAGCCCCGGATACGCCGTTCAAGGGTTCCGGAGCATGAAACTGTCTGCGTGGGCTCACTGCCGGTGATGAAAGGCAGCAAACGCGCATTATCGCAGTACTCATCAGTCAGCGCCTGGCGCTCCGTATTAACCCAGTGGTAGTTGACCCCATCAGGCACCACCGGCGAAAAGCCATGCTGCGGCACCTGCGCCATAAAGCGGGACCAGACTGGCAGTGCTCCGCTGGCACCAGTTAACGCGGTTGCTCCGTTATCATCTCGACCGACCCAGGCCACTGCAAGCAAATCCCCACTGAATCCGGCGAACCAGGAATCCCGACCGTCATCGGTAGTCCCCGTCTTGCCGGCCAGGGTCAGTTGCTGCGGCAAGCTATTGTAGGCGGAACGCCCGGTGCCTTCCTGCATGGTTTCCTGCATCGCATACTGCACCAGGTGCACGGCCGCAGAATCGGCAACCTGCTCCACCTCCAGGCTGTACCGTGAGAGCGCCTCTCCGTTTGCACCGGTGACCTCCCGAATCGTCCTTAATGGGGTATTGAAGCCGGAAGTCGCCAAACCCTGATAGATTTGGGCAACAGTAATCGGGCTCATGGAGACCGATCCAAGCAGCATGGACGGATACCGGGAAATCGGCGTATCAACGCCGAAAGCAATCAGGGTATCACTGACCACATCCACACCAACATCCAAACCAACCCGCACGGCAGGCAGGTTATAGGATCGAGAGAGCGCCTTGTGCAACGGCACGTCTCCACGCTCCTCACCATCGTAATTCTTGGGCTGCCAACGCCGACCATCATCAAATTCCAGGGTGAATGATTTATCGAGTACCGGAGTCATCAGGGTGTAACGCTCGGGCCGCTGCAACGCCGACAGATAGATGAACGGCTTGATCAGCGAGCCAATCTGGCGATTGGCGTCCAGAGCCCGGTTGAATCCCGCAAATCGCGGATCTTTTCCGCCAACCAGGGCCAGGACTTCCCCGGAATCCTTGGACGTCACCACCAGTGTGGCCTCCAGTGATTCCGCGAGCTTCGAGCCACCAAGCCTTGGCAAGGTGTCGGTGACGGCAAACTCCGCGGCGTACTGGATGGCCGGGTCCAGGGTGGTGAAAATCCGCAGGCCTTCACTGCGAAGATCCTCTTCCTTGTAGTCACGGGCCAGGTGCCTTCGCACAAGGTCAATGTAGGCCGGGTAGCGATTCTCGGAATAGGAGGGGCGCTCACTGACGCCAAGCGGAAGACCCCTGGCCCTTGCGGCGCGCTCGGGTTCGATCAGGCCAGCCTGCTCCATTTCCGAAATCACCAGATTCCGGCGCTCTATCGCCCGGTCAGGGTTTCGCCGGGGATTGTAATAGCTCGCGCCCTTGACCATCCCAACCAGAAGGGCAATCTGGTGTACGTCCAGATCGCCCAGGGATTGGCCAAAGTAGAACTGGCTGGCCAGTCCAAAGCCGTGAATGCTGCGCGTACCGGCCTGGCCCAGATAGACTTCGTTCAGGTAGGTTTCAAGGATGTCGTCTTTGTCATAATGAAGCTCCAGCAAAACCGACATGATGGCCTCATTGCCTTTGCGCAGCAGTGTCTGATCTCGGGTCAGGAACAGATTCTTGACCAACTGCTGGGTCAGAGTGCTGCCACCCTGAACGACACGCCCTGCCCGGATATTCGCCAGCATGGCCCGGCCAATGGACAGGGGGGCAATCCCGAAATGATCGTAGAAATTGCGATCTTCCACGGCCATCAGTGTGGCCGGCAGTAAAGCGGGGACCTGACCAAGTTCCACCAGCACCCGGTCTTCCTTGTGGGCCGGATAAATTCCGCCGATTTGTGCAGGCTCGAGGCGAATGATCGGGGCCGCCTCTCCCCGAATCACCGAGAAGCTCTGGACACGGTCGCCCGAGATCGCCACTGAAACCTTATGCGCGGGCTCATCACCGTCCGGGAAGGAAAACCCCCGGGTGCTGATAATGAAACGGCCGCCGTTGCGCTGGTAGCTGCCAGGATTATCGCCTGCGCCCTTGCGAAACCCGGATAGCTGGAGCTCCCGTTCGAGAGCCCCGGCGCTGACACTGGCACCTTCAAATAGCTCCAGGGGGCGGGCATACACCCGCGACGGCACTTCAAACCGGCGCCCTTCGAACCGGGACGTTACAACCGCATCGAGATAGACCGTCCAGCCTGCAAGCAATACAAGGCCAATGGCACAAAACCGGAGCATAAAACGCCAGAACCATGGCCGGCGACCATTTTTCGACGACTTTCGGGAGGGCTTTCGCCTGGACGGGGAAGATGAGCTGGATTTTTTCATGACCGGATTATAACGAAGGGACCGGCCAGGAAGGCAGGCCAACTGTGTGTTATTTCTGTAATCTGCCCGTTATGATAGGGCAATAAAAATCAATGGGTTCAGGGAACGCGAGGAGCACACCGTGAGTGAGACATCCCCAGGCAATCTGATTCTGGCACTTCAGAATCCAGAGCTGTACGACCACCCGGTCAACGATTTTCAGGTCATCGAAACTCACATCTCCCAGGTTATCCTGACCGGCGATTACGCCTATAAGATCAAAAAACCGATGGATTTCGGTTTTCTGAACTTCTCCACTCTTGAGCGCCGGAAACACTTCTGTGAAGAAGAACTCCGACTCAATCGCAGGCTGGCCGACAAGCTGTACCTGGATGTACTGCCTATCACCGGCACTCCGGAAAGTCCCGTTATCGGCGGCGAAGGCGAGGCCTTCGAGTATGCTATCAAAATGCGCCAGTTCAAACAGGACCAGCTGTTCGACCGCCTGCAGGAACAAGGGGAACTGGCCCCGGAACTGCTGACCAGCCTGGCGCAGCAGGTTGCCGCCTTCCACGAGCAGTTACCACCGGTCCCCGAGGACAAACCGCTCGGAACGCCCGAGGCAGTCTTTGCTGCAATGCAGGAGAACTTTGACCAGATTCGCCCGTTGATCGGCGACCCAGATCTGCTCATGCAGCTGGATAACCTTCAGGCCTGGACCGAATCCACGTTCGAGCGCCATCGCGACCTGATCGCCAGCCGGCGGGCCGGCGGCCTTGTTCGTGAGTGCCATGGCGACCTGCATCTGGCCAACATTACGCGATTTGAAGGCCAGGTTACCGTTTTCGATTGCATCGAATTCAGCGAGCCTTTCCGCTGGATTGATGTGATCAACGATCTGGCGTTCCTGCTGATGGATCTGGAATCCCGCCGGGAAGGCGCGCTGGCCAATCTGGTGCTCAACACCTATCTGGAGTACCGGGACGACTTCGAAGCCCTGCCCCTTCTGCCTCTATACAAGGCGTACCGGGCCATGGTCCGGGCCAAGATTGCGCTGTTTACCATGGGCAATCCGTCCCTCACCGAGGGCGAAAAAACCGATCTGATGCAGCGCTATCGTGATTACGCCCAGCTGGCCGAAGATTACAGCACCATCCCTAATCACTATCTGCTGGCAACCACTGGACTGTCCGCCAGCGGTAAAACCTGGGTCAGCGCCTCCATGGCCGGCGAGCTGGGCCTGATACGGCTGCGCTCAGATGTTGAACGCAAGCGTCTGCACGGGCTTGCGCCACTGGAAAGCTCGCACTCCAGCACAGGTGGCAACCTCTATACCAGGGAGGCCACGGCGAAAACCTACCAACGGCTGGCAGACCTCGCCGGCCAGATTCTGGCGGCCGGTTTGCCGGCTATCGTGGATGCCGCCAGCCTGAAAGAAAACGAGCGGTCACTGTTGGCATCTGTCGCGGAAGCCCAGGGCGTGCCGTTTGCGTTGATACATTGTGAGGCACCCGAAAAGTTGCGCCGGGAATGGATTCGCAACCGCAAGGGTGATGCGTCCGAGGCAACCGAGGAACTTCTGGACGCTCAGCAAACCTGGTTTGAACCACTCACAGCCGAAGAGAAGAGCCACACCATCCACCTGCACACAGACCAGGAACACGTCGCAGAAGCGGTGGCGGACCGGATCCGGCAGCATCTTGGCATTCCTTTCGGCAAAACCGCCAATTAAAACAACAGGTTCCCACTGGCCAGCATGAGGCATACGATGGACGACAACCGCGAACACGAAGTACATCAGATCAGCCACCCCCTGTATGACCTCCTTCGCAGTGAGGACATGCAGGCCTTTAACGCCGAGAAGGCACGGCTCACGGAG
>AZIH01010295.1_pt1 | contig 21535 bp, 21 predicted proteins | sample 359041 | NCBI WGS metagenome assembly AZIH01 (sample SAMN02429716, study PRJNA222664) | marine sediment metagenome | biome: Sediment sample; isolation source: enrichment culture of sample MGS-ANC(UA) from oil contaminated site at the... | place: Italy: Ancona | collected 2012-02-14 | depth 6 m m
TACCAGAGCTGGGAAGTCGTAGCCCTGGTTGTGGAGATTCCTCAGATGTAGGCCTTTGCGAACAGGCTTGGCTTGGTTTTTTTCACTTCGATGGAGGGTGCTCACAGTAATAGGCCCGAGGCTTGAAGTTCAAAGGTAGAGTGGGTCTGGCTTGGTCCGTGAGGCGCACCGCCCTATGTACAAGCGTAGTCATCACTTTTGATGCTGCATCATACCATCAGGGCACCAAGTGCCCCTGGATCTATAGAAATTTCGCTATAATGAGTGGCTTAGTCAATTCAGCCAGGAAGCACGCTATCACCGCCTCACTGCATCGTTTTTACTCCTTCCGTCGTTGCCCTTACGCTATGCGCGCTAGACTCGGTATCTTGTTTGCCGAGCTGAAGGTGGAGCTGCGGGAGATAGTGCTGAAAAACAAACCGGCGCAGATGCTGGCTATCAGTCCTAAAGGCACTGTTCCTGTTCTGGAGCTGGCTGGGGGTGATAGCTCTAAGAGACTCGTTATCGAGGAAAGCAGGGAAATACTGGAATGGGCGCTGCAACAGAGAGATCCGCAAGGTTTGTTAAACATCGATTTAGTAAGCGCTAATGCCCTGATCGACCGTAACGATAACGAATTTAAACACTGGCTGGATCGCTATAAATACGCTGATCGCCATCCAGAACTAACCCAGCTAGATTACCAGCAACAGGGTGAGGTGTTTTTGCAGGAGTTAGAAAGCTTATTAGCCAGGAATAGGTATCTCCTGGGGAGCAACATCAGCATCGCTGATATTGGCATCATGCCTTTTGTACGCCAGTTCGCCCATGTAGATCGGGAGGTGTTTTATAGTCTGCCCTATCCGAATCTACAGCAATGGCTGAGGGATTGGCTGGAACACCCAGTGTTCCAGCAGGTCATGATCAAATTCCAGCCCTGGCAGGAAGGTGATGACATGGTGGTATTTCCAGGCGACAGCCATAGTGTCTTCAAAGCCGGTCGCGTGAAGACTGCGTATCCTTAAAGTACGATCGACAATCTGTCTGCGAAGCTCCCAAAACCAAACACCTATGTCCGCCTGCATCGATCATCACTGGAGAAAAAGCGATATGAACACGGCTCCCGCAGCCTATCCAATCGGTACGCCCGGCGCTCCCTGGGGCGAGGTTGAACGCGCCGAGTGGCTGTCACGACAGACCCGTCAACGCAGCTACGAGTCTGAGGTAGTGAGTGTGATCGAGCGCCTGCGCCCGCGCTTCGACTTGGAAGCGTATGGCCGTCTGGACGATGGCCCCGATAGTTATTCGCTGATGGCGATCGACTACGCACTGGCGCACCAGTAGGGAAGGAACCGCCAGGTCAGCTTAGAGTACCAGCGAGGTTGCCAGGAACAGCATCAGGCCCATGCCAATGATGTCGGTAAACGTCGTCAGGAAGATGCTGCTGGCTGTGGCCGGGTCGGCGCCGAAGCGTTTGAGCACCAGTGGTACTGCCACCCCGAAGATGCCGCTGCCCATGCAGGCGCCGACCATGGCAATGAAAATGACAAGGCCGAGCATGGCCGGGTTGGCAGAACCGGTGGACAAGGCGTAGGCGAACATGGCGAGGCCAGCAATTATGCCCACAGCGGCCCCGTTGAGCGCGCCGAGCAGGATTTCCTTGCGCAGCAACCGCCTGATCGGGTAATCGTTTATTTGCCCCAGTGTGATACCTCGCAGGGTAATCGCCAGCGCCTGGCAGCCCGTGTTGCCGCTTTGCCCCGCGAGGACCGGCAGGAAGGCGGCCAAAGCAACAATCTGCGCGATGGTGCTCTCGAACATGCCCACCACGAAGGCGGCAGCGAACGCCGTGATCAGATTCACCTGCAGCCAGGGGTGGCGCATGCGAAAAGCCGCCAGCACTGGTGTGTTGATCTGCTCTTCTTTTGCCACACCATACTGGGAACCAGCCTGGGCACTGAGTTCCGAGGCAATGCGTTCGTACAGCTTCCACCCGCGCACTTCGCCCACCACCCGCTGCTCCTCGTCCACCACCGGGTACATCCGGTAATGTCGGTAAAGTACCTCGCTAACCGCTTCTTCGATCGGTGTGTCCTGTTGAAAGGCGAAGGGCTCGCGCACCATGATGTCAGACAGGGCTTCGGAGGGTTTGGCAAGAATCAGGTCGCGCATGCCCACCACCCCAACGAGGCGGTGATCTTCGGTCACGAAGATGTAACTGATCCCGGAAACGTTGACGCTTTTTACCATAAAGGTCAGCGCCTCGGCGACGGTGTAGCTGTCCGGCAAGGTTGCAGTCACCGGCGTCATCAGCTCACCGATGGTTTCTTCCGTGCCGGAAAGCACCGCGCGGGTAGCCGAGTCGTCGGGAGCGGCGGCTTCACCCAGGTGAGAGGCGATGGTCAGAGCTTGTTCTGAAGGCAATCGCGAAAGGATGAACTGGATATCGTCCGCCGGCAGCCGAACCAGCGCTTCAGCCGCATCCAGAGGGGTGAGTTCGCGGAGCTGCTCAATCCGCTCGGTCAGTTCCATAGGCTGCGACATATCACGCTCCGGCGTCAGTGGTGAGACTTGACTATAGCAGCGGCAACCACCAAAGGGACTTCCGTGTGAAACGTAAAACTGCCAGTGACGCCTATTTCCAGTTGCCTTCCACGAGATCTATCTGGATATCATGGCGGGTCACGTCCATTGTCACTCTTTGATCTGCGACGGTTGTTGGCAAGCAGGCCCCACTAAGACATGGGGCTATTGCGGCTGGCTAAGCCCGGTGGTTTCTGATGGTAGGTTTTAACAAGTGACTGTGGTGTCAATCGCATATATTAAGCCATTTTTTCACGCCACGGCTCCTGGTTTTCACCATGGTATTGAGCACCACAATCATCTTTCGCATGCGATGCGGGCATTATAGGCAGCTAAAGGTCACCAGCCAGGCGATACTTGTCGGGCGACATTCCGCACCAGCGTTTGAACGCGCGGCGAAAGTTGGCGCTGTCGTGGTAGTTCAGTAGCGTTGCAATCGCATCGACGGAGAGCCGGCCGTCGCGTAGATAGCTCTTGGCCTGACGTGACAGAGTTTCATCACGAATCTGACGAAAGCCCACCCCCTCTTCCTTGAGACGCCGCGCTAATGTTCGTTTGCTGACAAAAAGCGCTGCCGCTGCATCTTCTTCGGTTAGTCCGCCGGTCGGGTGCGAGAGCATCATGGTTTCGATTTTCCGCCGAAAGCTGTCCGGCGCGCCACGGTGGTTAGCTAGAGTAGCCTCACATTGCGTGAGCGCCAGTGCGTAGCTTTCGTGATTGGCCGACACATTGGGAATCCAGCACAAGTCCATCGGTATGCGCACGAAAATGTCGTCGTTTGAAAACGTGACGCTGCCGGGGATGAGGTTCGCATAACCTGCGCTCGCTCCGGGGTCCGCGTGGGCAAAATGGGTCTCCACTTCATAGGCTGGTCGGCCAATAATGAACTCGGCGCACGAAAAGAAACCCATCGTGCAGATTTCAGCCATACACCGGCTGACCGCAGGGTGCATTTCAACGTCAAAAGAGCAGCGGATGATGAGCTGACCGTTTTTTTGACTGAGATCCAGTCGAGCGAAACTGATGCGCGTCGGCAAGAAGGCCTGAATCGCTTCGATTGCGGCCAGAAGGTTTGGGCTGCTACTGGCCAGATAGCCCATCGGCCCATGTGCGGGTGGCGTCAGTCGCCTCCCGAGCCGTAACCCAAACCCCGCGTCATTCGACAGGCGCAGTGCATTCTCAATGACCTGAATCTGCTGTTGGGCGGTGAGATGGGTTGCTTCATCCAGCAGTTGGTCAACGGTGAGATGCGTTTCGGACAGGAGTTCGGGCAAATCACGGGCGTGCATTCCCAATTCCTGCGCGATCAGGCGTGTGTAGCTCGTTGGAATGCTGGTCAGAGCGGGGGAACCGCAGCGTGTCAGTTCGCTCATTGTTGTATTGTCTTTTGTCGAACGATCCTACAATTGTCTTGAAATGACCCCCTTTTGTCAATTGCTGACCTGTTGAGCCTCCGCAGCAAGCGGCAATCTGGCAACCATGAAAACAGCCTATGCCTGGCTAATCTGCAGCCATCAACAGACTCGGAGGGTTTTATGGGACACATGACTTTTATCGAACACGACGGCACCCAGCATGAAGTGGAAATCGAGGCCAACAAATCGTTAATGCTGCATGCAGCCGACAACATGGTGCCCGGCATTGATGCCGACTGCGGTGGCGAATGCGCCTGCGGCACTTGCCATGTGATCGTGGACGACGAGTGGTTCGCGAAGACAGGCAAGATCACCAGCAGCGAGCAGCAGATGCTGGAAATGACGCCGGACGGTGCGCCTACATCACGCCTGGCCTGCCAGATCGAGATCACCGATGCCCTGGATGGGCTGATGGTCCGCCTGCCCGAATTCCAGATGTAAGGGAGACAGCGAATGAGTATTTCAACCCTCGCAATGAACCTAAGCGCCCGTGTGGTACCGATGCAGTGGCAGGTCAAAGCCGCCCACCTTGCGCAACAAACACTGGACAGAGTTGGTCTGGCAAAGAAGATCCCGGAGTTTGCAGAATCACCCTTGCCAGATGCATCGACATTGGCGATTGAAGATATCGATGTCAGCAATCCGTTTCTCTGGCGTCAGGGTTTGTGGGGCTCCTATTTCAAGCGGCTGCGGGATGAGCAGCCTGTGCACTTCCAGAAAAACAGCCCGTTCGGGCCTTTTTGGTCAGTCACCCGCTTCGATGACATCCTTTTTGTCGACAAGCGCCACGACCTGTTTTCCGCCGAACCCATCATCACCCTGGGTGACCAGCCGGCAGGCCTGGCTGTCGAAACCTTCATCGCCATGGATCCGCCAAAGCACGATAAACAACGCCAGGCGGTTCAGGGTGTGGTTGCGCCAAAGAACCTCAAGGAAATGGAAAGCCTGATCCGACAGCGCACGCAGGATGTGCTGGACCACTTACCGGTGGACGAACCATTCGATTGGGTGAGCAACGTATCGATTGAGTTGACGGCACGAATGCTGGCGACGCTGCTTGATTTCCCCTACGAGCAGCGGCGCAAACTGGTGTACTGGTCCGATGTGGCTGCGGCCAGCCCGGAAACGACCGGGGGTCAGGTGGAGCGTGAAGAGTTCTTTCCGGTTGTTGCCGAGGTGGCGAAATCATTTTCTCAGCTTTGGCGCGATAAAGCGGCTCGCCAGGAAGCCGGGGAAGAGCCGGGATTTGACGTTATCAGCCTGATGTTGAAGAACGAAGACACAAAGGATTTGATCCACCGACCGATGGAATTTCTGGGTAATCTGGCACTGCTGATCGTTGGTGGTAACGACACCACTCGCAACTCAATGACAGGCGGCGTGCTGGCTCTGAACAGGTTTCCCAAGGAATTCGACAAGCTGAAATCGAACCCGGCCCTCATTCCGAACATGGTGTCCGAAATTATTCGCTGGCAGACACCGCTGGCCTACATGCGCCGCGTTGCCAAAGAGGACGTTGAGTTAAACGGTGAAACGATCCGCAAGGGCGACAAAGTCGTGATGTGGTACGCCTCTGGTAATCGTGACGAGCGCGCTATTGATAATCCGGATGAGTTCATCATCGATCGCAAAGGTGCCCGTAATCACTTGTCTTTCGGTTTTGGTGTTCACCGCTGCATGGGCAATCGGCTGGCAGAGATGCAGCTCAGAATTTTGTGGGAAGAACTGCTGGCGAGATTTGACCGGATTGAAGTCCAGGGTGAACCGGAATACGTTCAGTCTAACTTTGTGAGGGGTTATACCAGCATGATGGTCAAGCTGAGCAAGAAGAGCCGGGGCTGAGCCGTGAATCATTCACAATCCCAGTCCGGCGAGTACCAGGTGTGCGTGATCATCGGGGCCAGTCATGCGGCGGCGCAGCTCGCCACCAGTCTGCGACAACAAGGCTGGGCGGGGCCCATTCGGATGATTGGCGACGAAGGCGGCCTGCCTTACCAGCGGCCACCGTTGTCGAAGGCGTTTCTCTCCGGTGAGAAGGACGCCGACAGCCTGGTAATCCGACCAACTGCTTTCTACGCCAAGCATGAGATTGACTATATCCCGGGTAGGGTTACGGCGATCAACCGCGCGGACAAGATACTGACACTCGCAGATGGCAGTGAGCAGCGGTACGACAAGCTTGCTTTGTGCACGGGCAACCGAGTCATTCGGTTGCCGATTCAGGGTGAAAATCTCGGTGGCGTGCATTACCTGCGCACCTTGGCGGACGTTGAAGGCATTCGGCGGGACCTGTCCGAGACCCGCCGCGTAGTCATCATCGGCGGAGGATATATCGGCCTGGAAACGGCTGCCTCATTGCGTAAACAAGGCATTGATGTGGTCGTTCTGGAAATGGCGGAACGCGTCTTACAGCGGGTCACGGCGCCAGAAGTTTCGGCTTTCTACCGCCGCATTCACAGTGAAGCCGGCGTGCTCATTCAGACTGGCATAACCGCGACTGCGTTTGAGGGCGAGGAACGAGTTGAACGAGTCGTGTGTGCCGATGGAAGTTCCTATCCTGCGGAGATGGTGATTGTCGGGATTGGCGTTACTCCGAACAGTGAGCTTGCCGAAGCGGCCGGACTTGAGATAGATAACGGCATCGTCGTTGATGAGTACTGCCAAACACAAGACGCCGATATCGTTGCAGCTGGCGATTGTGCGAATCAATGGGATCCACGCTCTGGTCAGCGGCGGCGACTGGAATCCGTCCCCAGCGCGGTGGAGCAGGCCAAAACCGCCGCAGCCACCTTGTGCGGCGAAAGGACACCGCAGATCAGCCTGCCCTGGTTCTGGTCCGATCAATATGACCTCAAACTGCAAATGGCCGGTTTGAACCAGGGCTACGATCAGGTCGTGATTCGCGGCACCGTCGACTCGGGTCGCAGCTTTGCTGCGTTCTACTTCCGGCAGGGGCAACTGATCGCCGCTGACTGTGTCAATCGCGCGCCCGAATTTATGCTTGCAAAAAAACTGCTCAGCCAAAAACAAACGCCCGATCTCGCGCGGCTCGCGGACGAAGCCATCGCAGTCAAACAATTGATGGCGGAGCTGACCATTTCAGGACGGAAACGCCTACATTCTTGATGATGAGGGTTATCACTGAAGGCTATGCAAGATATGTATGATCTATGGGTGGCCCGCAGCACGGTCAACCTGGATGGTATTCATCCCCTGGACTTCGAAACAGCTTAACCCATATGAGCCATGAGGATCGCAAATAAACATGAAAAAATGGCTTGAGGAAGCAGAAGGCTCGCTGGTAGAGGCCATGGAAGCGGCAAGGATTGGTGAAATCCCGGCCCACAATCTCTATATGATTGCGCCGCTGATCTATTCGAAAAGAAACAACATGAACAATGATGCTCTCGTTCAGCAAATGGTGGATGAGAATGAGGAGCAGGTACAGAGAGACTGGGCATGTGATGAAAGGTCAAAGGATCAGTTTAAGTTCCATTATGTTGCCTCATACCTCTTTTGTTTCGTGGTTGCCGGAAAAATAGAAGAGAGCAAATACGACGAGATTATGGAATACGTGACCAGAAAAATGGACCTATTCACCGATGATTACGGCCTCGAGTAGAGCTCATAACCAGGCCAGTCACGGCGACGCCTGCTGCATTGCGGCTTCGCCTCCATTCCTTAGTCGCGCATGCTGGCGGCGTTAGGGGCATTATTAGTCAGAGAAGAGCAGCAGAAATGATCCAGACCAATCCACTCGAAGGGTCCCCGGCCAGACAAACCGCTTTAGCGTTGGGGTTTTGGTCGGCGATACTCGCAACCGTGTTCCCTATTGTCCTATTTGACCAACCCGACCTCATATTCGCAGGATTGAGGATATGGTCTCTCGCCTTCCCCATTTCAACAATGTTCATTAGCATCTTCTTCAGAAGAGCTCAACATCATGTTTATTAAGAGCCGCCCGCTTCAAATATGCGTAGGCGTCACAGCGATGATCGCTCCGGCCATACATTCGGTCACAGATGTAATGGAATGGTGGTTCGGCGGCTTTACTGAGCGGCAGCTCTGGATCAATCTCGTAGCCTTTCTGCCAATGCCGTTGCTCCTGCTCGGAATCTGTACGGCTCTTGATCGACGTGCAACGCGGATTAGTATTGTGGGCGCGGTCCTATATGGTGCTTCTTTCAGTTACTTTATATACACCACCATCTATGCCATCGAACGAAAAATTCCCGACTACGAAACCCTATGGACTCAACTTGGTCCGATATACACAATGGCGGGTGCGTTTATGGTAGCAGGAGGGATCCTATTTTCTATTGGCGCACTTAAGAGCTCTCCACTACCCAAAGTGTCAGTCTGGCTGTTCCTATGCGGAATTCTGGCTAATCTGGTTCTGGCAATCATCCCAGCGCCAGACATCCTTCAGACCGTCGGAAGCGGAATTCGAAACGCGGGGCTAATTATCATGGGATATTACGTCGTCAGTCGAAAGATTCTAGAAGAGGCCTAACCAGCCAATGGACCGGACGCTTCAGCGCCGCTCATCGGCGCGTTATGCCCAAAGGAGATACGGAAATCATGTACCTATCGGCTGACGACATTAAGGAACTTGAGGGTATCGAGAAACAGCATTTTTTGAACCCCGAGGCCTTGCGAATCAATAAGTCTCTTGGTGATGCAGTCGGGCTCCGTAATTTGGGTGTCCACCAGATATTAGTGCCCGCCGGTCACTATTCGACCGAATACCATGTGCACCATTACGAAGAAGAGTGCATCTATATTTTGTCGGGAAGCGGAGTCGCGACGCTCGGAGATCAGCAGCAGCGTATTGGTCCTGGGGATTTCATTGGCTGTCCTATCAATGGCAAAGCCCACGATATGTTCAACGATGGCACTGAGCCGTTGGTATGTCTGGTGATCGGTCAACGCCTTGATCAGGATGTGACCGATTATCCTAAGCTAGGTAAGCGGTTGTCGCGCAATAGCGGTGAATGGACATTGGTGGAGCATGCCGCCATCATCACAGTTAAACGAAAAAATGCATAACCAGGCGCGTAAGGCGGACGGCTTTTAGCCGCCGCTCAGCGTGTGTGCCAGGGATGGCACAGAACTAGGGAGGTGAATTTGGGTCTATGTCTGCTCAAGCAGCATTAGGTGCAGTTTGCACCCTCTGGTTCGCTGTTGGCAGATCGACAACTCGGTTACGACCCTGTTTTTTGGCAGCGTAAAGCGCATTATCAGCACGGTGCAGCACCACACTCCACTCACTGTCACTAGCACAGTAATGCGCCACCCCGAAACTGGCTGACAGAGTCAAGCTGATATCACTATCAATCGTAATCTGAGTTGCTGCCGTTTTTGCTCTGAGTTGCTCCGCAACCTGCAATCCCTGTTCGGTATTGCTGTTGGGCAACAGTAAAATAAACTCTTCGCCACCAAAACGCGCCACCACATCATGCTGTCGTATTTTGTTTTTGAGAATAGCAGCAAAGCGCCTCAACACCTCATCACCTATATGATGGCCGTGCTGATCATTCACTTTTTTAAAGTGATCTAGGTCGCACATTATAATGGCGAAAGAACTACCCGAACGCTGCGCGCGGCTGAACTCAATATCACAGCATTCGTCGAATGCCCGCCTATTGTAGATCCCCGTCAAAGGGTCAACCCGGGCTATTTCTGAGAGCTCATCCTGCAGCTCATCGGAAGCCATCCATATAGTGCAAAATGATGATAAAATAACCAAAAACTCCCCGGCAATAATAGCCAACGCACTAAGCAACCCTGCATTCATGAAATCATCAGGGGGTATTTCATAAAACGACCAAAGTAAACGGAAAATAAAGAAGGCGCCCACCAGCAAAAACATGGCGATAAGCATTTTGGCGGCCATACGGTTATGGATTTCACGGCGTTGCAACAACCCGCTAGCGCCAATAAAGCAGGCGACTGCAAAGGCGATAGAGAAAGCCTGTATACGCAGGTTTACATCTGGGATATGAAAGGTATAAAAATACAGTACACCTGCAAGCAGCACCGCCAGTGTCGGGCTCAGCCAACGCTCAAAACGCAGAGAGATACCGAGAAAATTAAACAGTCCTCTGTAGATCAGCACTACACCCATAATGATCGCGATGTTGGAAATCACTATGGAAGCAAAATCATGAATAAAATGACGCAGGCCGAGCAGCACACAGCCACCACCAATCAGAAAATAACCTACACCGATGGTTTTTATACCGGAGAACTTGGCATGCTCTCTGGAATAAGCAAACATACCAAGACCGAACACTAGGCTAAAAAGCATCAATGTCAGGCTGAGGGTGCGAAAATCAAGCTGAATAGACATGGGCTTTCCTGTAAACGTACGGCAGCAGCGCCCAGCGCCCTACAAAGGAATATTGTAGCCTTTAACCCAGCTCCATGCAGCCTGTAAATGGGGGGGTTACCGTGGCACGGAACTCACCTCAGAATCGCAATCTGACGATTCTGAGCTTTTGCATCACGTCAAAATCTACTGCCAAAAAGGCGAGAAATTCCAGTGCTGAGTAAGGCCGCTTTAACAAATAGTTGTAGTACGTTCCGGGCCTTTGGCCCTCCACCGGACGCCCTTGTCAGGGCGCCGCTTATGGCTGGCGTTAAATGTCAGGGAACTATGAACAGTATTCCTCGTTTCAAAAAGGTAGAAGCCCTGACTCTAGGTATTGCCGTTCCCTCCCGTTAATCGGCTATACGGTCTTCCTCATACTCAGTAGTGAAGCTGTATTCTGGGGCCGTAGTTCGACAGCCGTCTATCATGGTTTAAGTGCTTACCTGGTTTCGCCGCTATGGTTTGGTGTGTCGGGGCTGCTTGTTGGGCATTTCTGGCTCAAAACGTATTCCGTGGTGCGTCAGTCAACCCGTAAGGTATGCATGTGGCTATGGGCAGTCGATGGTATTCGGCCAACCATGTGGGATTTGGTTGGCTCAGCCGTTGCGTTAATGCCTGCAAAGGCTTTGGGGCTTGTCCACGCCGAGCGTATCCAGCGTGTTAATGCTGTGTTCAAAGCCCGAGAGGGGCGCGATGGAAATAACCGCATTGTGCGTTGCCAGCAGGATGGGCTGGCGGAGTTGGCCATTCCACGGTCGAAAACTGCCCCGAACGCCTTTGTAGATATCCATGGCAAACTCCTCTGAACGAACATGGTCCGCGACGGCCTTTGGCTCGGCGGCGCGCAGTTCTGTGACCGCAGTGATAACCGCACGCACCGCAGCCCAGGCGGCAAAATCTTCGGAGGTCATATCCCGACCGTGTTCGCGCCGGAAACGCTGATTGAGCTGAGGCGCACCGTAGCGTTCAAGCGTCCAGTGCCATGCGTGGGCCGACAGACCTTCCGAACCCACAATGGGGCGCGGTGACTGGGTCGCATAAGGCACGTACCGGCCGAACTCACCCTCACTATCGATAAGCCAGACAACATCATGGCTCACGCCGCCGGTCAGCAGCGCAATGTTGCTCAAGTCCCGTTGGCGCGGATCGTTTGTGAGTTTGAATTCGCGCTGAGCGACAATGTTGAGCCCGAACTTGGCCGCTGACTGGCGGACAGCCTCTGCCTTTAACCGGTTTTCGTCGCCGCTGCCACTGAGCAGCAAAATTTTCTGCCACCCGTGGAATTTCAGGTGCTGGGCCAGGGCATCACTGAGCATGGCGTGGGAGGGCAGGGTGTGCAGAAGCGCCGGTGCACAATCTTTGGCCCGCCACCGCGCTTCGCGGTGGCGTATATTGAACAACAGGCCTTCAGCGCCTTCAGACGCTGCGACCGCGGCCATTGCCTCGGCCGGAAGGTCCAGCAGTACCGCCAGGGCTCCGCTTTCACGTGCTTGCCGCACGGCGGTTACCGGGGACTGGTCCGGAGTCATCAGTACGACGTCCAGTGCAAAGGATAAACCCAGTGCACGTTCAAGAATCCGGGTACCTCGAAGCGCCACCTGGGCCGCGTCTACGGGCCTCTTGCGGTCACGCAGGGACAGACCGGTGTAGACGGCTTGCGGTTCATAAAAGCCATCGTTCGCAACGCCGATATAAACAATACGGGCCGGCTCGCTGGCAAACGCGACAGGAAGGTTCAGGAGCACGACAGCGAGAAGCACTCTACTGATCATCGATCAGAACCCCATAGGGAACGCGCCCTACCGGCACCGTTTTCAGAGGCTTGAGACTGTCAGTGTCGATAACCGTGACGTCGTCCGAAAGGCCGTTAGCCACATACAGGGTTTTTTCGTCGGCCGTCAGGCCCAGACCCCAGGCCCGGTTTCCCACCAGCACGTACTCAATCACCTTGCGGTTGGGCACATCAATAACCGCCACATGATTGGCGCGTCCAAGCGCCGCATAGGCCCGGGTTCCATCCGCGGTCATTCGCAAATCCACGGGGGTGACCTGGTCGGGCCGAAATCCGGTGGGCAGAAAGCGGATGTCTGCAACCAGCTTGAGTGTCTCCACATCGATAATGTTCACCATCCCTGCGAGTTCAGCAGACACCCATAACTCCTTGCCATCGGGCGTAAGCGCAAAACGCCGCGGCCGGGTATCCACCAGTATGTCCGCAATGACTTCGTCGGCTTCCAGGTCGATCACATGCACCAGATTTGCGGCTTCCGAGGCGACGAACACCAGGCGGCCGTCGGGGGTGACCTGCACACCTTCCGGTTCTTCGCCCGTTTCGTATTCCGCCAGAAGTTCGCCCGTCTGAACGTCATAGACGGTCGCCAGAGCATCTTCTTCATTGGAGACGATCAGGCGCCGGCCGTCGGGGTGAAGGTCAAAGGTTTCCGGAGCGGCGACACCACGAATCCGGCGCAGAAGCCTGCGGGATTCCGTGTTGTAGATAGCGATCATGTCGTCGTCGGCGCAGGCCACGAAAAACTCCGACCGGTCAGCGCTGAAATGCATACCTCTGGGGCGGGCACACACAGGAATTTCTTCAATTACTTCCGCGTCAGGCGACAGAATCGTCAGGCTATTACCGCGTTCATTGGCAACGATCACGTCCCCTGTTTTGGCAGCCAGTGGCGGGCTCAATATAACGGTAGCGACTATGAATGTTCTTGCCAGACACCTCATGAAAACTCCTTTGATGCGTCGCAAACGCGCGACGCTAACAGTGGAAGCGTCGGCCCAAGCCTAAAAACGTCGTCCTTGCGATTTATCGTTATAACCATCGCTGGCTGCGACTTAAAGGTGAACTAATATGAATAAGGCTAGAACAAAAAATAAGACTGGCCAAAGGTCTTTCACGAAAGGAGTCAGAAGATGATCTTTTACAGAATCACTGCAACCGTGGCCATGCTCACGTTTGCATGCCTGTTTCAGGCAACTGCGCTGGCGCAGGACGAAACTTCCGATAGCTCATACTACGGCGACCTTCGAAACGTCGACCAACGCATGCTTTCTCGCGCCGCAGGCGACGGCAACAACTTCCTTCACACCAATGCCAATTACGAGCAAACCCGGTACTACCCGGCAAGCCAGATCAACACCGAAAACGTTGGCGAGCTGCGCCCGGCCTGGATATTCCAGACCGAAGTCGTTGACTCGCTGGAAACCTCGCCCATCGTGGTCAATGGCATCATGTACGTCACCACCGCCTTCAACCATGTCTACGCGCTTAACGCACGGACCGGTGAGCAAATCTGGCACTACAAGCACGACATGGGGCCGATCACCACCTATTGCTGCGGCCCTAACAACCGGGGCGTAGCGGTCCATGGCAACAAGGTCTTCATGGGCACCCTGGATGCCCAGCTTGTCGCACTTGATGCCCGAACCGGCAAACAGGTCTGGTCCACACAGATTGCCGATCCGGAGTTTGGTTATTCCGAAACCATGGCGCCCTCCGTCGCGAACGGTAAAGTGCTGATCGGTACCAACGGCGGCGAATACGGCATCCGTGGCTTCGTTAAGGCCTTTGACACCGAAACCGGCGAGCTGCTCTGGACGTTCAACACGACCGCAGAAGATTCGGTCGGTGTATGGGCAACGCACGACGCCACTGGCCGCGACATGCATCGTGATATCGAAGCCGAAAAGGCGGCGCTTAAAGAATCAGGCGACCCGTATGAGACGCTGGGTGGCGGTGTATGGCAGAACCCTGCGGTAGACCTCGAGACCAACAGGGTCTACTTCGTGGTCGGCAACCCCTCCCCGGATCTGGACGGTTCCCTGCGCCCTGGCGACAACCTGTACACGGACAGCCTGGTCGCGGTGAATCTGGACACCGGCGAATATATCTGTCACTTCCAGTACATCCCGCACGATGTCTGGGATCTGGACTCGGTCTCACCCCCCATCATCACAACTGTGAAGGACGCCAACGGCAAGGATGTCAAAGGCATCCTGCACGGCGGAAAAACCGGTCATGTATACGTCAATAAGGCGAGTGACTGTTCGATGATCCGGTTCTCGGAGGCCATGGTTCCACAAGAGAACATGTGGACACTGCCGACCGCTGACGGGGCGCGGATGCTGCCCGGCGCCAATGGCGGCGTGGAGTGGTCACCGATGGCGATCGACCCCACCGAACGTCTGAGCTACGCCATCAACCTGCACCAGCCTATGACCTACACCGTGCGCTCAACGCCTTATCCTGAGGGTAAGCTGTGGCTTGGCGGCTCCTTTGATGTTATCCCTGACGAACAGCAGTGGGGCAATGTCACTGCGGTCGATTACGACACCGGCAAGATCGCCTGGCAGGTTCGTACCGCCCAGCCGATGATCGGCGGCGTTCTGGCCACAGCCGGTGGATTGCTGTTCACCGGTGAAGGCAATGGCCTGTTCAAGGCCTATGACTCCGCGAATGGCTCTGAACTGTGGCGCTTCCAGGCCGGCGCCGGCGTGAATGCTCCTCCTTCCAGCTACACCGTGGAGGGCAAGCAATACATTGTCGTGGGCGCTGGCGGCAACGCTCAGCTGAACTACAAGCGCGGCAACAACATCATTGCCTTTACGCTGGCCGACTGATCAGCCGTCCTGCAAAACCGGGAGTGGGCCATGTGCCCACTCTTTTTTCTGACAGGAAAAGCCGTTATGAAAATTGTATTCGGTTTACTTGCGGCGCTCCTGGCAACAGGGGTTGCCCACGCACAAGCAGAGTTTGATGTCGAGGCGGCAGCAGGCCAGTGTGCGGCCTGTCACGGTGCCGAAGGGTTGCCGTCAGATCCGGCCATTCCGATCATCCATGGCCAGGAGTTTTTCTACCTGTACACCCAGCTTAAGGATTACGCCGCAGAGCGACGCGCAAACGACATCATGAGCCCCATGGCGGCGCAGTTTGATCGTGACCAGATGAAGGCGCTTGCCCAGTATTTTTCGGATAAGTCCTGGCCGACGATTCAAACCGAGGCGCAAGAGGGGGATGCTCAATTGGCCCAGCGAGCGATGTCACGCGGCCAATGCAGTGCCTGTCACGGCGAATGGCAGGGTGACAGTCGGATTCCACGGGCGGCCGGACAGCAGCCGGGCTATCTGGAGAAAACGATGAAGGATTTCAAGAACGAAGTCCGGCTGAACGCGGCTGCCAAGATAAGCGTCATGAAAAAGGTTGAGGACCAAGAGATCGACGCGCTTGCCCGCTATCTTGGCGACCTTTGAGGCAGGCACCCGCAAGAGTGGGCATTCAGGGGGTGTTACCGGGCCAGGACAGCGCGGAGTTCCTCATTGGTGGCAAGGTCATAGGCGCTTTTGCCTGATTTGTCCTTGCGGTCCGTTGTTGCCCCTTTGCCGATAAGAAAGCGGACCATCTGATCGTGTCCCCGGCTCGCTGCAATCATCAGGGCGTCCCGGCCCCGATTGTCCACGCGCGAAAGGTTCGCTCCCGCCTCCAGCAGCAGTTCAGCGGTTTCGATTGCGGCCAGTCGCGGCGCATCATTGGCGTGGCCTGCAGCCCACATTAAAGGCGTCAGATCGTTGCCCCAGATGCCGTCTGCATCTGCGCCTGCCGCCAGCAGCTGCGACACAATCCGGGTATCCGCTTTGCCCGCGGCATAGATCAGCGCAACCTTACCGCTTTCGTCCGCTCTGTCCGGTTTCGCGCCCGCATCAAGCAACAGACTGACCGTCCGCGAGTCACCGTTAAACGCAGCGGCAGCCAGCGCTGTCACACCCTTCTTGTTCTGGATGTTCACGTCTGCGCCGGCCTCAAGCAGAAACTTCACCATCCGGGTTCGGCGGGCCTCGGCGGCCAATAAAAGCGGTGTCGAGTCGGAAAGATCCCGATGATGGATGTCGGCCCCTGCCGAAATCAGCAAGGATGCCACGTCGATGGCTCCTCGTTTCGCGGCGACCGAAAGGGCTGACTCTCCTCTTCGGTTGCGCGCCTCCACCGACGCGCCCCTGGCGAGCAGGTCGGCGACAACCCCCTCGCATTTAATCTCGGCCCCCTGGAACAGGGCTTCATTCAAATGACGCCCCTCAAGGGCAGCGGCGGACTGCTCCAGTCTCTGAACCAGGGCGTCGCAGACAAGGCTGGCGGGTTGGCCCAGCGCCGGAACGGGAACGGCCAGAGCTGAGACCAGCAATAACCACAGCTTCTGTTTACTCATTTGACCACAAACTCTCCACTGAATCCCTGGCGCTCCAGGCCTTCAATGTAAAACGGGTACGTGCCGGGGCGGATGGTGACGAACCAGACATCCATTTCTCCGGATCGATCAAACTCAATCGCATGCAGCCCCATGGGCTTCACTTCGAGGCCCTCAACAACCACCTGATCAACCCAGCTTTCCCGGAAAAAATCCGGTGCCAATAATTTGTATTCCTCAAGGCCGTCGCTCTGGATTCGCCAGCGGTAATAAACGCCTGCCTCCAGCTCGTATCGCTTGATGGAAAACCCCTCGGCTGCGTTTAGCACAAGAGGGTCCAATCGCGTGGCGCGGCGGGTAATATCATCTGACGAAACCGGTTGTGACGCCAGCAAACAGACCAGGAGGGAGACGCAGAATGAGTATCTCAGTGTCATCGTTGTGCTTCTTGAAGAATGGATTGGAAAACCCCCTCGAATGAACATAGACCATAAGGCCAGCCTTGTCCTCCGCGTTCAGATGAGGGGGCGCATCACATCTCTTCATGAACCTGGCCATAGGCCAGCATCGCAAACAAACCTGTACCGCCGAGAATGTTGCCGATGAGTACCGGGGAAATATGGTCGATCAAGGCGGTAAGGATATTCATTTCCCCATTGAGCACCAGAGCGAAAATTTCGTTTGCCCCGGCAATCACATGGGTAAAGTCACCCGCCGCGATCAGCCAGGTAAACATGACGATCACCAGCACTTCGGATCTCTTCGCCGAAGGCAGCATCCACACAATAGCCGCTATGAAAAAGCCTGATGGAATACCGCGCAAAAGAGTCTCGGCCGGAGTCAGCGTTGCCAAGTGGCGGGACATCTCAAGGATCGCCGCGAGGGTATCGGGGGGAAGGATGCCCCCGTGGACGGCGATGGCGGCGGTAATAAACGTGCCACACAAATTGGCCGCAAGCACAATGCCCCAAAGGCGGGCACTGCAGTAAAACCGGTTACGTGTCGGCTGGGCCAGAACCGGCAGCACCACAGTGATGGTATTCTCGGTGAACAGTTGGAGCCGAGACAGGATCACGAGAACAAACCCGAACGAGTAGCCCAGGCTTGCAATCAAGGTCAGATAGGGATGCTCTGGGCCCAGATTGGCGCGGATAATGCCCTCGACGAGAACCGAGGTCGAAATCCCGAGCCCCGCGGCCACACCGGACCACCAGAGCGAGATTTTCGGGCGTTCCAGCTCCTTTTCGCCCTCGCGCAGGATGATGGAGTAGACAGCCAGCGACGATAGATTGCCATGTTCGGCAACGGTATCACGTTCTTTCGGAGTCAGTGACTTTTCGCTCGGCGTCGGTGTCTGTTCGCGGGATTGGCGATCCCGGACCTTGGCGCGAGACTCCTGTTCGTCCGCTGCCTCCTTGGCTTTTTTTTCGGGGGAGGTATCCCGACTGGCTTCCCCGTCACTCATTCAACCGCCCCTTAGCTATCCAGAAACGCCTGTGTTGCTGCAAGATTGAGCCCGCCGGAAAGTTGTCTTTGGTAACTATGATAGCTTAGATACTGTATTCACGTTAGAAGGTGCCTCCTCTATTATGGAACTCAAACAGGTTGCCGGTCTTGCCCCGGACCGTCTTGCTAATATTGAAGCCCACCTGGACCATCGTTATATCCAGCCTGGACGGTTGCCAGGCGCGCTGACCCTGGTGGCGCGGCGGGGCGAAATAGCCTATGTGAACGCGCAAGGGCTGATGGATGTGGAACGCAACAAGCCGGTCCGCCGGGATACGGTTTTCCGCATTTATTCCATGACCAAGCCGATCACGTCTGTCGCCATGATGCAGCTTTATGAGCAGGGTCGGTTTCTGCTGGACGATCCCGTACACAAGTATATTCCGGCCTGGAAAAACCAGCGGATTTATAAGAGCGGTGTCTATCCCAATTTCCTGACCACCCCTGCAACCAGCACCATGACCATTCGCGACCTGCTCACGCATATGTCGGGGCTGACCTACGGCTTTATGAACCGCACCAACGTTGACGCGGCATACCGGGAGCTAAAGCTGGATGGCAGCCGGAGTATGACGCTGGAAACACTGGTCGATCAGCTGGCGGAACTGCCGCTGGAATTCTCACCAGGGACGGCCTGGAACTATTCGGTCAGCACGGATGTTCTGGGGTATCTGGTGCAGCTGCTGGCGGATCAGCCGTTTGATGAGTATCTGCGAGAGCATATCTTTGAACCTTTGGCCATGTCTGACACCGGCTTCCAGGTCCGTGACGATCAGCTTGACCGCTTCGCCGCCTGCTACCAGTACCAGCCTGGCGATCAGTTCAAGCTGCAGGACGATCCACAGACGTCCCCGTTCCGGCATAAAAGCAAGTTTGTGTCTGGCGGTGGCGGGTTGGTTTCCACCATTGACGACTATTTCCACTTTGCCCAGGCACTCTGCCAGGGCGGCGAGTTTCGGGGGCGGCGGATTATTGGTCGGAAGACTCTGGAGTTCATGCGCCGCAACCACCTGCCTGACAATCAGGACCTGCCCGGCCTATCCGTGGGTGCCTTCAGCGAGACACCTTATGCCGGGAGTGGCTTTGGTCTGGGCTTTTCGGTAAAAACGGACGTCGCCAAATCCCAGATCAACGGGTCGGTCGGCGAGTATGGCTGGGGTGGTCTGGCGAGCACCAACTTTTTTATCGATCCGGTCGAGGAACTGGTGGTCATCTTCATGACACAACTGATCCCATCGTCGACTTACCCAATTCGTCAGGAGCTGCGGGCCATCGTTAATGGCGCGTTGGTGTGATTCACAGCCTCCGATTTATTTTCCCACACCACGGATTTCAGTGGCGAGGTGACAGAATCAGAAAAATCGGCCAAGTTGATGGCAGGGAGCAAGGTTTTACACACCACGAAAGGGGAGTGTCATGGACTACGATTTTCTGGACGAAAGCGGGCAGATTCTTCGTGAGGCGGGCCGTCTCGGTAAAATTGATCCCAATGTAATTGAATTTCTTGCGGCACCCGGGCGTGTGGTCACGTTTCGTATTCCAATGAAAATGGACGATGGCAGTTTTCGGGTGTTTGATGCCCACCGTGTCCGTTACAACGATGCGCTGGGGCCGAGCCGCGACGGGACGCGCATTTCTCCCGATCTTGACCTTGATGAGGTGAAATCCCTCGCCTTGATCATGTCGATCAAACACGCGGCTGGGCGAATTCCCGCCGGTGGTGGCAAGGGGGGCATCGTGGCCGACCCCCGTGAATTAAGCAATCGCGAGTTCGAGTCACTTTGCCGTGCCTATATCCGTTACCTGCGCCCGAGAGGGCAGGCGTACGATGTGCCCGGTGCGGATATTGGCACAGACCTGCAAACCATGAGTTGGATGCTGGACGAATACGAATCGGTGACCGGCTATCATGAACCGGCCGCGGTCAATGACAAACCGCCCATCCTCGGTGGGTCGCTGGGCGGCTTTGAGGCGACCGGCAGTGGTGTTTTCGATGTGTTCCGGGAAGCTACCGAGAACGCCGATTTTGACATCGAGAATTCCCGTGTTGCTATCCAGGGCTTCGGCCAGGTCGGGTCCGTGGCGGCGAGTATGTTCTACGAAGCCGGCTGCGATGTTGTGGCAGTGAGCGATAGCCGTGGCGGCGTTTATTCCAGCGACGGGCTCGATATCCCCGGCCTGTTGGCGCACAAACGGGCCACGGGGAAAGTCGCGGATTTTGCCGGTAGCGAGCCGACAACCAGCGAAGCGATGCTGGAATGTGACTGCGACGTGCTGGTGCCTGCGTCGGTTCAGGGCGTGATTACCGCGGACAATGCAGACCGGATCCAGGCCCGGATGGTCGTGGAAGCTGCCAATGCGCCGACGACCGTGAAAGCCGAAGCGATACTGCTAGAGAGAGGCGTAACTGTCGTGCCGGACGTGCTGGCTAATGCCGGTAGTGTGCACTTGTGCCAGATGGAGCGCAGTCAGGGGCTCTCCGATAATTACTGGGATATCGACACGATTAACCGCCTGCGACAGGAGCGGTTGGCAAGGGGCTATCGGGAAGCGGTGTATGTGGCCGCTGAACACCAGCTGAAATCGGTCAGGTTGGGTGCGTGGATCAATGCACTCAGACGGATTGAAGAGGCGATGCACCTGCGCGGCTGGTGTTAGTCGGGTATTATCAGGTCAGTACCACTTCGATCTTCTGTTCCCGGGCCAGCGGTGCAAAATCCCGCAATTCCGGCTGGGTAATATAATTCGCGCCACCGACGGTGGCAATGATGCGATGAACCGGTACCCCCTTTGCTGCTGGTTATCCTCTTCGGCGGCGCGATGAGGGTGTTTCTATCCCTGACTGACAGCAAACCCTGCTAGTCTTGTAAGACACACCAATACTCGCAGAGCTTGTTCAAGGGAGGTGAACGCCATGATGAGGGGTATGGCTGACTGTCGATCCCGGCCTCCTGTGGCCTGGCACGCGGGTAGCTCCGTGCGGATGCTATTGATGTGGTTACTGCTGGCCCCGGTAACCGGTGCGCTGGCCGGCCTTGAATCCCGGAAGGAACTCCAGGCGGGTTTCCCGGAACTCGCCGGTGAGCTGAGCGGCTGGATAGCCCGTGAAACCGGGTATCTGGAGCCGGCACTGCCCGCAATTGAGCTGGAAACCCAGGCGGGTCTGGAGGCGCTGTGTTTTCCGGGCTTTTCCCACGACCTTCTGCCCAGAATCCGGGGCGCTTATGACGCCCGATCAGTTGTCATTTACCTGAACACCGATTTCGAGTCTGACAGCGTTCTGGATAGGAGTTACCTGCTGCACGAGTTGGTCCATCATTTTCAGGTGACCAACCGGCCCCACGAAAGCCGGAGGTCGAAGCCCGCGATGGAGGCAGAGGCCATCAGGATCCAGCTGATGTGGCTCGAAGAAAACGGCGTGTCGGACCCGATGACGGACCTGGGCGTCGACGAAAACAGCCTGCGCCGGCTGGAAGCCTCGCCACGGTAGC